>JAEEGJ010005490.1_pt1 | contig 39776 bp, 37 predicted proteins | sample 8958761 | NCBI WGS metagenome assembly JAEEGJ01 (sample SAMN16246546, study PRJNA631951) | gut metagenome | biome: gut microbiome; feature: rumen; material: RS-attached | host: Bos | place: Iran: Karaj | collected 2018-10 | reverse complement strand
GAAGGAGCACAGCCATCATGTGTTTATGTATATGCTTTGCCTGGTGGCTGCCATCATCATCTCAGCACTTGGCTTTATACTTCACCGCCACAAGAAACATGAAAAAGCGATAGAGACTGCCTACAGTAAACTGGAGAATGCCTATGGCAAACTGGAGGAGACAACGAAGGCTAAGGAACGTATCGAGAGTGAACTGCGCATTGCTCGGGATATCCAGATGAGTATGGTGCCCAGAAACTTCAATATTTTCCCGCAGGATTCTGGCATCGACCTCTACGCCTCGATGAAGCCGGCAAAGGAGGTGGGCGGCGATCTCTATGATTTCTTTATACAAGGCAACAAACTCTACCTTTGCATTGGTGATGTCAGCGGTAAGGGTGTGCCTGCCTCCATGACAATGGCCGTAGCAGTGAACTTGTTCCACAACTACGCTAAGGAGGGATTCCCACCAGAATATACCGCAACAAGACTGAATGATACTTTGGCTGAAGATAATGAGAGTGGTATGTTCGTCACGATGTTTATCGCTGAAATCAACCTTACGACTGGACAAATGAAATATTGCAATGCAGGCCATAATCCGCCTGTCATCATCAATCCTGCTCTGACACCTGATGAACCTTGTCGTCCTTATTTCGCTCAAGTGGAATCGAATGCCCCCATAGGCTTGTGGTCTGATCTGGAATTTATCGGGGAAAGCATCGACAATCTCCACGGGCGCACCTTATTCCTCTATACCGATGGCCTCAACGAAGCAGAAAACAGCTTCCAAGAACAGTTTGGTGACAAACGTCTGCTCCGCTTCTTCCAAAACCGCTCGAACGAAGACTGTCAGCAGATCATTAAACAGATGAATGCCACTGTCAGTTATTTTGTTGGCGATGCTGAACCCAGCGATGACCTGACGATGCTCTGCCTGAAAATCAGTTAGCGCTGGAAGATGGAAGAATGATGGTCTTGAACCAATCTCTCATGACGCCTTTATACTGGTTCTGTGAGTCGCAGATGAGGAGAAGGAGTTGGCGGCCATCAGCCAATTTAGGCCCTACACAGATGCCTTCGTAGTTAGCAAAATTATGGCGCGTGATATTGAATCTCGTGCGGAATGTTGTCAGCAAAGATTTATTCAACAATTCGCCAGGCTGTTGCTGAGTGGGATTAACAACGTATAGTTTAACGAGGCAATACGAGCCAATCTGCTTTTTGGGGAAATACAACTCTCGTTCGAGCACCACAATCCTACCATCATCGAGTGCTGCCAAACCTCCGACTCCCATAATACTGGTGCCTTTGCGCTTTTTGACAATGGCTGAATCAGTCTCATACCAATATTGCTCTTTGGGCTGCAGGTCATCACCAAAAGACTGAAAGCGCAGACGGTTCTTGATTTTCTTGTCGATCGTAGGCTTGTCTCCATCAGCCTGCAAAGTACTTTCAGAAGTGGTCCAGAAACGATGCGTCTTTTGCTGATATGTGAGGGCCTCGAAACCACGATTTGAATAAGCTGTCTTGAACACTTCCGGGATATTCAGCTTTCTGCCCGTCAACTGACCTTGGAGGTTAAATTCCAGAATCTCCTGGTCTCTCTCCCCACTCACGAAAACTGTCTGGTTCTGAGGCATATAGCAGATACCCTCTTCGTCGCGAGTTGGCTGGCCACATGTCAGAAAAGTATCCAAACGCACAGACAATAGTTCACCTGAAATACTGTCGATATCTATCGTCATCAGATAAAAACCTGTTGTGGGTGATTTGTCGTTTGCTACAGCATATTTCGAACCTCCCAACCACGCGATGCCACTATAGTTTCCTGCAGGCACCGTCTTGGGAAATTTATGTTGCTTCAGTACCGTTGCCTCCTGCGCCATCAACATCAGAGGTGCCAGAACCAAAATCATCCAAATCTGTCTCATATCTTCATTCTTTGCCGCAAAGTTACAACTTTTTCCTGAACTCCCAAGATTTCTTTCCATTTTCTTTGCCGTTTCAGAAATAATCTCTATCTTTGTGCCGTAGAACCTATCTTTGATTAATTATGCATTTAAAATGAAACGGAACATAATATTTGCTGTCATTGCCATTCTTCTGTTGGCATTTTATTACAACATTTACCTTCTTCTTTTGTTGGTAGTCATACCTATAGGTTACTTTTACATTAAGTATATGGAAAAAAGAGAACCTCCAAGGGTGACATTTGCTAACACAGAGGAAGTAAAACTGAAATACGGAGAGCCAGACGATGTGGTGGTGCTGGATGCCTCAAGGGCCAACGAGATGTCTGCACTCATTCTGTTCTATACAGCCCAAGACATAGTGGTGGTGGCTGGCGAAGAATTAAAGATAAGCGACATCATTAGCGTCATGCCGAAAAATATGGCTACACCTTATACTGTCGACGAATATGCTATCATCATCACCACCAAGAACCCACAGCGTCCCACCATACACCTACGGGTGGGCTACGATGGTGGATTGGCGAGGGAAATAACGGCACAAATATATGTACATTGTAAACTCACTAAGGACGGTTCTGAGTGAGCTATGACTCATTCGGAACTTCTGAGTTCACTTTACTTTTTTAAATGAATAAGTTACTCCAAACTCCGATTCAACTATTGTCAGGTTAGTTGAAGTCTGATTTATTATTGTGTAGACAATTTCAATAGAACTACCCTTTTGTTTAATTGTGAGTTTAGTGCCACTTTGACTCCAATTCCCGCTTTTTTTGTTGAGACCTTCACTAAATGTGTATGTGTAATCAGAATTGAGATATAGTTTTTGGCCAATAGGATTTGAATCTGACATGTATTGATCCAATCTTCCCCAATTAACATTTACACACTCCCAAACACCAACAAGGGAAACATTGTCATCACTATTACCCCCGTCATCATCACCACCACAAGCGGTTAAACTCAATGCTGCAACCATCATTGCAAGCATCATCATTACTGAATACAGTTTTTTCATAATTGTTATTTAATTAACGATTCGTTTCTTTCCGTTCTTTCCGACGGCAAAGGTAATGATTATTTTTGAAACGACAAAGAAAAAGGCAAGGATTTTGCCATCTTCAGTGCTATCAGACAGAAGCCAATCGTAGTCGCTATTTTCTTCATTTGCGGGCAAAGGTACGATTAAGTGAGCGAAAAATCAAATAAATTTAGATTATTTCGAATTTTCTTCTTATCTTTGCAAACAGAAACTACTGTTATGAACGTATGGCTCAGATATCGCAAGTGGATGGTAGGCTTTTGCCTCCTTGGATTGTCGCTAACAACGGCTGCCCAAGTGAAGACTGCTGATATTGAGCAGCTGAAAAAAGACATGTATCGTTTGTTTAATAAGCCTGATTCATTACAGCAATACATACAGGTCACCAACCAGCTGATAGAACTCTCAAAGCAATCTAACAACGAAGAATTGCTCTATAAGACATGGTCAAACCAGGCCATCGTACTTCCTACACATGGCAAGCGTGAACAAGCTCTGGAAATTGTCAAAGAGATGTCTGAATATGCCCATAAGAACAACAGCAAATACGGCCTTTTTGTCTCAACATACACCAATGCTCAGATATCAAGCGCTCTTATGATGGAGAAACAGGCTGAAGAGTTACTCCTTGAATGTATTAAATATAAAGAACAATATCTGCCGAATCAGAATATCTCTTTCGTTTACCTCGGATTGGCAAAAATCTATTATAATAGATTATTGAAAGATAAAGTTCTTGAAGTTGTGGAAAAAGCACTCCGCGAGCCAAATCTTCTTCCAGAACAACGTGTGCAAGCACTGGCTTATAAGTTTATGGCAGTTACATTAGATGAGAATGATAAGGAAACATACAAACCCTATTATGCAGAACTTGAAAAAGCAAGAAAGGAAACTGGGATAAGTACGAGTGTATGCCGGAAAGCGGATATCTATTATGCCGAAAAAATGGGCGACTACGAGAAGATGCTGGCACTTGTGAAGAACATTCCCTCGCCGTTAGATCGAATGTCGATGACAGCACGGGCTTACAAAAAACTTGGGCGATGGGAAGAGGCCTATGATTTACAGTTACAATTCAAGCGGTATAATGACTCAGTCAATTCGGAAAAACTGCGTAATCTATCGCTCAACCACTCGCTGGCTCTTGATGCAGCTCGCGCTGAGAATGAAGCAAAAGACCTGAAGCTGAAGAACCAACAATTGGAATTGGAACATATCAGCGATGAACTTGAACAACGACGTTTGAAAGAAGAAGCGCTGAATCTCTCGCTGGAGAACCAGAGCATCGAACTCCGCAACCGTGACATCGAACTGCAGCATACTGCTGTCAAGATGAAAAACGATAGTCTGGACCGTTACAACAAAGACCTGCAACTGAGCGAGTATCAGTCGAAGATGGAAGTTCAGAAACAAACAGAGCATGCGAATCGTGTGTTTATGACCATGCTGGGCATCATCGCTGCTCTTGTGATTGCCTCACTGGCCTTTATCCTGTATCGTCGCAACAAGCACTCTAAGGAAATCGAAACAGCCTACGATAAACTGGAGGATGCCTACGATAAACTGGGGGAAGCCTACAACAAACTGGAAGAAACGACGACTGCCAAGGAGCGTATTGAGAGTGAACTGCGTATTGCCCGCGAGATACAGATGGGTATGGTGCCTCATGTGTTCGACGCCTTCCCTAAGGAACTGGGCATCGACCTCTATGCCTCGATGACACCTGCCAAAGAGGTTGGTGGCGACCTCTACGACTTCTTCCTGAAGGACAAAAAGCTATACATCTGTGTGGGTGATGTTTCTGGCAAAGGTGTGCCTGCTTCGATGACAATGGCCGTCGCAGTGAATCTCTTCCGTAGTGTAGCCAAGGAAGGGTTTACGCCTGCCCAGATTGCCATGCAGATCAATAAAACGCTCTCTGTTGATAATGAGAACAGCATCTTTGTCACGATGTTCATAGCCGAGATAGACCTTGAAACAGGTCGGATGGATTTTTGTAATGCCGGCCATAATTCACCTGTCATCGTCAATAACCAGCTGAAGCCAGGAAATCCCAATCGTGCTAAATACATCGATATGGAGTCAAATGCCCCCGTTGGTCTCTGGCCTGAGTTGGAGTATGTGGGTGAGTGTATCGACAATATCAAAGGCTATACGCTGCTTGTTTATTCCGATGGTCTGACGGAGGCGGAAAATGAAGAACAGGAGCAACATGGCGAAGAGCGCCTGCTGGAACTGATGAGAGAGGATGAGTTTGTCAACGCAGAATCTACTGTGAATATGATTCTTGGCGATGTTGCTACCCATGTGGGCAGTGCTGATCAGAGCGATGACCTGACCATTCTTTGCCTCAAGATAGACTGATTTTTACAAGTTTTTCAATTAAAAGTTAGGATTTTCGTTTTTTATGCTTACCTTTGCAGCCTCAAATATAATGTACGGAAACGATTAAAATAAAAATACAACAATGGATTACAATTTCAGAGAAATCGAACAGAAATGGCAGAAGCGATGGGTGGAGAATGGCACTTATCGCGTGGTAGAGGACCAGAACAAGAAGAAATTCTATGTGCTCAATATGTTCCCTTATCCATCAGGAGCAGGCTTGCATGTGGGTCATCCGCTTGGCTATATCGCCAGTGATATCTATGCCAGATATAAGCGCCAGCAGGGCTTCAACGTGCTGAACCCGATGGGTTATGATGCCTATGGACTGCCTGCTGAGCAGTATGCCATCCAGACAGGTCAGCATCCTGAGAAGACCACCGTTGAGAACATCAACAGATACAGGAGTCAGTTGGACAAGATTGGCTTCTGCTTCGACTGGGAACGCGAAGTCCGCACTTGCGACCCCATCTACTACAAGTGGACCCAGTGGGCTTTCCAGCGGATGTTCAAGAGTTATTTCTCAACATCATCCCATAAGGCTCAGCCAACCATCAAGCTGATTGAGCACTTCGAACTGATGGGTACTGAGAATTGTCACGCTCTGGGTACTGAGGAACTGCACTTCACGGCTTCTGACTGGGCCAGCTTCTCTGAGAAGAAGAAGCAGGAGGTGCTGATGAACTATCGTATTGCCTATCTGGCTGATACAATGGTGAACTGGTGTCCGAAGCTGGGTACTGTGCTCGCCAATGATGAGGTGGTGGATGGTGTCTCTGTTCGTGGCGGCTATCCTGTGGTACAGAAGAAGATGCGCCAATGGTGTCTGCGTGTATCTGCTTACGCTCAGAGACTGCTTGATGGACTGGAGGAGATTGATTGGACAGACTCTTTGAAAGAGACCCAGCGTAACTGGATTGGTCGCTCTGAGGGTACTGAGGTGGAGTTCAACGTCGCTGATTCAGATAAGCACTTCACGATTTTCACCACTCGTGCAGATACGATGTTTGGTGTGACGTTTATGGTGCTGGCTCCTGAGTCAGATCTCGTAGCTGAGCTCACTACCCCTGAACAGAAGGCAGAAGTTGAAAAATATCTCGACTATGTGAAGAAGCGCACAGAGCGTGACCGCCAGATGGACCATAAGGTGACTGGTGTGTTCTCTGGAAGCTATGCCATCAATCCGTTTACGGATGAGAAGATACCTATCTGGATTGCAGAATACGTGTTGGCTGGTTATGGTACTGGTGCCATTATGGCTGTGCCTGCTCACGACTCTCGTGACTATGCCTTCGCCAAGCACTTCAACCTGCCAATTATTCCATTGATTGAGGGTGCTGATGTCTCTGAGGAGAGCTATGATGCCAAGGAAGGTATCATGTGCAACTCTGCTTCAGCGAAGTTCTCACTCAATGGTCTCACTGTCAAGGAGGCTATTGCTGCCACGAAGAAATTTGTGACTGAGCAAGGCTTGGGTCGAGTGAAGGTGAACTATCGTCTGCGTGATGCTATCTTCTCTCGCCAGCGCTATTGGGGTGAGCCGTTCCCTGTCTACTATAAGGACGATATGCCCTATATGATTCCAAAGGAGTGTCTGCCTCTCGAATTGCCTGAGATTGATAAGTACCAGCCCACAGAGACAGGCGAACCCCCATTGGGACGCGCTAAGATCTGGGCTTGGGATACGAAGACAGACAAGGTGGTGAGCAAAGACCTCATCGACAATAAGACTGTCTTCCCACTCGAGCTGAACACAATGCCTGGCTTTGCTGGCTCCTCAGCATACTATCTCCGCTATATGGATCCCAAGAATGAGAAGGCCCTTGTTAGTCGTGATGCTGATGAGTACTGGCGCAATGTAGACCTTTACGTTGGTGGTACTGAGCACGCTACTGGTCACCTGATCTATTCTCGTTTCTGGAACAAGTTCCTCTATGACTCTGGTTACTCTTGCGAGGATGAGCCATTCAAGAAGCTCGTCAATCAGGGTATGATTCAAGGTCGCAGTAACTTCGTCTATCGTATTGAGGACGAGGGAGCAGACAAGGGTAAGTTCGTCAGCTTTGGCCTGAAGGACAAGTACACCACAACGCCTATCCATGTGGATGTTAACATCGTTTCTGCTGATGTACTCGACATTGACGCCTTCAAGGCTTGGCGCCCTGAGTATGAGAATGCTGAGTTCATTCTCGAGAATGGTCAGTACAAGTGCGGTTGGGCTATCGAAAAGATGTCTAAGTCGATGTTCAATGTGGTGAATCCGGATATGATCGTCGAGAAGTATGGTGCTGATACGCTCAGACTTTATGAGATGTTCCTGGGTCCTGTGGAGCAGTCGAAGCCTTGGGACACGAATGGTATCGATGGCTGCCATCGTTTCCTCCGTAAGTTCTGGAACCTCTATCAGAATGGTTTTGAAGGCGAGGCTACGCCTGAGAACCTCAAGAGCGTGCATAAGCTCATCAAGAAGGTATCACAGGATATCGAGAACTTCAGCTATAATACCTCTATCTCTGCCTTCATGATCTGCGTGAATGAGCTTAGCCAGCAGAAGTGCAAGAACAAGGAGATGCTGAAGACACTGGTGATTCTTATTGCGCCGTTTGCACCACATATCGCAGAGGAACTCTGGGAGATGATGGGCGAGCAGGGCTCTGTCTGCGATTCCCAGTGGCCCAAGTGGGATGAGCAGTATCTCGTGGAGAGTCAGGTGAAACTGGGTATCGCTTTCAATGGTAAGGCCCGTTTCGAGATGCAGTTCGCTGCTGATGCTGACAATAAGACCATCGAGGAAGCTGTACTCTCAGACGAACGTGCCCAGAAGTACCTCGAAGGCTTCCAGGTAGCAAAGGTTATCATCGTCCCTAAGCGTATGGTGAACATTGTACTGAAGAAATAATGACAGTAGATCATCAAATGATTTTGAGGGAGGTACGCGACTACTTCGCCATCGTTCTTGGACTGGTGATGTACGCCATTGCCTTCACTGTGTTCCTGATGCCTTATCAGATTGTGTCTGGTGGCGTGACTGGTCTTTCGGCCATCATCTACTACGCCACTGGATTCCATCTGGAAAACACCTATATCATCATCAACGGCATCCTGCTGATTGTTGCCTTGAAGATATTAGGCCTGAAGTTCATGATGAAGACCATCTTCGCCATCTTCATGCTTTACTTCCTTCTGATGTTCGCACAAGCCATCATGCCGACACAGCCTAATGGACTGCCCATCAAGGTGTTGGGCGAAGGACAGGACTTCATGTCGATGATTATCGGAAGTGTGATTACAGGTATCGCCCTAGCGACGGTATTCCTGAATAATGGTTCAACAGGAGGTACGGATATCATTGCAGCCTCCATCAACAAGTATCACAACATCTCGTTGGGTTCTGTGTTGATTACTGTCGACTTCTGCATCATCGGCTCCTGTATGTTCTTCCCTCAGTTTGGTGACTACATCGAGCGAGCCCATAAGGTGATGTTCGGCCTCTGTGTGATGGCTATTGAGAACTTTGTACTCGACTATGTGATGAATGCCCGTCGTGAGTCTGTGCAGTTCATGATCTTCACGAAGAAATGGCAGGAAATTGCCAATGCGATAGGTACAGAGATGAATCACGGTGTGACGATTCTTGATGGACACGGTTGGTACACAGGCCAGGAAATCAAGGTGCTCTGTATCCTCGCCAAGAAGCGTGAGAGTACTTATATCTTCCGTCTTATCAAGATGATCGACCCTCAGGCCTTTGTCTCGCAGAGTGCCGTCATTGGTGTCTATGGTGAGGGCTTCGACGAGATGAAAGTCAAAGTCAAACAAAATAAAAAATAATAAAAACGACAACTCAGACAACTAAAACAACATTCGGCCTTTGGCCGATAAAAAGTTGTCAAAGTAGTCTAAGTTGTCGTAAACAAAAAATATAGTCGTTTAAATGAAGATCGTCTTTGCAACAAATAATGAGCATAAACTCTCTGAGATCCGCAGTATCTTAGGCGATAGTTTTGAAGTGCTCTCGCTGAAGGATATCGGCTGCGATGTGGATATCCCAGAGACAGGCAAGACGCTTGAAGAGAATGCCCTTCAGAAAGCGCAATATGTCTACGATCACTATCATATCGACTGCTTTGCCGATGATACAGGCCTTGAGGTTGATGCCCTCGATGGTGCCCCAGGCGTCTATTCAGCCAGATATGCCAGTATGGCTGTTGACGCTGACCACGCTCAAGCTATCAGCCACGATTCTGAAGCCAATATGGCCCGTCTGCTGAAAGAATTAGGAGAAAATAACAATCGCAAGGCAAGATTTCGCACCGTTATTGCGTTAATACAGAAGAAGGATGTCTGTCCTTGTGGCTGTACGAGCATCAAGGAAATCCACAAGTTCGAGGGAATCGTAGAAGGTGAAATCATCCGAGAGCGTAGGGGAGGAGAGGGCTTCGGCTATGACCCCATCTTCCAACCTGATGGCTACGACAAGACCTTCGCAGAACTGGGTATGGACATCAAGAACCATATCAGCCATCGTGCAAGAGCTACACAAAAGTTGGCAGAGTACCTTTTAAAGAAGTGAATAGTGAATAATGAATAGTAAAAAGTGTCTGAATAGAAAAAGAATCATTGGGTGGCAAAGAATTTTGTTACTACTATTCACTATTCACTATTCACTATTCATTTTCTCTCAGGTTGGCACTTGGAAGAACTACCTCGCCTATCACGAGATACAACAGATCTGTGCTGCTGGCGACTATCTCTTTGTTCGTGCCAGCAACGATCTCTATCAGTATAACCAGAAAGACCAAAGCATCTACACTTACGACAGAACCAATGGCCTCTCAGATACCAACATCAAACTCATCGCCTGGAATAAACAGGCCAAACGTCTGATAGCCGTCTATGACAATTCCAATATCGACCTTGTAGAGACCAATGGAAATGTCACCAATATTTCTGCCTTGTATACGAAGACTATGACAGAAGACAAGACAGTCAACAGCATCCGTATCGAAGGAAACTATGCCTACCTCGTCTGTGGATTCGGTATTGTCAAGGTCAATATGCAACGTGCTGAAATTGCAGAGACCTATACGCCTAACCATCCAGAGTATCCCACTTCACTCCCAGCAGAAGACAACAGTGACTACGACAAATACATCGAGCTCGTCAAGACTCTCAGCCCTGATGGTCCCCACTATAATCACTTTGGATTCATGCGGTTCCTGAATAATAAGTTGTATACCTGTAATGGCGATTATACTCACTCCAGCGGCATACAGATCTATGACAATAACAACTGGATAAACTATCAGAATGAAGGCATTAGCGACGTCACAGGCCTGTCCTATATGGGTGCTTTCTGCCTGGATGTAGACCCCAAAAACGAGAACCATATCTTTGCGGGCTCCAGAAACGGACTCTATGAATTCAAAGATGGACAGTTCGTCAGTTTCTACAATAGCAATAACAGTCCTATTGAGCCTTTCGACGGGAAGACGCTGGAGTATGAATTAGTGAGCGACGTCAAGTATGACAGCAACGGAGATATATGGCTGTTAAACAGTTCAGCGCCTAATACCTCTATGATCAGATACGTCAACGGGTCATTCACCAAACTGAACCATGCGGAGTTGATGAAACTCAACAGTGGTGCGATCAAAAACCGTAGTAATGCTGAAATGCGCGGCATATTCTTTGACAGTCAGGGGCTCATGTGGTTTGTTAATAACAACTGGTACACGCCAGCATTCTATCAGTACGATACCAACAGCGATAAACTCACAGCCTACGAAAACTTCGTCAATCAGGATGGCACAGTCCAAAATCCTCAACTGGGTGTCAGATGTATCGCCGAAGATCTTCAGCATAACATCTGGATAGGCACCAGTGCTGGTCCCTTTGTCTTCGAACGTAAGGAGATTAACAATGGTGGCACCACGCTGACACAGGTGAAGGTGCCTCGCAATGATGGTACCAACTATGCCGACTATCTGTTGGCGAATACAGACATCTTGAGTATGGCCATCGACGGAGGTAATCGCAAGTGGTTTGGCACCAATGGCAACGGTGTCTATCTGATTAGTGCCGATAACATGACCCAGATCCTTCACTTCACCACAGCTGATAGTCCCTTGTTATCAAATATCGTCAAGTCGATAGCCGTCAATCCTGCTTCAGGCGAGGTGTTCTTTGGGACAGACAACGGTCTTTGTTCCTATATCAGCGATGCTACCCAGAGCAACACAGAGATGACATCAGATAACGTCTGGGCTTATCCCAATCCTGTTGAGCCAAACTATACAGGCCCCATCACCATCACAGGACTGACGCTCAATGCCGATGTCAAGATCCTGTCAGCCAATGGCGCTATCATCAATGAAGGACGTAGTAATGGTGGCACATATACCTGGGATGGTTGTGACCAAAAGGGTAGGAGAGTGGCATCGGGGGTCTATATGGTGGCTACAGCAACGAGTGACGGAAAGAAAGGTACGGTATGCAAGATAGCCATTATAAACTAGGTATCATCATACCTGTTCTCTTAACACCTATACTGCTTTATGCCGTATTACAGATTCTGCCCACACACGATGACTGGGCATCGATGACAACGCCTGACTTCAGGCCATTCTTTATTAAAGAACGTTTTCTGTTCTATGGTTATCACTGGCGTCCTTTCGACTCCATGATAGGTTATGTGGCTGGACGCAATCCACAACTCCTCTTCCCTACGTTCAATCACTTGTTGGTCGTTGCAGGCCATCTGCTGTGTACAATAACGCTCTTTAGACTGTTGTCTGAACTGCGATTCAGCCTGTTTTCAAAGAACATCACCACGATTTGCTTCTTTGTCTTACCAGCAACGATGGCTACTGTTTTAGCTGTCGACAGTCAGAATCAAGTTTTTGCCTTAACCTGCGACATGATAGCCTTTCTCTGCTACATCAAACTTCATCGAGCCAGATATCTGGTGTGGATCCTGCTGATCTTCCTCGCTACGCTGTTCAAGGAAAACGGACTGATGTGGGCATTGATCTGTCCTATCCTCGCTTTTGGCTTCGACTTCATAGATCAGAAGACACTGAAGAAAGACCTGCTGATAGCTGTAGGCATCATGGTGTGCTATATGCTGGTTATCGTCATCACGCCAAAAGATATCGTCATCCATCCTGACTATGAGCCAGGTGTGATGAAGGTGATAGGTAATGTGGTGAAATTCCTGTTTACAACGTTTGTGACCGTCGACTATGTCTATCTATTACATGCACCAAGCCGACAACTTCTATGGGCTGTGTTGAGTCTGCTGCTGACGCTGCCTTTCCTTTACCTGATATGGGTCAGAAACTGGCGGAAGATGATCAATAAGAAGATACTGTGTACATTGATTTGTTTGGTCATCGCCGTAGGCCCTCATCTCTTGACTGTTTTCAGTATGATGCACACTTATGCCGGATTGTCGTTATTGGCGATAATCATAGCCTATGGTATTGACCACTGCAAGCCACAAACCAAAAAGACAGTCATCGCCTTTATCATCTTTCTGACAGCCTCTCTGGCCATCGATGCTCATCTTATCAACGAATCCATAAAGTCGGGCTTAGTCGGCCAGAAAATGGCCAAAGAAGCCATCCAGAAGACTGGTCATCCCATTAAGTCAGCCTATGTGATTATCATCGAGGATGACTATCCTAAACTCTCCTCCTTTTGTGTCATTCCCGTCGATGCTTTCGGCTGGGGTATAGCCGCCCAGTATGAGACCAATTACCAATGGCCGAAGGAAATACAAGACACCACTATAGAACGTTCTGCAGACGCGATGAAAAGAGCCTGTCAGATGGCTAAGACGTCGAACTGTGAAAGTGTATGGATTGTAGACCATCAGGACATCACAGTGATCAATAACCTGAATCATCCTTGATATGCGAAGTCTTCTGTCCGTCATCATCACTTTACTGTCAGTCCTTACTGCTCTTTCACAGTCGGCAGTATCCATTGATGAGGTGAGACAGGCAGGTCTGCACATTGTGGAGATAACCACTGTCGATGGCGAGGAACCTCAGGGAAAACCCATAGAATCGCCACTCTATCCAGGTTCCTATAATATGACTTATGTAAATAAGGTGCCTTGCCGTGTGGTGATCAGTAAAGACGGAAATACGCTCTATGACAGCGGAGAATATCTTAAGAAAACCTCTGGGGCTACCCTGCGGATTAATGGCAATACCACAGCCTATTATTCCGACCCCCTGAATATGCCCTATAAACTTAAACTGGAAAAAGCTGCCGACCTGCTGAATTGTGGTGATGATGATAAATACAAAGACAAGGAATGGCGACTGCTGAAAGATGCTGTGTCGCTGAATACGATTGTGGGACTGCAGGTCAGCCAGTTGTTAGAACTGGAGTGGACTGCTGCCTACGTGCCTTGTAATGTGATCATCAATGGCGACTATCGTGGTTGCTATCTCCTGATGGAAACCATGAAACGCAATGAGTCCTGTCGTATAGACTGTGATAAGCAGACTGGGTTTATCATCGAAAAGGATCCTTATTGGTGGAAAGAAGACCGATACTTCAGTTCTTCCTGGTATAAAGACGACAATGTTTACAGATGGACCTGGAAATATCCTGATGCTGACGAAGTGACTGACGAACAGGAGACGTATATCAAGTCATACATTGAGATGATGGAGAATAGTCTCGCTGACGGCACTTATGAGTCATATATAAACATACCGTCGTTTGCCAAGTGGATACTTGTCCACGATATATTGGGAACCAGAGACTCATGGGGCTCGAACATGTATATCAAGAAGTATGACGACACAGAGAAGAGCAAGCTTGAACTGCCTTGTGTATGGGATTTCGACTCCAGCTATGACATAGTCTCAGGTCAGTTTTCGAACTTACATATACAGGAAAACGAGTATTTCTACGCCCTGTTCCATAGTGATAACCAGACTTTCAAGTCAGCGTATGTCAAACTGTGGAATGATAAAAAGCAGACTGTCAGCGAGCATATATTGTCTTTCCTGAACCAGTATGCTGACAGTAATGAAGGTAAGGCTTTGGAAATCTCGAGAAAACTGTATAACAAAAGGTTTGGATATACCTACGCCACAGTTGCTGAAGATATCAAAGTCGTACAACAATGGTTTAACAGTCACATCAGTCTTCTTGATGACAACATACAAAGCCATTACACCAATATATCAAGCGTACAAGATAATACCCTCAATGATGTAAAATACTATACGCTTACGGGCAGAGAAGTGTATAATAATAATATAAAAGGTGTAACTATCATCTGCTCAAAGGATGGTAAGACGCGAAAAGTACTCAGATAAAAAAATACTGGAGTTTAACTCAACTCCAGCATTCTCTTGATAGGTTTCACTGCTGCTTCAGCTATCTCCGGATCTACATCGACTGAAGGCCATCCGTATTTCAGACAGTTGTATATCTTCAGCAGCGTATTCATCTTCATATACTGACACTCATTACAACTGCATTCCAAGCCGCTCTCACTGATTTCAGGAGGTACAGGGATAAATTCCTTGTCAGGACAAGTGCGCTGCATCTCGTGGAGAATACCAGCCTCTGTGGCCACGATAAACTGCTTCTGGTCGCTCTGCTGTGCATAGTTCAGCATCGTTGCCGTACTTCCCTTTACATCAGCCAAAGCCAGAACAGGACCCTTACACTCCAGATGAGCCATCACGACAGCATCAGGATACTGCTGCTTCAGTTCAATAATCTTATTGACAGAGAATCGTTCATGCACATGACAGCCTCCATTCCAAAGCAACATCTGTCGACCTGTCACCTCATTGATATAATTACCCAGATTATAATCAGGACCAAAGATCAGCTTCGCATCCTTCGGCAACTGATCCACTACCTTTTTCGCATTACCAGAAGTCACTACGACATCTGTCAGAGCCTTGACGGCAGCTGTCGTATTCACATAACTGACCACCTGATAACCAGGATGCTCTTCCTTATATTTTTTAAGATCCTCAGCCTTGCAGGAATCTGCCAGAGAACAGCCAGCATTCAGATCAGGACAAAGCACAGTCTTATCTGGCGACAGCAACTTACACGTCTCAGCCATAAAGTGAACACCACACATCACCATCACTTTGGCATCAGTCTCTGCAGCCTTACGGGCCAAAGCCAGTGAGTCGCCAACAAAGTCGGCTATATCCTGAATATCACCTATCGTATAATAGTGAGCCAGGATAATAGCATGCTTTTCTTCACACATCTTTCTGATTTCAGCCTTCAGATCAATGTCCTCAGCTACTGGTTCATCAATGAATCCCTGCGTCATCCACTTCTTTTTCAACATCACATTATTATTTTTTTATTTTCTTTTTTCTTTTTAAAAATAGAATGATTAGTATGATGTGCTGTGAATTTGTTGGTAACTTTTCGACGATTTCCTTGTCTGGTAAGTTATCCTATTGTGGTTCACAGTTATTCACACCCACTGTGGATTGTTTCTCTCTGATACAGAATAACAAAGATAGTTTATCCACCATTCCCAATTTTGGTGCAAAATTAATAAGTTTATATCTTTTTTCAGCAAAAATCTGTGGAAAAGTTGCGAAATAAGCATGAATAAAGGTGTTGATATCCACTTATCCAAGGATCGAGAGCTAATTTTGTGAATTATCCACAAAGTTTTCCACACACTTATCAACAGTTATCCACCGTTTTTTCCACAATTAACCAAATATATTTTGTATTTCACTCACTTATTCGTATCTTTGCAGCCAAGATGAAGAAATTACGTACGATAGAGATGAATCGCCTGTCTGTTGATGAGTTTAAGCAGGCAGAGAAGTTGCCGCTGATAGTGGTTCTCGACGATGTGCGCTCAATGCACAATGTGGGTAGTGTGTTCCGCACTGGTGATGCCTTCCGCATTGAGGCAGTCTATCTCTGTGGGATTACTTCGACACCTCCGATGGCTGAGATTCATAAAACGGCCCTTGGTGCAGAGGACAGCGTCAGCTGGAAATACTTCCCCACAGCGATGGAGGCTCTACAAGAACTGAAGACCAACGGTTATGAAATTTATTCCGTCGAACAGGCTCATGGCTCTACGATGCTTCAGGACTTCCAGCCCAATGCTGACCAGAAGTACGCCGTCATTCTTGGCAATGAGGTCAAGGGTGTCCATCAGGAGGTCATCGATGCTTCTGACGGTTGTCTGGAGATTCCCCAGTTTGGCACCAAACACTCCATGAATGTCTCCGTCACAGCCGGCATCATCATCTGGCACTTCGCCCAGACCATCATTAATAGAACCTAAGAATTAGAGGCTTATCTCTCTTTTGACTTACATTTTTCTGCTTCTTTTCTTTGAAGTTTCGAAAAAAATTCCTATATTTGCACCGACAAATTATAATATTGTCGAACTCTAAAACAATATAACAATGAAGAAACTATTCTTATTATCCGTTTTGATGCTCCTGCCGATGCTAGCAAGCGCAGATAAAGTAGAGATTGATGGTATCTATTACTATCTTAACGAAAAGGATGGACAGGCTACAATGGCCAAGAATCCCAAAAAATACTCAGGTAGTGTTATTATTCCTGAATCCGTCGTGTATGAAGGGGAAAACTATAGCGTGACGTCTATTGGCAGTTTTGCTTTATCTGGTTGCAGCGACCTGACCTCTGTTACCATCCCTAACAGCGTGACCTCGATAGGCAGTGGTGCTTTCGAAGACTGCAGCGGTCTGACCTCTATAATTATTCCTAACAGCGTGACATTCATCGGTGAAGCTGCTTTCCAAGACTGCAGCGGTTTGAGCTCTGTGACTATCGGCAATAGTGTGAAATACATTAACAACCATGCTTTTTCTGGTTGCAGCGGCCTAATCTCTGTTCACATAACAGATATAGCAGCATGGTGCAATATTTTTTTTGATATTTTAGTTTCAAATCCTCTTTCTATTGCCCATCATTTATATTTGAACGGTGAAGAAGTAAAAGACTTGGTTCTCCCCAACAGCGTGACCTCCATCAGCAATTATGCTTTTTGGCATTGCAGTTGCCTGACCTCTGTGACCATCGGCAATAGTGTGACTTCTATCGGATATAAAGCTTTTGAGGGATGTAATGGTTTGAGCTCTGTGACTATCGGCAATAGTGTGACCTCTATCGGAAATTATGCTTTTAAGGGATGTACTGGTTTAACTTCCTTGACCATCCCTAACAGCGTGACCTCTATTGGTTATGATGCTTTTGAGGAATGTACTGGTTTAACCTCCGTGACCATCCCTAACAGTGTGATCTCTATTGGTTCTGATGCTTTTAAAGGTTGCAGTGGCCTGACCTCTGTTACCATCCCTAACAGCGTGACCTCGATAGGCAGTGGTGCTTTCTCTGGGATCAATTTCAAATCTGTTATCTCAAAAATAGAATATCTTTTTGAGATTGGCAATTCAACCTTCAACCAAGTAACTTACGATAATGCAATACTATATATTCCCAAAGGTACATTAAAAAAATATCAGGCAGTGAAAGGTTGGAAGAATTTTTTAACAATTGAGGAAAAAGTATTTAGTGATGATGATGAAAATATTCCTGGAGCAACCCAATGTTCAAGGCCTACAATCCATTATAAGAATGGTACACTATCATTCAGTAGCCAGACAGAAGGTGCTTCTTTCCAATATACAATATCTGATTCTGACATCAAGTCAGATGAAGGCAATGTGGTTAAACTCAATGTGACATATAACATAAGCGTATATGCTACAAAGACAGGATATAATAACTCAGACATTGCGACAGCTACTCTCTGCTGGATAGATGTAGATCCAAAGACAGAGGGCATTACTGATAATGTAGCCCAAGTTCGAGCTAAGGCTGTGCTGATACAGAGCAATGGCAGTACTCTCTCGATCTCTGGAGCTGAGGATGGAACTTCCATCAATGTATATAGCATCAATGGCGCACAAGTAGGTTCAGCAATAAGCCAGAATGGTGAAGCTACCATCAACACCATCTTGCAACCAAGCAGTGTTGCCATAGTGAAGATTGGCGACAAGAGTGTGAAAGTGGTAATTAAGTAATCACTTCTTAATAAATAAATGAAATCAGGCAGGAACTCATAAAAAGAGTCCTGCCCGATCCTGTCTCGATAACTCCGTTCAACTCAATGATTCAGGGATTTCTTATATATTTGCACAATAATAACTATTATTAATATGGATTATACTAAAGTACCCCGTTCTTTGATCTACCAAGAAAGAGATATTGATGACTTTTTTGAAGATCCCACATCCTTTGAGTCCGCATTCTGTGACAGTCTTCTTAAACGCCCTTTTATGAAGAATTTGGAGGATCAAGCAGAAACTGTTCTTGACATATTTAATAACGCGTATTATATATGTACACTTATTCATATGGAAGAACACCCAAGGCTATATATTAATAAATATCGGAAAATCGCATCAAATCATTATGAAGATCCTATATGGGTAAATCATATCATGCCATCGACTATGGCATTAGTCTATAGCCTATTATTCTACTATCAAAAGCATTTCACGACAATTGATGATAACATATTTATAGATATATGTAATCTTTTTAGGAGAAAAGCTAATGAGGAAGTCTATGATGATAGTGATTTTAACGATTTATTGATTAAAACTGATATATGTGATTTCAGTGTTTCCAACTTAGACAAGTTTACGAATAGAGACATATATAAAGTGATAGCAAACAAATATATCTCTCCAGAAGATATAGCAAAGGGCATTGACTACATTATTACAGAAACATGGCAATTATGGGATAATGAACTACATGCTGAATCTATGTTTGAATTATTGACCAGATTACAAGATTGTCCCAAAAGTGATGATATTGAAATGGAATATGCTATAAATGAGATAAAGGATTTCTTAAAACAAAAGTCTTTTGATTTCCCTGAGACTGTTCAACAAGAACAAAGAGAAAAAACACTTCTTTCAAAACAGATGGTCTTATTCGTACATGCTCTTGCCAATTGGGGGAATTTCTCGTACACAAACATGAAGGAAGACTTAGGTCCTATTGTTCACCAATTGTTTGGAGTTGGTCTTCAATCTGCCAAAAATAAGTTTAGCGAAGGATATTCTACAGAAGACAGAAATACCGTAGCTGCTATCTTTAGTGCTATCGCTCCAGATTTTGCAGATTACATAAGATCTTTTAATGGTAGAAGAACCTCTGATCAAGAAAACAGACCAACTTAAATATAAGGACACCCCGGCATATTCTTTAAGACACCCCAACCGTAATTAAAAGACACCCTTCTAAAGAGGTGTCTTTTTTTTATTCTAACTAAAAATCAAATATTTACGAATACCTTTGCACCCGCAAGCCTCAAATGGCGAGCAAAAAAATATGATAGATATTAAAAAGAAAAAAGTTATGAATTCGAACTGTTTTGGCATTAAGAAAGTTAACGACTCTTATGTACAAGCATTAATAAAAAAATTATTTGTTTGTGGGAGGATGAATCATTTTGTAATTTTGGCCCCCAAATTGAAGATTATGAGAAAAAAGGTATTTGAGGTGAGCTTCTTTCTGAAGCCAATAACAAACAAGAAGCCCAAGAGGGTGGTCAGCTTATTTGAGGTGTACAAAGTTATACGCAGTATATTTTATAAGGAGGTGACAATCCTGCTTAGGGCAATAGATGACAAGGAGGAACAGAAGAAGTTCAAAAATAATAACTTCGACTTTATTACTCCGAGTGGTACGTTCACTTATCATCGTGATAAGTCTCTTGTGATGCATTCTGGTATGCTGTGTATTGATATTGATTATTTGGATGATATGGAGTGTATGAAGCAGAAGTTGCTCAGTGACCCATTAATCGGTACATTACTTTTATTCCGTTCTCCCCGTGGACATGGGCTGAAATGGTTTATCTCCATTGACATTGAACAGTATGATCACGCGATTTGGTTTGATGGTGTCAGGAACTATCTGATTAAAACCTATGCACTGACTGAGAAACAGGTTGATGCCTCGTGTAGAAATGTATCGAAAGCCTGTTTCCTCTGTTATGATCCTGATGCCTATTTGAATCCAATCCTGATGAATCCGAATAACCAGGAGATTCCTGCTAATAAACTGAATCCCCAAGAGTGGATAATCAGCGAAAAAGGAAAAGCAGCCCCCGTAAGAGTTGAAGTGCCAAAAATGAGAATGAAGGCGAGACCCTCATCTCAAGGTATGCTCGATGAATTGAGCAAGGCCAAGAATGTTTGTGATGAACTGATAAAGCGTGGGATCAATATCGCGGAGTCTTATAATGATTACCTGAAACTTGGATTCGCTCTTGCTAATGGGCTGGGTATAGATGGTCATGATATCTACCATCAGCTCTGTAGTCAAAGTTCCAAGTATCGTGAAAAGGACTGTGAGGAAAAATGGCAGGAATGCCTTTCGAAAAATGATGGTCAAACCACAATAGCAACATTTTATTATATGGCAAAAAAAGCCGGAATTGACCTCTCAGATATCGGATTGTGATATAACTCATTGAATAATAGATAGATATGGAGAAATTGTTTAAAGTAATATCCTCAAGTGACAAAACCACTATTAAGGATGAAGTTTATGGAATTCATGATGTGCGTTATTTGACGCTAACGGATGTCAACCCAAAGTCGGAAAACAGATATTATGTTCAGATTGGGGCTGATAACGATATCGAGTGGCAACCAGGTGACCGCATCATGGTGGAACTAAGCCTTCTGGCTTACAACTCTCAAGGGCAATGGCATTTATGCCATCGCAATGATATGATTAAGTTTGTAGAAATAGATAATAGTAATAATCGTTTTAAAATGTAGTTTTTATGAAAACAGCACAAAAGAAGGCTGTTGTGCAGCCTACAAGAGAGAGTATTGAAAATGATAGGATTCTTGAGGAAATGAAATCACTTCGTATCAAGACTAATACGGTATTGCCACCTGAGCATCCGATATTGAGTATTGATGGGATCCCCGTTTTTGAGCAGGGAGACATCGGAGCTATAAAAGGCAAACAAAAAGAAGGCAAAACAACTGTCCTAAAAGCCATGGTTGGAGCATGGATGAAAGGAAGTCTGTTTCGCTTAAAAAGTGAGAAGGAGGAGGCGAAAGTGTTATGGCTCGACACAGAACAAAAACAGCATGATGTCGGTCAAATAATTCATGATATTAGCCAAATGACAGGACTTTCGCCTGAATACATAGATAAGCATCTGATGCTGTATACAGTAAGAAAACTATCACACAAAACATTACTTGAGCGAACTTCATTATTAATCAGTACATATAAACCTGACGTGGTAATTATAGACGGCATCGTTGACTTCATTGAGAGTTTTAACGACGAAGCTGCATCGCATAATTTGATAAATCAACTGATAGTATTATGTGACCAGCATCACTGTTCCATTATTAACGTATTGCATGAGAACAAAACCTCTGACGACCATAACATGCGCGGCCATCTTGGCACGATAATGGCTCAAAAAGCAGCGACAGTGCTACGTTGCAAGAAAGATAATAATATCATCACTGTCAGCTGTTCAGACTCACGCCATAGGGCCATGCCTGATTGGTATCTCACCTATGATGCTTATGGTCATATCGTAGACCCTCAGGATACGTCTGTTCCAAAACTTACTCCAGCTCAGAAAAAAGAAAATGAGCGTAAGGAAATAGTACAAAGAATAATTCAGGATCATGGTGGTCAAATCACTCGCAAAGAACTGAATACTGAATTGGAAAGAGAGCTGAGTCTTAACAGAACTACTGTTGCAACTTTTATTACCAAACTATTGAAAGGAATGCTGATGGAAGTTAATGGTATGATTCAGCTAGCTCCTGAGCTGCCCTTTATTGAGTAATGTAGTAGTGATAGATGCTTGTTGATGGGGTGTCTCGTTTGTTTCCCATGCCGCTATATATAGCGGCTGGGGGAAACGAACAAGAAACACCCTATATTATTTGATTGGGACAAAAAACTTGCTACGAGGCCTCGTAACACTTTTTGGAAAGGGATGTAAAAAGTGTTGGAAGGCCTTGTAAAAAAGGGGGTATATTGCACAAAAGGGGGCAGGTCCCTATTGTGAGATAGTTATAGGAAAATAATTGCTAAAATGTTTGGTGGTTTCAGATATTTTTTGTATCTTTGTAGCATAATAATAAAGCGGGAAGAGACCACCCGGTGTAGTTGGTCCAATGATAGTTTAATACCATGAAATTTTCTAATAACTATGGCATTAAAGGTAAAAGCAAGGGAGAAGAAGCTTCAGTTCTCCAAAGAAGGTCCTGAATTCTGGCGCTACGTGATGGTGCCTGATTTGTATTCAACACTCGATCAGGACAAGGTAATCAAGGAAGCAGCCATCCGAAGTGGTGTCAGCGAGGGTGTAATGCAGGCCTGCTGGAAAGGCGCCGGTGAAGTGATTAAGGCTTGGGCTACGGAGGGTCACAGTGTGGCTCTGCCAGGATTAGGCAACATGCGCTTTGGTCTGTCTGCCAAGGCTGTGGCTGATGTGAATGATGTGAAGACATCACTCATCACCACCCGTCGTATCATCTTCACACCGACAGTGGCGCTGAAGGACGAGCTGGCCAACACAGCCATCCAGATTACCTGTTATGACCGTAATGGTGAGGTGGTGAAGCGTGTGACCTCAGCTGACCCAGGTACTGTTGAGGATCCTGAGGGCGAATCTACTGAGAATAGCGGCAGCCAAAACCAAAGTGGTAACCAGAATCAGAGTAGCTCACAGAGCGGTGACCAGAATCAGGCCACAACCTTTGCACTGACCATCACGAAGTCAGGTTCTGGTACCTCGAGCGTGAAGAATGACAGTGAGGAGACCATCAACAGTGGAGACAGTCTTGCATCAGGAGCCAATGTGTATATCGCAGTGACTCCAGCTGAGGGACAGATCCCAACGGCAACACTGAACGGTACGAACATCTCACTGTCTGAAAACGATGGTGAGTACGTAGGAACCTTCCAGATGCCTGCTCAGGCCTCCAGTCTGGTGATCAACTCGGGCAGCGATTCTGAGGAAGGAGATCAGAACTAAGTTACAGATTGACCCTTAAAAGAAGGACCGGCATTCATCAGAAATGTCGGCCCTTTTTCTTTGTCAAGCTGCCTATGGAAAATTTACGAACTAGTTAGGGAACAATTTTTCTCTGCCTATACAGCAAGTTTACTGACGGTAAACTTGAATTTTACTACGTGTAAAAGGCTTTTATTTTATTCGCTTATAGAAATATGTCTCAGGAATGTGGTCTGTGAAATAGAAGCCACTGTAATGCAATTTTAGGGTTGTGCTTCCAATCTCGCATGAATAAGGTCCCTTGTAAACTATACCATATTCGAGTAAATTTGTGATAAGGATGACGGGATCATTAGTACCATATTTACTGTTATCGTCGTACTCATATAGTACAGCTCTATTATTTCCATCGTCATAGGTATATACAATAGTCCCGTTTTCCTTTATCTCCATGATATGCTGATCAGGTTGGGATATTCCTTTCGGACCATCCAACATTTCAACAAACTTCCATCTGCCAACTAATCCTGAACCGGATATAGTATCGTCATCACTTGAACAACCTGTAAATACAAATATAAGTGACACCAAAGCTACAAAATATAATCTCTTCATACGCCTTAATATAAAATTTTACACCTTTTTATATATAATGCAGAGATCACCAGAATCTTTTATGTAATGCTGTTAATAAATACTAAAGCAGAATGTTTTTTGCGAAGTGCCAGATGATGATGCCGGCTGTGACGCATCCCTTTTTTATGTACTTATGGCAGATTGAAAGTGATGGGTAGTGAGTATTTCGCACGCGCAGGTTTACCACGTCGCATAGCAGGATCCCACTTGGGCATTTTATCTACAACACGCAGAGCCTCTTTCACCAATTGATTAGTAGCGGAAAAACGTATAGACTGCTTTTCACTTGCACTGTATTTGTCGAACTTGCCTAGTGACAAATGATCTTTAATATCTATCTTTTCTACTTCAGCATTGCTTATTGTGCCATCTTTCTCAACAATAAACTTGATGATAACACGCCCCCCAATGCCATAAAGCTCTGCTTCTCTTGGATATTTAATGTTGGCTGACAGAAATTTCATTAATACTGGGAGACCACCTGGAAATTGAGCAAGATGATCTTGTCCTGCAAGCTCAGGAACAACAAGTGAATGATTTTTCTTAAGCTCTTCCAACTTGCTTTTCAGTTTTTCGATTTCTACGGTGGCTAAGATGACCTTTCCGTCAGTATCAAGCAGATACAATGTAGGTATCCAATTGATGTGATAGGCCTTGGATGTTGCAGTTTCTTTCCACTTCTTCAGCTCACTGACCTGTCGCCAGTGTATCGATTCTTTCTTAAGGTAGTTATTCAATACTTCTTTGTCTGTATCGAAAGACACGCCAATAAACTCAACACCCTGTGAATCATACTGGCTATAGAGTTTTTTAATCTCTGGAATATCTTTCCTACAGTCCGGACACCATGTTGCCCAGAAATCAAGAACTACACAACGGCCTTTATACTCTTCCAGTGATACTGCTTTTCCCTCCGAGTCTAACAGGTCAGGAGCCACAGTTCCTATAGGCAGTAGGTCTTTGGCATACAGAGAATCTAAATTCTGAGCATTCACTATGAATGCAAAGCTCACAAATAGTATAATACAGCAAATAATCTTTTTCATATTTTTACTATATAAGCCTATAAAAAAGCAAGAGCAGATAGTTTGCGTCCCAGGTCATGGATGGCATTCTGAAACTGTATCAACTCAGATTTACTAAATCTGGCAGTTTTCCCATTGACTGTACTGCCATTCAAACGTTGAGTTAGCCATGATTGAGATTTCCCAAAATAATGCTTAGCAATATAGGCAAACGAAACGGCATTACCTAACTCCCCCATTGTGCTACGTATTTTCTCAGCTTTCAAGGCTTCAAGATCATCATCTACAACTTTCAATATTCTATCTATGTCAGCTGCAACAGTTGAACTATAAGACGTTTTTTCATCTTCACTCAGATTGCCATTAGCATCATTATACCTCTTAATGATGTTATCGACATCCTCACTATTGTTTGACTTACTTAATTCAAGCATGAGACTCTTGAATCTAGGTTCTTCAATATAATCAATAATGTTTCGCATATAATCTTCACTTTTTATCTACATTTCATAATCGTCTTCATCCAGATAGTCACTTAACCATTTCTGGATTTCAAGCATCCTATCTAATATTTTGTCTATTATCGGACTTTTTCTCCATTCTGGAATACCTTTATCTTCCTCAACTGCCTTCAGAAGTAGTTTGATGTTTCTGTAGGCCTTTTTGACTTCTTCTTTTGTTGGCATATAACTCAATTGTTTTATTGAGCGATAAATAACCGCTGCAAAGTTAATAATTAATTCGTTATTGTTGTAATATTGATTTAATTATCCATCAATTCTTATGCAACTTTAACAAATACAATAACCTCCGTTCTTTAATGACGGCAAACTTCGCTGATGGCAAATTGTTTTTTGTTTCCATAGTCTTAAAATTTATACGTTTAACAAATTGATGGTGCAAAGATAGATATTTTTCTTGAAACATCCAAATCTTTCGACCATTTATTTACACAAAAGTCATAACACATGACAATCATGACAAATGACAGCGTCATAATGCATAGTGTATTGAAGTTTTCTCACTATATCTGAAAATAATCACTAAATTTGTGAACTTTCCTAATACACAACTTAATGAGATTCTGAACGGAAAACGTCCAGTAACAACAGATTTTGCTTTGATGATGGAGGCAGCACTTGGTATTAACCCAGAACTGCTTATCAATATGCAGACACGCTACAATATGTCTGTGGCCAGACAGAAGAAGCCTCTTCTAGCAAGACTGATAGACATTAAGAAAGCTTGTGCTGCCGTATTTTAAATGAAAACGGAGGATTGTTTGATCCTCCGTTTTTTTCTTTCTTATTCCTCAACTACTGAGAAATCGCTCTTTCCTACGCCGCAGACTGGGCAGACCCAATCCTCGGGGATGTCCTCAAATGCTGTTCCTGGAGCGATGCCGCTATCAGCATCACCTTCTGCTGGGTCATAGACATAACCGCAGACGTCGCATACATACTTTTTCATAATCTTGAAAGTTTTAGTTATTAATGATAGATTCTATTCTCTCAACAATCCGCTCTGGCGGAATGTTCTTTAAGCAAGCATAGTCGCCGCGATGGCAGGGCTTCTGGCCGTAGATGCTGCAAGGACGGCACTCCAGATCCAACTGGATGACATTGTCGCTCGACTGGTTGTAACCCATGAATCCGGCATAGGGATGAGTGGCTCCCCAGACACTGACCACAGGAACGGCAGTCAGCGAAGCCAGATGCATATTGGCAGAGTCCATCGACAGCATCACATCGAGGTGACTCATCACGATGAGTTCCTGATACATGTTTTCACTATAGCGCGAAACATTGGTGCACTGACGATACTGGGCACACCAGAGACTGAAGTATTTATCCTCCTGCTGACCCTTTCCGAAAAAGAAGATGCGACACTTGGGGTATTTCTCCAGCAGCTGATGGATCACCTGCTCCATCAGTCGTGGGGGATAGACCTTGCCTTCGTGGGCAGCAAAGGGCGCGATGCCTATCCACTGCTCGAAGTTCTTCTTAGGTCCGATCTCCTTGGGCAGCAGGTTTAGGTTTCCACCTTCTTCAGGGAAGATGCTGCGGAACTGTGACACATCGACAGGATAACCCAGACGCTCGAACACCTCGATATAATTATTGATAGAGGTGGTGAGCTGACGCTTATTCTTATTCTTGTTGGAAATCAGCTGTCTGCGGTCTTTGCGATGCTTATTGATATGCTCCACACGATAGCGGCCCAGGTTGAAGCGCATACGGAGGTATTCTGAACGCAGCACATTATGAAGGTCGGCCACCTTCGTAAATTGCTTGGCTACCAGACGGCGGTAGAGGGCATTCAGACCTTTGATACCATGATACTCCACCTTGAGGTCGGCCTCCATGAAGTTGACATTGGGAGCAAGGTCGGCGAACAATGTCCTGGCATAGCTTCGGCTCAGTACCGTGATACGGATATCAGGATACTGGTGAGCCAGTGCCCAGATCACAGGTACTGTCATCACAACATCACCCAGTGCCGAGAAGCGTATGACAAGCAAATGTTCTTTCTTCACCTTTTATTATTATTATATAATATAGGATTAGTGGAAGGATCGTTGTACATCTTCATCTGACGGTACACCTTCATGTATTTCTTACCCTCCTTGATATCCTCCAGCAACTGGTCGATGGCCAGCGAGAGGTCTTTCTGCTGTTCTAACAGTACCTCCAGCTTAGCCTGACACTTGGCGATGTGCTCGGCAGAGGCATCCTGACGGACTACCTGCTCCTGCATGTGGTAGATCTTCAGGGCGAGGATGCTCAGACGGTCTACTGCCCAGGCAGGACTCTCTGTGTTCAGACGTGCATCAGGCAGAGGCGTCACATCACTGTAGTACTGACGGAAGTAAGAATCGATCTCCTCCACGAGGTCAGTACGGTCCTGATTACTCCTGTCAATTCTCCGTTTCAGGGCTAAGGCCTCAACAGGATCGATGTGAGGATCGCGGATGATGTCCTCATAATGCCACTGAACGGTGTCGATCCAACACTTCAGATAGAGATTGTGCTCAATACTTTCCCTATCATATGGGTTGTGGATCGGGGTGTCAACATTGTCTGTCAGATGATAGTCTTTGATCACCTGATTGAATATCTTATTGGCTTGTTCTGTAAATGACATTTAGCTAAATAATTATTTATTAGGTGCAAAGCTACAGAAACTTTTTCAATTAACCAACGATTTATGTATATATTTCATCTATTTTTGCATTTTTAGTGTTGGTAACGCACACAAAAAGGGTATTTTTTTGCACAATTACCCCCTAAATGTGCAAAGAGACGTCACTTTTTCTTAAAAAAGTTTGCGTAAGTGAAAGAAAATGTGTTACTTTGCACCCCGAAAACGGCAAAAGCCGCAAAATTTTCAAGATAGCAAATACATTATTAACATTTTAAAGAAAGAAAATTATGTCAGAAATTGAAAGCAAAGTAAAGGCTATTATCGTAGACAAACTGGGTGTTGATGAGGCTGAGGTTAAGCCAGAGGCAAGTTTCACAAATGATCTGGGCGCAGATTCACTGGATACCGTAGAGCTCATCATGGAATTTGAGAAGGAATTCGGTATTTCTATCCCCGACGATAAGGCTGAGAAGATCGGTACTGTAGGTGATGCTATCGCTTATATCGAGGAGAACGCAAAATAAATTTTGATGAATAACATAATGGTTGTTTCGAGATCCGAAGCAACCATTATGCTTTAAAATTAGCTTATGGAATTAAAAAGAGTAGTTGTAACAGGTCTTGGCGCAGTGACGCCAGTCGGCAACACTCCTGATGAGATGTGGAAGAACCTGCTCAATGGAGTTAGCGGTGCAGCACCTATTACACTTTTCGATGCAAGCCTGTTTAAGACACAATTCGCTTGTGAGGTGAAGAACCTCAATATCAATGATTATATCGACCGCAAGGAGGCTCGTAAGATGGACCGCTATACCCAGCTGGCCCTGATTGCCGCCCAGCAGGCTGTCGATGACAGTAAGATGGATCTTGATACTGAAGACAAAAACCGCATTGGTGTGGTCTTTGGCGTTGGTATCGGTGGAATTAAGACCTTCGAGGACGAAGTGAAGTACTATGGTGTACATGAGGCCGATGGTCCTAAGTTCAATCCTTTCTTCATTCCGAAGATGATTGCTGACATCGCAGCAGGTCAGATTTCGATTCAGTATGGCTTCCACGGCCCCAACTATATCACTGCTTCTGCCTGTGCTTCTTCATCGAATGCACTGGCTGATGCCTTCAACCTGATTCGTCTTGGCAAGGCCAATGCCATCGTTGCTGGTGGTGCTGAGGCTGCTATCTGCGCTTGTGGCGTAGGTGGTTTCAATGCCATGCATGCCCTCTCTACCCGTAATGATGAACCAGAGAAGGCTAGCCGTCCGTTTAGTGCCAGCCGTGATGGTTTCATCATGGCCGAGGGTGCCGGTTGCCTGATTCTTGAGGAACTGGAGCACGCTAAGGCTCGTGGTGCGAAGATCTATGCAGAGATGGTTGGTGCAGGTATGAGTGCTGATGCTCATCATATCACTGCTTCTCATCCTGAGGGACTTGGTGCCAAGCTCGTGATGCAGAACGCCCTCGAGGATGCAGAGTTGAAGCCAGAGGATATCGACTATATCAATGTTCACGGCACATCTACCCACGTGGGTGATATCTCTGAGGCTAAGGCCATCAAGGAGGTGTTTGGTGATGCTGCCTTCAAACTGAATATTTCTTCCACAAAATCGATGACTGGTCACCTGCTTGGTGCAGCAGGCGCTGTTGAGGCTATGGTTACGGTGCTGGCAGTGAAGAACGATATCGTTCCTCCCACCATTAACCACGAGGATGGCGATGAGGATCCAGAGATCGACTACAATCTGAACTTCACATTCAATAAGGCTCAGAAGCGTGAGGTACGTGCTGGTCTCAGCAATACCTTCGGCTTTGGCGGTCACAATGCTTGTGTGGTATTTAAAAAATATGTGGATTAATAATTTTATTGACAGGATAAAGCTCCCTTTCCGCAAGGATAAGGAGCTTTTTTCTGCTCTCTACGAGATACTGGGTTTCTATCCTCACGACATCAAGTATTACCGTCAGGCACTGATGCACAAAAGCATTGGCAGACGCAACGAGAAGGGTAAGCCGCTCAACAATGAGCGCTTGGAATTCCTGGGCGATGCCATCCTGGATGCAGCAGTGGGTGATATCGTTTATCGTCACTATGAAGGTAAACGTGAGGGATTCTTGACAAATACCCGTAGTAAACTGGTATCACGCGAGACTTTGGGTAAACTTGCTACCGAGATGGGTCTTTCGCAGTTGATCCTCTCAGCAGGCCACAGTAATTCTCACAACAGCTACGTAGGTGGTAATGCCTTTGAAGCTCTTGTGGGTGCCATTTATCTGGACAGAGGCTACGAAGCCTGTATGTGGTTCTGGGAGAACAGGGTGCTGGGAAGATATATCAACCTCGACAAAGTGGCCTTCAAGGAAGTCAACTTCAAGTCAAAACTCTTAGAGTGGAGTCAGAAGAATAAGGTCCGCATGGACTATCGGATGCTGAAACAGAAGAAGGATGACAACGGTAGTCCTATCTTCAGTTTCATGGTGGTGCTTGAGGGCGTAGAGGGCGAGAAAGGTTCAGGCTTTTCGAAGAAAGAAGCTCAGCAGATGGCCTCGAAGGAAACCCTTCAGAAGCTGAAGCGTGAGCCACAATTCGTAGAACAGATTTTCAAAGCAAAATCAGATCGTACGAAAATGGAGGAAGAGCCTACGATGCTTGTGCCTGATCCAGAGAAGGAACAGCAGGATTTTATCATTGCAAATGATAGTGTAGAGGGTAGAACTGAGAGTATAGATTTTGCTGCCGCTCCGCAGGAGTCTTCAGCAGCGGAAGCAAACTCTAAACTCTCCACTCCAAACTCTCAGTTAGATGACGAATTCGACCTCTCTGATATCACTCATAAGGAGAAATCCCGTGAGGATATTATCGCAGAGGCTGAGGCAGCAGCTTTCGCAGAGGAATAATTATACCTTATTATATAAAAAAAACGTAAATTATTCCCCCGTTACAATGGAATTGCGTAATTTTGCACCAAAATTGCGCAATTTATATCATGAGTATTACTGGTATAGTAAGAAAAGTCTTTGAGTCTCGTCAACGGGCATTGGAGAAGCACCAGAGTGGGGGAGAGACCCTGCAGAGAGAGGTGCTGAGCCGACTTATCCATGAGGCCAAAGAGACGGAATACGGACGAAATCATGCCTTCACAGCGATGAAGGGCTATGAAGATTTCGTCCACCATATTCCTGTCAATACCTATGAGGAACTGAAAGACAGTATTGATCGCATGCGTCATGGTGAGGCCGATGTGCTCTGGCCAGGAACAGTGAAATGGTATGCGAAATCCTCAGGTACTACTAATGACAAATCGAAGTTTATCCCTGTCAGTCGTGAAGGTCTGAAGCGGATGCACTATCAAGGTGGCTTCGATGCTGTGGCCATGTATCTGCAGAACAATCCCAAATCGAGAATCTTTGACGGAAGGTCCTTGATTCTTGGTGGCAGTCATGCGCCCAACTATAACGTGAAAGATTCACTGGTGGGTGACCTCAGTGCTATTCTCATCGAGAATATCAACCCGTTGGCAAACTTGGTGCGTGTGCCCAAGAAGAAGACGGCCCTGTTGAGTGATTTTGAGCTCAAGCGCGACAAGATAGCCCGTGAGGCGATGAACAAGAACGTCACCAATATCTCTGGTGTACCTTCGTGGATGCTCTCTGTGCTGACACGTATGATGGAGATCACAGGCAAGACGTATTTGGAAGAAGTTTGGCCAAATATTGAGATGTTCTTTCATGGCGGCGTAGCCTTTACTCCCTATCGCAAACAGTATGAACAACTCATCACCTCGCCCAAGATGCATTATATGGAGACCTATAATGCCAGCGAGGGATTCTTCGGACTTCAGAATGATCCATCGGACAATTCGATGCTTCTGATGCTTGACTACGATGTGTTCTATGAGTTCATACCGATGGACGGAGGTGATCCCATTCCACTTTGGGCTGTGGAGACGGGCAAGAACTATGCGATGGTCATCTCTACCTGCTGCGGACTTTGGCGCTATGAGATTGGTGACACCATTCAGTTCACCTCAACGAACCCCTATAAGTTCATCATCTCTGGCCGTACGAAACATTTCATCAACGCCTTCGGTGAGGAGTTGATTGTGGATAATGCCGAGAAGGGATTGGCTTATGCCTGTGAGCAGACGGGTGCAGAGGTATCTGAATACACTGCAGCCCCAGTCTTTATGGATGCTAATGCGAAATGCCGCCATCAGTGGCTCATAGAGTTTGCCAAGCGGCCGGAGAATCTTCAGCAGTTCGCAGAATTGCTTGACAAGCGTCTGCAGGAGATTAACAGCGACTACGAGGCCAAGCGCTATAAGGATATCACGCTCCAACCTCTCGAAATCGTTGAGGCTCGTCCTCAATTGTTTAACGATTGGCTGAAGCAGCGTGGAAAGTTAGGTGGGCAACATAAGGTGCCTCGTCTGAGCAACAATCGCGATACCATCGAACAACTGCTGACGCTGAATAAAAGGTAAAAAAGTAAAAAATGAAAGATATCATAACAATGATAAGCAGAAGATGTAAAGGCAAGGGACTTTTCTTACCTTTTTACCTTTTTACCTTTTTACTTTTAGTAGCTTGCGCCAGGATGGGGCAGCCTGATGGAGGCTGGTACGACGATGATCCTCCTAAGGTAGTTGGAGCAACACCAGCAGACCAGGCTACGAATGTCAAGACACAGAAAGTGACCATCTACTTCGATGAGTATATCAAGTTACAGGATGCCACGAATAAGGTCATCATCTCTCCCCCTCAGTTGGAGATGCCCGAAATCAAGGCTGCCGGTAAGAAAATTGTGGTAGAGCTGAAAGACACCCTCAAGGAGAATACCACCTATACCATTGACTTCAGCGATGCCATTACCGATAATAATGAAGGCAATCCGATGGGTAATTACACCTACAGTTTCTCTACAGGTGAGCGTATCGATACCTTCGAGGTGTCAGGTTATGTGCTCGATGCCAGTAACCTTGAACCTGTCAAGGGCATCCTCGTCGGTCTCTACGATGATCTGGCTGATTCTGCCTTTAAGACGAAACCACTCATGCGAGTCTCACGTACTGACGGCTCTGGACATTTTGTGGTGAAGGGTATTGCCCCAGGCACCTATCGTGCCTATGCCTTGCAGGATGCCGATGGTGACTTCCGCTTTACGCAGAAGAGTGAGATGATAGCCTTCAGTCACGATACCTTCGAGCCTAGTTCGAAGCCTGACACACGTGTAGATACCGTATGGCGTGATTCTCTTCATATCGATGCCCTGCTGCAGGTGCCTTATACCCACTTCCTGCCTGACGATATCACTTTGTTGGCGTTTACCCAGAAACAGACAGATCGTATGCTGTTGAAGACAGAACGTATAGAACCCAATAAGTTCTCGATGTACTTCACCTATGGCGATTCCCTGTTGCCTGTCATCAGGGGTTTGAACTTTAATGCTGATGACGCTTTTGTCCTCGAGGCTAACGAGAAGCAGGATACCCTTCATTACTGGTTGCGCGATACACTGTTGGTCAATACCGATTCATTGGAGATGGAGATCCAGTATCGTACGACAGACACACTTGGCGTCCTGCAGCTGAAGACGGATACCATTATGGGTACAGCTAAAGTGCCTTATGCTAAACGGTTGAAAGAAAAAGCCAAGGAGATTGAGAAGTGGCAGAAGGAACAGGAGAAGAAAAAGAAGCGGGAAGAACCCTACGATTCAATCTATCCCGTCAAGCCCTTAGAGCCCAAATACACGGTTGCAGCCGCATTGGCTCCAGACGCTAAGACAACTGTCGAGATGCCTGTTCCATTGTCTCATTGCGATACGTCGGCTGTTCATCTCTACTCCAAGATTGATACACTGTGGTATGAAACCGATATTGTCTTCCGACAATCTAAGGAGAATATCCGCGTCTATGAGCTTCTCGCTGAATGGCAACCAGGTTTGGAGTACAGTCTCGAAATTGACTCAGGTGCTTTCGTAGATATCTATGGGTTGGCATCCAATGCTTATAAACAAGGTATCAAGGTCAAGGCCACCGAGGAGTATAGCAGTGTGTTCCTGAACATCAGTGGTGTGAATGCGCCAGACACCTCTATCGTTGTCGAGATGCTGAGTTCGTCGGATACACCTATGAAGCAGGTTCGTGTTAAAAACGGAACGGCAGAGTTCTATTATGTAACACCTGGCACTTATTATTTCCGAGCCTTCATCGATCTGAACGGCAACGGTATATGGGATACGGGCGACTATGATGCCGACTTACAGGCAGAGCCCGTCTATTACTATTCGAGGGAGTTGGAATGTAAGGAGAAGTGGGATGTTACAGAGTCGTGGAACCTTACTGCTAAGCCTCGTTTCAAGCAGAAGCCTCAGGCGATTACCAAGCAGAAGCCCGATCAGGCTAAGAAATTAAAGAACCGCAATCTCGAGCGTGCCAAGGAACTTGGCATAGAATATCTCAAAACAAAAGGAATAAACTTAGGAAAATAAACGGCATATGAAAAGAATCTTTTTGATACTGTTCACTATTCACTGTTCACTATTCACTGCCTTTGCCCAGTGTGGCATAGAGAATACGGCTTTCAAGTCAGGTGAAGAGCTTGACTACGACCTTTACTTCAACTGGAAGTTTGTGTGGATGAAAGTCGGTACAGCATCGATGGACACGAAGATGGTGAAGTTTGAAGGAAAGGACGCCTGGAAGTCATACCTCATCACTCGAGGAAACAACAAGCTCGACAAGTATTTCATGATGCGCGATACACTGCTTAGCTATTGTAATCCCGACCTCTCGCCGCTTTACTTCAGAAAAGGCGCTCGTGAAGGAAAAAGCTACTATGTTGATGAGATATGGTATAGCTATCCTAACGGCAACTGCCAGTTGAAGAAGCATCGCATCACCACGCATGCCGAGCACCTTTGGAAGACCAGTACCTATAAGAATTGTATCTACGACATGATGTCGATATTCCTCCGTGCCCGTAATTTCGATGCTTCGAAGATCAAGAAGGGTCAGGTGATTTCTATGCCAATCAGTGATGCCCACCGTCTGTCAAATTCGTGGCTCGAATACAGAGGTAAGGAGAACTTCAAGATTAACGGCACTAAAGAGAAGTTCCGCTGTCTGGTCTTTTCTTTCTATGAGCGCGAGGAAGGCAAGTCGCATGAACTGATCCGCTTCTATGTCACCGACGACCAGAATCATATTCCCGTTCGTCTCGACATGTTCCTCAGCTTTGGCTCCGCAAAAGCTTTTCTGAATAGCTATAGGGGTGTACGCAGTCCCATGACCTCGAAACTCAAGTAGTAGTCTATGCATATCGCCATTGCAGGGAATATTGGCAGTGGAAAGTCTACGCTGACCCAACTGCTCGCCAAACACTACGGATGGGAGGCTCGCTTCGAATCCGTAGACCACAACCCCTATTTGGAGGATTACTACAAAGATATCCATCGTTGGTCCTTTAACTTGGAGGTATATTTCCTGAAAGAGCGTTTTCGTGACTTGATAGCCATCTCAAAAGCTGATCACACCATTATCCAGGATCGCACCATCTTCGAAGGTGTGCATGTCTTTATGGCCAACAATCACGATATGGGTAATCTCTCAGATCGCGACTACGAGACTTATATGGAACTTTTCGAGCAGATGATGCATCTGGTGCAGATACCTGATTTGATGATCTATCTTCGCGCCTCTGTGCCTCACCTCGTCGACAATATCCAGAAGCGTGGACGCAGTTATGAGCAGACCATACAACTGGAATATCTGCAGAAGCTCAATCGCCGTTACGACGATTTCATCTTTAACAAGTACAGAGGGCGTGTGATGATTGTAGAGAAAGACGATCTCGACTTTAAGAATAATCCCAAGGATTTGGCAAAAATCATCGATCGCATCGATTCCTCTCTCTTTGGACTCTTCTCCTTAACTCCCTAACTCCTTAACTTCTTAACTCCTTTAACTCCTAAAAATATGCATATCGCAGTAGCTGGAAACATCGGCAGTGGAAAGACCACCCTGACAAAATTACTCGCCCACCGTTATGGTTGGACACCACGTTTCGAACCCGTAGACAATAATCCCTATCTGGCAGATTTTTATGCCGACATGCCCCGTTGGTCGTTTAATCTTCAGGTCTATTTCCTCAACAAACGGTTTAAGGAGGTGGTGGAGATTTCCAAGTCCAATGATACCATCATTCAGGATCGCACCATCTTTGAAGATGCCTGTATCTTTGCGCCCAATCTGCATGGTCAAGGGATGATGAGTGATCGTGATTTCGATAACTATACAGATCTTTTCAATCTTATGATGTCGCTGGTGCGTCTTCCTGACCTGATGATTTATATCCGTTCAAGCATTCCTACATTAGTGGCACAGATTCAGAAGCGAGGCCGCGAATACGAACAGACGATGCGTCTTGATTATCTGCAGGGTCTCGAGAAACGCTATGAAGACTGGATCGCCTCTTATAAAGGCCAGTTGATTATCGTCGATGGTGACACTTGCAAGTTTGGCGACAACCCCGATGACCTGAAACAGGTCACCGATATGATCGACGCCAAACTCTATGGTCTCTTCCCCATGGAGTAAACAGATTATCTTTGCTTATTTCCTGACGATGACACTGCCGCTGGCCTGATGGGTGGCTAGGATTAACACCTCGGCTATCTGTACATGCTCAGGGGCATTGGCGGCAAAGACTGCTACCTCGGCAATGTCATCGCCTGTCAGAGGCTTTATGCCTTTATAGACTGCAGGCCTAATATAATAATTTGAGTGGGTTACAGTCTCACGCCAAACGCCACGCGGGCATAGGCATCGTAGATGTTGACTTTGCTATGATCACTCTTATAGTTGAAATTGTTGTACTGTGCCTGGATACCGATGAAGTAATTGCTCCAGTTGTAGGCTATGCCAAGTCGCAGGTCGAGGTTGATCTTGAACATGCTGTTGCTAACCTCTGGCTCAATTTCCCAATAGTCAAACTGCTGGTTCGATTCGGTGCGCATCTCAACTGGTTTATGCGTCTTTCCGTTGTCCCATCTCCTAGTATCCTTGTTCCAGTCGCCGTAGTCATCGACAGGTTCTTTTGGAGACAGGTCGTAGTTGGTTTCGTATTTGTAGGCTTTCACGCGGTTATATACGCTGACGGTAGGCATAGCCATAGCATTGACAACAAGTCCACGCAGCGGTACCCAGTTGTAGCCGTAGCCGATACCGAGGTTGGCCTGGTGTACTTTGACACGGTAGATGCCGTGACCGATAATCATAAAGAGTACGTTTTTGATGTCCGCATAGTCGAACGATGACTGGTACCATGTGGCTCCTACCAGAAAAGACCCTGCGGAGCGACGCTGGATGACCGACTGGTTGTAGGCAGCAGCCTGCGAATAGCGACGGCCGTTGAACACGTAGTATCCGTTGATATATACGGAACGAATCCATACCGGCGACGGCATTTTGACATCCGTATCATACTTTCCGGTAGTCTGTCCGTTTTCGTAGTCTGTTGCGCTGAACTTGGCATCTTGCGTGTTGAAGCGCCTAAGCCGGAAGTTGAAGCCGTACTTGGCTCCAGTCGAGCTGACAGAGTAATAGCGGCCAGCGTTCTTGGTGAGCGACTTGGCAAAGGAAAAGCCCGTACCACGATAGCCCACCCAGAAACCGACGGATGAAGCTATGGGAGGCTCGAAGCACAGATTCCAGTCTGAATGCTCGTTGGTTGCGGGAATGTCAATACTCTGGGTGTAGTCCACATCCACCGCATTCTCCTTATAGCGGAGCATCACCCTCCAGGGCTTCTCGGGCACTTCAATGTAGTGCGGATCCACCTTCGCCTTGGCTTTGGCGTCTAAGTATTGCTGTACCTGATGAAGCCGTTCCATCAAGTTCGGCTTACTTTCCTCTGTACTTACGCTGTCTAAAGGTTCTTGTCCCTGTGCTGTTACATTCAAGGAAAATAGTAGGCAGCAGATAATCATTCTTCCTATCATATTCTTAGGCTTTGACGGTTCGACCGCAAAGATAATACTTTTTTTTGGAATACCCAAGAAAAAGCAACGAAGATTAAAAAATATATGTGCAATTTCATTCCCTGCCTACGTCTCACTTGACGTAGCGGCGTCATGTCGAACGTCTTCGTAAGTGTCACCACCCTAATTCAAAATGGAATGGCTTGTCGAAGTGGCGGCGGGAATAGTAGGTGACAGAGGGATGCGTGAGATCCATCACCATCGTCCAGGCCGTGCCGAGGAATCCCTCGCGCTGAGGCTGCGATACGGCTGCGATGGCTTCGGTCAATTGTTTTTCGTTCATCACACCATGCGTCTGGTCGAACCGCTGGCAAAGTCTGTCATAACGGTCATCACCTTCTTTAAGTCCCACATTCAGTTTCTGCTCACACAAATAGTGATTGGCTAAAGCGGGCGATTCCGTTACCACCATCTTATTGTCAACATACTCTACAACTACGCTTTTGCCCGTAGCATCAGCCATAGAGAAATGATAGGCAGAACCTGGGTCGGAATTCATGTCGATACCACGAAGCAGCTCCAGTGCTTCTTTTACATTGGCTGCATTTTTAAGTAGATATTGTACGGCTGAAGTGGTGGTAAGGTCAGGCTTTGGGGTATCCTGCTTGGTCACCACCTTGTCGCCAGCATCGAGCACAGCAATAGCAAGACCTTTCTCATTGATACCGTCTAGTGCCATGAACAAGCTTGCCAACGCCATGAACTGGTTTTGGAAACCTTCTGGCTTGTAATTCTCGCCAAAGCCAAAGAAATCGGTTGAGAAGGTTGTGATAGATTCATAGCCATTGTCAGGTGTGGTATGCAGAATCATGGCTGTGCCGTATGGGAAATCGAAGTTGCGGGCCATCATGACACCACCATCAGGAGTGCTAACAGTCAACGTAGAGCAGCCTACAGGCTTGAGCGGGCAGTCAATCTCGGCAGTCTTGAAATACCCTTTAGACAAGAAGTCTGTGATATAATTGGCTTGAACGTTGATATTCGCGCAGCCACCTCGTTTCATCAACTCGTCAAACCCGTCGTCGCCCGCGTATTCCATATAATACATACCTTCGTCAAGTTTCTCACACGACATGGCTCCCTTTATCAGCGAACCAAACTCCATCCAAACTAACACGCCGGCTACGACTACCAGCCCCAAAACGCTGAACAGAGCGATTTTTAATGCTTTCTTCATTGTTTATTATTGATTGATTTGATGTCTGTTAGACGCTACAAAATTACATAAAGTTGCGGAAATTACCAAATATTTGGGATATACGGCGTAAAAATGTGATGAATGGCTAATTATTACCCATTCGCTGCTGCTCGGCTTTACCAGCACCTGTTCCCTTATACTTACTCTTCTGGGCGTTGAAGGTGTAACGGATAGAGATGTCCAGGCGGTGGCTACGGCTTCGTGTTTTCTGCACAGTGTAGAAGAAACCACAATCATGAGCCATATCCTGTACGCTACGCTGGAACACAT
>JAEEGJ010005489.1_pt1 | contig 39781 bp, 36 predicted proteins | sample 8958761 | NCBI WGS metagenome assembly JAEEGJ01 (sample SAMN16246546, study PRJNA631951) | gut metagenome | biome: gut microbiome; feature: rumen; material: RS-attached | host: Bos | place: Iran: Karaj | collected 2018-10 | reverse complement strand
CTGTTTCCACGTTTCGGGGCTTTTGCGCCACTCGGCGAGAACGGCTTTGTCCTCTTCCTTGATATAACCTGTCTTGGCTGCCTCCTCGATCACGGCCTCGTAGTTGCTCAGCGTGATGAGCTTCACGCCTGCCTCCTCGAAAGCCTGCTCAGCCACGGGGAAGCCGTAGGTGAACGATGCCACCATACCAATGACCTCCACACCATAGTCGCGCAGGGCCTTGACAGCCTTCAGACTGCTGCCGCCAGTAGAGATCAGATCCTCGACCACGACTACCTTGGCGCCCTTCTTGATCTCACCTTCCACTTGATTGCCCATGCCGTGATCCTTCGGCTTCGGACGGACATAGCTGTAGGGCAGTCCCAGCTGGTCTGCGACGAGTGCACCTTGGGCGATGGCTCCAGTGGCAACACCCGCAACGGCCTCAGCCTCAGGGAAATGCTCCTGAATGGCGTGACACAGCTCCAGCTTCACAAACGAGCGAAGACTGGGGAATGACAGCGTCTTGCGGTTGTCGGTATAGATGGGTGACTTCCAGCCCGAGGCCCACGTAAACGGGTCGTTCGGCTGCAGCTTGATGGCCTCAATCTCCATCAGCTTCTTGGCAAATTGATTCTTGATTTCCATATTCCTATAATTAATTTGGGTGCAAAGATATAAAAACTTATTGTAATAACCAAATTAATTCCAAAAAGTCTCGATAAAAGCATCATTCTCAGATATCATCACCAACCTTCCATAAACGCACTAAACGGGATGCAAGAACGGACTCGTTTTTCCGTGGTCATAATAAGCGGACTTTCATTATGTTCAATATTTTCAAATTTATGTGATAGCTATCAATTTATTATATAAAAAAGAAAAATATTTGCTTAAAACGTCATAATATACCATATTCTACTGAAATACAGATATTTATATTATGACGTTTGTTGTTTTGAAACATCATCATAACGTCATTTTTCCATTATTGATGTACCTTTAATCACAAACAATTGCCTCTAAACCTTTACTACAAAGGCAGTTTAGTAATAGTACAAACGGCTTGAACTGATAGTTTAGGCTAGGTAAACTGTCAGTTTAGTCTAAGTAAACTGTTAGTTTAGACTAAGTAAACTGTTAGTTTAGACTGTCTAAACTCCCATGAACTGGTATCTTAACTCAGAGCCATAACGTCAAGTACTATTACTTTACTCTATAATTATGACGTTATAATGACGTTTTAAACTACTAAACGTCATATATTATCCTCCTGTAATACAAGGTTTTAACTGCAATAATGACGTTTTGTCCCCCTTTTCAGAATTTGTAGCGAAGGAAAATCACTATAACATTTTAAACATCACCGACATCTAATATTCATCACTCTACGGGGGCACAGTTGTAACCATGCGACCGTTTCAACAGAAATAAAACCTAAAAAGTGCAAACAAAAACCTCTGTTCTCAGAAAAATACATTATCTTTGCACAAACTTCTTAAACAAGATGAGCAATGACATTCCTGAATCAGTTTCACAAAGAGGCTATGGAGCGTACGATGAGGAAAATCGAAGAATCCGAGAAATCTCCGATGAGCTCCAAAGACTTTGCCGACTACATGAGGCGCAATCTGGAGCAGGCCAAGCAGATGGAGGCCGCTTCGAAATAGAACAGCGTGTTGCAGAACAATCTACGTAATCGATGCCGAGATAAAAGATATAAATAGTGTAGCCAATATGACAAAGCTGTTTAATAAAAGAGGGCTTCATAATGAAACTTTCAGAAGGAAGTTCAAAATAGGCGGGTCAATGAGAACACTGATAGAGCTCGTAAATAATAGTCAAGATTTGGTGCTCCAAATTAGAGATAATTATATCAACATATACTATCAAGGTGGCAATATCGCCAAGATAAGTTCGGAAATGAGCGTGGATGTTGATGAAAACTATTTCAGACAATATCCAAGCAATCAATCAGAGGAAGAAGATTGGAGTGCAATTAAAAGTGATATAAACGAAGTTAAAGAGCTATTCAAAAACCATAAATACGAGGACTATATTGAGACAGTAAAAAAAAACATGCTCAATTTTTGGGTAAATGTTTTAAAAGGAAAAGGCTTGGAAGAGAAGAATGCGCAACACTCCATTTGTTTGCAGAATGGTGACCTCTCAGAATACACGATTATTGACATTGAGTATCAGGTGAGCAAGGAATCTGAGTTCAAGTATAGAGGTAAAAGAATTAGCCTTGGGAAAAAGGTGCCTACACCTCGTTTTGATATTGTAGCAGTGAGGAATAAGGATCATCGTCTTTGTGTTATAGAACTCAAGAAAGGAACTCAGGCTCTTTCGCTCAAATCTGGCGTCCAAGAACATGCTGAGTCATTTGCCAATACAATTGGATATGATAAACAAACCCAAAAGGCATTCTTGGACGAAATGATTGAGGTCCTTCGTCAAAAAAAGGAGGATTTAGAAATAATAAGTAAGGATATATGCATAGATGATAAACTTGATCCAGAATTCATCTTTGCCTATCAATATAAGAAAGGAGATAAGGTGTATGATTCATTTGACAAACAAAAGGAATTGTTCAGATATTACAAAAACAAAAAAGCAAATGTCGATGGTGTCAACTATGCAAAAGAGTTTTATGTGATTTGGCTTGAAGAAGGAGAATACAAGTTATCGGATAAGAATAAAGAGAAATGAAATTAACAATCCATCGTGGCACCGAGCAGATAGGTGGTTGTATTACAGAATATGAATATGATGGCTGGCGATTGTTTGTTGATTATGGCGAACAATTGCCAGGCTCACAGAAGACTGAACCTTTAGAGATTGAAGGTCTTACAAAAGGTGACTTGTCGAAAAGCGCTCTTCTCATTACTCACTATCATGGTGATCATATTGGGTGTATAAAGGATTTGCCAGATACATTACCTATATTTATGGGTGAGGTAGGCAGAAACATCCATTTGGCCCTTTCAGAACATCTTATCTTTGTAGATAATCTGCAAAAGGATATGATCGAAAAACTCATGGGAATCAATCCATTTCTTCCTGGAAGAGCTTTTTGTTTTGGGCCTTTTACAATTCTGCCTATCAATGTTGATCATTCTGCTTTTGATGCTTACGCCTTTAAAATTGAGGCAAACAGAGTAAGCGTGTTTCATTCTGGCGACTTTCGCACTCATGGATTTAGGAGTGGTAAACTGAAGGAGGTGTTAGACAAATACGTAGGCAAGGTAGACTACATGGTTAGCGAGGGTACTAATGTTGCCCGTCTAACAGCAACATTGGAGAATGAATCGTCTTTGCAACATCGATTTGAGGATTATCTCAAAGATCGTGGTGGTCATATCGTATATGTGTCGTCCACAAACATTGACCGCATCTTCTCCTTATACCATGCTGCATTAAGAGCTAAGGTTCCATTCTTTATAGATGCCTATCAGAAGAAGATTATGGATGTTGTCGCTGAGGGAGATACACTTTGGGGAAAGTCATCTCTCTACCAATATGGAGAGTATATGCCAATAGTACTCCAACGCGACAAAGCAGATTTCAAAGTAAACGACCATTTCTTAGAAACTCTTTGCAAAAGAGGATTTGTCTTGTTAGCGCGACCAAATAACAGGTTTAAAACGCTGATAGAAAAGATTCCTGGTAAGAAGACCAAATATCTTTCTATGTGGAAAGGATATGTTGATGCCAATAATGAAGCTTACAACCCAGATTTGGCGAAGGCCATGGGGGATGATTATATGTATTTACATACTAGTGGGCATTGCGATATGGAGAGCCTTAGCTGTGTTATTTCTTTACTTAAGCCAAAGGCTATAATCCCAATTCACACAGATAATCCCGATGAATTTGAACTACGTTTTAAAAGCGAATTGCCAGTCATTAGACTGCATGACGGAGAAGAATGTGAATTAAAAGGTCAATGGATGACAGATAACGATAGAAAATAATGGCTGATTCGGAATAAATGTGTATCTTTGCACCTATAAATCCTTGAAACAAGGATCTTGGCACAATATTTCGTCAATAATTTAAAGAAAGAATATGAAGAAAGTATTACTAAGTTTAGTTTTTGCCTTGGCGGCTATGACAGGATGGGCGCAGGGGATTATGGGCAAGTGGGTCACGGAGGCTGGAGATGCCCAGGTGGAGATTTATCAGCAGGGTGACAAGGTGAACGGCAAGATCGTCTGGCTGCAGCAGGGGCCTGAGACGAAAGACAAACACAACCCTGACGATAAGCTCAAAGAGCGCAAACTGATGGGTGTGAACATCTTGAGCGGCCTCTCAAAGTCGAAGGACAAGTGGGAAGGTGGCAAGATCTACAACCCTAAGAACGGCAAGACCTACAAGTGCACCATCTGGCTCGAGGGCAACAACCTGAAGGTGAGAGGCTACCTTGGCATCTTCTACGAGACGCAGACCTGGAAGCGGAAATGAATAACGCCGTTAACTCTTGGCAAATCCGACGGCAAGGACGCTCATTTTGACGTTGCCAGCCTTACATAGCTCTTTACCACAGGCGATGACGGTGGCGCCAGTGGTGACCACATCGTCGACGACGAGCAGGTGCTTGCCTTGAATGGCTTTGGCATCGCTTAATTCAAAGACACCTTCAACGTTCTCATTGCGCTCCCAACGACCTTTGCTCGTCTGGCTGCCCTCGAAGACGTTTCGCTTGACCACCTTATTATATATTGGCAGATGGGCGACCTCGCTGACACCCTTGGCAATCTCCATACTCTGGTTATAACCACGCTGATGCAGGCGCTTCTTGGCCAATGGAACAGGCACGATTCCGTCGATTCCATCGAAGAAATCGCTCGCCTGAAGCTCCTTTGCCATCAGTCGCCCCATCACCTCGCCAATCTCAGGATGGTTCTTGTATTTCAGCTCGTAAAGGATATTGGCCGTTTCAGCATGAGGCTCATAATAGAAAAGCGCAGCCGCACGCTCAACGGGGATTTGATGCCAGAACAACTTAGCCATCTCGTTCTCGTAGGGATCGCGATGGAAACCAGTCCGAGGCAGATGAAGATTGCATTTGGAACAGATCACCTCTTCGCTGACGGTCAGCCGTTGGCCACACACCACACAGAGCCGAGGTGAGATCAAGTCGAGCAGCCTGTGCCAGAAACTAATCGGTTTCATCGTCATCTGTTTCCTCGATATCGATGTCATCCACATTCAGACACTGACGGATGATATCAAAGCCAAAGCCTCGTCCCAAAGCAAAGCGAACAAGTTTCTGATTCAGTTCGTAGTCGCTCGCTGCACGAATACTCTTTCGCTTCTGTTTCAGCAGCGGACGAAGCACGTCAAGATATTCCTTTTCGTCGATTTCATCGAGCACTCGTTGCTGGATATCCGCGTCGATATGTTTCAGCCAAAGGGCCTGCTGCACCTTACGACGACCCCATTTGTTGTAGCGGATCTTGTCTTTCACGAAAGCACGGGCATAGCGCTCATCGTCGATGTAGCGTTCTTTCACCAAGCGATGGATGACGCGGTTTTGCACCGTTTCATCGAGTTCCCAGCGTCGCATCTTGTCGCGCATCTCCTGTTGGCAATGCTCTGCCTGGGCACAAAGCGCAGCCAGTTGCAGGTAGGCTTCTTGTTCTGTCATTTCTTTTTTCATATCTTAGTGGCTTTAAGGAATCGTGGCTTGCCAAACTGGTCCTGGCGGATTTGGATGTCGTAACACGACATCGTACTCAACAGGTCGCGGAGGGCAGAGGCGTAGAGGGCATTGATTTCGAAGAAGAGAGAGCCTTGGGGCTTTAGGGCCTTGATGGCATATTCTGCGATGGCGCGATAGAAGAGCAATGGGTCTTCATCAGGCACAAAGAGCGCGAGATGAGGTTCGTAGTCCAATACATTTTTCGCCATTTCATCGGCCTCGCGGTTGCATATATAGGGGGGATTGCTCACGATGAGGTCGTATTGGGTGGAGGGTGGAAGGTGGAGGGTGAAGGGAGAAATGTTGAGAGCGTCATGTTTCTCAAAGGCAACATGGGCTCCAAGTCGTATTGCATTCTCTGAGGCGATACGGAGGGCATCGTCGGAGATATCCCAAGCCGTCACCTTGGCATTCTGTATTTCGAGGGCCAATGTGATGGCGATACATCCACTTCCCGTTCCAATATCGAGAATATCGCACAAAGGGGACTGTCCCTTTTGTGAGATGATCCATCGGCAGAGCTCAGCCGTTTCTGGTCTTGGGATGAGTACGCCTGGAGCCACATGAAACTGACGACCAAAGAAGTCTGCCACACCTATTATATATTGTACTGGCTCGCCTTTTTCCAGTCGTTGCATGATTTTTTCCAGTTCCGTTTGGTCATGTGCGGATAATTCCGTAACTTTGCCGCAGAGAATATCTGCCCACGAGAGACCGAAGCGCACGTCGAGCACCCAACGGACGATGGCTTTCGCCTCGCCAGCATCGTAGATGTGAGTCAGTCTGTGCCAGAGTTCTTCGTATTCCATTGCGCTGCAAAGATAATAAAAAGTAAAAAGGTAAAAAAGTAAAAAGGTGAAAAAATGATGACGGAAGACGAAAAATATATGCGACGATGCATCCAGCTGGCTAAGAACGGACAGCAGAATGCGAAGCCAAACCCGATGGTGGGAGCCGTGATTGTGAGTGCCGATGGCCGTATCATTGGCGAGGGATATCATGTGCGCTGTGGCGAGGGACATGCTGAGGTGAACGCCTTTGCATCTGTCAGACCAGAGGACGAAGCGCTGTTGCCTGGAGCCACGATGTACGTCTCTTTGGAGCCCTGTTCTCATTATGGCAAGACACCTCCCTGTGCCGATCTGATCATCAAGAAGAGAATCAGGCGTGTGGTCGTAGGTTGTATCGATGAGTTTGCTGAGGTGCAGGGACGTGGCATCAAAAAGCTTCAGGATGCCGGCATTGAGGTTGAAGTGGGTGTACTTGAAGCAGAGTGCAAGGCTCTGAACCGTCGTTTCTTCACATTCCATCGAGAACAGCGCCCCTATATCATCCTGAAATGGGCACAGACCGCCAACGGATTCATCGACGACCATTTCCAACCCACGCAGATATCCTCCGACTTCACCAAGATGCTCTCCCATAAGCTTCGTGCTGAGGAGGATGCCATTCTGGTAGGACGTGTTACAGACGAGCGTGACCACCCGCAATTGAACGTCAGAGAGTGGTGCGGTCCTAATCCCAAACGACTCGTCATCGACCATCAGCACCCCCTGAATCTCGATAGTCTCCACGCCCATCGCATCCAGTCGCTGATTGTCGAGGGAGGTGCCCAGACGCTGAAGTCGTTCTTCGAAGAGGGCCTTTGGGATGAGCTCCGTGTGGAAACCAACCTCGCGAAAACCGTTTCTGACGGCACTCGGGCACCACAGATACCTGCTGAGGCGTTGGCCGTCGAGAGCCACAAATACGACAACAACCTACTCGTGACTTATCGCCGCAACCTTTAGAGTCAGACTTTCAAACAATCAATAACCCCCGGAGGTCACAAACCTTCGGGGGCTATATATATTAATAAGGTGTAACCTTACTTGATCAGGGCAGCACGGGCAGCGATGATCTTATCCTTTGCCTCTGCGAGCTGGCTCTTCAGCTCAGAAACGGTTGTTGCGTTGAGAACCTCCAGCGGATTGAGAGCCTCAGAAACGGGAACAATCTCAGGATCGTACTGAGCAAGACGCTTCAGAGCATCGAGGATGAGCACTACACGGAAGGTTGTGCCGGCAGCAGCCTCATCAGTGAAGGTGCTGAGATACTTGTCAGAGTTCTGGTTAGCCAAATAGAGCTGCTCAACAAGTGAAGAAGCGGCGAGCTGCCAGAAATAGTTCAGACGACCGTTCTTCTCCATCTCATCGTAAAGAATCTGTGTGGTCTCAGAGACAGAACCCTCACTATCAAGGATCTTGAAAGAAGGATCGTTGATGTCGGCAGCCAACTTGGTGATGGCCTTGTCGTAGTCCTCAGTGGGCATCTCATAAAGCTTAGCAGCTCTTCTGTCGATGTCGAGGGCACTCAGCAGACGATACTTCTCAGTGAGGACAGCAGCATTCTCAGCCACAGCGGGATCCAGGAGATAGTCGGGCTTCACCTGCAACTCTTCCTTGGTGAGCTTGATGCCACCATTGCCGTCAGACTGCAGGAAGGGAACCATCTTAAGCTTGCCAATCTCAGAAGCGAGGCTGTCGACGTGCATCTTGATGCTAGCCTCAATCTGCTCCTGTTCGAAACTCTTTACTACTGAATCAGCCGACTCAGCGTTCTGTGCGGTCTTGTTTCCGCATGCTGCAAAAACGATTGCTGCGAATGTTGCAGCGAGAATTGATAATTTTTTCATTTGCTTTTTGTTTGTTATTAATAAAAGTATTTAAAATTATAATCATTTTCTAATCATCTTTCCTGGCCAGTCTGCCAAGAGGAGTATCGTCAGGATGACGCACATCAGCAACAAAACAGACAGGTTGAACCAAAGGGTCTTGATATGCCAGGAGCCTATGACCTTCTCACTGCTGTAGAAGGGTGCCCGACCACATTGGCTATGAGGTGTCAGGAAGACGATACCGGTACGAGGTACGAGATGACCGTCGATAACTTCGAGCATCTGCTTCTGGTCAGCTCCGATGACACAGTCCTCCAATTTGATATTATAGTTGTTGCGCTTCAGTTCCAGGATCTGCTCCTTGCCCAGTTCGCGGATCATGGCAGTCATCTTAGCATCGGCTTTAAGCGTAGCATCGTTGCCTCGTTTAGATAGGATACCCTCTGCCTCCTTCATGTAGTCATAGAGCGACGCGTAAGAGTAGTCGCCCTGATAAGGCTTCATCTGACAATAAGAAGCCAGCTCCGGCAGGTTCATACGGATGGTCTCCATATGCATGGGATTGACGGTCTTACCCTTCTTCTCCTCGTCTTTCTTCGTCTCCAGTTGTGACTGAAGCTCATTAAGGAAGCCCAAGTTATAGTATTGGTTCTCGTACTTCTGCTTGTCGAGTTCAAAGAACGGTGCCTCATAGGGATTATCCGTGAACGATGTGACGGCCAGCGCCTCGTAAGACCAACGCGAGGGAATGACATCGCCAATCAGAGGAACATTGCCCGTAGTGCTCTTAGGCGTCAAATCGGAGAAGCTCACCACCAGTCCGCACAATAGAATCTGTGGAATCAGCAACATGGGGATGCTGATATAGATAGCCACGACGGAGTTCAGACACTGCGAGAGTAACAGTCCCATCAGGTTAGAGAGGAAGGCTGTGACAAAGAGGATAATCCACCACTCCATGAAGAGTCCGTGCAGACCCATAATGGTGTTTCCCACCAAGATGAAGAGGACGGTCTGAATGAGTGAGACGCCAGCCATATAGACGATCTTCGACCAGATATAACTGCCATAAGACAGATGCAGGAAACTCTCTCGTTTCAGCAGAGCACGGTCCTTGATAATCTCTTCTGCACTGCCGCTCATACCAATAAAGGTGGCAACGATGACAGCCATGAAGAAATAGCTGACAAGGTTCTTGTTATCCATCACCGTATACCCCTCAGGCGGAGCGTAACGGGTCAGGAAGGCACAGACAAGAGCCAGCAGCGGTGCTTCCAGCAAGGTGATGCACAGATACTGGACGTTAGTAATCTTCGTGTGGATGTTCCGTCGCAGGAAGATGGCGAACTGTTTCAGAGGACCAGGTTTCTTCTGGTCTGAATGAGGCACGTCGCTGACAGCAGGCTGTGGCAGCTGAGGACGGTTGTCCAGGTACATCTGATGCCAATGCTCGGGCGTAACCTTTCTTTCGTCAGAGATCTCACCCGTATTGTTGAGCGCTTTCTCGTCGATGATATTGAGTACGATCTCTGGATTCACATTGCCACAGGTAGGACAAGCACTGGTCTCTGCATCGGCATAGGCTGCTGCCTCCTTGAAATACGTAATCGCATTGATGGGGTTACCGTCATAGACGGGATAGCCGCCCTTGTCCAACAGCCACAGACGGTCGAAGAGCTTATACACATCGCTGGAAGGCTGATGGATATTCACAACGATCAGCTTACCTTTGTATGTCTGCTCCTTCAAGAGGTTGATGACCATCTCCGTATCACTCGACGACAGACCTGATGTCGGCTCATCGAGGAAAAGTACCGCTGGCTCACGGATCAGCTCCAAAGCGATATTCAGACGTTTGCGCTGACCTCCGGAGATATATTTATTGATGGCAGAACCCACCTTGAGGTCTTTGATGGCGTCGAGACCCAGGTCCTTGAGTGTCTTCATCACCCGATGATCTATGCCCTTATCGTCCATACCTTCAAAACAGAGCTTGGCTGTGTACCAGAGGTTCTGGTAGACCGTCAGCTCCTCGATGAGCAGGTCGTCCTGAGGCACATAGCCTATCAGACTCTTGGCAGCAGGCTCAGCGATATCGTGACCATTGATGGTGATGCTGCCTTCCTGGGGCCTCATGCTGCCATTGAGCAGAGAGAGCAACGTGGTCTTACCCGTTCCTGAACCTCCCATGATCGCCAGTAACTCACCGCTCTGAAGCGTGAAGCTGAGATTGTGGGTACCATTGTCGCTGTTGGGGAAACGGAAATTGATGTCACGTCCACAAAATTCCACATGATGATCCTTGTCCTCCTCAGTCCCGTTAGCCTTATTATAGGCACGAAGGATGGTGGAGTAGTAGACTGGCTTTCTGTTCTTGCCTTTCAGCACACTGCTCTGTAGCCATACCTGATAAGCGCCAGGCAATACTGGCACATCGTTAAGCACCACCGTATCTGAACCCATATAGGTGAAGAGCAACATGCCACTATGAGGATCAAACAAGGTCTTCAACTGACCATCAGTTTCCTCCAACTGGTGCAACATCACATGCTCCGTCTCGCGGTTGGCAACGAAATCGGCAAAAACCTTAAACTGCTCTTCTGGTATCTCCAGCGTCTCCACCATCGCCTTGAACAAGTCATCACCATGACCTTCCTTGTAACCACAGAACTCCATCAGTCGGAGCAGCAACAAGGACTTCTCGCTGGCTTTGATCTTTCCTTGCAAAGCGGAACAAATAGAACGGACGCTGGCTTGTGTGTCAAGTTCTTCAGCATCCATCAAATCATAGGTGCTCCTCAGGTCTTCATAGAAACCCAAGTAGGAGTCGATATTACGGATGCCGAATTGGTGACGCAAATAGTTGACGAGCATGGTTTTCGCCCATGCTTCATCCACTTGTTCTTTCTTGCCAAACAAGGCAAACAGACTCAGGAAACTGGATAATAGAATATCAGTCATCTTTCCTGTAGTGTAGTATAACTTAGGTCAAATTGCAATTTTGCTTGCAAATTTAAATAAAAAATCAGAGTAAAAGTGCATGTGGGAGTTAAAAAGAATTAAACACCTTATAAACTAAGGTCTTTCTTCTTATTTCCGCCCAAAATCAGCTGGGACTTCACCCCATTTCTGAGTTTCCCATTTAATAATGGGATTACGGTAGTCATGAGTCTGAAGCCAATGCTCTGCTCGGGCAATGATTTGGAAAAGCGGCTCCGTCTGGGGCGTGCGCTCCAGTTTAGTCTTGCATTTCCGCTTGCTAACCCAGAGGATGGCGTTATAGCTGTCGGAATAGATCGTCTTGGTGTGAAGTCCTTGTTGCCAACAGAGGGCGAGGGCATGGACGATGGCCAGGAACTCCCCGATGTTATTGGTGCCGTGAACAGGACCATAGTGAAACACCTGATAGCCAGTCTGAAGATCGACAGCCTGATACTCCATCGGCCCAGGATTGCCAGAACAGGCCGCATCGACAGCCCAAGCGTCTGCCCGTACTTCCAAGGGTAATGGAAGTACGGTGTCATGACGGTTTGTCGGCGGATTTAAATTGTCTGTTTTCAACGCTTAACTCCTAATTCTTAACTCATCATTCGAGTTTACATGCGCTCTGGCACTTCGATACCAAGGAGGCCCATACCGTTCTTGATGATCTTGGCCACGTTCTTTGCCAGCATCAGACGAACGGCTTTCTTCTGCTCGTCAGCCTCGTTGAGAATCGAGTAGTCGTGATAGAACTGGTTGAACACCTTCGTCAACTCGTAGCAGTAGTTGGCGATGCCAGAGGGTGAATAGTCCTTACCGGCCTGCTCAACGGCAGCTCCGAATTCGTTCATCTTCTGAACCAGCTCCACTTCCTTCTCAGCCAACTCAACCTGAGCAGCAGCAGGCTTCAAGCCCTCTGCCTCAGCCTTACGGAGAATCGAGCGGATGCGGGCATAAGTGTATTGGATAAAGGGGCCGGTATTGCCGTTGAAATCGATACTTTCCTCAGGATTGAAGAGCATGTTCTTACGAGCATCGACCTTCAAGATGAAGTATTTCAGGGCACCCATACCAACGACACGGGCAATCTCACGACGCTCCTCTTCGGTCATATCGTCGAATTTGCCCAGTTCCATCGAGGTTTTATAGGCATCCTCTACCATCAGCGCCATCAGGTCGTCAGCATCAACCACCGTTCCCTCACGGCTCTTCATCTTACCATTGGGCAGCTCCACCATACCATAGGAGAAGTGCACGAGTTCCTTACCCCACTTGAAACCTAAACGGTCGAGCAGGATGGAGAGCACCTGGAAATGATAGTTCTGCTCGTTGCCTACCACATAGATCATCTTGTCGATGGGATAATCCTGGAAACGCATCTCAGCGGTACCGATATCCTGCGTCATATAAACGCTGGTCCCATCGCTACGCAGCAGCAGCTTCTGGTCGAGTCCTTCGTTGGTGAGGTCAGCCCATACGGAGTTGTCCTCATGGCGCTCGAAGAGGCCTTTGGCGAGACCTTCTTCAACTTTGGCCTTACCCTTGAGGTAGGTCTGAGACTCATAATAGATCTTATCGAAAGAGACACCCATCTTCTTGTAGGTCTCGTCGAAGCCGGCGTATACCCAGTTGTTCATCTTCTCCCAAAGGGCGCGCACTTCAGGATCGTTCTGTTCCCACTTCACCAGCATCTCATGGGCTTCCTTGATGAGCGGAGCCTCCTGTTTGGCCTTCTCCTCATCCATACCCTGAGCCACTAATTCCTTGATTTCATCGCGATAATGCTTGTCGAAGGCCACATAGTAGTCGCCAATGAGATGGTCGCCTTTCTTGCCACTCGACTCTGGTGTCTCGCCATTGCCGTATTTCAGCCAGGCAAGCATCGACTTACAAATATGGATACCACGATCGTTCACGATATTGGTCTTCACTACCTTGTTGCCATTGGCCTCCATGATCTGTGCCAACGACCAGCCTAAAAGGTTGTTACGCACATGACCAAGATGGAGGGGTTTATTTGTATTGGGCGATGAATATTCAATCATCACGAGGGGTGAATCATCCTTCGCCTGCTTCATACCGAAATGCTCATCTTTGTCGATGGCCTCCAGCAGTTGCAGCCAGGCACCATCGCCGATGCAGAGGTTCAGGAAGCCCTTCACCACGTTGAACTTCTCAACGGCAGGGCAATTGTTTACCAGATATTCGCCGATCTCCTGGGCTGTCTGCTCAGGTGATTTGCGAGCGGCCTTTACAAAGGGAAAAACCACCAACGTCAGGTTACCCTCAAACTCACTTCTCGTCTTCTGCAACTGCAACATCTTCTCTGTGGCGTCCATACCATAGAGAGCCTTCACGGCCTCGCCTGCTGCCTTGCTAATCAATGCTTCTATATTCATTACTGTTCGATTTTTGGGTGCAAAGGTAATCAAAACCGCTGGAAGTACCAAACTTTAGACCAATTATCTTCGTTCTTTACTGAGGGGAAACTGATAGTTGGCCCAGGGGAAACCAGCAGGGAGGATAGGGTAAAGTTGTTGTCGACTCCAGTCAACTGATTATTCGACTCCTGTCAAACTATTAGCCGACTCCCGTCAATTAATCATTTGACTCTGTGTCGGCAACTGCAAAACAGCCCTAAAAAGGTGAGCAGGCCGTTGAGCATCAGCAACTCATAGCCGAAGCGATAGCCCCAAAGGTGCTGGGCAACGGAATCAAGGGCATAGCAGATCAGGGGAGAAACGATACAGATATAAGGCACCAGACGGTCGTTGGGCTGCTGTTTGGTGAAAAGTCCGAAGATAAAGAGTCCCAGCAACGGACCATAAGTGTAAGACGCCAGAGTGTAAATCGCGTCGATTAAAGAGGTGGAATTGATCTGTCGGAACAACAGGATAAAGATGACAAAGAAGAGACACATGGCGATGTGCGTCCTCTTTCGAAGCTCCTCATTATCAGGCTGTTGACGGATGTCCACGCAGAAACAGGTGGTCAACGAGGTGAGCGCAGAGTCGGCACTCGAGAACGAGGCTGCCACAATACCGATGATGAAGAGGTAAGAGATAAACGGTGAGAGACCAGAAACTGCTGCACTGTGAACGAAATTGGGCAGAATCTCGTCGCCCTTCATCCCTTCTGCTCCACCAGCCAGGAGCACCAACAACACGCCAAGAGCGAGAAAGAGCAGATTAGCGGGTACGAAGGCAACACCATAGGTGCACATATCCTTCTGGGCATCCTTCAGACTCTTGCAAGTCAGGTTCTTCTGCATCATATCCTGATCCAGTCCAGTCATCACGATGGCGATGAAGGCACCGCTCAGAAACTGCTTCCAGAAGTTCTGGGGCGACAGCCAATCATCAAACACAAAGATGCGGCTCATATCACTGTTCGCAATGGCTATAACAGCCTCACCAACAGACAGATGCATCTGACCAATGACAGAGAGGATAATCAGGACGAGGGCCGTGAAGAGACAAAGTGTTTGGAAGGAATCCGTGAACACCAGCGTGCCAATGCCTCCTCGTCGGGTATAGAGCCAGATGAGCAGCACCATCACCACCACATTCACCGTAAACGGGATGCCTGCTGGGGTAAAGACGAACTGCTGTAAGATGATGCAAACGACGTAAAATCTGACTGCCGCTCCCGTCATCTTCGACAAGAGGAAGAAGCTGGCGCCCGTCAGGTAGGATCGCTCCCCAAGCCGTTGTCCTAAGTAAGTGTAGATACTCGTCAGATTCAGGCGATAATAAAGCGGTAGCAGCACGAAGGCGATAACCAGATAACCCACGATGAAACCTAGGCACATCTGCAGATAGGTCATCTGAGAAGTGAGCACCATGCCTGGCACAGAAACGAACGTCACCCCAGAGATGGAGGCGCCAATCATGCCGAAGGCCACCATATACCATGGGGCACGACGACGAGCACGGTAGAACGTGTTGTTGTCTGCCTTGTGGCTGGTGAGTCTGCTGATGCCCAGCAGCACGGCGAAATAGGCCAGAACAGTCAGGAGTATCGTCATAATCGGCTGCAAAGGTAGTCATTTTTTGTTCACGAAGGACACAAAGGACACAAAAATCTCTAAATTTAGTGTACTTAGTGTCCTTAGTGGTAAAATTATCATTAACTTTGTGGCCGTTATGAACATCCGAGACCGTCAGATCTTGCAGATAGCCTTGCCCAGCATTGTGTCGAACATCACCGTACCATTGCTGGGGATGATTGATGTGGCCATCGTGGGTCACATGGGCAGTCCCGTCTATATCGGAGCTGTGGCCGTCGGCTCGATGATCTTTAACCTCGTCTATTGGCTCTTCGGCTTCTTGCGGATGGGGTCAAGTGGACTTACCTCACAGGCTTTAGGACGCCGGGATCTGACAGAAGTCACAAGATTATTGGTACGTTCGGTGACCATTGCCCTTGGCATCGCCCTGCTACTCATCGTGCTTCAAATCCCGATGAAATGGGCTTCTTTTGCGCTAATAGGGCCAACGGCTGATGTCGCTCCCTTTGCCGAGACCTACTTCTATATCGTCATCTGGGGCGCTCCTGCCGTATTAGGGCTCTACAGTCTTTCCGGATGGTTCATCGGCATGCAGAACACCCGCTTCCCGATGTTCATCAGCATCATGCAGAACGTGGTGAACATCCTGACCTCACTGACGCTCGTCTATGGCTTCGGCATGAAGATCGAGGGTGTAGCGCTGGGAACGGTCATTGCACAATATGCCGGTTTCATCGTGGCTTTAGGGCTGCTGGGGCATTATTACGGCAAGTTGTTTAGAGGAAAGTGGAAAGAGGAAAGAGGAAAGAGAATACTCCAAAGGCAGAATCATTTCTCATTCCACATTCCACTTTCCACTTTCCACAAACAATTCTTCCAAATCAATCGCGACATCTTCCTCCGAACGCTTTGTCTGGTGGCAGTCAACCTCTATTTCACTTCCGCCGGAGCTCGTCAAGGGGCAGTGATCCTCTCGGTGAACACGGTGATGATGCAACTATACCTATTCTTTTCTTATTTCATGGATGGGTTTGCCTACGCTGGCGAAGCTATAGGTGGCAAGACCTATGGAGCCAGGAATGCAGCAGCCTTCCATGAGACATTGCGTAGGCTCTGGATGTGGACGCTGATCGTGACCACTGCCTATACCTTATTATATATAGTAGCCGGAGAATGGATCGTCAACTTTTTAACAGATGAGCCACAAGTGAGGGAGACCTCCAGAGAATACCTTTGGTGGGCGTGGCTCATTCCTGCAGCAGGCAGTGCCGCTTTCATCTGGGACGGCATCTTCATCGGCCTGACTGCCACCCGAGGTATGCTCGTTTCGTCGTTCATATCTGCCTTGGCCTTTTTTGGTGTTTATGAGCTGACGGTAGGCATTTCAGGTAATCATGGATTGTGGCTGGCGATGATCGTTTATCTTGCCATGAGGGGTATTATACAAACATTTTGGTTAAAGAATCATAAAATGTGGCAAGAATAATGCAAGGTTTGGGGTATTTCGGTGTTATATAGAAAAGAACCCGTTTAAATAAAGATTTATGAAAGTAAGATTTTATCGTTGGTACAAGGCTTTGCTATCTTCGCTGCTCGCCATGTTGGGCTTTGCATCATGTAGTAGTGATGAAGACGAAGACCATTTTGTTCAGATGTATGGCGTGGTGATTCCGAATATCGAGTGGCGGGGCACGATAACGAATGAAGCAGAGGCTCCCATTCAGGGTATTTCGGCACAGGTAAAACATGCAATCAAGAATTATAATGACCCAGCGAAAGTGGATTACTATACCGTTGATTCCGTATCGACAGATGCTAACGGACGCTTTGCTGTTCGTGTGCCTGACATCAAGGATGCCGATTATAGATTGATCCTTCAAGATATCGACGGCGAGGCTAATGGTGGTACATTCCAATCCGACACGCTGACTTTGACAGATCTGGTTACTGAGGAAATATCAGGTGATAATAAAGTATATGAGATCAAAAACAAGATAATACTTAAAAAGTAAAAGAGCATGAAAGTAAGATTTACCCGTTGGTACAATGCTGTTTTGACAGCCCTGCTTAGTTTGCTAGGCTTTGAGGCTTGTGAAAGTGAAGGTTTAATGGAGTATGGTACACCTCATGCCGATTTTATCGTCAAGGGTGTGGTAACAGACGAAGCGAATCATCCAATAGAGGGGATTAGGGCCCAGTTTCTGAACGATTATAATTGGGGTGCCATCTCCACCACGACAGATGCTTCTGGCAATTATGAAGTAAAGGCGACTACCTTTTCTGATTTGTACGATTGCAAGCTGGTTGTGGAGGACATTGACGGCGAGGCCAATGGTGGGGAGTTTCAGAATGATACGATCGACCTCTCAAAATCGAGGCCTGTGCAGGTCAAGAAAGGTGATGGAAGTTGGTACCAGGGGACTTATGAACTTTCTCAAGATATCAAACTGAAGAAGAAATGAAAGCAACACCCCTGACTCTGAAGAAAAAGCTCGCCCTCGAACTGTGGCGGGAGCAGAATAAGTTAGCGGCCAAGGAACACCCCTTGCGCCAGTTGTTCTGGGAGTGTACGCTGCGTTGTGATCTGAAGTGCCGCCATTGCGGCAGCGACTGTAAGATGGCGGATGCCTCGAAGGATATGCCGAAGGAAGATTTCCTCCGCGTGCTCGATGGAATCGCGAAAAAGACAGATCCCCACAAGGTGTTTGTCATCATCTCGGGTGGTGAACCACTGATGCGTAAGGATATTGAAGAGTGCGGACGGGCTATTTATGAGAAAGGTTTCCCTTGGGGTATGGTAACCAATGGTCTTCACCTGACGCCCCAACGCTTTCAGGGACTATTGAAGGCTGGCATGCATTCGATGACTATCAGCCTCGACGGCTTAGAGGAAGATCACAACTGGATGCGAGGCAACGAGCGGAGTTTCCAAATGGTGAGTCAGGCCATCGATATGCTGGTGGCAACTGAGGGTTTCGTCTTCGACATTGTGACCTGCGTCACTCGCCGCAACTATCAAAAGCTCGATGAAATCAAGGAGTTCTTGATTGGTAAGGGTGTCAAACGCTGGCGACTCTTTACTGTTTTCCCTGTAGGACGTGCTGCCCTCGATCCTATGATGCGACTGACGAACGAGGAGTTCCGTAGTGTCTTCGACTATATTAAAAAGGTACGCAAAGAAGGCCGCATCAGGGCGGATTATGGTTGCGAGGGATTCCTAGGCAACTACGAAGGCGAAGTGCGCAACCGTCTCTTCTCCTGTCAGGCGGGCATCTCTGTGGGTTCCGTGATGGCCGACGGCTCCATCGCTGCCTGCGCCAGCATCCGTGCCGACTACAATCAGGGCAATATCTACGAAGACGACTTCATGGACGTTTGGGAGAATCGATACACGCTCTACCGCGATCGCAGTTGGATGAAGAAGGACGAATGTGGCGACTGCAAATACTTCCGTTACTGTCAAGGCAACGGCATGCATCTCCGTGATGGCGAAGGGAAGTTACTCTTCTGCCATCTGAAACGATTGAAAGAGGCAGAATAGTTCAGTCCGTCTTTAAAATCACTTCGAGTGCCTTCTTGACAATCTCGCTATTCTCGTTAAAGACAGAGTAGTATTCACTCATATCCCAGAGGTCGCGGGCTATCAGAGCCTTCAGTTGTAGACGAAGATAAGGGAACGTCTTCTCAAGTTCGGCCTCATCCTTGGGTTTGATACTTTGTTTCTCACCCTCAGACACGACAGCGTCGATAAGACTCTGGGGTACCTCATAGTTCTGCTTGAAATCAGCAAAGTCCGTCCAACGCGCCTTCAACTCCTTGCGATGATTATCGACAAAGCGCAGGTTCTGTTGTATGACGATACCTTTGGCCGCCAACTGCCGATGGAATCGGGTATAAAGGGTTGTATCGAGGGGAACATAGTAGTCTGGCATGATGCCTCCACCACCATAAACGGTGCGATGCTCACGCAGCGTCTCATACTTCAACGAATCAACGAAGTGGATGCTGTCAGCATTGGTCAGCTCACCGCTCTTCAAACGGTTCACCATATCCATCGCATAATCCTTGGCGTCGCCTTTCGTATAAGGCTTCTGGATGCAACGGCCTGAGGGTGTGTAGTAATGGGCGATGGTCAGGCGGATCATCGAACCGTCGGGCAGATCGATAGGACGCTGCACCAAACCCTTGCCAAAAGTACGACGACCGACCACCAAACCACGATCCTGATCCTGGATGGCACCTGTGACGATCTCTGCCGCAGAGGCCGTGTAGCCGTCTACCAGCACCACTACCCTGCCATCCATGAATGCACCGTTGCCATTGGCGGTATAGTTGGTACGGGGCACCTTACGGCCATTGGTATAGACGATGAGATCGCCACGATGCAGGAACTCGTCAGCGATATCAACGGCAGCCTTCAGATATCCCCCACCATTCTCCTGAAGGTCGAGGATCAGATGCTGCATGCCCTGCTCCTTCAGCTGGCGGAGACTCTCGATGAACTCCTGATGCGTCGTCGCGCTGAAATTGCCGATGCGGATATAGCCGATGCCAGGCCTGATCATATAGGTAGCATCGATGGAATGGACAGGAATCTTGTCGCGGACAACGGTAAACGTGAGTGTCTCGCCGATACCAGAGCGCACCACACCCAGCACTACCTTCGTCCCCTTCGGACCGCGAAGGCGCTTCATGATTTCCTCCTTCGACATCTTCACACCAGCAATGGCGGTATCATTGACGGAGATGATGCGATCGCCGGCGATGATGCCCACCCGTTCTGACGGACCGTTGGAAACGGGCTGGATGACGATAAGCGTGTCCTCCATCATATTAAACTGTACACCAATACCCTCGAAGTTGCCGTCGAGCGGTTCTTTCAGTTCCTTCACCTCCTTCGGCGTGGCGTATGAAGAGTGCGGATCCAACTTACTGAGCATCCCTCGGATGCCGTCCTCCACCAGTTTCACCTCGTCGACACTATCCACATAGAGGCTATTGATGACCATCTCTGCATACTGTAGCTTATGCAAAGATTCTGTCATTCTTTGCGCGTTGGCCGTGGAGAGGCACCATAAACTACAAACTATAAATAAAAATCTAATCATAATCTTCTTCCGGGCGATCTTCTTCGATGACAAGGTTATCGATGATGAAGTTCTGTCGCTCCATCGTGTTGTCGCCCATATAGTAGGCCAAAAGCTTCTGAATCTGGTCGTCCTTATGCATCGTCACCTGTTCCATACGGATATCTGGGCCGATGAAACCTGCGAATTCATCGGGCGAGATCTCTCCAAGACCCTTGAATCGCGTTATCTCAGGATCAGGCCCCAGTTCGCTGACGGCGGTCTGGCGCTCTTCCTCACTATAACAGTAACGGGTGATGAAGTCGCCCTTCTTGCCCGACTTGGCATCGGCATCGGCAATCACCTGCTTGTTGCGAATCTTCGAACGACGATTGCGCACTCGGAAAAGGGGTGTCTGCAACACATAGACATGACCCTTCTTAATGAGTTCTGGGAAGAACTTAAGGAAGAACGTGATGAGCAGCAGACGGATATGCATGCCGTCGACATCAGCATCGGTAGCCACAATCACCTTGTTATACCTCAGGTTATCCAGTCCTTCCTCGATGTCGAGCGCAGCCTGCAGAAGGTTGAACTCCTCGTTCTCATAGACCACCTTCTTGGTCAACTTGAACGTGTTCAGCGGCTTGCCTCGCAACGAGAACACGGCCTGAGTGTTCACATCGCGACTCTTGGTGATGCTGCCGCTGGCGGAGTCACCCTCGGTGATGAAGATGCTCGACTCTTCCTTGCGGTCGTTCTTCGCGTCACAGTAATGGATACGACAGTCGCGCAACTTACGGTTATGGAGGTTGGCCTTCTTGGCTCGCTCACGGGCCAGTTTGGTCACGCCGGCAATCGCCTTACGGTCGCGCTCGCTCTCCTTGATCTTGTTCTCCAGCACCTCGGCCACATCGCCGTGGATATGCAGATAGTTGTCTACGCCTTGTTTGATGAAGTCGCCCACATATTTATTAATACTGACGCCCTCAGGCGACATCGTGGTGGAACCCAGCTTGATCTTCGTCTGACTCTCGAAGATGGGTTCCTCGACGTTGATGGAGATGGCTGCCACGATACCCGTTCGGATATCACCATACTCGTATTTGTTATAAAATTCCTTGATGGTTCGGGCGATGTGCTCCTTGAAGGCGCTCTGATGGGTACCACCCTGAATGGTGTGCTGACCGTTGACGAACGAGTAATACTCCTCGCCATACTGGTTGGCATGGGTAAAGGCGATCTCGATGTCCTCGCCCTGCAAGTGGATGATGGGATAGAGGGCATCGCTGGTCATGCGGTCCTTCAGCAGGTCTTCGAGACCGTGTCGCGAGAGGATGCGACGACCGTTGTACATGATGGTCAGGCCCGTATTCAGATAGGTATAGTTGCGGAGCATATACTCCACGATTTCATCGTGATAGGAATAATTCTTAAAGAGCGTGTTGTCTGGCTCGAAGAAGACGTATGTGCCGTTCTCGTCCTGCGTGGGCTCCGTGACGTCGCTGATCAGCTTGCCGCACTTGAAGATGGCTTTGCGCACTTTGCCGTCACGATAGCTGCGCACCTCGAAACGGCTGCTCAGGGCATTGACGGCCTTCACACCCACGCCATTCAGACCGATGGACTTCTTAAAGGCCTTCGAGTCGAACTTTCCGCTCGTATTCAGGATGCTCACCGAGTCGATCAGCTTTCCCTGCGGGATGCCTCGACCATAGTCGCGCACCGTCACTCGCAGATTGTCCTCGATGGTCACCTCGATACGGTCGCCTGCCTTCATCTTGAACTCGTCGATGGAGTTGTCGAACACTTCCTTCAGCAGCACATAGATACCGTCGTCGGGCTTGGAGCCATCGTCCAACTTTCCGATATACATACCAGGACGCAAGCGGATATGCTCCAGACCCGTCAGGGTGACAATATTGGTGTCGTCATACTGCACCTGACCATCCGGCTGATTCTTAATGATATCGTTTTCAGTTTCCATAAATCCTTAAATATTTTGTGCTGCAAAGGTACAATAAAAAAGTGAAAAGTGAAAAAGTGAAAAGGTGAAAAATGAATAATTAGGAGATTTTTCGGCAAATAAGGAGCCTATGGCCCATGTTTTCCACCGTTGTGGCGAAGATATAAGTGTCGCCACCATCTTGTAGCTTGAGCCTTTTGCGCAGTTCGGCCACAGACAGCGGGAAGTTCCTCACGGCGATGTTGGCCTGCGTCACACCAACGAGACTCTCCTTCAGTTCGCGCTTGTTCATCGAGGTTGTCCTTTCGATGACGAACCCACGCCCAGGAAAGTCCGTCACCTCTTTGTCCGACACAAACAAATGACTGTTCTGATGAAGCGGCAGCACCCCAAAGCGTTCAGCCAAAAGTTCAAAACAACCTGCCTTCATCACAGAAGCGTTAGGCTCATATAAAAAGTGAAGAGTGAAGAGTGAAGAGTGAAGAATCTTAATCGGTAATGGGGCTTGGGCATCGAACTCAAAGCGCTCCTCGCTGCCATCAGATAATAGGTTGACGCAAACAACCTTAATTCTTTTCGCCTCATTACATATCTCCTTCCTCATTCCTCCTTCGTCCTTCCTCGAAGACATCACCTCAACCAGCAATTCCTTGCACTCATTCGCAACAGACACGATATGGACGGCCGATACATGCTCCTTACCGATATCTTCCACCGCCTTGCGCCAGTCGAGCATCGGCGAGAGCTTGATCATCACCCGCTGGGCTTTTTCCAACAATTCATCGATGATTTCGAGCACATTAGGGGTACAATCAGCGATGCCGTAAGTCCGCCCACCGTGTTCATCTCGACGGGCGGGATCGATAAAGATCAGGTCGACTGGCGACATCGCATGCAGATATTCCACCCCATTGCCATTCACCACCTCGATCTGAGGAAGCCCCAAAAGTTGGAAATTCGCCGATGAAATGGCACATAATTCAGGCTGAAGCTCCACGCAGACAGCCTGTTGGAACCCTTGAGCGATGAACGCCGTATCGACGCCAAAGCCTGCCGTCAGGTCGACAAACAATTGTCCTTTGCCCGCCACTTGAGCCTTATAACGGGCCGTCCGCTCACTCGAACATTGTTCCATAGACACATGCGGCGGCCAAACGATGCCCTCAACCGCTGCCCACGAAGGCAACTTCTCCAGAGCCCTCCGATGCCCGTCGATCTGCTGAAGCGCAAACGCCAGATCCACCTCAGGGTCCTTCGTCCCCCGAAGTGCCAGCTCTCGGATGTCATCCTGTCCATGCTGCCGTATAAACTCTCTCGTTGCTTCGTTCATCATTCGCCTGCAAAGTTACGTATTTTCTGCGGCTTATGCAAATAATGGGTGTTAAAGATGATTCCGTTAGGATCCGCCCCTATCCGAAGACCGGAGTTTACAGGCACTAAACCCTGACTTTAGTTAGGGTAAAGTGGGACTTTAGTTAGGGGAAACTGCGAAATTCTCTCGAGAATTTTAGGGTTTACCCTATCCTTTCTCCAAGCTTACCGCCACCTTTCTTGGAGTTTAGTCTATCCTTTCTCCCAGTTTCCTGAGATGCCCAATAACACACGGGCCTTTTGAGGTCAGATTCTGTTTTAGTCATAGGGTATCTGGGTCATACCCAAGCACCAGTCCCCTTGACCAAAGAGGGAAAATGTCGCTAAATTATTTGTATAGTTAACACAATATGACTACCTTTGCAACCGAAAAGATGACTTTTAATATCATTATGAAGAAATTTCTATTCATGGTTGTAGCCACGATGATGGTTACGATGGGCGCCAAGGCGCAGAAGATCCAGACTGTTGACAAAGACGGCGAGCCCATACCTTACGCCTCTATTATTAGCGAGGACGGACAATTTATCGGTACTACCGATCTGAATGGTATCCTTAACGACGTCAAAGGTGCCGAGGTGGTGTCGATCACCCATGTGGCCTATCAGCCCAAGAAGGTAAAGGTGGGTCAAGGTGGCAAGGTGATTCTCGAGGATGCCGACTTTGGTCTGCCTGAGATAACCGTTACCAAGAAGTCGCATGTGTATGTGCAGACCTACTACCGTTTGTTCTATATAGACGACCAAGAGGAATTCCCTGCTTGCTTCTATCGTGCGGGGGTGCTCAATAATTCTTTCGAGCGCCAAAAGAAAGACCTCTCATCTAACGAGGATCACTTCTCTGCTTGCAGTAACGGACTTGTCAAAGCTGCGCTTAACACCTTGTTGGGTTCATACATCAAGCGCATAGCCGGATTGAGGATGCAAAAGGTGGAGGACCGCATGAAGAAGAATCATCAGGATGTAGGAATCGCTTTTACTTCTAATGGTCCTGGCAAGCAGCTTATCACCGACAAGTATGGCGTTGTAGGCTCTGTTACGGACAACCAGGATAAAGGTGAGCGCCGCTATTCCGTAGAGGCGGCATTGCTGTCGAAGCATAAGACCCTGGCTACGGGCAAAGACAAGAAGATAGCAAAAGCTGAGAAAAAGGAAGAGCGCGAGAAAGACCGCGTGGATCAGAACTTCATCGTTTACCGTATCGACGAGAAGGGCAATTACTCGCCTGAGGACTTGGTGATGATACAGTCATTCACCAGCTACTATGATACGAAAAACAAGTGTAATAAGTATATCATGGCACAGGTGTATACCACCGATCGCGCCTATGTGACGAAGGATGAGCTGAAGCAGATGAAGAAAGACAACAAGATGAAGATGACCTACCAGAACATCCTGAAGTTTGAGCACGACCACAAGATTCCTGCTCTTTCGCCTGAGTTCCAGAAGCACATTCAGAAAAAAGTGAAATAAAGAACTTTGCGGCCAAATGAAGAAAGGAATACTCATAACAATGGCCATTGTGGTGGCGGTGATGGTGGTGGCAACCATCGGGGGGAGCGTGTATATGCTGGATTACGCTCTGGCTCCTGATGGGGAACGGACGGATACGGCAGCGAGTTTCCGTCAGCTGGTGGCAAAGCATCCGGAGGTAAAACCTTGGCTCGACAGCCTCAAGCAACAGCAGGCCTTGCGCGATACCTTTATTAATATGCCCTCTGGGGAAAGGCATCACGGCTATTTCATCCGTCAGGCAGCTGACAGCACGACCACAAAGAAACCTGTGGCGCTGGTGATACACGGCTGGCGCGACTGCGCCATCAAGTTTATGACGATTGCCCGAATCTACGAACAGGCAGGCTGCCATGTTCTGATGCCCGACATTCATGCCCACGGCCTCAGCGAGGGCGAGTCTATTCAGATGGGCTGGAAGGACAGGAAGGATGTGCTTCATTGGATGACAGTCGCCAAAGATGTGTTTGGTGCTGATGACTTCATCGTTCATGGCGTATCGATGGGGGCAGCCACAACGATGTGCGTGTCTGGTGAGAAGATGCCTGAAGGCGTGAAGAACGTCCGTTTCATCGAGGATTGTGGCTATACCAGCGTGTGGGATGAGTTCAAGTATGAACTGAAAGAGGAGTTTGACCTATCGCCCTTCCCGCTGCTGTATACTACCTCTTTATTATGTAAGATCAAGTACGGCTGGAGCTTTGGCGAGGCTTCTTCCATCAGACAAGTGAAGAAATGTCCCTACCCCATACTCTTCATTCATGGCGACAACGATACGTTCGTGCCTTCGTGGATGGTTCATCCGCTCTACGAAGCCAAACAGGGGGAGAAAGAACTATGGATTACTAAGGGCACGGAACATGCCCGATCGTATAAAGACTATACTGAAGAATACATCAAAAGGATTAGGGCGTTCATTGAGCCTTCTTCAGACCACCCCTAACCCCTCCTGACTCAGGAGGGGAAAACAGCGCTGACTATTTCGGCTCAACATGAACGGCCACATGGGTTTCTTCGCCATATCGGCTTTTCAACAGCTCCTCCACTTCCGAGGCCTTGTCGTGGGCTTCACGCAAACTAAGATCGCCGTCCATCAGGATATGCAGTTCGATGGCGTAGTGATTACCAATTCTTCGGGTTCGCAGGTCGTGAGGTTCCACCAGTCCTGGCAGCGATGCCACCAGCTGTAAGATCTCCTCCTCAACGGCATCGGGCAACGACTGTTCCATCAAGTCGCCAATACCGTTGCGCAGCAGATCGACGGCCACTTTCACGATAAATGCCCCCACGACAACAGAGGCCAGAGGGTCGAGCACCGTCCAACGCTGGCCTAAGAAGATGGCCCCGCCAATACCTATGGCTGTTCCTATAGAAGACAAGGCATCGCTGCGATGATGCCAGGCGTTGGCCTCAACAGCCTGAGACTGCAACTGACGGGCCTTCACCATCGAGTAACGATAGACTGCCTCTTTCAGGATAATCGACAACAAAGCGGCCCACAGAGCCAACAGCCCTGGAGCTTCCAACTGCTCACCATGAAGCCAAGTTGCAATCTTCGTCGCCCCATTGTATAAAATACCTACGGCCACCGCCAATAGCGCTACGCCAATGATGGTCATAGCCAGCGTCTCGTACTTGCCGTGACCATAGTCGTGCGACTTGTCCTGAGGTTTGCCGCTGATACGGACGAACACCAAGACGATGACATCTGTGACAAAGTCGGACAACGAATGGACGGCATCAGCCACCATCGCAGCACTATGTCCCACGATGCCTGCCACAAACTTAAAGAGCAGCAGCACGACATTCACCGCTCCTCCGACAAGCGTCACCTTATATATCTCTTTATTCCTTTCCATCAGTGTTCAATAACCGTGCAAAAATACAACTTTTCCTCAAATACTATCACGACTAACCAAAAAAAATTGTAACTTTGCATGCAATTCGTGTAGTTTTTCGTCACATGATGACGTCAAATGGGCAAAAAGTAATTCAAAACAGTACGACAATGAACGTTTTAGAACAACAGTTTGCGCAAACCGTTAAGGAACATAAGAGCACGATCTACACCGTGTGCTACATGTTCTCAAAGGATGCCGACGAAGTGAACGACCTGTTCCAAGAGGTACTAGTGAACATCTGGAAAGGGTTCGACAGCTTCGAGCATCGCAGCGACATCAAGACGTGGATCTATCGCGTCGCTCTCAACACCTGCATCTCGATTGACAGGAAGAAGAAGCGCGCAGCCACAGCCCGAGTGTCGATGGACATCAACCTCTTTGAAGACCGCGACGAGGACACCAAGCAAGTGGACATGCTCCACAAGCGCATCTCCAAGCTGCAGCCCTTCGACCGTGCGATTGTCCTGCTCTGGCTAGAGAACCTCCCCTACGAGGAGATCGGACAGATTGTCGGCATTTCGACCAAGAACGTCAGCGTCCGCCTGTTCAGGATCAGAGAACAATTAAAACAAATGTCTAACGATTAAAACTTTTACCCATTATGAACAACGAATTTGAATTAGAAGATATGCGCCAGCAGATGAACACCCTGAAGAACAAGCTGGAGAAGCAGGAGATTGTGAACGACCATATCGTGCGCCGTTCGATGAAGAAAGAAGTGAACAACATCACCCGTCGTAACAACATCATTATGGCCCTTAGTGTGCTGATGGTACCTTACGGCTACTGGTGCTTTGTTAAACTGAGCCACCTCTCAATAGCCTTCTGGATTGGTACAAGCATCTTCATGCTGATATGTGGAGCTGCCACATTCTACAACAGCCACAAAATCAGTGATCCCGAACTGATGAGCAACAACTTGGTAGAGGCCAGCAAGAAAGTGGCCAGCGCCAAGAAGTTTGAATCCAACTGGCTGTTGTTTGGCGTTCCCGCCGTCATCTTATGGATGGGCTGGTTCTTCTACGAGGTCTATCAGATTCAGGGAGGTTGTTTTAACAACGGATTCTTCTGGGGCGGTTGTATTGGTGGCATCATCGGCGCTTTCTTCGGCTTCAAGATGCATTTCAAGACCCAGCGCCAATATCAGGACATCATCGACCAGATAGAAGACATCACCAAAGAGGATTAAGAGGCTTTCTTAATGATAGTCCTTCAGAACACGGTCCACACTGCCTGCTTCAATCAGACGGCTGTGGGCCTCTTCGTAACTCAGACCCAGCATCTCCTGCAGCATCCGCGTACCACGATCCACGAGTTTGGCGTTTGTCAGTTGCATCTTTACCATACGATTGCCCTTGACACGGCCCATGCGGATCATCAGCGTCGTGCTGATCATGTTGAGCACCATCTTCTGAGCCGTTCCGCTCTTCATACGACTGGAGCCTGTGACGAACTCCGGACCCACGATGGTCTCGATGGGATAGTCAGCTGCCTCTGCCAAGGGCGTATCTGGGTTACTGGTGATGCAGCCCGTCAGCAGACCATTTCGCTTGGCATGCTTGACGGCTCCAACAACATAGGGGGTTGTGCCTGAGGCAGCGATACCGATGACACAATCGTCTGCATCTGGATGATAAGCCGACACGTCGCGCCAACCTTGCTCTGGGTCATCCTCCGCCTTTTCGACAGCGTGGTGCAAAGCCTCATCGCCACCAGCAATGATACCCACCACCCAGTCTTCAGAGATACCAAAGGTTGGCGGCAACTCGCTGGCGTCGAGCACGCCCAGTCGTCCGCTGGTGCCTGCTCCGACATAGAAAAGCCTGCCGCCCCGTTTCATCCTCGGCTCAATGGCCTCCACCAACGCCTCTATCTGTGGCATCGTCTTTCGCACAGCCTCAGCCACCAGCTTATCCTCATCGTTGATATGCGCCAGCAACTCTGAGACCGACATCTTTTCAAGATGGTCGTAGTTTGAGGGATGTTCAGTTATCTTCTTCATCAATTTGTCTTATTTCGCTTTCCTGAATGCGACTATTCAACTCACGGGCATCAGAAAGCAGATTCCAGATACCATCCTCTGAAAGCACACCACGTTTGAGGTCTGCAGGCAAGAGCCCAGCCTCATCGTCAGCAAAGTCCTGCTTCCACTCGTTGCTGCCGTAATACTCGTCAAGAACCTTGATATCCTCCTGCACCGCCTCATACTTATCCAGCGCTGCCGAGAGTTCCATGACGGCTGCTGCAGCCCTCTCCAGCCGCAGCTCCATCTCTTTGATTCGTTCTATCTGTTCCATATCGTTGACTTAATCATTTACAAATTATGAACTATTCCCAACATTCCAAATCCTTTTCTATCTCGGGCAGTTGACTGCGATGGAACGTGGGTTCCTTGATACCCTGTCGTTTCTGCTGAAGATAGTCGTCGAGCAAACGGAAGGCATAGCGCCCCAACAAGACGATGGCCACAAGGTTGCAGGCCGTGAGGAAAGCCATGAAGAGGTCGACGATGTTCCACACCAGCTCGAAGCTGGCCAAAGCGCCAAAGATCACCATCAAACCAGCAGAACATATACGATAGGCCGTCATCACCTTGGTATTTGGCGTAATGAAGCGGATGTTAGCCTCACCATAATAGTAATTGCCAATGATGCTCGAGAACGCGAAAAGGAAGATGGCGATGGCAATAAAAATCGGGCCAATGCTGCCCACCTCCGATTGCAGGGCCGACTGCGTGAGGGCAATGCCATTCAGCTCTGGCGTCTGGTAAAGTCCGCTGATAAGGATGATAAACGCTGTACACGAACATACCAGCAACGTGTCGGTAAAGACGCCCAGCGCCTGAATCAAGCCTTGTTTCACGGGATGTGTCGTCGAAGCCGTAGCCGCTACGTTTGGGGCACTACCCTCGCCCGCCTCATTGGAGAAGAGTCCGCGCTTGATACCATTCATCATCGCAGCCCCGATGCCTCCACCCGCCACCTGACTGAAGCCAAAGGCGCTGGTCACGATAACCTTCAAGACATAGGGGATCTGTTCTATATTCATCACAATCACCACAATGGCCAGTATCAGATAGCCGACAGCCATGATGGGCACCAGCATCGCGCTGACAAAGGCAATACGCTGGATGCCGCCAAAGACGATAAACAAGGCCATCGCTGCGAGAACACTACCCACCCAGACTGGCGACCATCCAAAAGCCTCCTGCATGGCTCCACAAATGGTATTGGCCTGGATGGAGTTGTTCGAAAGACCAAACTGACACGTAATCAGTACGGCAAACAACACTGCCATCCAGCGCTGTTTCAGGCCTCGCTGGATATAATAGGCAGGACCACCGATAAATGAATCCTTATGCTTCTGCTTATACAACTGCGCCAATGTCGACTCCACGAATGCCGTAGCAGAACCCATGAGTGCAATCAGCCACATCCAGAACACGGCACCAGGACCACCGATGGCAATGGCCGTTGCCACACCTGCCAGATTGCCCGTTCCCACTCGAGTGGCAACACTGACGGCGAAAGCCTGGAAAGAGGAGATCTGTTTTCTATTAACCCCAGGCTCTTTGACCTGGTCGCTGACCGTATCCACAGCCGAGTCTGTTAATAGGCGAAACATCTCGCCCACCATGCGAAATTGTACAAAGTGCGTCTTTATCGTAAACCACACACCACACCCTACCAGCACTACCATCAACACGTAGCTCCAGATTACATCATTTATCGAGGTTATTAAGTCGTTCATCATCGTTTCGTTATCTCATTATTTTTATGACTTTGTCGCCCACCTTCAAGATACACAGTTTGCCATCAGCAGCAGGAATATGGATCTCTGCACCTGTCGCCATCGTCTGATAGAGGAGCATACCTTTCAGGTCATAGAGCGCCACACGTGTTGATGCCGGCACATCACAAACGATGATTTCATCGCCCTGTCGCAGCCAAGTCCAGCTCTGTTGTTCTATGTTGCTGATACCCGTCATGTCAGAGACGACTGTCGCAATCAGCAGATTGCTGCACTCTGGCATTAAGAAACTGTAGGTGTCGCCTTCCACCTCACTTTTGGTGGTTTTGCCATTCTTGGATACCTGAGTGATTGTCCACCCTTTTACCACCTTCCCTTCTGCAGGTGTAGCCGTGAGGGTAACGAGACGGCCCTTAAAGAACTTCCCAGAGAACTGGTGGTTGACGAGGGGGATTCCATTGATGGTCAGGCTGACCTCCTCAGGATGACTGATTGTTGTGTTGATTTTGAATGTCATAGGATCCCCCAACTTGTACTTTGAGCCCAACTGCTTATAGAACTCCTCCGTACGCTTTGAAAGGAAGTTGCGCGCCAACTGCATTTCTTCGTCATATTTGGGCCACCACTTATTGATGAGGTTACGGTGATAGGGGTATTCATATTTGATCATCTCGTACATCGGATCCCAGATCTTACGCGTACCTTTTTCATTCATAAAGTCACCCATATAGATGCAGCACCTGTCGATGAATTCACGATTGAAGTCCTCATCTTCCATCAGTCGACGGAAGAGGCGGGTGGCCTCATACGTGTTACCCCAGGCCCTGTCTGAATCGTAGTTAGGATCGTATAACCATTCTATGGTGTTATAGCTTGCTGGCGAACCATAGAGACCGAGTCCGAAGTCCGTATCCTTGGCTATCCAGCGCCATTTGCCGCCCTCGGCTCTGGGGCGCCATATCACGACATTGTTGCCTGGGAAGTCCTGGTTGTGGTAATAGAGGTTCATCGCCATTAGGTTGATGTATTCCTCCCAGTCCATCCACTCGGCATATTCTGCCAGCGTTTGACCGTGTCGGTTAATGAAAGTCTTAAACGCTTTGTAGTTGTCGTTAGTGCCTTCCTTCAAGACGCCGTTCTCAAGGAGATCGATATCCTCCAAACCACCGTAGTTGGAATAGACATAGTTATCGTTGGCTCGCTCACGGATGTTCAGCATGCCGTAATAGACGCCATTGATGTAGATGATGGCAGGTCGCCAAGCCTGCCAGTCGAGATCTGTATAGGTGGCCATCGTCCGCTGGATGATGGCATCGCGCATATACAGGTAGTCGAAGTCGTTTCCCGCATTCCGCAGCACGAGCGACTTGAAGTCTCTCAAGCCTGGTTTCTGGTCAGGAAAGAACTCATAGTCGAACCTTTTCGTTCCAAACCGCTTATGGGCATAGATGGCAAACGATTTCTTCTGTGCACCTCTCGAGGCTCCTCCCGAGACTCGAGTCTCACAAAGTTGGTTCAGCTGACTTTCTTCACCTTCGGCAAAGAAGAACTCAATGTTCAGGGGCCTGCGCCAGTCTTCCCTCTTTTTGTCTGTATTGTTGGCGATAATACCTGTCTTGGAGTCGTCAAGGTATTTCTGGTCTGTGCTGATAGAGATGACGGGGAGTGTGACATCCCTGCCATGAAAGATGTACGAATGGGTGGTACTTCTTGGCGAGAGCCAGCCGTCGCAGAATAGTCTGGCACGGATACTTTTAGTGGCGCTCACCTTGATCTCTCCGTTATAGGGGATACCGTTCTTGAGTGTTGGTTCTGAGCCGTTGGTCGTGTAGCGGATCATCGTTCCTTCTGGTGAGCCTTCGGGCAGACTCAGCGCCAGGGTGATGGTGCGTTTCTGGGCATACACGCTTCCTGGCTCGCTGAACACAGGGTCGCCGAGGATATGGTCGTGCTCGCAGATGCCGCCTGTGTTGGTGGCTTTAGGCGTTGGAGTGAGCTGGTATCCCCAAGTGTCGGCACCATCCGTCTCCCTTCCATACGATATGTTGGGGGCTGGCTGTTTTAACAAGCCCGTCACCTGATCCACCACCTTACCGCTCTTAAAGAGATAAAGTTCCATTCCTTTGCCTGTCTCCAAGCGGAAATCCGTGTGCAGTTTCTTGGCCTCCTTATCGCAGCAGACAAGTACATACTGCTTGATTCCAACGGTCTGATTCGGCAGCGTCCAGGCCTCTGTGGCATTATCGGTCACACCTATCTTATAATCCTTCAGATTGATGCTTGCTGTTCCTGAATTATAGAGTTCTACCCATGAGTCGGGATAGTCATTCAGATCGTCCATCACACAGTCGATATTCGACTGCATCAGCTCGTTGATCACAAGCTGGGCAGAAGTGTGGGCCGCACCTCCAAAAACCATTGCCAGTATCAGCATTCGCCTCAATCGATTCGCTTTATTCATTAAACGAGAATTTGGTAGTTTTCAATAATTGAGCACCTCTTCGCCCAGCCGTTTCTGCGGTTTCTTGGGGATGGTGGTCCAAGTCTCCTTCGGCATGATTGTTTCATCGAAAACATTCTCCTTGACGACCTGGCGCTTATGGGTCAGGTAGTTCGTGCTGACGGTCTCGGCATTGCCCGTCATTCGTGACATGCTGTGCTTTTCCTCGCCGATTTTAAAGAAATCGCCGTTCTGGAAGCGGTATGTGTAGTTATTTTGGGTCGTATAGCTGGTGCCGGCAGAGGCAAAGCTGCCAACATCGATCTTAAGTGTCCCTCGGTCTGTGACGCTGAGGTCGATTTCGATATAAAAAACATCGCTCTCTTCGTCAAAAGGCAATACGTCGTTGTATTGCTTCCAAAGCTCGTAGTCGCCCGAGGGCGTGGCGAAATAGATGGCCAGCACGGGCTGAGCGTAAACCACCAGGTCGCTTCGCCCGTCCTTGTTCAGATCACCCTCGGCCTTGATAAAACTGGAGTCCTGAGCCATGATCTCTTCAACACTCTTTCCCCTCTTTGCCAGCTCCTGCGCAGAAACCAGCATCGGTAGGACGCCTAACAAGAAAAATAAAAATCTCCTCTGCTTCATTGATAACAATCTTATATTCGGCACAAAGGTACAAATAAAAATCAAGACGACCCTCTTTATCTTCAGAAAAATCAGTATCTTTGCAACCAAGAAACTGTATAGAGTGCGAAAATGAAGAAATTTGGATTGTTACCACGCATCGTTATCGCCATTGTTTTGGGGATAATAATAGGAAACGTGCTGCCAGAATCATGGGTGCGAGTGTTTGTGACTTTTAACTATGTCTTCAGCCAGTTCCTGGGTTTCCTGATTCCGCTCATCATCATTGGACTGGTAACGCCAGCCATAGCCGACATCGGACGCTCTGCGGGCCGTTTGTTGCTGCTGACGGTGGGACTAGCCTATGCTGATACCATCTTGGCCGGACTATTGGCTTATGCAACGGGCACTGTACTCTTTCCGCAGTTGATAGCCCCAGAGACTTCGATGGCAGTAGAGAAAGCAGAAACGCTACAACCATACTTCCAGCTGCAAATACCTGCCATTCTCGACGTGATGGCTGCTTTGGTGAGTTCCTTCGTGGTTGGCATCGGCATCGCCTATACCAACTCACCAACGCTGAAAAAGGGTTTCACGGAGTTCCGCACCATCATCGAAAAGACCATCCTGGTGGCCATCATTCCGATTCTGCCGCTCTATATCTTCGGCATCTTCCTCGGTATGACCTATACGGGCGAGGCCTATCATATTATCACGGTATTCGCCAAAATCATCTGCATCATCTTTGTCTTACATGTCGTCATCCTGATCTATGAGTTCCTGATAGCTGGCGGACTGGCCCGAAAGAATCCGCTGCGCCTGCTGATGAACATGCTGCCCGCCTATCTCACGGCATTAGGCACCTCGTCGAGCGCTGCAACCATACCCGTGACGCTGCGACAGACCAAGAAGAACGGCGTCAGCGACGAGATTGCCAGTTTCTGCATTCCCCTCTGCGCTACCATTCATCTGTCGGGCTCGATGATGAAAATCACCTGTTGCGCGCTCACCGTTTGTATGATGGGTGCGCTGCCGCATCATCTGCCGCTTTTCCTCCATTTCATCATGCTGCTGGGTGTCTGTATGGTAGCTGCTCCCGGTGTGCCTGGCGGAGCGGTGATGGCTGCATTAGGACCAATGAGTGGCGTGCTGGGCTTCAGTCCGGATGCCCAGGCGCTCATGATCGCCCTCTACATCGCGATGGACTCCTTCGGCACCGCCTGCAACGTAACAGGTGACGGAGCCCTCGCCGTCATCATTGACCGCCTGAAGCAGAAACGATATGTGGAACATCCAACTGACCAAAGCCGACAAGCGATGCCAGCTTAAGGCAAAGCACTTATTCCCAGGCTGGGAATGTTTCGTTCCCAGTGTGGGAACATTGTATTCCCAAGGTGGGAATATGATAACGTGTTTTTCTTAACCATGATCGCATAGTGCATAGGGGATTGCAAAAAAGCATCTTTTTTTGAAAAAAGCTCAATCTCTCCCATCAACCTCTCGAAAGCCCTTTAAATAAAGGCTTCTTCGGAATTTCATCCCTCCCGTCATCTCTCCCATGATCCCTCCCATATCTCTCCCTTTGCTCTTTCCAAGACTCATTTGAGAATATGAGGGTTGATGGGAGAGATTTGGGAGAGATCAAAAACATCTCTCCCATGTCAAATCCCCTTTGTTCAAAGGCGCTTCCGGAGATTATGGGAGAGATGAGAGATTTTTCAGCATGTCTTTCATTTCGCGAAGCGATGCCCCTCGCGGTTATGAATAAGTCAAGAATATTGAAGATTCTTTTCTAATTAACGCGAATTGTTGTAATTTTGCCGTGAAAAATGTAATATCGCACAAAAAGATGCGTCAAACTGAATAGAGACAAATAAACAGAACATTAACAATTTAAACATTACATCTATGGATTGGATTACAGCACCCCTGATTTGCGCCGTCATTTTCGGCTGCATCTACAAAGTGGTAGAGTTGTTCGTTCACAAGCGTGAGCGACTGATGCTCATCAACAAACTCACGGAGATCTCTAACGTCGATTTCAAAGGCATCAACCTCTACAGCAGCGGCAACAAGTTCACTGGCCTGCGCATCGGATGGCTGATGCTGGGTGTAGGCTGCGGATTCCTCTTCGGATTCCTCATCAACATGATGGCTACCTATGGGCAATATGCCTCAGACTTCGACAACGTCTGGCGTTATCATAACGTCGTTGGAGGCATCGTATATGTCGCTTGCATCTGTATCTGCGGTGGTATAGGTTTGCTACTGTCCTATCGGGCTGAGAGGAATGCTGAACAACTTAAAGAAAAGAAAGCCGACGAATTCCAAGTCTAATTGATGCAGACGGACGAAAAAGAACTGATAGCCCGAATCCTCGACGGTCACGTCGAGGACTTTGGCTATTTCTTGGAGCGTTACGGCCAGGAAGTCTTTGCCATCGTGGTGCGACTCGTGCCGCAGCAGGAAGATGCAGAGGAGCTGGTTCAGGACGCTTTCGTCCGTGCATTCAATCGACTGGAGACCTTTGAAAGTCGTTCTTCGTTCTCAACATGGATTTGCCGGATTGCCTACACCACAGCCGTTTCGTGGTTGAGAAAACGGCGAATCAAATATCTCAGCATAGACGACCAACCAAAGTTGACAGACACAGAAATAGATGAGACTCTCGACGATGAGTCGCGTATCGAAGAACTGCGTCGAGCCATTACGCTGCTGAAACCAGACGAGCAGACTCTCATCACGCTCTACTATTACGACAATCGCCCACTCAATGATATTGCTTACATTCTCGATGTGGAGTCAAACGTTTTAGCGACTCGCCTACATCGTATTCGTCGCAAACTATATCTACTTATAAAACATGGAACAAACAATTAAAGATCGCGCCCTAAAGCAAGCCCTTGCTCCCCAAGAGCCCAGGAAATTGCCATCGAATTTCCCTTATCTCACCATGCGTCGTATCAAAGAAGAGCAGCGCTTGGAAGAGCGTCGTCAGCACATTTTCGCCATTGTTTCGATTATGGTCGTATCTCTTGCTGGTATTTCTGCACTTCTTTTCTTTATCGGAGATGCCATTTGGCACTCTATAACAGGTATCTTTAAACAACAAGATGCATTTGCACTTGTCCTGCCCACACTTTTCTGCTTAGTCTTCTTCGCCTTACTAAACCATTGGCTTTCTCGCCAATATCAGACAAACCACTCTTAGACATCGCCTCGTCGCAAAACTCCCTCTTTGTGGCCACTATTAGGCAATACAGAACAAGTTTGCAAGTGCAGATTTACGATTATTATCCAATAAATGAATAAAGTAACGGAAAAAGTTGTATCTTTGCACCATAAAACTTGTAAATCTATGGATAGAAAAACATTTGAAAGCCAAAAGGCATTTGCAGGAGAGAAGAAACCTTCGATGCAACGACGCTGTGTAGACAACGACTACACAGCACGAAGAATGTATATGATAACGATGGTGACGGAGGGGCGAAAACCGCTTTTCGGCATAGTTGTTGGGAGCAGCGAGGTCATAGAGCCGTCATCGGAAGCGCCTCATATTGAGCTGTCACCTTTGGGAGAAGCTGTGGCGCAGATTTGGCAGTTGATTGGTTGCCACCACCCAGAGGTTAAGGTTGTAGCGCTGCAGATGATGCCCGACCATCTACACACTGTTCTCTTTGTGAGGGAAAAGATGGAAAAGCCACTGGGAAAGGTGATCCTGGGCGTAAAGCAGGCTTGTAATCAGGCGTTTCGGGGGATGATGCCGGAGGGAGAGGTTGCTGTGGCACAGCAACATGCAAAACAGGAAAGGGAGAATGGGCTGCTATTTGCGAAGGGGTTTAATGATCAGATTTTGCTGAGGGATGGGCAGCTGGAGCGATGGATTAACTATTTAAAGGATAACCCTCGAAGACTGCTGATGAAGCGGGAAAATCCTGATCTCTTTCGTGTGCAGAGAGGGTTGGCGTATGCGGGGTTAAACTTTTCGGCTATTGGAAATCGCTTCTTGTTAGATCGCCCAATAAAGTTACAGGTGCAGTGCTCAAGAAGAATGACAGAGGCCGAGCTACAGACTAAGCTCGCTAATTGTCTGAAAGCTGCACGTCAGGGGGCGGTACTGGTTTCGCCAGCCATTTCGCAAGGCGAGAAAGCGATTATGAGGGCTGCTTTTGAGGAAGGGCTGCCACTGATTTATTTGCAGGAGAATGGCTTTACGGATTTGGCAAAGCCTGGCGGAAAGCGGATGGAAGCCTGCGCCAGAGGGCAGCTACTCATTCTAGCTCCTTGGGAGCATCATAATGAAAAGACGGCCATCAAGAGGGGGCAGTGCTTGGAGCTGAACGAGATGGCAAGGATGATTTGCGAGGGGAGGTAAACGTGGTGTTTGTTGCTGTGGCACAGCAACATGCAGGAACAATAATCTATAATGAAAAACGCCGCAGATTTTTCTGCGGCGCTCTTATTACTAATAAGGTGAATCCTTAATCAGCCAGCTTGGCCTTGATGAACTCGCGGTTCAGGCGGGCGATGTTGGCGATGGTCTCGTTCTTCGGGCAGACGGCCTCGCAAGCACGGGTGTTGGTGCAGTTACCAAAACCTGCCTCTTCCATAGCCATCACCATGTTCTTTGCACGACGGGCAGCCTCTACGCGGCCCTGGGGAAGCAGAGCGAGCTGAGACACCTTCGAACTAACAAACAGCATAGCTGAGCCGTTCTTACAAGCTGCTACGCAAGCGCCACAGCCGATGCAGGAAGCGCAGTCCATAGCCTCGTCGGCATCCTCCTTAGGAATGAGGATAGCGTTGGCATCCTGAGCCTGACCTGTGCGGATGGTGGTGTAGCCGCCAGCCTGGATGATCTTATCGAAGGCTCCACGGTCAACCATACAGTCCTTGATGACAGGGAAGGCTGCTGAGCGCCAGGGCTCAACGGTAATAACGTCACCATCGTTGAAACGACGCATGTAGAGCTGACAGGTTGTTGCACCACGCTCGGTCTTGCCGTGAGGCGTACCGTTGATGTAGAGCGAGCACATACCGCAGATACCCTCGCGGCAGTCGTGATCGAATACGAATGGCTCCTTGCCTTCGTTGATGAGCTCCTCGTTCAGGATGTCAAGCATCTCGAGGAACGAGGTGTCGTCGGGAATGTCGTGCATCTCGTGCTGATCGAAATGTCCCTGGTCCTTGGGGCCATTCTGGCGCCAGAACTTTATTGTAAAGCTGATATTTTTAGCCATAATCTTAATTCCTTACTTAGTTCTTATAGTTACGTGTCTGTACCTTGATTGCCTCGTACTCCAGCGGCTCCTTGATGAGCTCGGGCTCGTTGCCCTTGCCTTTGTACTCCCAGCATCCTACGTAGAAGTAATTCTCGTCATCGCGCTTTGCCTCGCCTTCCTCGGTCTGATACTCCTCGCGGAAGTGTCCGCCGCAGGACTCGTTACGAGAGAGAGCGTCGAAAGCAACAAGCGGACCCAGTGTGAAGAAGTCACGCAGGTGGATAGCCTTGTCGAGCTCGATGTTCAAGCCCTCCTTGGTTCCAGGAACGAAGAGGTTCTCGTCGAACTCCTTCTCCAGTTCATGCATCTTCTTAAGACCGGTCTTCAGGCCATCTGCGGTGCGGCCCATACCAACATACTCCCACATGATGTGGCCGAGTTCCTTGTGGATAGAGTCAACAGAGCGCTTACCCTTGATGTTCAGCAGACGGTCCATCTCAGCGTCCACCTTCTTCTCTGCCTCAGCGAACTCAGGCAGATCGGTGCTGACCTTCGGCCATACAGCCTGATCGGCCAGATGGTTCTGTATGGTGT
>JAEEGJ010005488.1_pt1 | contig 39796 bp, 24 predicted proteins | sample 8958761 | NCBI WGS metagenome assembly JAEEGJ01 (sample SAMN16246546, study PRJNA631951) | gut metagenome | biome: gut microbiome; feature: rumen; material: RS-attached | host: Bos | place: Iran: Karaj | collected 2018-10 | reverse complement strand
GTCGTTGAGCTACGTAGGTCGTGGGTGTCGAGGTACGTAGCTCGATGCCTTCGAGGTACGTACCTCAAAATTATCGGATTGTTTTTTGATAATTGTTTAATTTAAACCTTCACCCATTCACATTACGTAGTAAATAGCTAATTGCCAATTATTTAGATTGTATTTTCTTTGTTATATACATTCACCATCATTCACCATCATTCACACTAAAGAGGCGATGAATTGAGCAGAAAGTTGGCTGTTTTGTTAAATAAATTAGAGTTTTCGCCTGAAAATTTAGCGGCTCTATAGCATCGATAAGTGGTACTTGTTGCGCAATAAGTGCTGCTTGCTGCGTAAAAAGTGCCACTTATTTTGAATGTTTTGACGAGAATGGTGAATGATGGTGAAGGATTATACTATGTATTATACGGCATAATCATCTGATTATAAATAGTATAATTCTAAATGTGAATGATGAATGATATTTTTAATCCGTTTGTTTGGAAATTGATGGAAATTTTTGTGTCTTTATACCTTGGTAGATAAAATAAATTCAAAAACAGATATGAAAGTAACCGTTTTTAAGCGAAAAGGTACCATGGATGCTGGAGTCAGGCGCCAAAGTAAAGTGTTCACTGGGGTCAGGCCCCAAAGTAAAGTCGCAAACGACTGTACTTTGGCGCCAGACCCGAGGCCTGCGGGTTCCACTTTGGCGCCAGACCCGAGGCCTGCGGGTTCCACTTTGGCGCCAGACCCGAGGCCTGCGGGTTCCACTTTGGCGCCAGACCCGAGGCCTGCGGGTTCCACTTTGGCGCCAGACCCGGGGGCTGCGGGTTCCACTTTGGTGTCAGACCCGGGGGCTGCAAACTCCAATCATGTGATGGGGGGCGCAGTGGATATCCGCTGCATAAAACATTAGCGGCCGCAGAGGGAGGCGTAGGGGCAGGTGCGGCAGCGGACGGGGTCGTCGGTGGGCGAGAGGGCGAGGTCTTGGTTGAAGATCTCGCCTATCTTGCTGGTGAGCAGCTGCATGTACTGGGCAGAGACGTCGGCGATGTCGACGACGGGAGTCTTGTCGAGCTTGAGGGTGGGGTCGTAGTCATCGGAGCCTGCATGCTGGATGAAGAGTAGCGATGGCGACACTTTCATGCCTTGTGGGTTCAGCTTGGGGTCGTAGCGCACAATGTTGCTGTAGAGGAAGGTCTGCAGGTAATAGTCGCTGTGGTCGCGGATGTTGGCAGGGTCGAAGATAGCTTCTACGTCGGCAAAGCTCTTCTGGCGTTTGGAGCCTGTCTTATAGTCGACTACGCGGATGCGCTCTTCGCCTGTCTCGGGATCGGTCACGCTGTCGAGACGGTCGATCATTCCGCCGATTATTAATTTAGACATAAGAACAGAAGAACATGTTTTTTCTGACATAGTAACAGAATAACTATTTTCAGACAGAAGAACAGAAGAACATATATTATTGGCAGGAACGGAATAACTTATATCTGTGTAGGCGGGGAGTTCTAGGCCGAGGATGGTGAAGGGGGTGAGGCGACGGTCGACTTCGAGGAGCTGGCGCACGTACTTGATGATGACCTCGCGGTTGATGAGCTGGAGGCCGTCGAGCGTAGGCATAGGGCGCAGAGGGTCGGTGATGTTGAAGAACTCGCTCTTGATGGCATTGTCGACGGCCTGTTCGATCTCAACGGCGCTCTTCAGGAGATCGTCGAGCATCGAGGCTGTGACGCGCTGGCGTCCGAAGCGCTCGTAGAGGTTCTGCGAGGCCTTGTGGAAGATGTTGCCGAAGATGCGGTTGTCGATGAGTTCGTCGTCGTCATCGTTGGGTTCCTGCAGTTCGCAGACGTAGCGGTAGAAGAACCGCAGCTGGCAGCGGAGGTAGTTGCTGATGGCTGTGGGGCTGATACCGCCTCGTTCGCGCGAGAATCGCTGGCCGAGGAGCTGCATGATATGTGGTGTCTTGCTGATGGGTTGTGGGGTGCGTAGCAGTGACTTCTGCCCCGCCTTGAGGGTCTTGAAGTTGATGTTGGGGCGCTCGATCATGAGCTGGAGCATGAAGCGCGACATCTCGCCTGTCTGACCGTCGCTGGTGGCATTGTTGTAGACGATGGTGACATCGGTGGCACGCTGCAGCAGGCGGTGGAAGTAGTGCTGGTAGATGGCTACCTTGTGATCGATGGTGGTGAGCCCGTAGGCCTTGCGGATGGCGTAGGGGATGAACGAGGTGTCGTTGACGCCTCGCGGCATGTTGCCCTCGTTGCAGGAGAGCAGCAGCACGTGGTCGAAGTCGAGGTTACGCGTCTCGAGCACACCCATCACCTGGATGCCTTCGGCTGGTTCTCCGTGGAAGGGGATCGTGGTCGACTGCACGAGCTGGGCGATGAGGCGCTGCAGGGTGATGAGGTCGACGCTGAGTACACCACTGTCGACGAGGTCGCTGACACGATTGAGCAGCGTATAGGTGCGGAATAAACTCTCTGCATCGAGTGCGCCACTGGGGCGCTCGTCTGCAGAGGCGATGGTGCGGACGATGACGAGGAGCCAGCGCAGTAGGGAGCTGTTGTCGGTATATCGGGTGGCGGCGAAGTCGTCGGGCAGCAGCGAGGCATAGGGATGACGCTGCACGGCCTCGAGCCAGTGGCGGCGGAAGGTGCCCGTCTTCAGCGAGAAGCCGTTGATCTGCAGGTTGAGCAGCTGGGAGATGAGCGAGGCGACTGGTGTCTGGAGCAGGGGATAGCCGGTGGTGACATTGACCTTGTCGACCTCATCGGGCAGACAGTGGACAACGGCCTGCAGCAGTCCTTCGTTGCAGAGCACGATGGCGGTGCGCCGTCCGTCGGCGATGCGCTCGGGTGTGAGCCATTGGCTGATGTATCGCGCCTGGATGTTCTCGGTGGGGGCTGAGATGAAGGTGACATCGCGTGGCGGCAGTTCGTCGGTGTCCTGATAGAAGACGGCCTTGCCTGCCTCGTCGAGGCGGCGGAAGAGGGTCTGTTCTACCTGATGGAGGTGGTTGAAGCCGATGAAGACGTAGGCATCGTATTCGAACTGGATGGTCTCGTCGGTGGCCACCTGACGGTAGAGTGCGCCCTCGTAGGCGAGCTGCTGGCTGGCGAGGCGCTCGTTGTAGTCGCGGTAGATGTCGCCGATGTGGCTCCACAGGCGCAGGAATCGCTCCTTAAGTTCGGAGTTGTGGTCGTCGGTGAAGTTGCTGAAGAAGCGTCGTATCATCTCGCGCTGTTCGTCGGTGAGGTATGACACATCGTCGAGCTCGTGTATGTCGCGCAGATTGGCAAAGACTTTATCGGCAGGTCCCATGTTCTTGTCAAGGTCGTCGAAGTCGGAGAGCAGCAGCTGTCCCCAGCCGTAGAAGTGGTCGAGGGTCTCGTCGATGCCCGTGCAGGAGGTGAAACTTTTATAGAGTTCGCAGACGAGCAAGATGGGGTCGGCGACCTTCAGCTGTGAGTGACTGCGGAAGAGGTCGCTGATGGTGATGTATGCAGGGCTCCAGAGCGGGCGGCCTGCGAGGCGTGCGAGGTGCTCGTTGAGGAAGAGCGAGGCGCGCTTGTTGGGGAAGACGACGGCCACGCGTGAGAGATTGGTGCCATATCGTGAGAGCAGATCTTCTGCGACGTATTCGAGAAACGATTTCATTATCTAATGTTTAATCTTTAATGTTTAATCTTTAACTTCTTCGATGCGGTTGGAATAGACGTACCAGAGGTAGCCGCTGATGTGCTGGTGGCCCATCGAAGCGAGCAACTGCATGTACTCGCGCACCTGGTCGTGATACTCGGGATGAGGAGCACCGAACTTGAAGTCGACGATGATCCACTCGTGGCCATCGGTCATCACGCGATCTGGGCGGCGCTCATGCAACTGACCATCTTCGACAGAGAGAATGGTGCACTCATTGAAGAGCGTCCAACGGTCTGAGAACCAATCACGTACGCGCGGATGTTCGAGTCTTTTCTTAAGCATATCTGTGATGCGCTCTGTAGTGATATTTTCATCGTAGAGCACGCCTTCGAACTGTAGTCGCTGAAGGGCATCGGGGATGTCGGCGGCTGTGCGGATGGTGGAGAATATCTCGTGGAGGACGCTACCCGTCTGGATGTACTGACGGCGCTGCTTGGCATCCTCATCGTCGCCCTCGACGAAGTTGCGGCTGCGGTTGCTCTGCTGGAAATTGACCTTGCTGGCGAAGGTTCGCACAGCCACGTTGATGGGATCGGAGGGCTGGAGGAAGGGGTTTTGAGAGGTTTTTTTCGAGGAAGGAGGAAGGAGGAAGGAGGAAGGAGATATGTTTGTTGTGGAGTGGGGGTAGGCGAAGTGAAGAACTCCCTTCTCGTCCTCGAGGCCTTCGAGGGTGGCGGCTTCGAGCTTGTCGACGATGAGGGGGAGGCACTGCTCGATGAGGGCAGAGCGGGTGTTCTTGCCACCGCGACGGCCGATGACATAAAGGCTCTTGCAGGCTCGTGTGAAGGCGACGTAGAGCAGATTGAGGTTGTCGACGGTGTTCTGCAGGTGCTCGTGCAGGTAATCTTGCTCGTAGATGGTACCCATCATCTGCTTCTGACTATAGTCGATAGGGGCGATGGGCAGGTCGCTGAAGGGCTCCTCGGTGGGAGTACACCAGAGGATGTTGCCACTGCGCTCGATGGTCCAGTCGCAGAAGGGGATGATGACATGATCGTACTCGAGGCCCTTCGACTTATGGATGCTGAAGATGCGCACACCCTCGTTCTCGTCGCTCTGGATGGTCTTGCTGCAGAGGGTTTCGTCCCACTCGCGGAGGAAGTCGCTGATGTCGGTAGCGTTCTCGTTGACATAGTCTGACAGACGGTCGTAGAAGGCGCTGACGTAGGCACTCTGGGTGTCGAGACTCTCGAGGCCGAAGATGGCGTAAAGACGCTCTACGAGGTCGTAGAGGGGGAGCGAGAGCAGCTGGCCGAAGTGGGCGATATAGTCTTCGGGCAGGTGGCTGTCGAGGTCGGTGGTGGAGAGCAGCAGCTCGTTCTCCTCGTCGTGCTCACCGAGCACATCGCAGTGGTAGGTGCGTACGATGGCCGCTTTTGTGAGGAGGTCGTCGGGGTGGATGAGCAGTCGCAAGGCATTGACGAGCAGGCAGACAGCCTGTGAGGCATCGAGGCGGAAAGCTTCGTCGCTGACGATGGTCACCTGCGGCATCTGTTCCATGAAGTAGTGGGCGATGTGGGGGATGGAGGCGTTTGCGCGCACGAGGATGGCGATGTCCTGCTGGCGGATGCCTTGCGAGATGAGGTCGCCGATGGTCTGTGCGATGTGCTGGAGTGTGAGCTCCTGATAGTCGTCGCTGCCTGGCAGCAGACGGATGTCGACATAGCCACCTGACTGGCGCTTGGCGGGTATTTGCTGTTCGACGTCGGCATAGGCGCGCTGTAGCTGCTTAGCCTCGCTCTCGCCGAGTTCGCTCTGTGTGGCATATTCGAGGTCGGCAGCCTGACGGAAGAAGGCATTGTTGAAGGTGATGATGTCTCGTTCGGAACGGTAGTTGGTCTTCAGGGGCAGCGTCTCGATCTGCTGGGCATTGAACTGCTGCTCGATGTCGTTGAGCAGTCGCCAGTCGCCTGAGCGCCAGCGGTAGATGCTCTGCTTGACGTCGCCCACGATGAGATTGGATGAACCTTCGTGGCTCATAGCCTCGGCGAGCAGCACGCGGAAGTTCTGCCACTGTACGGTGGAGGTGTCCTGAAACTCGTCGATCATGACGTGCTCGAGCTGGGTGCCTATCTTCTCGAAGATGAAGGGGGAGTCGCTCTCGCCGATGAGGGAGTGGAGCAGCTGCTGAGTGTCGCTCAGCAGGAAGCGGTTGGCACTCTCGTTGAGCTCGTGCACCTTCTGCTCGATGCTGCTGAGCAGGCGCAACTGGTTGAGGTGGCGCAGGGTGAGGTCGGCACTCTTGTAGAGCTTCCACTGACGGGGTCGCTCTCCGACGGCGTAACGGAGGATGTCGCCCAGCGGGCCTTCTGCGAGCGATATGATGAGATCGCGCCTGGGGTGGCTCTTGGCGCACCACTTCTCTGAGTTTCCCAGACAGTTGGCTACAGAGGCGTTCTCTATCGAGGGGTCGAAGATGCCCTTCTGGAGCTTGAGGAAGAAGCCTGCGATACCCCTGCTCTTGTTGGCGAGGTCGTCGATGGTGAGACCTTCACCCTCGAGGGTGTCGAAGAAGCTTGCTGCAACCTCCTTCATGTGCTCCACGGCCATCTGTCGCAGTTCGCGCAGTCGGCGGGTGTAGTCTTCGAAGAATCCCTCTTCCTGCATCTTCTGTTCGAGCTGTCGGCTGACGGCCTTGTAATCGTCGCGGAAGATGGTGTGTCCGAAGTCCTTGATCTGTGAGATGATGTTCCAGGCCTTGTCCTCGGAGATGTTCTCCATGATGTACTTGAGGATCCACTGGAGCATGACGTCGGTGGTGCTGAGGTCGGCGATGATTTGGTCGACGGCGAGTTCCTCCACTTGGGTGTCGTTGAGTCCGATGCGGAGGTTGGTGGTGAGGTCGAGCTCGCGGGCCATATTGCGCAGCACACTCTGGAAGAAGGTGTCGATGGTCTCGACGCGGAAATAGTTGTAGTTGTGGAGGAGGTTGGCCAGTGCGATGCCTGCACGCTCGCTGATGAGGCGAGGCTCGAAGCCCGTCTTCTGGCGGATGGCCTCGAGATAGTCGCTGGAGTCGGGCAGCTGTTTCCAGATGCCGTAGAGCTGACTGAGAATACGCATCTTCATCTCCTCGGTGGCCTTGTTGGTGAAGGTGACAGCGAGGATGTTGCGATAACTGAGTGGATTATCCACGAGCAGGCGGATATACTCGGTAGCGAGTGTGAAAGTCTTGCCACTGCCTGCACTGGCTTTATAGACTGAAAGGGGTTTTACCATCGTTTAAAAAGTTCAAAGTCGAATCCGATTCCGATTTCCTGGAAGCTGAGATTGTGGAAGCTGGCGAAGAGGCCGACGGAGATGTAGCGGTTGGTGAAGCCGTAGCCGAGCTCGAAGTAGGGGCGCGTATGCTCCACGTTGACGGCGCTGATGTAGAAGCGCTCCTTCTCGATGTACTTGCCGAGGTAGGGTATCCAGGTGGCGAGCAACATGGGCGACTCGTAGGAGACATTGCCTCGTAGGTAGTAGTTCGACTCGTTGTAGAGCCGGCTGTCGAGCAACTGGAAGTCGCCGCTCCAGTCGTCGTCCCAGCCTTCGGGCAGGTTGTTATTTCGGAAGTTGGTGTAATCGAGAAAGTACTTATCCTCCTTGTTGGTGTAGAATCCGCCTCCCAGCCTGAGGTTGAGCACGCGCAGCCCGGGGATATGTTTCTTCCACGAGGCATCGAACTCCCAGCGCTCGTAATCGATGTTGGATTTGTTGACGCCCTTGATACCGCGCTCGTAGTTGATGGTGAACATCGGTCCGCGCTGAAGCCAGGGACTGAACTTCAGTCCCAGCATCGGGGCGAAGCTGCGATACTCCTCAGGCATCCCATACTGGCGCATGATGTCGCGGTTGGCGGCTCTACGTCTGTGAATGACAATACCCGACTCAACGTCGAACCAGTCGAAGACCATGATATTGTTGAACACGCGGAGGAAATTGTCGTCGAACTTGTCGATGTCGGTATCGCTGAAGTCGAGAGTGTCGCCGTGCTCGTAGTTGATGATATCGGCCACCGTAGAGTTGCTGATGCGGTTGCCGTTACCATAGATGATCTCTGCGTAGCCGTTGCGCTTCGGGTTGTAGGTCATTCGGAAGGGCAGTTCGAAGAATACCTGCTTCAGCTTGAAGTTGTAACCTAAGGTGGGCTCGAAGGTGAGGTAACGGTATTGGTTGAAGCTGATAGTGGTGTAGAGTCGCATCTTGTAAGAGGCACCCTTGCTCTCGCTGTAACGGAAGTAGAGTGGGTTGATGATGGGCGTCAGGTAGAAATCGAAACGGCCAGCTTCAGCAGCAATAGGTGTAACGAGGTTGTCGCCCGTCTGCCATAGGAACTCCCTGAATGACTTCTTATGAGGCACGGTGTCGGCCTGCTGCACGCTGTCGGGCTTGTGGGCCTCATCGTATTCTTGATAGATGCGCTTATCGGTCTCTGAGAGGGGGATAAGACGTATGGAGTCCATCTTTTCGCGACTGGTGATGCGCTCGATACTGTCGGGCAGTTGGAGCTGACAGTTATAGGCGGCATCGAAGAGGGCGGAGATGCGGTTTCCCATGAATCGGAAGGTGGCCGCTGTGGTGCATTTGGCAGGCATGAGGGAGCGCCCGCCCGTCTCGCCCTGCGTGATCTCCGTGCGGAAGGAGAGCATGTCGTACTCGCCGTTGAGCAGGGTGCGGATGATGCGCCCTGTATTCGTCTCGATGATGGCGTAGCCGTTGAGCAGCTGCGTGTTATAGTGTTTCGGACGGAAATCGAGGCGCGTGGTGCTGTCGTTCTGCTGTTTCTGCGTGTAGTGGTAGTAACGGCGGTTCACCTTGTTGAAGGGTGATAGCATGTGCCCCTCATAGAGGGCGATGTCGTAGATGTTGGGTGTCGCGAAGTCGATCAGTGTGGGTAGTGCCTTGCGGTTCTTCCTGATGGTTCCTGAGAGCACCTGACTTCTGATATCGAAATCGTGGGGATCGTTGAAGATCACTTTATTGTACGACTCGCGGATATACTCGCGGGGATCCTTGCAGAGCACGTCCATCGTAGGGATGAGCCATAGGGTGGCGTTACGCCTCTCGACATTGAAACGGAACTTGGCATAGACATTGTCCTCGATGCCCTTGATGTCGGCATTGTGGGCTTGCTGATACTCAAAGATACGACCAAGGATGAGCGTGTCTTTCTTAGCGGCAGACAGCCCGGCAGCCATACAGAAGAGAAGTATGGCGGTTAGGAAGGTTCGAGGCTTGAATAGTTGATCGTATTTCAATGTCGTATCTGTTATGTCAGTTTGTCCTTGAGGTAATGGCCAGTGAGGCTGTCGCGACATCGGGCTACCTCCTCGGGGGTGCCAGCTATCACGAGATTGCCGCCCTTATCGCCTCCGTCGGGTCCCAGATCTATCACGTGGTCGGCGCACTTGATGATCTCCATGTTGTGCTCGATGATGAGAATGGTGTGGCCGCGCAGGATAAGTGCGCTAAAGGCATCGAGCAGCTTCTGGATATCGTGGAAGTGGAGACCTGTCGTCGGCTCGTCGAAGATGAAGAGGGTAGGCTCCTGCTGCTCGCGCCCGATGAAGTAGGCGAGCTTCACGCGCTGGTTCTCACCACCTGAGAGCGACGAGCTGTTCTGTCCCAGCTTGATATAGCCGAGACCTACGTCTTCGAGCGTCTTGAGGCGCTTGACGATGATATCGTTGCCCTTGAAGAAGTCGATGGCCTCGCTGATGGTCATATTGAGCACATCGTCGACATTCTTGCCGTTATACTTCACCTCGAGGATATCGTGCTTGAAACGGTGGCCGTGACAGGCTTCGCATTCGAGCACGAGATCGGCCATGAACTGCATCTCGACGGTGATCGTACCAGCACCCTTACACTCTTCGCAGCGACCTCCATCGGCATTGAAGGAGAAATACTGCGGCGTGAAGCCCATCTGCTGGGCCAGAGGCTGATCGGCAAAGAGGTCGCGGATGGCATCGTAGGCCTTTACGTAGGTGGCGGGATTAGAGCGTGTGCTCTTGCCAATAGGATTCTGGTCGACGAACTCCACATGTTTCACGGCATCGATGTCGCCCAGCAGCCCCAGGTATTCGCCTGGCGCATCGCACACCTCACCGAGATGGCGCTTGAGCGAGGGGTAGAGGATACCCTTGATGAGACTCGACTTGCCCGAGCCTGATACGCCCGTGACTACCGTCATCACGTTGAGAGGAATCTGTACGTCGATGCCCCGCAGGTTGTTCATACGGGCACCCTTGATGTCGATATGACGGTTCCAGGGCCTGCGGCTCTTGGGGACGGGGATCTCCTCTTCGTGGAGAAGATATTTCACCGTATAGCTGTCGGGGTATTTCTTCAGCGAGGCTTTGTTGATCTCGCTGGCATCACCGTCGAAGACAATCTGACCTCCCAGGCGACCTGCATCAGGGCCGATGTCTATGAGATGATCGGCAGCACGCATGATCTCCTCGTCGTGCTCGACTACCACCACTGTATTGCCAAGAGCCTGCAGCTCTTTCAGCACGTGGATGAGACGGTCGGTATCGCGCGAGTGGAGTCCGATGCTAGGTTCATCGAGGATATAAAGAGAGCCCACGAGCGAGCTTCCGAGACTGGTACAGAGGTTGATGCGCTGGCTCTCACCACCAGAGAGCGTGTTAGAAAGACGGTTTAATGTCAGATAGCCCAGTCCTACATCCAGGAGGAATTGCAGGCGGCTGTTCACCTCCGTCAGTAGACGCTTGCCTATTTCAGCCTCATGGGGCTCAAGTTCCAGGCGAGAGAACCATTCCTTCAGGCGGACTACAGGCATCTGCACGAGATCGGTGATGCTGCGCCCACCAATCTTCACGTATTCGGCTTCGGGCTTCAGACGTGTCCCGTGACACTTCGGACAGGTGGTCTTGCCCCTGTAACGGGCCAGCATCACGCGGTACTGGATCTTGTACTGGTTCTCCTTCACCATATCGAAGAAGGCATCGATGCAAGGCTTCTCCTTCTTACCCTTATCGCAGGGCAGCCCGTGCCACAGCCAGTCTTTCTGCTTCTGTGTCAGGTTCATATACGGCTCGAAGATGGGGAAGTCATCGTTGGCTGCACGACGGCAGAACCAGTCGAGCCACTCCTTCATCTTTTCCCCGTGCCAGCAGACCACACATCCGTCGTATACTGAGAGGGTCGTATTGGGGATGACCAACTTCTCGTCGATACCGATGATACGTCCGAACCCCTGACACTCAGGACAGGCGCCTGCTGGGGAATTGAAGGAGAACAGCTGGTCGCTAGGCTCTTCGAACACGATACCGTCAGCCTCGAAACGTGTAGAGAAGTCGTAGCAGATGTTCGATGGTGGGAACATCAGACGGAGTTCACCGTGCCCCTCGAAAAAGGCCGTCTCTGAAGAATCGACCAGACGGGCGATGGCATCTTTCGAATCATCGACGCTCATGCGGTCGATGACAAGGTAGATACGCTCGGGATCGGCATCGGCAGGCAATTCAGCGAGATAATCGTCGATGCGCACAAAGTCGTTGTCGACGAAGATACGGGCGTAACCTTCGAGGATATACGCCTTCAGCTGTTGCTCGAGTGTGCGCCCCTCTTGCAGACGGATAGGCGACATCACGACGAAGCGCGTACCCTTGGAGTACTCGAGAACCTTCTGTACGACATCCTCGGTAGAGTGCTTCTTCACCTCCTCGCCACTGATGGGAGAATACGTGCGCCCTATGCGCGCGTAAAGCAATCGGAGATACTCGTATATCTCCGTCGTTGTGCCTACCGTACTGCGCGGATTGCGCGATATCACCTTCTGCTCGATGGCGATGGCTGGCGGGATGCCGCGTATGAAGTCGCACTCGGGCTTGTTCATCCTGCCCAGAAACTGTCGGGCATAGCTCGAGAGCGACTCCACATAACGGCGTTGGCCCTCGGCATACAACGTGTCGAAGGCCAAAGAAGATTTGCCGGAGCCACTGACTCCGGCAATTACTACGAATTGGTTTCGGGGTATCTTGACATCAACACTTTTCAGATTGTTGACTCGCGCCCCCTTTATTTCAATAGAGTCTCCCATTTTTTTATTTGCAACAGACTACAGGACATAAGGACTTAATTCCATTGGATCCTTCAAGAAAAAGTCGTTTTAGTCCTGTAGTCCGTTGCTAAAATATTAAAGAATGCTCTTGACAGCCTCAAGCATGCCTACGCTCTGGATGAGGTCGAGATCCTGCTTGATCATCGCGTTGAGACCCTCGATCTTGTTCAGGTTCTCCTGCCAGATAAACTCAGCACCAAGCACACCATCGGCCACCTTTTGAGTGTCGCCAGTAGCCCAGAGCTGCTTCAGCAGATCCATGATCTTCTGGTCGTCGTTGGGCACGATCTCTACGCCGTCCTCACGCTTACCACCCTTGTAGTAGGTGATGATGGCAGCCAGTCCGAATACAAGACCCTTAGGCAGCTCGCCCTTGCGCTCCAGATAAGTCTTCACACCGGGGAGGTCGCGAGCCTGGAACTTCGGGAAGGAGTTGAGCATGATGCTCGTCACCTGATGGTCTACGTATGGGTTGTCGAAACGCTCGAGTACATCGCCTGCAAACTTCTCGAGTTCCTCCATCGGGAGGTCGAGGGTCTGCATCAGCTCATCGAACTGTACCTTGTGGATATACTTGGAGATCACCTCATGGTTGCAGGCATCGCGCACGATGTTCACGCCACTCAGGAAGGCTACAGGAGAGAGTACCGTGTGAGGACCATTCAGCAAGGTCACCTTACGCTTGTGGTATGGCTCCTCAGAAGGAACGAAGAGCACGTGGAGGCCGGCTTTGTCGGCAGGGAACTCCTTGGCTACTTCCTTTGGTGCCTCGATCACCCAGAGGTGGAAGGTCTCAGCCTGGACAACGAGGTTATCGCGATAACAGATCTTTTCCTGAATCTCCTTGATCTCATTGCGTGGGAAGCCTGGTACGATACGGTCTACGAGGGTAGCGTAAACGCCACAAGCCTCCTCGAACCACTTCTTGAAGTCGGCACCGAGGTTCCACAGATCGATATACTTATAGATGCAGTCCTTCAGCACGTGACCATTCAGGAAAATCAGCTCGCAAGGGAAGATGATCAATCCCTTTGTGGGGTCACCGTTGAAGGTCTGATAACGACGATAGAGCAGCTGTACCAACTTGCCGGGATATGATGAAGCGGGCGCATCCTCGAGCTTGCATGCGGGATCGAATGCGATACCTGCCTCAGTCGTGTTTGAGATCACGAAACGGATCTCAGGCTGGTCTGCAAGCGCCATGAAGGCTGCGTTCTGTGTGTAGGGGTTCAGCGCACGGCTGATCACATCGATACGCTCCAGTGTGTTAACTGGCTTGCCGTTCTCACGACCCTGAAGGTTGACGTGATAGAGGCAGTCCTGCGCATTGAGCCAGTCGACCATACCTCTCTCGATAGGCTGTACAACGACTACTGAGCCGTTGAAGTCTGTCTTCTGGTCCATGTTCCAGATAATCCAATCAACGAATGCGCGGAGGAAGTTACCTTCACCGAACTGAATCACCTTTTCAGGCATCACGCTCTTAGGAGCAAATTGTTTGTTTAGTGGTTTCATCTTTAAATATTGTTTTTAATGTTCATATTTTGCGACTGCAAAGATAGGACAAAAATCTGAAACCTCCAAATCTTAAATGTCATATAACGTTAAAATCCACGAAAACCTTTGCGAAATAGAAATCCCCGCTCGGTTTGAGCGGGGAAAATCGTTAGCGTGCTGAAACGTATTTGTGGAGTGTCTTGCGCACGGCTCCCGGGCCAGCATAGAGTTCCTTGACGTACCCTTCGATCTGCTCACCGAGACCTGCCTCGTAGAGGTCGAGACCGAAGACATCCTTACGGCTGTAGAGGGCCTTCAGCGGGCTCCAGTCCTGATCGGCTTTACCAATCTCGAGTGGTGCTACAATGGCCTGTAGCTCTGCGAGCATGGGGTCGGGAGAGGGCTCAAAGGCTGTACCGTCGTCCTTGATACCCTTCAGATAACGGGCATAGCCTGCGAGGGTAAGAGGAATCAGAATGAGGTTCGACTTGTCGAGTCCGCGAGCGATATATTTCTTCAATGTCTCGCCGAAGCGGATGGGCAGCTTCTGACTGGTGTCCATGGCGATGCGCTGTGGGGCATCGGGCATGAAGGGGTTAGGCAGACGGCGGTTGATGACAGCGCCGATAAACTCATAGGGATTCAGCACACCGGGGTCTGTCACTACGGGCATTGCCTCCATATAACCGATCTTCTGGATGAAGGCACGCAGGTCTTCGTCGGCCATCTCTGCTGAGATCAGTGTATAGCCCAGCATACAGCCATAGATACTCATGGCCGTATGGAGCGGATTCAGACAGGTAGTCACCTTCATGGTCTCTACCTTATCTACTGTCTCGCGCGTGGTATAGAGCGCACCACCAAGGTCGAGTGGGGGACGGCCGTTGGTATAATTGTCCTCGATGACGAGATACTGCACTTCCTCAGCATTCACGAAGGGAGCTGTGAAGGTGTGCTTCTCAGTCTCGATATAGTTATTGTCCTCGAATCCGTCGGCAGCCAGCATCTCCTTCACCTTCTCGTGCGGGCGAGGGGTAATCTTGTCGATCATCGACCAGGGGAAGGTGATCTTCTTCTCGTCCTTCAGGTAGGCGAGGAATGCCTCAGGCACCAGTCCGTCCTTCACCCAGCGCTCTGCATAGGCAAATACACCAGCCTTCACCTTGTCGCCATTGTGCGAGCAGTTGTCCATCGACTGTACGGTCAGAGGCAGCTGTCCGGCATTGAAACGCTCGAGCAGCAGGGCGCAGACCTTGCCCATTGCGAAAACGGGCTGCAGACCACGTGCGAGGTCGGCATCATTGAAACCATAACCTTTCTCGGTGATGGTGAAGGAGATCATCTGCAGCGATGGGTTCTTGAAGATCTCTACAAGTCGTTTCCAGTCGTCAAACTGAGGATCAGCCTTCAGGGCTTCGGTTACAGATGCGATGACCTTCTTCTCGATGGTACCTGTTGACTGTAGGCTGACGAGCAGCGAGAGGTTGTTATAGGGAGCGTAGGCCTTGTCGATGACCTCGAAGTCGAAGGTCTCTGCCACGATCACACCTCGATCGTACTTACCTGTGTTCAGGGCATCGTTGAGGATAGCTGCAGGGAAGGCACGGAAGATGTTGCCACCTCCGAAGTGCACCCATGTAGGTTCTTTGGCTGTCTTCTCGCGGACGGCCTTGATGTCGAACTTAGGAAGCTGATATCCCTTGGCTTCCCACTCTGCGGTATTTAACTGTCCGCTCAGTATGTCATTTAACTTCATATTGATTGTTTTTTTTCAACACAGAGATACAGAGACACAGAGTTTTTTATTCTCTTATGGGTATAATCCCTGCATATTCTGTGTGAGCATTGATTTTACGTTTTATTCCATCTTTGAGTACAGGAACATTAAAATTTATGAGTAATCCGATAGCCTTTCTTGTAAGTTTCAAGTAGGTAACTAACTGGACCTCATGGATAGGGAGCAGATTCAGGTAAATCTACTTGTGTCTGTACGTTTAATCCCTGACTCTCTAATTCAGCTTTCAGACAATACTCATAAGCAGATTCTAACAATCCCGCTCCTAAGTATTTATGTACTTCAATGGCGGCACCGATTACTTGTCTGGATAAGGCATTGTAATTATTATATTCTGCCTTGCTGAGAGTGATTGTCTCTTCCATGAATAACTCTGTGTCTCTGTATCTCTGTGTTTAGAAATGATTAGTCAAAGAATCCGGGTTGTTTGTAGGGGATGCCGAGCTCGCGGTCGACGGTTGCCAGGATACCCTGTACCTGACCGAGTGCGAACATACGTCCAAGCAGTGTGTAACCTGCGTTGTGACCGTGAGAAGACTCGTCCATGATGCCGCCAGGCTCGTCGGTAAAGGTCATACCGTGATCTACGCGCATAGGCAGCTCGGGGTTCTCTTTCTCAAAGATACGGCAGAGCTCAATCAGGTCGGCACGTCCACCGAGGTGTGAAGCCTCTGTGAAGTCGCCATTGGGGAAGATGTGGCATGAACGCAGGTGAACGAAGTGTGTGCGCGAAGCAAACTTCTTGGCGAGGTCTACCACATTGTTATAAGCACCTGCTGAGAGTGAACCAGCGCAGAAGGTCAGACCATTGTGCTTGTTGGGCACAGCATCGAGGAACCACTGGATATCCTCCTCGGTTCGTACGATACGTGGCAATCCGAGAACCTCGATAGGGGGATCGTCGGGGTGTACGCACATGTTCATGCCGTACTCCTCGCAAGTCGGCATGATAGCCTCGAGGAAATACTTCATGTTGGCACGCAGCTGAGCCTTGTCGATACCCTTGTAGAGGTCGAGGAAGTCGCGGAACTTCTGGATAGGAGCCTCGTCGTTCTCGCTGAAGTTGCCGCTAACGAAGCCCTGTGTCTTAATGATGATGGTCTCTACCAACTTGTGATCCTTCTCAGGCGTCATCGTCTTGGCCAGCTCGTCACACTCAGCAATCACGCTGCGACCTTCGCCCCAGCCCTCGGGGAACTTGAACTTCTCCCACTCCTCGCGGGCGCCTGGACGCTTCAGGATATAGATGTCGAAGTAAGCAAATTCGGCATAGTTGAAGTAGAGGTTCGTGGCACCGTTGGGATTGTCGTGGAACAAATCGGTACGAGCCCAGTCGAGCACAGGCATGAAGTTATAGCAGATGCAATGGATGCCCTCTGCCGAGAGGTTACGCAGACTCTCCTTATATACCTCTATCTGATGATCGCGGTCAGGACCTCCGTATTTGATGGTCTCTACGACTGGCAGCGACTCAACGACGCTCCAGCGCATGCCATAACTCTCGATATACTCGCGCAGGTCGCGGATTTTCTCTCGTGTCCATACCTCGCCTAAGGGCACATCGTGAAGCGCAGTAACGATGCCTTCTACTCCGATTTGTCTAAGTTGGGCAAGCGTGATCTTGTCTTTCTTGCCAAACCATCTCCATGTTCTTTCCATATAGTTTGTCTTAAATTGTTAGATTGATTTTGCAAAAGTAGTCATTTTGTGTGAGATTCATTTGTTTTTTCAGCTCAAAAGTTTGTCTATTTGTACTTTTTTAGCTTATTGCCCATCATCAGCTGCCTGAAATCTATTGGTTTGCGATGTCCGGATGACGTATTTCTTGTCAGCGTGGGGGCACTTTCGTTACCATAGCGGTCAGTGGCGGTTACCGCGTAGTGTAGTGTCTTCCCCTTGTGGGGGATGGCGAGTGCCTGTCCCTGCAGACGGGTGGCAATGAGGTTCCGCCCGTCGCGGGTGTCCACGGGGTAGGTGTCCGAGGCATATACATTATATAAAAGGTAGTCACCTGTTGCTGAGCTTCTGCTCCCCGTCCAGGTCAGGATATCATTGCTCATGCCCCTCCTGATGTTCAGCTGACCAACGGCCGCTGGCAGTCGTTTTGAAGCCCAGGTCATCGGAGGAATGAGGGCTGGGTAGCTGTTAAAGTCTTGCGTGAAGGTGTACAGACCTTTCGTATTGTCTGTGAAGAACTTACTGCGAAAGAAAGTCACACCGAGACCCAGTTCGCGAAGTACGTTCATCTCTCGTGTCACTACGTCGAGGCTCCAGTTCTTCTCTCTCGGGTGGAGCATGTAGGCAGCCAGTCCCGGGGCGATGATGCGCCCATAGCTGTGCTGCTTCCAGTCGACGGCGAAGGGGTAGAAATTGTTGCCCTGGAAATACATCATCGGGAAGAGGGCATCCATCAGTCCGTCACGTAGCCATCCCTGTGCATCCTGGCACACGGCTGTGTAGGCATTCCATCCTCCACTGCGATAGCGGCTCAGGTCGTCGAATTTCCCGATGGGCGAACATGAGAGCATCACCCAGGGTTTCACACCCTTCACAGCCTGATATATCTTGCGCACAATGGCCGTGATATTCCTTCGGCCTTCACTGCGGCTCACTTTTAGCTTCCACGTCTCGGGATAGCGGATATAGTCGAGGTGGATGCCGTCGATATCATAGCGGCGCGTCACCTCTTCACACATTCTGGCGATATAGTCGCCCGTTTGGGGATTCTCGGGGTCCATATAGCCTTCTTCGCCTATCTTTTTGATAAGTTTGGGCAGCTTCTGGCGTATCTTCTTACAGCCGTCGCTGTTCCATTTTCCTACAGGAATGGTCACCATCCAGGCGTGACATTGCATGCCGCGCTTATGGCATTCGTCGATACAGAACTGCAGCGGGTCATATCCGGGCGACTGTCCGCCAGTACCCGTCATACAGATGTCCCAGGGCTCGATGGCCGACGGGTAGATGGTCGATGCCCTGACGCGCGTCTGCAGCAATACGGTGTTGATATTCGCCTTTTGCAGTTGGTCGAGGATGTTGATGAGTTCTTGTCTCTGCTGGTAGGCAGAGCGCGAACGTGGCCAGTCGAGGTTCTGGATGGTGGTGAGCCATACGGCTCTTACTTCGTGTTTGGGCGACTGTGCATGGAGGTTCAGTGCCACCCCTAATATGAGGAAAATTCGTATAATTGTTTTCAAAATGTTGTTATTTTAGAAAAATTTGCTGCAAAGTTAGCATATTATTTTCATTTTTCAAATAAAAACACTACTTTTGCATCAAAAATAATTCAAATAACAAATAAATAATGATTTCATTCTTAGTGAGCTTAGTGGCTCTCGTATTGGGTTATCTGCTCTATGGGCGTTTTGTGGAACGCGTCTTCGGGCCTGATAGCCGTCCGACTCCAGCCTTAGCAAAGGCCGACGGACTTGATTACATCGTGCTTCCCAATTGGAAGGTTTTCATGATCCAGTTCCTTAACATTGCCGGTACGGGTCCCATCTTCGGTGCCATCATGGGTGCGAAGTTCGGTCCTGTGGCCTATCTGTGGATTGTCTTTGGCTGTATCTTCGCTGGTGCGGTTCACGACTATTTCTGCGGTATGCTTTCCATGCGCCACGACGGTGCGGGATTGCCCGAGTTGTGCGGCCATTATCTGGGTAAAACGACCAGGAGCGTGATGCTTGTCTTCACCGTTCTGCTGCTTATCATGGTGGGTACGGTGTTCGTTTATTCACCCGCCGAGATCCTCCACACGATGGGAGGCGGTACGATGATGTGGGTGGCTGTTATCTTTGTCTATTACATCATCGCCACGATGCTGCCTATCGACAAGATTATCGGCAAGGTCTATCCGCTCTTTGCCTTCTCGCTGCTCTTCATGGCTGGCGCCCTGATGGTATGGCTTATCATCCATTGGCCTACATTGCCTGAGGTATGGACGCACTTCTATAACATGGGAGCCGCTACTGAGCCCGACAAGTGGAAGGACGCCATCTTCCCAGCTCTCTTCATTACGATTGCCTGCGGTGCGATCTCAGGCTTCCACGGTACTCAGAGTCCGCTCATGGCTCGTTGTGTAGGTAATGAACGCATGGGTCGCCCCATCTTCTACGGTGCGATGATCACTGAGGGTATCGTGGCCCTTATCTGGGCGAGTGTTTCGTCGTGGTTCTTCTATGGCGATCCGGCCCCAGGCTATACACTTATTGCTAATGCCACAGCAGGTTTCCATAGTTCAGCCCCCGCAGTGGTCAACCTTGTGTGCAACGAATGGTTGGGTGTCGCAGGTGCCGTCCTGGCTATGCTTGGTGTGGTGGCTGCGCCTATCACCTCGGGTGATACAGCCTTCCGTTCTGCTCGTCTGATCGTGGCCGAGTGGTTGAAACTCAACCAGCGACCCATCCTCAACCGTTTCTACATCTGTATCCCGTTGTTCGCTTGCTCTATAGCCATGCTGGTTTGGCAAGCAGAGAATCCTGACGGTTTCAACACGATCTGGCAGTACTTCGGCTTCTCTAATCAGGCACTCAGTGTCTTTACGCTCTGGACGATTACCGTCTACCTCGTGCGCCACAAGAAGCCATACTGGGTCACACTCATTCCAGCCCTTTTCATGACCACCGTCTGCGCTACGTTCTTCTTCGTCTCAAAGCAGGCGCTCCATCTGCCCGAGAACGTGGCTTATCCCCTCGGAGGTGTCAGCCTCGTGGTGGCCATCATCTGGTTCTGCATTTGGTATCGTAAGGAAACTAACAAAACAACAAACCAATAATAAAATTCAATTATGATGATGAAAAAACTAATGATGACTTTCGCCGCTCTGATGATGGCGGCTAGTATGAATGCACAGTACCTGAACGATTCAGGAACCCCGTTCGAGCAGGACAAGATGTATGTGGCTGCCTCTATGTCGGCTGCTTCACTCTCTTACTCAAAATCGTCCGACTTCAACATCGGTATTAGTGGTAGGGTAGGTTACTTCTTCATCGACAATCTGATGGGATTGGGTGATGTCTCATTCCTGAGTCAGAACAACGGTGATTATAAGTCATTCGAGATTGGTGCTGGTGCTCGTTACTATTTCGATAAGGTTGGAATCTTTTTAGGTGCTATGGCTAAGTATGCCCATCAGACGGCTTTAGGTTCTAAGGTCAACGACTTCCAGCCCGAGATACAAGCTGGCTATGCCTTCTTCTTAGGCCGTCATGTTACCATCGAGCCTGAGCTATATTACAAGCACAGCTTCAAGGACAGCGACTACTCTAGCTTTGGCCTCCGTGTCGGCGCTGGTTTCTATTTTTAATTGATAATTTAAAGTTGATAGATGATATGTTAAGCGTAGACGAACTGGTCGACAGACTGATTGATTTGTCGTTTGCCGAGGATATCGGTGACGGCGACCATACCACCCTTTGTTGCATCCCCGAGGATGCGATGGGAAAGTCGCATCTGCTCATTAAGGAGGATGGTATTCTCGCTGGTGTGGAGATTGCCAAGGAGGTGTTCCGTCGCTTCGACCCTGAGATGCAGGTCGAGGTGCTCATGCAGGACGGAACCCGTGTGAAGAAGGGCGACATCGCCATGATTGTCAGCGGACGTGTGCGCTCGCTGCTGCAGACCGAGCGACTCATGCTCAACATCATGCAGCGCATGAGCGGTATTGCCACGATGACTGATAAGTATGTGGAGCGACTGAAGGGCACCCACACCCGCGTGCTCGACACCCGCAAGACCACCCCCGGCATGCGTATGCTCGAGAAGCAGGCCGTGAAGATTGGTGGCGGATGTAACCACCGCATCGGACTATTCGATATGATCCTGCTCAAGGACAACCACGTCGACTTCTCTGGTGGCATCGTGAATGCCATCGACCGCTGCCATAAGTATCTCGAAGAGAAAGGCCTTAACCTGAAGATCGAGATAGAGGTGCGCTCGTTCGACGAACTCCAGCAGGTGCTCGACCACGGAGGTGTTGACCGCATCATGCTCGACAACTTCTCAGTGCCCGATACGAAGAAGGCCGTCGACTTGATTGCTGGCCGTTTCGAGACGGAGTCGAGTGGGGGAATTACCTTCGATACCATCCGCGACTATGCCGAACAGGGTGTCGACTTTATCTCTGTCGGTGCGCTCACGCACTCCGTCAAGGGTCTCGACATGTCGTTCAAGGCTTGTTAATCTTTAGACATAAGAACATAAGAAACATAAGAAGGCTGCGCTATTATCAAGCACAAAAATATGTTCTTTTGTTCTTATGTCTGAAATAATATATTAAGGTATATGAAAAAAATAGTATTTGTTCTTCTGTCAGTTCTTATACCACTGTCGGCCTCGATGGCTTGCACCAACTTCATTGTGGGCAAGAAAGCCTCTGCCGACGGTTCGGTGTTCGTTACCTATAATGCCGACTCCTATGGCGCCTTCATGCCCCTCTATCACTATCCTGCTGCCACCCATGCGGCTGGTGAGATGCGTAAGGTCTACGAGTGGGATACCAATAAGTATTTAGGCGAGATTGCGGAGGTTCCACAGACGTGGAACGTCATCGGCAACTCCAACGAGTGGCAGGTCACCATCGGCGAGACCACCTTCGGAGGTCGTGAGGAGATGGCCGACTCAACGGGTATCATCGACTACGGCTCACTCATCTATATTGCCCTCCAGCGCTCAAAGACGGCTCGTGAGGCTCTGCAAGTGATGACGTCGCTCGTCGAGCAGTATGGCTACTGCTCTGAGGGCGAGACCTTCTCAGTGGCCGATAAGGACGAGGCCTGGATGCTCGAGATGATGGGTTGTGGTCCTGATCGCACGAAGGAGGCTGGGCGCACCGTGTGGGTGGCCGTCCGCATCCCCGACGATGCCATAGCCGCTCATGCCAACCAGAGCCGTATCACGAAGTTCCTCGATGGCCGTTACGTGCAGGTGAAGATGAAGGATCTGCAGAATCCCAAAGCCATAGGCAAGGCTGAGCGTCTTCTTCAGAAGTCTAAAGCCCAGAGTCTGATGGTCTGCTCCGACAATGTCGTCAGCTATGCCCGTGCGATGGGCTGGTTCGAGGGCAAGGATGCCGACTTCTCCTATAATGCAGCCTATGCAGAGCCCGACTTCTCTGGTCGTCGTTACTGTGAGGCCCGTGTCTGGAGCTTCTTCAACCGCTTTGCCGACGATTTCTCTGAGTATGTGCCTTATGCTGCCGGCATCGAGAAGGATGCCAAGGAGATGCCCCTGTGGATCATCCCCAACAAGAAGGTCACTATTCAGGATCTGCGTGCTGCCATGCGCGACCACTATGAGGGCACACCCTTTGCGCTCGACAGCGATATCGGTGGTGGTATCTTCCAGATGCCTTACCGTCCCTCACCGCTCTCCTTCAAGGTCGATGGCGTGGAGTACTTCAACGAACGCCCCATCTCTACCCAGCAGACTGCCTGGTCGTACATCTCGCAGATGCGCGCCTCGTTGCCACGTGAGGTCGGTGCCTGCTTCTGGTTCGGTAACGACGATGGCAACATGGTGGCCTATACCCCGATGTATTCGTGTATGACCCGCCGTCCGAAATGCTTCGCAGGCGAAGGTGCTGACGATGTCACCTTCTCGATGGACAATGCCTACTGGGTGTGCAACTGGGTCAGCAACATGGTCTATCCCCGTTACTCGATGATGTTCCCCTCGCTCCAGACCGTCCGCGACTCGCTCGATGCCTCTTACGACCGTCTGCAACCCGAGATTGAGGCCAAGGCTCTTGCGCTGTCTACAGCTGACGAGCGCATCAAGTTGCTCACCGACTATAGCTGTCAGAAGGGCGACGAGATGATCAGCCGCTGGCAGCAGCTCGCCTTCTTCCTCATCGTGAAGTACAACGACATGGTGGTGAAGCCCACCGACGAGAATGGCACCTTCCTCCGCACGCCTTACGGCCACGGAGCCCGCGTCGTGCGTCCTGGATTCCCCGAGCGCTATGCCAAGGATCTCCTCAAGCAGACTGGCAACAAGTTCCTCGTGCCTCAGAAAGAGAATAAATAAGTTCTAGTGCCTGTTCAAAGGTTAGGTCCAGAACTCTTTCTCGCCCGTTTCTTCCATTTCGCCTTCACATTTGGGACAGGTATGCTTGTCCCAAATGCGGATGCGGTCACTGCCACAGTTCAGGCACAGACGGCCTACCTCGCTCCTATAGGAGGGAGCTACATCGGCAATAATGCCGCCCACGACGATGTTCTGCACGGTCTTGCAGTCGGGGCAGGTCATGGCAGTTATCTCCTGACGAAAGAGTCCCCGTCCCTCATACACCTCGGCTTCATAGCCGCAGTCCTTACAGCGATATTTCAGTTTCCAAGCCATCAGCTGAATGGTTTTACATGTTGTTTCTATTGGACAAATCCTTTGCTGCGCCACTTACCTGAATGCCAGCGACGGAGGAGAATGACACCACGGATGTTCTCGTCGATGGCAAAGCCTATCCACATGCCCACCAGGCCATAGCCGAGGGGGATACCGATGACATAGCTGAGGCCAACGGCGATACTCCACTGGAAGATGATGCCTACCAGGAAGGGATAGAAGGTGTCGCCTGTGGCGCGTAGTGTGCTGCCGGCGAAAATGTTCGACGTGCGGCCTATCTCAAGGAACACATCGACTATCAGTATCCAGACTCCCATGCGTATGATCTCCTCATTGTTGGTAAAGACACTCAACAAGCCTGGTCCGGCTACGGCGAGCACGATGGAGCCTGTGATGGTGATGATCATCGCCCAGCGGAAGAAGTAATTACCAAGGACGTAGGCTGCCTGGTGTCGCCACTGGCCTACAAGATGCCCCACGAGTATGTCGCCGCCCTGAGTGATGCTGACACAGAACAGATAGACGAACATAATCATATTATAACAATAGGTACGCGTGGCCAGCGCCTCGTTGCTGATCTGATTGATGAAATAGGTGATGACCACCTGTGAGAGGCTGTAGCTGATGTTCTCGCTCATGGCCGGAATGCCTATCTTCAGCAGGTATCTGAGCTCCTGCCAGGGCATCGGACGGAAGTAGCTCAGCGGGAACTTGCGGATGTGTACACGGAAGTGGATGATGGCCAGCAGCACCATGGAGACTGCACGGCTTGTAGCGGTGGCAATGGCAGCACCCTCAACACCCAGTTGCGGGCAGCCCCAATGTCCGAAGATCAAGGCATAGTTGCCCAGGATGTTCAGCACGTTGACGATGCCCGTTACGACCATTGGCCATATCACTTTGTCGGCACTGCGCAGTGAGGCAGAGAATGTCAGCGACAGGGCTTGGAAGAATGAGAGTGCTCCCGTCAGCCGCAGATAGACCACTCCGTCGCCCATCAGCTCTGGGCGCAGACCCATCAGCCTGAGCAAATCTTCGGCAAAGAAGAAGAGTAGGGCACTGACCGTCAGTCCGAGCATCAGGTTCACCACCAGTGCCATACCCACCACCTGTACCAGTCGCTTCTGGTATCCAGCTCCGATATATTGAGCACAGAGGATGGCAGCGCCCATCGAGAAGAACTGATAGACGAGGAACACGAGTGTCATCAACTGATTGTCGAGTCCCACTGCAGCCACACTATTGTCGCTGTAACGGCTCAGCATCACGGTATCGACCGCACCGAGCAGCATCACCAGTGCTATCTCGATAAACACTGGGATGGTGATTACTTTCAGTTGATGTTTCAGAGAACCTTCAGACATCCTTGTTGACTGTGAGAGCCTGTATCAGAGCGTCAAGTTGCTGTTGGCTCATGCCGTGAGAGAGCAGATAGCTTGAGAACGCCTTTGCGTAGTCTACGTTCGGCAGCTGTGCTTCGTCGCTGACCCCGGCATAATACATCAGGCAGGGGTTGAGTCTCAGCGTTAATAACGTTTTGCATACATCAGGGTCATTTTGGGGGTTGACCTTGTAATAGTTGTTATAGGTGACCAGGTAGTCGGCCACAATTTCCTCATACGTTGCGCCGCATAATCCCTCAAGCAGGGCGCACACATACCCAGTGCGGTCTTTTCCCTCCATGCAATGCACGACATAGGGGGCTGGGCGCGATGGGAGTTCCTTCAGTGCTGCAATCAGCCGGTTGTTATAGTCTTCTGCCGTAGGGTCTGCCTTCAGCGGGCACAGTATCACTTTACCTCCATCCCAGAGTGTACGGCTGAAGGGAGGCATGTCGTAGCTCTTCATTTTCTCCTCCGTGTCGGCGAGGTTGAGCACGGTCATATCCTTGATAGCTTCCAGATAATCCGATACATAGAAGGCACGTTTGGTGACGTCTGTGAACGGCGTAGAACAACGGTGGAGAACGCCGCTTGCAATCTTGCCGGCATTCACGGCGCGGGCATTGGCAAACTCCGCGTCAGTAAGGTTCGGATAGTCTTTGCGCTCGTTGGAGTATTCCATGCTCATGGCCTTCTGCACGTCGAGACTGCCACCCTTTACCTTCATCCTGACGGTGACGGCATGTCCCTCCAGCCCTCTGAGTTCCTTGGGCAGTCCGGTGTTGCTGGCCGTAAAGCAGATAGTGGAATAGCTGGGATATGCCACGAGCAGGAGTTCTCCGCCACGGGCGTAGTAGCCGTCGTAGTAAGGCACGTCGAATATTTTGTCGTCGAGGGTGATGCTAACCACATCGCCGAGTGCGAATCCTGCCTTCTCCATGTCTGCTTTCGTCAAGTCAAGCATGGCTCCGTCGTACTCGTTATACGATGAGATGATGCCTTTCAGCAGCGGCTGGTCATTGGGCTCGTCGTCTTTAGAGCAAGAGGTTGCTAAGGTTAGTAAACTAACAAGAACTAAGAGGAAGGCCAACTTCCAACAGGCCTGCGATGACGCAGCGTGGTCGAAACTTCTGGATTGAAAAGATGTCATATAATCATTGTTTTATAAAAGATATGGTGAGGACGTTCTCACCGTCGGTATATTCGTAGGCAATGGTGTCGGCCTTCTGGATGACGAGACGGATGCCTAATCCTCCGATTGGACGCTGATTCATTGGCAGAGAGATGTCGGGAGGAGCTAGCTCCAGAGGATTGAACGGTACGCCCCCATCGCGAAATCGGATCGTCAGAAGCTCTTCATCATGTTTAATCTCCACATCGAGGTAGTCGTTCTTGCCGTCGGGATAGGCATAGTTGACTATATTTGTTACCAGCTCATCAACCACCACATAGAGCTTGTTATAAAGCGCCTCTTCCACCGATGCCAGCTCCTTATGATGGAGCATGGCATTGATGATTTCGAGGCTTTTGCCCAGTATGGGTTGGAAGTGCAGTCTGATCATGGAGAAAGAACGATTAGTCTTCTTGTCCTAACTTCATCTGATAGCACACCACGTCGTTGTTCGCAGCGTAGTCTTCGAGCACCTTTTTCTGGCGAAGGATAAGTTTGCTCTTGTTCTCTTCAAACGTAATAGTCTTCGTCAGTCCGACGAATTCAAGCGACTCGTATATTTCCTTGGCACAATTCACGAACACGATCTCTGGATTGTGGCCTATCCTCTGATTGACAAAGAAGATAACGCGGATGCCGCTACTGGAGAGAATCTGCAGTCGAGATGCATCGAAGACCACCTTAGTGATATCCTGCCCCCGATACTTCGACAGCTCTTCGGTCAATGCCGGAGAATTGGCCGTTGCGAGTTCCTTGCCTAACTCGATAGTTAGCGTCGTTCCTTTGATCGATACTATAAAGTCTTTTTCCATTATTTTATTTTAATAATTTATATGAGTGAACTGACATCAACTTCTGTATCATCCTTATAGGAATTCTTCCAGGTATTGCCTTTCCCCGCAAGATAGCGCTGATAGCCCTCCTCAATCTCCTGGAGCTTGGCATTCAGCAGCTTCTCTGCATTTTCCTTGGCGTCATTATAAGTTTTCTCAAATACCTTCCTGGCATTGTCTGCATCTTGGATGGGTATTCTGGTAAGCAATTGCGCCGTATCGGCCAATCGCTTGTCATAGGCCCATTCGAGCTTAGCCACACACTCCTTGTGGAAGGTCTTGCACGTATCGTTAAGCAGATCGCGACGTTCCTTGTTCACTTCAGGCATCGTATAGATGATATGGCGCTCTTTAATGCCTCCATCATACTCTTTGATCTTCACACTGACCTTAAACTCCGGGTGCACTTCGGCCACGCCCTGAATGATGGCTTTCAGACTGTTCTCGTTCTTTGGAGTGACGTCGAAGGTGTAGTCGTTCGGTCTTGTAGCCTCGGCTACGTCCTCGAAGTTGTACTCTGCACTTTCCAATCTAATCGTCGCTGGCAGCATGGCCTGCGGATCGGCTTTGACACAGAAATTGCCCAGGCGAACACAGAACAATGCCAGATAGCCATTCTCCCTCTGTGAAAATTCATTTATTTCAGCTAAAATATAATTATCCATAATGATTCACTTTTCTGCCTTATTTATTATTATACTATTTTATCTTTATTTGCCTGCGTCCTCCTTAGTCAGCTTGGTGCTCAGGCTGCCACCACCGCCACCGGCGCCTGCAGCCACACCGTCTTCGATATTGGGCGTCTTGAAGTGCGAGCTGGCATTGAGGTCGTCGATCGTGGCCTTCGGAGCCTTCACCTCGCCCTTTACCTCTGTGTCGGCGTTGATCGTGGTCTTGCCATAGACCTGTGTCTCGTCGCCACCCACAGCCGACTTGCCATCGGCCAACTGTACCACAGCCTTGCCGTCGCCCTGCTGCGCCTCGATGGTCTTGTCGGCAAAGGCACCGATCTCCTCGGATACCATCTGCACCTTCTTGCTCTTCACATCGTCGGACTTCGAGCCCATATACATCTTCTCCGAAACGAGTAGCATCGTACTGCCTTCGGCCAGAGCTGAGTCGTCGCCACTTTCCTTGTCTATATCCATCGACTTGACGCTGACATCCTTTGCATTGATGCTGACGCTGCCAGTGGCCTTGCCCTCGGTATCGGTCGATACGACATCCACCTTCTCGGCGCGGATGAATACCTTGCTCTCTGAAGTCAGGGCTTTCTCCTTCTCCTCGCCATTCTCGATGTCATTGTCGGTACTCTTCACGGTGACGGTCTTCGACTTCACGATCAGGTCGCCCTCTGCAGTGTAGTTAGCCTTAGTGATGGCGCCATCATCGTCGACTTCGATATTGGCAGAGCCCTCGGTGCTCACCTCAATGGTCTTGGCACGGAGTTTAATCTTGCTATCGTCAGTCAGTTGTTTCTCCTTCTTCTTACTGTCTGCCACCTCGTAATCTACAGCCTCGATGGTGATGTTCTTCGACTTCAGGGTAAAGTCGCCCTCAGCAGCATAGGTAGCCGCCGTGAGAGTGCCGTCCTCCTCACGTTGCACATCGGCAGTATTGGCTGTCGAGACTTCGACGTTCTTGGAGCGGATGCTTACACGACCGTTTTCCTTTAAGCTGTTGTCATCCTCAATAGCAGCAATGGATACATCGTTGGCAACCATTCCGATGCCAGCATTCTCATTGTCGCGCAGGTTGCCTTCGCCATCGGCCGAGACGAGGCTAATGGCTTCACCCAAGACCCTTACATTGGCACCTGTACTGTTGTTCTTGAAGTCATCGCCTGTAACAATACTATCCTTCTCCTTTTTATAACACTTTATGCGGCGGTTGGTTTCTGCCAGTTTTGAGAGCACTTCGATGTAGTTATAAGACTGCTTCGTCAGTAGTTGCGCAGTGTCCTCGATTTCGTCACTCTTATCACTGATATCCTTATAGTTGGTACGCACGTCATCATTGTCTTCCATCAGGTCTCCTCTTTCTTCCAAGAGTCCCTTCAACTCTTTAGCAAGTTCGTCGAAAGATTCCTTGCACTCATCAACTTGATCCTGAAGGTCAGACTGCTGTTCCTCCAACACCGAGATCAGGTCTTCCAGATCTTTCTGACGGGTCTCAGCTGTCATCGCCGCATGGATGTCAATATTCTTATCTGCATGGATGCGCACACCACTTGACCCCGCAGGAATCGTTGCTGCAGAGAAGGCACCTTTGTAGTCATTGTCATTGGCGATGTCGTTACTCTGGATGATGATGTTACGGGCCTGACTGACAATCTCAGACAATGTGCCCACGACGTGTTCCAGACCATCAACACCAGGATCTTCGGCTACTTGGCGGATGTTGGAAGCGCGTACTTCCACCGTTCCCCCTTCTCCAGCACCTTGCAGCCCCACCTGTGTGCCTCGGATGATGACCTCTGAGCCGCCTCCGAGAAGCGTGCCATTACGATCCACATGGCCAATAATAATCTTAGGTGCCGAAAGCACCAGACAATCCGGATCGTACATATATTGACCCTTCTTAATCTTAGCCACAAAGTCGAGCTGCATCTGCTGCATCTCTGCCTTACATTTCCGGATTTCAGACAGCTCACTCTCTACATTGTCCTTAAATTCAGAGAGTTTCTTCTCCCATTCTTCAAATATGTAATCCATAACTATTCACTTTTAACTTTTAACTACTTAATGGCCATCAGCACTTTCTTCAGATTATCCATGGTTCCGATGTTAGCATGGTTTTGTTCCTCCAGTTGTGTACCATTGAAGTTCACGGTGCTACCTTCATTTTCAGAGAACAGTATCTGACCGTCTTTCGTGCTTTCCCAAACGTCCTGATCCAAGGACTGGAAATTACTATGGAACTTAGATATAAGCACGTCAACAGTTCCCTCGTATATCGTTCTCCAGAGTTTAGATCTCTGCCATGTATGATCCATATTCAGGACCTGACGTTGCCAATAATGCTCCTGACGATACGATTTTGTCTTGTTTACATAATCCATATCGTAACCGATCTTGATGAACTTATTCCCTGCGTTTTTACTGTGGTCATTCACCAAATAAAGGAAAGACAAAATCGCCTTACGTTTGATAACTTTCAGGTTATCCTTTTGAAGGACATCCTGTGATGGCACAAGAGGCCAAATGGAAATTTTCCCTTTATCACTTTCATAAAATTTGGTCCACTCATCATAAATACATTTTTTTAGTGGTGGAATACATTTCTTCAAGCAGTCTTCTACTATCCAAGAGAATTTCTCAGGTACTTCTACTTTAGCATTAATAAAAATGTTATTACATCCAGCCCCATAATGTAAAACATCATGGACTGCCTTGGCAAAGTCTATGATCTTGTCTTTAAAATAACCGTATTTCTCTTCTGGAGTACAATATTCCTTTGAATCTGCTATATATGATTTATTCTTCCAATGGAAAAGATCTGGACTAATCAAACTTTCATCAAATTCTTTAGTCATATGGAGCAAAATGATATTTTCAATATCAGGACCGTCATCTTTGAGAGCATTAAATATACTCATATAATTAATAGACGCCTTTTTGGCTTTTATCCAACGATTATTATAAATTTGACCAAATTCTGTGATAGTATTATTAATATAATCTATGCATAAGATCAATGACTTATAGAACTCTTCCATGGTCTCTTTATCCTCCGTCGGCTTTGTACCGAAGATGAGTTTTGAGAAAAGCCCCTGTTTCTTAACCGCCAGATTCTTATACCGGTCGGCCTTCACTGTGGCATGACCAGGTCCGGCCTCAAGCATGAGATAACGCTTCGACTTGATGAGCATCGTACCGTCAACCGGGCGAACGAATATCTCCACCATCCGTCGTATCGTCGAGAAATCTACAGTATCTCCAATGAACAGACTTCCGCCGACACCTACACCACCACCAATGACGGTGTTGACCAAGAGTGCACCGAATTTTGCTCCCTTTCCTTCTGGATCATCTATTGTAGGCGGCTTGATGTTATCCCCTGATATGATATTCACTTTGTTACCGGCTATGAGGTTGATATTCATACCCTTGATGGTGACATCGGCATTAGGCGCATCGACGGTAATTCCTTTGAACGCACTCAGCGTGATCGTTCCTAATTGTGATCTGATATTGAGCTCACGCCTATGGGTAACCATCTCAATTTCATTGATATTGTAGCGGTCGCCCATGTGGATACCACCTGCCAGATCCCTCACGTTCTCTCCAAACTGGTCGAGGCCAACCAAGCTGGTAATAAATCCGAGACCTGGCGAGAGGAAATTCGTGATAAAGCTACCACCAGTATCAGGATCGGTAAAGGTGATATGATGACCATTGCGGGATGTTAGCGACATTGAGACGTCTTGCTGTTGAATGAGAGGATTGGCCTTACGCTGTACGCGCTCAACAGGATCCAGCACATTCTTAGAGAAGAGGCTGCCAACGACGTAGGGGCGCTCGATGTTGTCATTATCATAGTTAATGAGCACCTCGTCGCCAACATTCGGTCGGAAGTAGGTACCGCCTCCGTCTGTGGCCATTGGGGTGGCTACGCGTATCCAAGGCGATGACATGGCTTTGACACTCTCTTCTATGATCGCCTGGATTGTTTCCACCTCTTTCTCACTTTTAGAGACTTTCGCCTCCTTTTCCTCAAGAAGAGTATAGCAGTCCTGGTATTCAACTGTAGTCTGATTGTACCTCTGCAACAGTGCTGCGATGACGGTGTTATCCTCCTCAATGTCCTGATAATCTGGATCATTATCTTTGGTCTTCTGGTCATGCTCTGCGGCTGCGTCTATCATTAATTGCCTGAGAGCTTTGAGATCCTTAAGCTTAGCCTTCTTCTGCTCAATATCCTTTTCTTTAGCCTGAATAGAATTCTCATATGCTAAGATTTCGCTTTTCTTTGTATTCAAATCCAGCTCTGTGAGATTTCCCTTCTTTATATCACTCTCCAGCTGCTTCTTGGAGTTCTCGGCACTTATCAGAGCATCAACCAACTGTTTGATGTGGTCCTCCAAACCTGAAATCTCACCATCCTTAGTCTGCACCAACGCCTCGCGATCATCCTTAGAGGCATTCACATAGGCTTTAACTTCTTCAAGCTCTGCAAGCAGTTTGATCAAGAGCGCATTCAGTGCTTTTTTTCGGTCCTCCAGCTCTTTCTTATTATCTGTAGCAACCTTTAACTTCTGACTTGCCTCTTCCAGTTTTGCCCCGTCCGCACCTTGCAACGATTGCCAGGGATAGGCCACGCGCACACGGCCTTGAAATTTCGGGTCGACATTGTCGGTGACGAAAGCCGACTGTGGACCGACCTTGCGGATTCGAGGCACTTTCTGTAAGGGCGGGATGAACTGCTCTTTACCATTTTCATCCTTATAAGATGGGATGGCAAAGAATTTAAGTGAGCGCGAGCCTTTACTCTGGTCGGATGAGGCTGTGTCGTACTGCTCATAGTCATTATCCCAAGACTCTTCAGACGTCTCCTCGACCTGGATGATGACATAGTCTTTCTCCAGACCGTCGATCTTGACTTTCTCGCCTAATTGCAGATTGATATAGTTCGTACCCATATCGACACAGACAATTTTGCGCTGCTGCTCTTCCTCGTTCTTCAGGATGTTGTTGTAGAAGTCGATGGTCGTCCAGCATTTTTCATTCGCAGAACCGAACATCACGCTCTTTTGGGCTTTTGAGTCATACTGATCGTCTGTTTTTTCGTAGGGAGCTATCCACGCTTCATATCCCTCTGTGTCGACCGTGTTTTTGTTGAAATATGCCTTCAATACATTGAGGGCCTCTGTACCAATAGCCCATGACACCAGGCCTGTTATTCCGTCATCACTGGTGAAAACAGTCTTCATAAGAGGTATCAACCTCCACAGGGTGACATTAGTGGCATTAATGTCAGAGTTACACTCACGCTTAAAGGTGGTGAACTTATCTTTCTCCAATGGGAAGAAATACTCATCATGGGCCAGCTCGGAATTGCTCGTCGCATTTTTAGGGAATGCGTCTTTCGGGAAACCTGTAGGGAGCTTGTCGATAGCCTTATAATTCAGGTCGCCCATCTCTCCCTTACCGTTCTTCATGCTGTCGAAGCTGTAGGGTGTTATAGTCATCGGGTCGGGCGACATGCCATGCTCGGTGATGGAAGCATATTTATCGATGGTCACAGTCTTGCTGTCAGGCAGTCCTAATGTCAACTGACCGTTCTCGAAGTACAGAAATTCGCCGCAGCGGTTGGCCGTGCGCACCAGGAAGTCATAGAACGACTCGTTATACTGCACCAGGTAAGGTTGGATAAACTCGGTGCCGATGTTTGTCTCCGTACTGTTGCCATTGGTATCTGTTGACGTATCGCTCTCAATATATTTCAAGAACCTCATCCCATCCTTATTGGTCTTTATCAGGGGCGTCGCTCCGTCGGCCTTCTTGCCGAAGTTCAGACTCTCAGGCTTCAGGATGCCCGATCCAAGCTTACGGGCCACATAGGCCTTGCTATACTTGTTGATCGTCATCAGCTTATCCATACTGAAGATGTTCAGCTTCACATACATCTTTTTGCCGTTAGTATCGCACTTCAGCTTCGGGAATACCTCATACACAAAGCAGCTCACCGCCACTTTGTGCGCATGGACTTCTTTTTCAATATCAGAAATGATATTATCGCCGGATATTAAAGGCTTGTCTGATTCTAAGATTTCCAGTTCAACCTCTCTCCTCATAAACAAAGACGTGGCTGCCTCAAACGAGGGGACGTTCGTCGAATCTTTTCCAGAAGTGTCGTTGGTTTTCAATACAAAGTCAACCTCGGCCTCTATTTCTGTAGGTTGATAGATCTTCTTATTCACCTTCACGCCGCGCAAGGTGACATAGTATTTGGATTTATCATCCGAATTATCCATTAATACGCTTCTGCCTTGCACTAATTTCATGGTGCCAGGCGAACTCTTGCCTATCTGGCTACCTAACGTCAGTTGGTAGCGATAAAAGCCACATTTTGTGATAATCTTCGATTCGTCTGCCATATTTGTAAGATTTTGAAAATTCTTATTTAAATATAAAACACTTGTCAAACCCCGACGCTTTGAAAACATCCATGAGATCGGGGCTAAGGCCTTGTATGTATAGGGTGCTTCTATTCGACCTTGCTGCCGAAATCAATATCTGGAACAGCCGGAATCCGTTGGACGAGATATACTCCAGCTTGCTACAGTCGAGCGTGATGTCCGTGTCTTTGAGTTCCAATAGGGGAGCCATATCCATTGCCACCTGGCCAATGATATGCGAGTCCATTTCACCCTCAAAGTTGACCAGTGCCTTGCCTTCACTTGTATGTATTATAGTTTTCATGATTATAATTCACGATTTTGCCATAAGTGTATGTAGTTCTATTTCCTGAATCTGATAGCGAGCATGGTCAGGTCGTCACTCTGCTCGGCATCGCCTACATAGTTGCGCACTGCCTGCTTCAGTCTCTCTATCAGTTCTTTCGGTCCTGTCTGCCCATCCTGAATGGCACGGCTCACCTCGTTGAAAACCCGCTCATGACCAAACTTCTCCTTATCGGCAGTCATCGCCTCGTCCAGTCCGTCGGTATAGATCAGAATCGTGGTGTGCGGCTCTATATGGACTGTCTGCATCACATACGGTGGAGTGGGAATGAGGCCAACGGGGCTGACACCATCGAATGGCAGTTGACTGAGCTCCTTGTTGATGACAAGTGGTGTCTCGTGGCCGGCATTACAATAGCGTAGCTCGCCTGTTGTCAGATCGAGGATACCGACGAAGAGGGTGACGAACATCAGACTCTCGTTTTGCTCGTTCAGGTTTTTGTTCATTTTCAAAACAATGCGGTCGGGCCTGTCCTCGTCGGCAGCGTAGGCACGGAACAGGCTTCTGGTCTCCATCATGAACAGGGCGGCTGGCACCCCTTTGCCGCAGACGTCGCCCAAACAGAAGAGGAGCTCGTTGCCACGCACGAAGAAGTCATAGAGGTCACCACCGACAGCCTTTGCAGGAGTCATGCTGGCAAAGATGTCGAGATCGAGCCGCTCTGGGAACTCCGTAGGCACCTTCGATAGTTGGATGTCGCGGGCGATATTGAGTTCGCTCTCTAAGGCAGCCTTGGCAGTGGTCGATGCTTTCAGATCCTCCATATACTTCTTCAGCGACTGCTGCATGGTGCCGAACGAGTTGCGAAGCTGAGCCACCTCGTCGTTATGCTTGAACGTGGGCAGTGGGGCGTCAAAGTTACCCTTGGCCACCTCCTGGGCCGAATCGGAGAGGAATCCCAATGGCTTGGTAACGCGGCGGATGCTCTTGGAGATAAAGAAGAAGATGACCAGGCTACCGACAAACATGCAGAGTATGATGAATAAGGCAAGTAAAATACCCTGTGTAAACACCAAGTCGCGGTGCTGTATGACAGCCACAGTCCAGTTTGTAAAAGGCATCGGTTTGAAATTGACATAATAAGGCGTGCCTTTGAGATTTCTCATCTCAAGGTTGCTAATGGCTTCCTCCTGCTCAGCTTTGAGAATATTGATGTCAATGGAGTCTGAACCAAAAACTCTGTTGCCCTTATCGTCGATGAACTGGATGGAGAATTTTGAGTTGCCATCCCTGTCCCGGAAAATTACATCTTTGTCGAAGAATTCTCTCTTGACTGTTTTCTCAACCTCGCCGAGGATATCGTTCACCCAAATGTAATGCAGGTCAAAACCATACACGCCCACCTTGCGATTCTGACGGTCAAAGATAGGCAGCACATAGCTGCAGTACATATTACTGTCAACGGAATTGTCGAAGTAGGGGGATGTCAGATAGCCCAAATCCTCTCTGTTCCGTTCAATTCCTTTCTTATACCATGGGCCATTGAAATAGTCGTGGCTTGGTGAGCCTATCTGTTGGCGCTTAATATGAGTACTGTCGGCATAGTAAACGTAGGCTTCAAACCAGCGGCCCTGATCTTTGAAGTAATCAGGCTCGAAGGCTGCAAAACAGCCCATGAGGTGGTTCACGGAAATTTCGCGCTCCAAGGCCTCAAAGACTTGCTCCGGGCTCCCCAGGTTCCTCTCTACTTCATCACGGTTATTGGCAGCCGCTACATGCACAGCCTGTAACCTCGACTCTATCTTGCCTACGAACCCGTTGACGACATACTGCCCACGCATATTACTGTTCACGAGCGAGACTTTAAAGACAGACCAAACCATGGCTCCAATGATCAGACCATTGAAGATTGTCATGATGGCGATAACACGCCAAGTGATGCGGCGCGACAACTTACTCTTTTTCATTTCACATTTCACTATTCAAGCTCAATAGTATTGCATACGCTTTGCAAAGGTACACAAATAAAATGAAACTATCAATGAAGTGAAACGTTTTTTCGCCTCATTTTATTATTTTTCTACAAAATTGAGGAAAAAGAACTCACAGGGGGTTCTCAATGAGTCCTTGTTCACTCAGAACCGTCACCAGTGAGTTCATGTACGGGTGACACAAGGACACATGTGACACCATATTCTGACATTCTCTCGCGTACCGCGCGTATATATGCGTATATATGTGCGTATTATATAATAACCTACGCGGTACGCGTGAAAATTTATATTTTTAGGTGTCATAGTGTCACCCGCCGCCCGCAAACTCATAGGTGATCTCAATTTTCAGAATAATTTCAAAATCTAATGACATATGACATAATACTTATCTAAAACCACTGATTATCAGTAAATTAGTTTCAAATCAAAAGTTTGATAAATGACATAAAAACGACATAAAAACGACATAAAAACGACATGCTAATGACATAAAAGGTCTGTTTTTAGCTAACGATAGACCAGATTAAGTGCCCATCAGGGAGGTATCTGACGGAGAATTCCCACGTTGGGAACATATTATTCCCACGTTGGGAATAAAGTATTCCCACACTGGGAATCAATAACGAGCCTAAGGATAGCGAATAAGCAGCACTTACCAGCCAATAAGGGTCCCTTATTGCAGAATAAGGCCCCCTTATTGCCCCTCTTTATGTCATTAGTATGTCATTAGTATGTCATTAATATGTCGTTTCTATGTCGTTTCTATGTCACTTCTATGTCAATTCAAAATTTCATAATCGTCTGATAACAAGACAAATATAACAACTTTTATGTCATATGTCATTAGTTTTTGAGATTTGAGCCAAATATTTTTCATAAACTGCCACCAAATAGCCACAAATCGCAACCCATTTAGTAACGAATCGCCACCCAATAAGTAATGAATCGCACATAGGAATCAGGGGGACAGGTCGCGTGAGTCGTTCGGCACGAGCGATCATGAACCTGTCCCCCTGATCTCTTTCTCTATGAAAACGCCTCGCACTGGGGTCTGGCACTGACGTAAAGTCGCTTGCGACTTTCTCGTCAGGTCCTGACCCCAGCGTGAGGCAACAAGCGCAGATGGGGGAACAAATCAAAGTATCCTGATCTCACCCCAGGTGCCCTTCTCACAAAGTGTCCTGACCCTTTTGTGACATGACCCTAAGGGATGATTTTGAGATCGGGATCCTGGAGGTAGATACGGCCTTCATCATTCACATAACCAGAACCGTTCCAATATTCGACGCCAAGGATAGTCACCTTGCCGCAGCTGCTGTTACCATTTCCCTTACCAATGCTACAATCTGCATTAGTGCCCTTCTTGGCAATCACTTCTTTCACGCCATTAGTGATGGTGATGGAGCCGCAAGTGCCATAATCTCCCGTTCCGATGCCTGCAGCATTATTGCCGCCCGTAGCCTTTACTGTTCCGCCGCTGATGAGGATATTACCGCAGGAACTACGATATCCACTGCCGATACCTGCAGCATTATTGCCGCCCGTAGCAGTAATAGATCCACTCTCAATGACAATATTACCACAGTTCCCCCCATTACAACCACCGATTCCTGCACCACCCATTTGGCCTATAGCCTCGAGCGAGCCATCACCTTTGATAGTGAGGGTATAATCATTATTAGAGCTATTAGTAGCAGCCCAGATGCCTGGAAAGTCACCTTCAAAAGCTTTCACTTTGTTTGTTCCTTCGAGGATGATGGTGGCATTGCCTATGCAGGTAATACCAGGATTATGGAAATGATAATTTGAACCAGGGGGGGCTTTATAATCAATGGTTAAGTTTTTCAATGCCACGTTGGCGTTAGCGGCAATGCTAATAAGCACATAATTAGCAATCGTGCCTGTCAGCATGTCGCCATTTTGTGCCGTATATCCGACATAATTTTCGCCGTCAGGGATTGTTAATGTTGAGACATCTACGACCTTAAAGGTCTTTACCGCTATGGGATAGATGTTGTTGGCGGCGAAGGTGAATTTGAAATCCTTCTCGTATTTTGTGTCGTCGTTGGCAGTGGCGGTGACGGTGATGTTCTCTTTGTTGCTCCCAGGGGTGGGATACAAAGCCACGTAGATGGGGCCAGCGGCATTGTCAGGGCGTGTCAGGGCGTAGCCGTTGCCACACAACTGGATATCGAGCTTTTTGATTTTGTCGGTGATGTCGGTGCCAGCGTAGTCCTTGATGGTCAGCTCGGCGATGGTCAGCTGGTTCTTCAGCGTGGCGGTAGTGGGCAGCAGGGCTTTGCTGGAGAGAGAGCCGTCGTAGATGGCGAGGTCGAATTTGCTGGCGAGCGTTTCCAACGTGCCATCCTGCTCGTCTTCGAAATCGGTAGAGATGTTTTCGTTGCCATCGACGCTGGTGATTTCCGTTTCTGCCATGGATGCGGGATAGACATAGCGCAACTTGCCTGAGGGCTTCGGGTCGTTGAGTGTCACGGTGAACTTGGCCGTCTTGCCGTCATCGGAGATATCGGTGGTCGTAAGGGCCGTGGTGATGGCCATCTTCGCGACATCGCTGGTATTCTGATAGTATATCGCCACTTGGTCGCCTGCTGCGAAGGTTTTCTTGCCCTGGGCGTCGAGTGCGCGGGTGGTGGCTGAGCCATCGAGGCTGATGGTGGTGGTCAGGGTCACGGTGTGGTTGTCGTTGTTTGTCTGTGGCGCCTCTTTGGCGAGGTCGTCGCCGGTGCAGCCCGTCATCATGGTGCCCATCAATGCGAGGGCGGCCATACTGATATATCTGGAAATCTTTTGCATAGCTCGTTTCGTTTTAAGTGGTTACTGTTCTGTGGCGTCATTTCTGTTGTAGTCCTCCAGCGCGCCGTTGGATTCCGGCTCCACGACCTCCAGTTCGTAGCTCGCGGACGTTGTCTCGTAGTGATAGAATTCGGTATCTTCTACGGTGGCGGTGATGGTGGTCTTTCCCTCGGCCAAGATAGATACTTCGCCCGTCTTGGCGTTAACGGTTGCCACATTCGTATTACTTGATGAATAGCTCACCAAGGCGTCGCCCACTTTCTCCAGCTCGATGGTGAAGTCATCGTCGGCCAGCGTTTTCTTAATCTGAGCATCCTTATCTGAATAACTGATGCTGCCGGCCTTCTTGGCTCCATCCGTCCGGGCTGTCCATCCGCTAGGCACGCCGTCGTCGCTGCCTGACGTCATCGGCACCAGCGTCTCGAGCACCTTCTCGCCTGTAGCCTCGGTGCCGGCATTAGTCAGCCAGTTCTTCGTGCAGCCCTCAGCCGAGATGTCGGTAGCCAGACACTTCACATATTTCAGCTTGGAGCAGCCTGCGAACATCTCCTGATAGCAGTCTTTCACCAGCGTCGGGGCAGGCAGCTCAGGCGCTTTCTCGATGCCTTTACAGCCGCTGAACATATTATCGTAGCAGCCCTCCGTCAAGGTGGTGGCGGGCAATACGAGCAGACGATCGGCATTGTTCACGAGATTCTCAGCCCCTGCGAACAGGCCGTAGAAGGCGTTCTTTGCCTCGATGGCAGTAGCACCCTCCAGATTGTCCTTGCCCTTCAGCAGACTCGTCACGTTACCGAAGATCT
>JAEEGJ010005487.1_pt1 | contig 39797 bp, 40 predicted proteins | sample 8958761 | NCBI WGS metagenome assembly JAEEGJ01 (sample SAMN16246546, study PRJNA631951) | gut metagenome | biome: gut microbiome; feature: rumen; material: RS-attached | host: Bos | place: Iran: Karaj | collected 2018-10 | reverse complement strand
GCTGATCGTTGCTCATGTCCTGGATCTCTTCGCCATTAAAGAGGATCTTTCCCATCGTCGGCTTATCCATTCCGGACAGCGCATACAGAAGCGTGGACTTACCGGAGCCGGATGCTCCCATGATTACGGTGAAGTCACCCTTAACGATCTCCAGATCGAGATTCTTGATTACATGCTGCTGCACGCCGCCGTTAGAAAATGACTTACATAATTTCTCTGTCTTTAAAACCGAACTCATATCTAATCTCCTTCTCATTCGAGTTTCTTATGCTCGTATTGTATGAGTTCCAAAGCAAGACTTCTTTGCCGAAGTCCTATCAAATTCTTATCAAATTCTTAATTGCAAGTACTTTCGTGCTTTTTCTATATAAAAACACAAAAAATCCTTAGAAATGTCCTTCAAATTGGTAGAACTGTGAATATATGCACAAAATCGCTAGCGGTATAATCATTCACGGTTTCAGGGAAATATCCTGAGGCGAAAGGAGAATAGAAAATGAAGAAGAACATGATTAAGAATGTTTTGGCAGTATCTGTAGTTGCTGCTATGGCTATCAGCTGCGCAGCTTGCTCCGAGACAACAGAGACAAGCGCAGAGACAGAAGAGACAGAAGAGACAGTTGTTGAGACAACAGTTGAGGAGACAGTTGCTGAGACAACAGTTGAGGAGACAGTTGCTGAGACAACAGCTGAAGAGACTGTTGCTGAGACAGCACCTGCTATCGAGCTCGACGGCGAGATCGATGAGGATCTCATCGGTTCTTGGACAATGGAAGAGGACGGCGCAGTTATCACTTACACATTCAACGATGACAACACAGGTGTTGTTGAGATGAACGTTGAAGAAGAGTCTGTTGAGTTCGAGATTGCTTACTCTGCTGACGGTGAGACTCTCACAGTTGTTATGGTAGAGATGCCTGACAGCGAGGATACAGCTGAGTACACAATTGATGGTGATACACTCACACTCGTTACAGAGGGCGACCAGAACATGGAGCTCACAAGAGAGGCTTAATCTTACTTAATTGAAGATTAACGAAGGGACTGTCGATCGACAGTCCCTTATTTGTTGTCTTAATAAACTTATCAGCTCAACGGTATCAACAGTGTCACTATAAATCCGTCGCGGCTTTCCGGTATCAATTCACCGTTCATCTTAAGCATTAGAGTATTCGCGATATAAAGGCCCAAGCCGTTGCCGATCTGATCACTTTCTCGCCATGACTTTCCTCTGTAGAACTTATTCGCTACAAGACTTAATTCATCCTGCGGAACACCCGGACCGAAGTCTCTTATGACCATCTGAAGGAAGCCCTCGATCAATTCATAACTGATATCTATCTTGGTTCCTGCATATTTATAAGAATTGGTAATGATGTTTCCTATTACCTGGCTTAATCTCTTCACATCAACGTTGATAATTACCTTCGGAATCTCACCCTCGCTTACAAGGGACTTATCATCATAGTGCTTTACAATCTCGCTGATAACACCTGATTCTTCATCCTTGCAATTTACAGTAAACTCGCCCAGGTCATTAAGCGTCGCTGCGAACAGATCATTAACCAGAACATCCATCTCGTCCGCCTTCTCATATATGTTATTAAGCTTCTCTATCTCCGTCTTAGACTCCGGCGTAGGATTCATCTCATGCTTCGCCTTAAGAAGCTCCGTAGTAAGCTTAATACCTGTAATCGGCGTCTTAAGGTCATGGCTTAATGATGCAACCAACTCACGCTCTTTCTTCTGAAGCTCGAGCTCTCTTGCACGTGAAGCACTTAACTCCTCGCGCATGATGTCGAAGCTCTCCGTGAAGATTCCAAACATGTTGTCGCGTTCCATCTTAAGAGGCTCATCAAGATTACCTTCGGCGACCTTGCCCGCGAATTCTTCCATACGGCTAAAAGGCGCGACTATATTCTTCTTTACATACAAACCAAAGATATAAGCTCCCACGACGATAACAATACCTGTGACACACAATGCTGCCAAAATCGTCATTCGAGCCTCACGTACCTCAGCACGTCCGTCATCGATGATCACAACAGCACCGAGTATCTGATCGCCTCTTGTTACATACTGATATGGGTATCTGTTCTTAATGGCAGTCTCGACCGTCATTCTTCCCGCTATAACGCCAGGGCGCGCATCAATTCGGACACCATTAGAAGAATCGAGAACTACATAACTGACGCCGTAATCGACCTCAGAGACAACAGACAGATCATCCCAGTTCTCCTCGCAGTCCTGCGTTAAGTCATTAAGAACAACGACTGTGTCACTTGCAAGCTTCGACGCGGTAATACTGTTAAGAGTAAAAAAAGCGAATGCTCCAATGCCGATAACAAAAAGCACCGCTAAAGCGAGTATTACGCGAAAATAATTCTTCACGCTTCCGTATTCCCCTCAATCATGTAGCCGACACCCCATACAGTCTTGATGATATCGGGATTCTTGGGATCATTCTCTATCTTCTCACGAAGGTGTCTTATGTGTACCGCGAGCGTACCCTCGCCGATGTACTCGTCGTCCCAGACATTCTTCAGAAGCTCGTCCTTCGTAACCACTCGTCCGCGGTTCTCGATAAGGTATAGGAGCATCTTGTACTCCATCGCCTTGAGGCTGACGGCTTCTCCCTTAACCATGAGCTTATGTGTGTTGGTATCAAGATGAATGTCGGATGCGAGCGAAGTAGACACATTGTCGCTTACAGGGGCACTCTCAACAGCCTTCGCCTCACGCTCGTAACGCGCGAGCGTAGACTTAACCTTCGCAAGCAGGATGCTTAGCGTATACGGCTTCTTGATATAGTCGTCGCCTCCGATATTAAGCGCGATAAGAACATCATCGTCACTTGTACGCGCACTTATAAAGAAGATCGGCATGTCGTAGTCCTCGCGCACCTTCTTGCAAAGGTCGAAGCCCGACTTATCGCCGAGGTTGATGTCGAGGAGCAGAAGACTCACCATATTCTTCTCAAGGAATGTAACGGCATCATCGTAGTTCGTGACATAAGCCGTCTTCACATCAAACATATTGAAGTATTCCGCAGTAGTCTGTGCGATTACTTCATCATCATCTATCATTAGTACTTTGAATTCATCCATCATACGGACATTATAGCATTAGAAAAGGTCCGGATTACTCCGGACCTTCTCATGAATTCAATTAAGAATACTTAATTACTGATACTTCGCGAAGATCTCATCAGCGATACGGGTAGAATCAGCAAGTCTTCCGACATTTGCTCTCTCCGTTGAAGCCTGAGTCTTCTCGAACTGTTCCTGGATAGCTGAAGGATCAGTCTCACCGTTCTTCTGAGCCTTGATAGCCTCACCGATAAGGTTAGCCATATCAACGCCTGCCTGAAGCTTAGCCTTCTCGTTCTTACTCATTGACCAGAAACGGCTTCTGTCATCATCGATACCGTAGATGTACTTGGCAGTATGTTCAATAAATCCTGTCTGAGTATACTTCTCATCCTTTGAGAAACAGAGCTTGATCTCTCTGTTGATGTACGGATGAGGATGAGGATTATTATTGAACGAATCCTTGGACATCTTAGCGCCCGGCTTATCGGAAACCAGATGGATCTTTACGCCAAACTCCTTGAATGTCTCCGGCTTATCACCGGAAGCAGGGTTCTTATCAATATACTCTTCCATGTAATCTACTTCGTCGAATCTGATTACTTCAGTGTAGAGCTTGTGCTTAGGATTGTTCTTATGTCTGATAATGAACATACCATGTTCCATGTAGCAGACAACACCATCCTCATCAAGCTTACGACCCGGATAGTAGATGACCTTAGGTCCCTCGAGAGGCTGCAATACCTCTTCATAGACCTTATTACGCATCTCCATGAACTTCATGTGTTCCTGGATCTCTTCCTTATCCATCTCAGAAAGACGGACATAAAGGCTGCAGGAGTGTGCGCAGTTGTCGCATACGAACTCCTTGTTCTTAATCTTTGTTCTGCTCATGGGGCCGCACTCGGCACCGCATATGCAGCAAGTCTGCTTTCCAAACAGATTAGAAAAGAATCCCATAGAAACCTCCGGCTATCAGCTTAATTCAACTTCACAAGTGGACTGTGCAAACTCTTCACCGTCAAGTGTGTAGAAGATGCATGTGTACTCACCGGGAACGAGATAACCATCATCATTTACAGGAGCGTTGTCATCGTACCACTCACCGTAGTAAGCCTCGATCCAATAGCCCTGATCCTGCATATCGTCACTTACCCAGAGAAGATCACCATCGAGGTAGATCTCATAGTAGAAGTTCCAAATGCACTCCTGGCCCTCAGTTGTAGGGATGATATCGAGCTCGATATCTGTCTCATCAACATAAACATCATCGTGATCTGTCCAGTACCACTCGATGTGATCGATCATTGTGTCATAATCAGCCTCACCGTACTCGATAGTAGCAACTGTACATGTAGAATCAGCAAGAACGTTGCCTGCCAAGTCATAAATTACGCATCTGTATTCACCGGGAACGAGGTTGTCGTTTGCATCAAGCTGAGCTGCATCGTCATACCAAGGACCATAGTAAGCCTCGATGTAGTAGCCCTGATCTTCGCAAACTTCGCTTGTGAAGATGAGCTCGCCGTCACGATAGTACTCATATGTGAACTCGAAAGGAACCTCTTCACCCTCTGATGTTGTGATGATGTCGAGCTCGATCTGGCTGTAGTTCTCATATACGCCGTTATCAGAATAGTACCAAACTACAGAATCTACGTAGTCAATGAGCGGAGGTACGAATGAATATCCCGCTGCGTCTGCATAGAAAGAATAAACTTCATCAAGAATGTTTCCGTCCTCATCGTCAACGAGCCAAGCTTCGTCCTCGAGAACGAAGTTGATTGTAGAAGAGATTGTCTGTGTCTGCGCATCATCAGCTGTAAGAGCATCGATGAATGCATCAACATCACCGCCGTCTTCGCTTACTTCATCGAAGATTGCATCGTAGTCAACGAGTGTCCATGTAACATCAACGCTACCCTCTGCATTCTTCTTGGAAGACTCTACAGACTCCTCATCAATCTCATAAGAGATTGTACCTGCGATAGCGGAGCAGATGTCTGCGTAACCGTCAGGCATACCCTCTGTATCATTTACCAGATAATCGAGAGTCTCTTCGAGGTCCTCACCGTTGGTCATAAGATCAGTGATGTCACCGAGCTTAACCTTCTGTACTGCTGTTGCGTAGTCCTCTGCAGCCTTGAGTACACCCTCATCATCCTTGTCGAACATAGCACATCCGCCAAGAGAAGCGAGCATAGAAACACATACTGCAGAAGCGATCAACTTCTTGCTTGCTTTCATAAAATTTCCTCCATCATTTGGTTTTAACAAATAGGCAAAACTATCCCATTTATCTTTTTTATTTTACACCTATAAAAGAAAATTTAACACACCCGACAATATGACAAAAGTCACATAAGAAACTGTCTTTCGGCATTATTCTTCTGTACACGGGTCTCGTAGAATAGCATCAGAAAAGGCGTTTGACGCAGATAGTAAGGAGAATAAGTGAATGGAAACAGTAGTAAAGCTTGACGGACTCATCAAGAAATATGATAACAAGGCTGTAGTAGACGGCCTGTCACTCGAGATTCGTGAGGGAGAGATCTTCGGCCTGTTAGGTCCGAACGGAGCCGGCAAGTCAACCACAATGAACATGGTATGCTCACTTCTCAAACCCACAGCAGGAACGATTGAAGTATTCGGTTACAACAACAGAAAAGACATCAATAAGATCAAACCCCTGATCGGATATATCCCTCAGGACCTCGCGATCTACGACAACCTGAAGGCCTGGGAGAATGTGGAACTCTTCACTTCCCTGTACGGCATTAAGGGACAGGCTTTGAAGAAGGCGATTGATGAATCACTCGACTTCGTAAAACTCAATGACAAGCGCAATGCTTTCGCGAAGACTTTCTCGGGAGGAATGAAGAGAAGACTTAACATCGCATGCGCACTGGGTCATCATCCGAAGCTGCTGATCTTCGACGAGCCCACAGTAGGCATCGATCCGCAGTCAAGAAACTTCATCCTCGAGAGTATCAAGGCAGCAAACAAGAAAGGTGCAACTGTCATCTATACAAGCCACTACATGGAAGAGGTAGAAGCGATCTGCACACGCATCGCGATCATGGACAACGGCAAGATAATCGCTATCGGGACCAAAGAAGAACTTAAGGATATGGTAAGGAAGGATAAGAACGAGGAGATCTCTCTCGAGGAAGTCTTCCTCACACTCACAGGCAAGAAGCTAAGAGATTATACGGAAGGTTAATAACATGAGCAGGATCATTACACTAACTAAGAATTATCTGAAGCTCATCTTCAGAGCCAAGTCCGTGATAATCATCACAATCGTGGGAGCTCTGGTAGTCATCGCAGCACTCACGAATGTATTCCACACACTGCTTGACCAGGCCGAGACCGGCGATGACTTTACTATCGGATACGAGATGAGCGAGGGCAGTAAATATTCTTACACAGAAGACTATCTTAAAGAAGGCTTTGAAGACGAAGGCTTGACTGTAGTAAAGTACGATAACGCAGATCCGGAGAAGCTCATAAGAGAGGGCAGCATCGATGTCTTTATAGATTTCGAAGAGGATTCATACAGCATCATGGGCAGAAGCAATGCCGAGATCGACGCAAGGATCGTACAGTATGTGCTGTATAACGTTGACCACGTCATGAACGGCGATGTTGGAAGTGTAAGTGTAGATGCAGGAAGTATAGAAGCTTCCGAGCAGCCCGATGCGGACACATACTACTGCATAGTGCAGACGGTTTATTTCGCTTCGCTGTGCTCAGTATTCCTGTGCCTGATCTATATCACAGAAAGAAGGCAGAATATCGGTATCCGTTTCAGAAGCTCCACGGCAAGCGGAGTGCACACATACCTGGGAAAACTAATCGCATGTGTGCTCACGACATGGCTGTCGATGATACTCATTACAGGCGGACTCGTCTTGTTCCTGTTTGACATCAAACTGGACCACCCCATCTTAAGTATCGCCCTCATGATGTTCACGACATTGGCTTTCATCGCATTCGGCATGCTGTTCTTCATCATCTTCAGGAACACCGCCGCATCGATCGGACTTCTGTTCGTAGTGATATGGTTTTGGGGTTATGCAGGAGGATGCTTCGAGACTTATATGTTGAGCTCCATATCACAGACAGTTAAGCAGATGTCTCCCCTGTACTACGTCAACAGAACTCTCGTAGAACTCTCTGTCAACGGCAGCAGCAACTATCTCACGCCGTGCATCACGGTACTTACTTTGATGACAGTCATCAGCATCGCTCTTGGCATGTTCATCACAAGCAAAAAGAAAGAGGTTTAAGATATGTTTGGTAACGCATTAAGGATGGCAAAATCCTCAGGTAAACTCATCCTTCGTAATAAAGCTTTTATCGTCATCGGAATTCTGATTCCCATACTGTCCACACTCCTTATGGATCTGTGGTACAGGATGCCGGCGGCGGACATGTCAGACGATGTCCATAACCTCACAACTTACGATGAGCAGATGGCTTACAACGTTGACTACTACAGATATCCTGTTAAGGTTTACGACACGGTAATGGATGAGAATTCCGAGCGCATCTGCAACAACTTAAACTCTGCAGGATTGTTCCAGATCTTCCGCGCTGACGCTTCCTCTTTGAGCGAGGAGCAGATTCGCGAGGACGCAGAATATACAGCGAACGAAGACCATGTAAACGCTATCATCGTACTTCGCGAAAACGTTGACGACACAGAGCTGTATTCGATCGGTGATGACGAGAGATTCGACCTTCTCAAGACAAGCCTTGAGAACGAGCTTGCAGGCAGTGGTAACACATACGAGATGCCCGAAGTATCATTCGTTTCCGGCGGCGGCGATGAAGTTGATTTCTACAAGACAAGAAACGTCTCTTTCTGCGTTGCCATCTCTTCCCTGGCATTTGTCTTCGGCGGAGTACTTATCCTGAATACGGTCTTCGCTGAGAAGAAGGATCACGTCTATAGCAGGATATTACTCACCAAGGCTAGCAAGGCGAGCTACCTTCTGTCCAAGATACTCCTGTCATTCGCGATCGCACTGACACAGGCAGTCTTCATGACGGTAAGCTTCGTCCTCTTCATAAAGAGCGATATTAATATCTCGCCCCTGCAGTTCTTCACGGTCATCTTCCTCACAGGACTCATCTTCGACCTCATGAGCCTGTGTGCAGGTCTGTACTTTGACACGATGGCACCCGCTGCGATCCTTGCATTCGTTACTTGGGCTATCTCAGCACTCATTGCAGGCACATACTTTGACATCAGCGGGGCGAGCGAGCTTTACAAGAAAGCGTCTCTGCTGATGCCCCAGAGATGGTCGATGTTCACGATCAACCGATTTATGAACGGTGACCCCTCCGGATACACCCTGATGCTTTGTGTAACGGCAGCGTATTTGGTTATAATATTCGTCGTAGGGGTTCTAGGACTTCGCGTACGTGAGCAGGAGTAAGGATGTAGAGAATCTTGGAAAGCCGTATAAGAAACAACTACTTCGTTTTTGTTAAGGCTCTGGGTATAATCGCCCTCGCCTTCGACGGTGTGTTTTCTTTCCTGGACGACCCGTCCGCCAGCGGCTTAACGTTACTTATAAGTGCGGTGTTTCTGCTTTTCGCAGTGATGCCTGAGACGGAGCCCGTAAAGGTCCCTCGTAAAGTATGGTTAATAGGCGAAGGAGCAGCGTCAATAGCGGCGCTGTTCCTTTTTCCTTCTGTTGGAATCTGCTTCACGGCGATAACATACCTCGACGTCGTAAGCGGGCTTCCCACTCCCTCTTATCTCGGCGTCATGTATGTACTGCCGCTCGCATGGAAGTTCGAGCTCGACCTCAAGTACTACTTCGTGATCATGGTGCTGCTCGTGCTCATCTACTACCAGCACAACAAGGTCATAGGTTGGTATGCGCGCACCACAGAGGTGAACCTCGAGGAAGAATCCAAGCTCAAGTCCGATATCGAGCACAGCAAGGAAGCGCACAAGAACGAACTTTATAAGTCCAGACTCCAGCACGAGAACGAGCTTCTCGAGGAGAAGGGCAGGATCTCGCAGGCGTTGCACGACAAACTCGGACACAGCATCAACGGCTCCCTTTATAAGCTTGAGGCAGCGAAAGTCCTTGTCGAAAAGGACCCTGCCAAGAGCACGTCCATCCTGCAGGAAGTTATCGACAACCTTCGCGGCAGCATGGACGAGATCCGCGTCATTATCAGAAATGAGCGTCCCGACAAATCGCGCTTGGCATTGAAGTCTTTGCAGGCACTGCTTAGTGAGTGTGAGGAAGAGTACGGCATCAAGACTTCACTTGAGATAGATGTAGGCGACCGCACCATTCCCGAGAACATCTGGGAGATCATTCTTGATAATACTTTCGAGGCGGTAACGAACGCTCTGAAGTATTCCGGGTGTGATGAGATTAAGATAAGCATCAACGCACTCGGAGAAGTCGTGCGCGCTACCATAAGCGACAACGGTAAGGGTGCCGATAACATCGAAGAAAGCATGGGCATACAGGGCATGAAAGCCCGAGTGCGCAAGGTTAAAGGTTATATGGATATAGATTCAATCGGCGGCTTTACAATCAACATGATACTGCCGCTCGAATCGAAGAAGGAGAATGCAGATGGATCCGATCAAAGTACTGATAGTTGATGACAGTGATTTCGTAAGAGACGGGATGAAGATCATCCTCGACATTGACGATGACTTCGATGTAGTGGGGTGCGCCTCTAATGGAAAAGAAGCCGTAGATATCGCACGTAAATCTTCCTGCGACGTTGTACTCATGGATATCCAAATGCCTGTTATGGACGGCATAGAAGCGACACGTATCTTCGTTGCAGAGGGCCTCGGTAAGGTCATGATCCTTACGACTTTTGATGATGATGATCTCGTTCAGAAAGCCCTCACGGAAGGCGCGAAGGGTTACTTCATAAAGAACCACAAGCCTGAGGACTTAAAGCAGATGATTCGCTCGATCCATCAAGGTGCGAAGGTTATGGATGAGCAGGTATTCGATAAGTTCGTCGATGCGGGAATCCGCCCGAACAGCAACTTCGACAAGGAGAAGTACACCGCGCGTGAGATTGAGATAATCGAAGCCGTTGCATCAGGTCTGTCCAATAAGGAGATTGCAGAGAAGCTGTTCATTTCAGAAGGCACGGTCAAGAACTACATCAGCAACATCCTGCTTAAAGAAGGACTCGCACACCGCACACAGCTCGCAGTCTATTACCTGACAGGACGCAAGTAATCAGCAGTTACCTGTATAGACGTACTTGAGTTTCTCTTTAGCAATCTCTGCTAAACCATAAACCGTACTGACGGGAGTCGGTCCGCGGTCAGTCATGCGGAAGCACGGATGGAAGCGCGACACATGAAGCGGTATCTCATCGCTGATCGAAGCGATCCATTCAGCTTCTTCTCGCATCATATCTTCTGAATCACTAATACCGGGAACGATCAATGTCGTTAATTCCACATGTGCTTTCTTAGAGGCTTCTCTTATGAACAACTTCGTCATCTCGAAGTCACCGCCTAATACGTTCTTGTATGTATCAGAATTAAAGCACTTAAGATCGATATTCATCGCGTCAATGTATGGCAGGATATCGAACAGGATACCAAGCTCCGCAGTACCGTTACTTACGATGACATTCTTTAGTCCCTTCTCGTGCGAAAGCATCGCAGTATCGAGAACAAACTCGTAACCCACGAGAGGCTCGTTATATGTAAATGCGATACCGATATTGCCTATGTCTTGATACCTCAGAGCTATATTCACCAGTTCTTCCGGCTCGATAAAACTCGCATCTTCCCTGAAAAGTGCGACTTCTTTTCCCCACGAGATCTCGCTGTTCTGGCAGAAAGGACATCTCAGATTGCACCCGTAACTTCCGACAGACAGAATACGCGACCCCGGGAAGAAACGGTTGAGCGGCTTTTTCTCGATAGGGTCAAGAGCGAGGGATGTCACATACCCATAATTATCCGCAACTACCCTGCCGTCGCGGCAGACACGAGCACCGCAGAATCCTATAGCACCCTCATCAAGCTTGCAGTGACGGAAACAGACCTCACACCAACTCATATATGACGCACCACTTCGAATCTTTGAAGATAGATCTTCTCGTGTGAATGAATACCGCCTTTATACATCGCTATCGACACCTGGTCTTCGACAGTATCAACACCCTCGAGATCCGGAAGCAGCAGTCCCCTTCTTCCGTCAGGAGTTGAGACGATAACGCCGTACCTCTTTACATCCAGTTTATCGAGTGAATCAATGTCTTCAGGCTCGCCCAGAACGTCCACATTGATCTCAAGCTGATCAATCTCATCTTCTTTAACAGCAGGGAATCTCGGATCCCTTGTAGATGCGCTGATAGCGTTGTTGATTATCTCTTGTGCGACGCAGGAAGTAGTAGGGCCTATCGTTCCGATGCATCCTCTTAGTTCGCCGTTCTTATGAAGTGAGACGAATGCTCCCGCGCGGCGGCCGGCCAATTCATCGGGAAGCCCTTCAGGCATCGGAAGCTTCCTGCCGTCTTTGATATAACTTGTCAGCGATTGCCGCGCGAGTTCCACATAGATATCACCCATCTTAACCTCCTTCAGGATAGAAAGAACATATCCCGTATCCGACGCCCGTAACATCTTCATGTGAATAGACTTTGGGAGTCACTTTCCTGCCGTTCCAGACGCCCGCCATTATGACAAATGATCTGTGTCCGCACTCGGCAGCTCTGTCACAGAAGTCCTCATCAAACTCCAAAAGCTCATCGAAAGCAGCGCGCCCCATTACGTCCATTATCTTCTTATCGTATTCGGGACCTTCCGTCACGAACCCGTACGGACCGTAGTCCTGCAGCTTATGCGACAGGTCACCGCTCGCGATTATAACAATGTTACTTTTTTCTGAACCGACCGCCTCGGCTATTATTTGCCCCAATTTATAGTGGTCCTTATAGGGCAGACCTGACAGTCCGATCCTTACGATCTTCCCGCCCTTATACTTATTGCGGATAAACCACAGCGGCACCATCGTGCCGTGGTCAAGTTCAGGATCTCGCTCCCCCTGAGTTCCGCACGGAAAGTCCTCCCTGTCAGCGATCTCGCATATCTTCTTCACGAGAGCCTCATCGTACTTCTCGTTAAACTTAACCTGCGGTGCTCTGAAGCGCTCGAAAGAGCCCTTAGCCCCCGCTCCGGGGCTGATATGGAAATAATCGTAATACATTACTGAGTGAGGACTTGTGATAACTATCGTATCGGGAGCAAGTGCCGCGACTTCATCTGCAACTCTCTCATAAGATTCGATAGTCTTAGCGACTTCATTCTCGCCGCCGCGTCCTACCGCAGGAACGATAAGAGGCGGATGAGGAACCATAAACGATGCAAGAATCGGCATATAGACCTCCTCTTATTTGATAGCCCAGAAACCTGCCTGAAGATATGACTGCCACAGGACATTTACAGACGTAAAGCCGCACTCCTTCAGAAGCTTCAGATGTTCTTCTATCGTGATCGGGAACACCTCAACTCCGCGTCTGTCTATGTGGCGCTTGACTTCTTCCGCATCAAAACTTTTACTTAGGAAATTCTTCCAACGCTTGAGACCTATCGCATCACTTGCTTCAGTCGACATTCTTATATTCTCGAATGTCACGAACACGCCGCCTTCTTTAAGTGCATCATAGCAGTGCTTCACAGCCTGCTCCCTGCCCGGCTTGTCGTAGTAGTGGTGGCTTTGTATCGCAGTAACGACATCGAACTTGTTCTCGAAAGAAAGCTCGTGTGAACCGCAGTTTATGTAAGAAGCCTTGTCCCCTATTTTCGCGCGTGCCTGCTCCAGCATCTGTGCCGACGGGTCTGCAAGAGTGAAACGTATGCTGTTGTTTTCGCTTAGGGCGCGAAGCGCGAGTGTGCCGGTACCGCAGCCCGTGTCGAGCCACTCCGGCGCCGCAATTCCCATCACCTTCACGAGGTCCATGACCTGCGCGTGAAACTCCATGTAGTACGGCAATACGTTTACAATACTGCTGTCGTAGATTCCTGAATCATATGCAGATGCGTTATCTATCTTGCTCATGTTTGCTCCGATTCCCAAATCAGCTCTTCAAGTGTCTGATAAAGTCTTTCCGGCTCGACCGGCTTTGAAAGATGTGCATTCATACCGACCTGCAAAGACCTCTGAACGTCTTCGTCAAAGGCATTGGCTGTCAATGCGATGATAGGTATCTTCGCTGCATCAGGCCTTGCGAGAGCACGTATGGCAGCGCTTGCTTCAAGGCCATCCATCTCCGGCATACGCACATCCATCAGGATAGCGTCGTAATAATTCTCTTCGCTGTTCTTAAACATCTCGACAGCAATCTTGCCGTTCTCAGCATGATCGATCTGCGCGCCACGGACTATGATTACCTGCTTCATTATCTCGGCATTGATAACAACATCTTCCGCCATGAGAATACGTCTGCCCTTAAGATCAGCACGGCTCTTCTCCTTGTAAAGACTCATATTATTCTTGCGTGCTATACGCTCGAACTCATCGATAACATTAGAAGCGAACAGGGGCTTGGCGAGGAAGCTGTCTACGCCAGCATGGATAGCCTCTTCCATGATCTCGTCCCAGTTAAATGAAGTAAGGATAATGACTGTCGTCTCTTTGTCGTAGCGTTCGCGGATCTGCTTTGCCACATCAATGCCGTCCATCTCCGGCATCTTCCAGTCAAGAAGAACCAGATTATACGGTTCGTGCTTGGCATGACATACCTCGAGCATATTAAGAGCTTCTTTACCGCTGTAACATGTATCTGCTTTGATACCCGCCTCGTCCAGAACAATTCTCGCGTGCTCCGCTGCAATCTCCTCATCATCGACAACAAGTATCTTCATATCCTTCGGATCAACCATGCTGACAGAAGCATTCTGATGATCACTGTTGGTCAAAGTCAGGACTACCGTAAACTCCGTTCCTTCACCCTTTGTGGATTCGACGGAGATCGTACCGTTCATGAGTTCGACCAGATTCTTCGTTATCGCCAGGCCGAGACCGGTACTTCCGTATTTGTTGCTGCGGCTGCTGTCTTCCTGTGTAAACGGATCAAACAACCGGGGCAGATACGCTTCGTCAATTCCGATACCTGTGTCCTTCACGCTGAACTTTATCGTGGAATGATCACCATATACTGCCGTGCGCTCCACAGCGAAAACTATGCTTCCCGGAGCCTCGGTAAACTTTATGGCATTGGAAAGAATATTGATGAGCACCTGTTTGAGCTTCATATCGTCGCCGATATAGTAATCACTCGCACCGCCGACAACACGGCACTCATACTTAAGACCATTCTCTTCACACTGAGACATAACCATTGTGTTGATCTGCTCGAGAAGATTTCTGAATGAGAATTCCTCTTTACGGATAATCAGACGGCCGGATTCGATTCTGCTCATGTCGAGGATGTCATTGATAAGGCCCAACAAGTGGTGCGCACTGTCACCGATCTTCTCAAGATATTCTCTTGTCTCATCAGATAAAGTCTCATCACGGAGTGCAAGACTGTTAAGACCTATTACCGCATTCATAGGCGTACGGATCTCATGGCTCATGCTCGACAAGAATGCAGTCTTGGCCTTGTTAGCCTGCTCCGCTACCTCGAGAGCCTCAGCAAGAGCCTGATTCTTAGCCATCGCCTCACGCATCTCTTCATCTATTACCGTAAGTCCGAGTCCCACCGTGTGAACCTTATTGTCATCTCGTTCACCGGGATGGCGCTCCCCCGCCATACGGATCATCTCGTAGTATTCCTTACCGCCGCTTACGGCAAGATAACGGTAAGCGATGATCACATTATCAGACAAAGCTTCACGCACATTATCAGGATCTATAAACTTAAGGAATCCCTCACGGTAGCTTTCTGCCACCTTATTCTCGGCATACCATGTGAAGCGCTCAAGATAAGGAAAATGAACGCCTTCCTTAGTCTGTTCGGAATCAGTCGGGTCCGCTCTGTAGCACACGGCATCATCTTTATCCAGATCAATGTGATATACGCTTCTGTAATCTGAAGCAAGTGCAGTGATCATCTTGTCCTGCTGTTCTCTTTGATACTGCTGCTTAAGAAGTTCCTTGTTGGCTTCCTCGAGCTCCTTACGCGCTTCTTCCTTGTTCATGATTTCACGCTTGGAGCGTCTCTTGTCACGAATGAGCAATATGATAATAACGGACGCTATTATGACGATCGCCGTTCCGAAGAATGCCATGTTATTACGGAGCATATCAACAACAGTATAGGAGTAAAGCTGATTGGTGTATCGGAATGCGAGATTCTGCGCATAGTCCTGACCTAACAAGCCGACTCCGCGGTTAAGAAGTCTAAGCAGTCCGGGATTTCCTATCTGAACGCCGAAGCATCTGTCATCTTCATAAGATGTCTGCAACTGGGACAACCCGTTATAACGGCTGTTTCTCAATATGTCGTTAGCGCGAAGACCATTAAGCGTAGTACAACCGACTTCACCTCTGTGCACGGCTTCAAGACATGCATCTATCGACGGATAGAACACGACTTGTGCATCAGGATAGTAAGTTACTACAAAGTAGTACTGCATACGGTTATTCTCATTAACTGCGAAGCTTGCAGTAGTACTGTCAGTAAAATCACCGGAATATACAAGTTCCGTAGAAGCGGAAACAACCGGTGCAGATTGGAAGATACCATTCTCCTCTGAATAGAACAGGCCGCCTCCTACAGGGAAGGCAGTATCGATCGTTCCGCTTTCAAGATCAGAGATCATTGCATCATAACTGTCATAACCGACATACGTTACCTGAATGTCTGTAAGACCAAGTTCTTCGAGCATACGAGGAAGAAGATCCCTGATAAGACCGGTTACCCCGCCTGCTTCATCCGTATCACTATATGGCAGATAGTTGTTCAGGTATCCTACTGTAAGCTCATTGTTATTCGCAAGCCAATCTCTCTCGGCCTCCGACAGGGCACGGCTTGATATGCTTACAGGATAATAACTGTTACGAAGTGTATTGATATAGTTCGGCTCATTGACAGCAAGTTCTGCCTGAGCTGCATTAAGCTGAGCCAGAAGATCAGGCCTTGCTATGTTGACACAAAGATAATAATCCGATGTACCGAAAGGACAGAGAACCTCGGCATGATCTCTGCCGTACGCTCCGTCACCTTCAGCTGCAAGGATATCAATATCGTGAGTGTCAAAAGCCTCGAAGAGAGGTTCATAATCACGGTAAGTGATCACCTCGGCCTGGATGGAATGCTCATCAAGATAATTCCGGAGCACTTCCACCATGGCACTGTCCAGCACACCTATTCTTCTGCCGTTCAGTGTGGTGAGATCAAGTGTGATATCTATATCATCTTCATGCTTAACGAGACTATACGTCTCATTGCCCATAGGAGAATCAGGATAACCGATTATATCTGCGCGCTCTTCCCTATAAGCCAGACCAGCCAGAAAATCGATGTCTCCGTCCAGAAGCATCTGATACAGATCGCCGAACTCTCCGTACACATATTCATACTGCCATCCTGTGTATTCGGAAAGCTTCTGATAATACTCATAGGCATAGCCAGTCTTGACTTCGCCATCAGAAGCGCCCTCCTGGAAAACTTCCTGCTCGTAGTAACCGATACGAACGATGTCGTTCGCAGAGGAATTAACCGTTACAGGCAACAGCATCATGACTATCATCATGATGCTGATAATTCTCACTATAGTCTTACGGGTACTTCTTAAAATAATGGCCATACATATATTTTAGTAGCCAACATAGGTTTTTGGTAGAAACTTTCTGTAAACCCGCATGAGCTTTGTTTGTTGACTTAACACTCATCAGGCATTAGGATAAAAGAGTAACGGATCAATTAGTTATTCGCGTTCCGTTGCCGCGACGCTCGACAGGGCGGGGTTAATAATGATAAGAACCTTAGAATCTCATCATGAATGACAAAGCACAGCGCTTCGGCGTTAGTTTTTGCTGTTCGTGAAAGGAGGTTCTATTTTTATGCTTCACGACAATTATTTTGACTACTATGAAAGACTCGCTTCATGGAAGTTCGATGAATTCGACATCCGCTCCGAGTGTCTGACAGACTGGGATCTTTATGAGATTCTGCGTTCGCTTGTTACAAAGGATTCCCGCGTCCTTGACTTGGGCACCGGAGGCGGCGAGAAGGTCATCGCGAATTACCCGGAGTGCGAGATGATCACCGCGACGGATTACTCACCTCAGATGATCGCTACCGCGAACAGAAACCTTGAGGCAAGCGGAAGGAAAGACATCACTTTCCGCGTGATGGACAACTTGAAGATGGACGTGCCGGATGAGTACTACGACGTGGTGGTGGCGCGTCACACCATAACGGATGCGGAGCAGATCCGCCGCTGTCTCAAGCCCGGAGGACACCTTCTGATAAGAGGCGTGGACAAGTATGATTGCTGGGAGTTGAAGATGATCTTCGGCGGCGGACAGGGCTGGAATGATCCCGTACCCGTCAGCATCACCGACTATGAGAACGTGATACGAGCGGGCTTCCGCGATGTGATACTGGTGCCGATATGCGAACGCGATTACTTCAAGGACAGAGAGGCGTTCAAAGGATTTCTATCCAAAGTTCCGATTCTCGAAGACGCGCCCGACGATGCGCTTCTTGACGAATACATCACGCGCAACACGGTGAACGGCTTCATCAGACTTCAAAGATGGTGTTACGGCATCACTGCAAGGAAGTGATATCAGACAATATAATTCTGCGCCTGGCGGTCGAACATCTCACGGTACCGGCCGTTAAGCGCCATCAGCTCGTCGTGCGTACCCTGCTCTTTTATCGTGCCCTGCTCGAAAAGATAGATCCTGTCCGCCATCCTGGTCGTGGAAAGCCTGTGTGAGATGAATATGATCGTGTCATTCTTGGCATTCTCGATGAGGTTCTTGTTAAGCTTATATTCCGAGACGGGGTCGAGCGCAGACGAAGGCTCGTCAAGGATAGATATCGTCCTGTCACCGGAACCCGCGAAGATTCTCGAGATCGCGACCTTCTGGCTCTCACCTCCTGAAAGGTTCGTACCCTCCTCGCTGAACTCCTTGGTTAGCTGCGTGTTGATGCCGTCGGGAAGCTTCTTCAGTTTCTTGCCAAAGTCCGCCTTCTCGAGGGCCTTAACTACGGCGTCGGTATCTTCTTCGGAAGCTTGGCGCATAAGTACATTCTCTGCAAGCGAAGCAGCATAGATGTTGTAGTCCTGGAAGACAGCACCTATCTTCTTTCTGTACTCGTCTGTCGCGTACTCACGGATGTCGTGACCGCCGTACTTTATGCTACCCGAAGTGATGTCGTAAAGCCTCATCAAAAGCTTAACGAAGGTAGTCTTACCCGCACCGTTCTCACCAACGATAGCGATCTTCTCGCCGGGCTTGATCTCAAGATTGATGTTGCTTAAAGTATCCTTCTCGGAGTGCGGATAACGGAAAGATACGTTCTCGAGTGCGAGCGTCGCCGCACCTTCTGCAGGTGTCAGTCCGTCCGCCTTCTCGATAACCGGCTTATAATCGAGCATCTGTCTGAACTTCTCCGCATACTGACCGATCTGCTGGAAGTCGACGAGGCAGAAATTGATCTCGTTAAGATTGCTTCTTATGTAGTTCGATGCGTTATTACCGGAAGCGACATCGCCCAATGCGATCTTACGAAGCACAAGCGCGAGATAACCTAAGTATGCAGGAATCGCGAAGAACGAGAATACCGTGAATACCGAGATCCAGTTGATAAGCGAGATCCATGTAAGCTTCGGGCCGTACTTTCTGCCCGCCGCGGTCGCCTCATCAAGCGCGTCGTCGAACTGCTGCTTCAGCGGGACCTTAACGTCCGTGAGCTTGCACTCCTTGGCATACTCGGGCTGGTAGAAGACGCGCTGCGAATAGTTCGCCTTACGGATCGCAGTCTTGTTCGCGACGTCCCAACTGTACTGCAGCTGCTCGATCTTGAAGCGAGTCAGAAGGTTTACCGTGAAGCCTGCGATCGGGAATACCGCGAGAAGTGGATCGATCGTAAAGATCATGGCAGAAGCGATACCCAATGCGACAATGCCGCCGATGGTCTTGCTTACGACCATTACGGTCTGCTCTATCGCAGTATCCGCATTGCCTGCGACGATTACATATGTGTTGTAGTATTCGGGATCATCGTAGTAGATAAGATCCATCTTACTGTTGTTCTCGATAAGGTCTCTTTGGATCGTGCCGGAAAGCTTAATAAGCTTAGCCTTCGACCACTCGTCGATCAGCTGGTTGATCCACTCAAGGCAGACGACAAGCACAAGCGAGATAAGAAGGAGAACGATCATGGACGAGAACTCCGCCTTGCCTGTCAGGCCGTTGATGATCATCTTAAGAATGAACGTATCGTTGATCGCTTTACCCGCCTTGGACAGGATAAAGAGTACCATGATGCGCGTGATCAATGGCTTATCGTAGTGCGAAGCATACTTGATCATGAAGAACGCATTCTGAATAATGCGCTTGATGGAGATGTCGTTTTCTTTCTTAGCCATAGAAAGCAGCAGCTCCTTTCATGATCTCTTCGGGCAGGCTGTCCTGATAGTTCTCGGCCTGCAGCATAAACATCTCGTGATAGTAGCCGTTAAGCGCCATCATCTGCTCATGCGTTCCCTGCTCCACGATCTTGCCGTCCTTCACAAGGTAGATCTCATCAGCCATTCTCGCGGACGACAGTCTGTGCGAGATGAAGATGACGCCCTTGCCCTCGGACAGCTTCATCATGTTGCGGTACATGTTGTACTCGGCAAGCGGATCGAGAGCCGATGAAGGCTCATCGAGGATTACCATGTCAGGCTGCGCCGCAAAGACGCGCGCGATGGCGATCTTCTGCGCCTGTCCGCCGGAAGGAACGAAGCCCTCCTCGTCGAACTCACGGCTTATGACTGTATCGAGACCCTTTGTAAGTCCTCTGTGCCCGCAGTCGAACTGTGCGTCCTCGAGTGCTTTTCGCACTTTCGCGTAGTCTTCCTCGCCCTCGGGTCTTCGCATGAGAACGTTCTCAGAAAGTGTCATCGCGAACACCTGAAGATCCTGGAAGACCGTGCCGAATCTGTCGCGGTACACGTCGAGGTCAATCTCGCTGATGTCGATGCCGTTTACAAGGATCTGACCCTCCGTCACGGGGTAGAGCCCCATGAGAAGCTTGATGAGCGTCGTCTTGCCGGCACCGTTGTAGCCTACGATCGCGATCTTCTCGCCCTTACTCCACTTGAAGCTGACGCCGTTAATGGTAGGCGTATTCGCACCGGGGTATGTGAAAGTCACGTTCTTAAGCTCAACCGCCTCGATCTCGTTAAGTACGATCTTTTCTTCCTTCGGCTTTCTGTCCTGCTCAAGGAACTCTTCCAAATTCTCGAAAAGCTTCGACTCGTTAAAGATATAGATTCTGTTCTCTACTGCCGCTTTAAGCTGGTATGTGGAGAACGACATTGCGGTGATCATGGCGACATAACTCGAGACGTCAGCGACGTTGCCGTACTTAACACGGAATACTACATAGAAGTAAGCAACTATGCCCGCGAAGATCGAATAACTACCCTTCATGATGAACGAATAGAACGCGGTCTTCATCCTGTATCCGAGCGAGACCTGTTCCATCTTATTAACAGCATCTTCCTGCTTCTGAAGCATCAGGTCGTTAACGTCGTAGAGTCTGACCTCAGCAGCATATTTCTTCTCGTAGTAAACACGCTTAACATATTCTGCTGTACGCTTGTCACGCGTGATAGCCTTCTCACGCTCGAAGTTCGTCTTGGCATTCTTCTTGCCGAAGTAAAGGCTCACGATCATAGGAACGATCAGGAACACGAGGAACGCGGGATCGACCGTGACTGCGATAAATACAGACATGATAGTGGAGATAACATTTCCGATGTACACGCCTGTCTTGATCGCGATGTTCATCGCCTGATCGACGCAGTTATCAAGAGCCCTCGCGTACTTGTCGTAGAACTCGGGAGACTCGTAATCCTTAAGTTCAAGTGTGTCGGACAGATCGATTACTCTGTGGAAGATATGCCTGTAGACCTCGGGCGTCTTGATCTTCCTGTAAGTCTCATACCAGCCGCAGATGAAGTGGATGCATATGTGACCTGAACATGCGATCACAAGGAACCAGAACAGGCGGCTGTACTCGATGTTATTCTCAATGCAGTTAAAGATGTACTTAGTCAGGTAAACGAAGAAGAAAACATAGAATACCTGCTCGATCGAATTCTTGAACAAAGTAAATGCGAGAAGCAGTTTATCTGCTTCCCATATTTGTTTCATAGCATATAGAAGATGTCTTAACGAACTGTCTTTCTTCTTCGAACTCATGCAGGTATTCTATCATTATCCGAGAAGTAATGGCTATTAACTCTGCGATTCTATAAACCCTGTAAGAGCTTTTTCTACAACCGAATTTAGCGAAATCTGATGGGTATAAGCATATATTGCAGCTGACTTATGAAGTTCCGGTGCTATCCTGATATTGAAGGTTCCTTTATATGAACGTTCCGGGTCTGTTCCTCTTTCAGCACATAGATCCAGATAATCATCTACAGCCTCATGGAAATCTTTAATAAGGCTCTTAGCACTATTACCCTCATAAGATATCAAAGATCTTATTCCCTGTACTTTGCCATAGAAGACCATATCCTCATCTGAGAACTCAATACTGCCTATATAGCCCTTGTATTCCAAATAGTTACTCATCCCAATAGCCCTCCTGTTCAATCAACTCATGCAAATGTTTTACAACATATGCCTTGAGATATTTCTGCGGGTGAGGCTTATGAAGCAATATATCGCAGTGTGAATCTTTCCACCTTGCCACAACCTCATATCTCCATAATAGAACGCCATCGGATGTTTTGCAACTATATCTAGTACCACTTTCCTTCTAGCTTATTTCTTCGCTCAATCCACTTTTCGTATTCTGCGTTTCTCTGCCTACACAGATTCTGAAAGTCATAATAGTCATCGCCTACAATTAGGGGATCCCCATCAAGCCAGTACCCTCGTTCTTCAAAGAAATACTTCTTCATATGCCTATACCATATTTCCGGTTCGCAAAACTTTCCGGCTGTAGAAGCAAGCATATTATTCTCATCAAAGAACCAAGAGTTAGGGAAAATCTCATCTTCACTGTAACCATGAGGACAAGTAGATTTATTGAACTTAATAAACTCCCTTATCATATTCTCGTCCGGTTCAGGTTTTACCCATAATTTGCCTGCTGCGGCTATCCAAGTGCCCATGTTAAATCCTCCTTATATTCCATTGGTATAATAATATTACAACATACCATTGGTATTTTTCAAGAGTATTGTTATAATCACTTCATCAGCTGTTGGAGGCGAAAACCACTATGCAAAGCAACATCAAAACAGAACGATTAGCAGAATGCAGAAACAAACTACAGCTTACTCAAGCACAAGCAGCAGAATTAATCGGCGTCACACAACCCGCTTATCAACGCTACGAAGCCGGAACCAGAAAGCCTTCCATCCAAGTTGTAAAAGAAATGGCTAAGGCCTTCAACGTATCTGTCGACTACCTTACCGGCAACAGCAAGAGCAAATCACCGGATTTCATTACGGTAGATAAAAACTCATCTCCCCTGCTCTTTTCTGTTGTTGACCGATGCAAAGAATATGATGAAGAGCACCTGAGAAATCTCCTATCATTATTAGAAAATCAAGGCTTGGATTAACGCTCCTGAACAGTACAATCAGACTTCTTATTAAAGATCGGCATAAGTATAAAGATGATCATAGGAAGAAGTGCGACAAGTAAGAGAGGCAGGTCGCTCCATGTCACATGCTGGTCCTGAGCTGTACCGCCGTTGAAAAGGACTCCCAGATTGTTGTTGATATAATGCATGATCACAGGCACCCAGATATTGTTGGTCTTCATGTATGCGTAGCCGAAGAAGATCGCGAATGCCACACATGCGATGATCTGCTCCACAAACATCTGAGGACCGTCTGTAGTGGTGTAATACATGAAGTCTGCACCGATGTGCCATACAGCCCAGACAACACCTAACAGCAAAACTCCGATCCTGTTGCCGAACTTATTCTGCATAACAGGCTGAAGATAATATCTCCATCCGTATTCCTCACCGAAGAATGCGATCCATGTCATAAAGAAATTTATGGGAAGAACCAGAAGAGTCATTAGAACCATAGGTTCTGACAAAGCCTCTATCAACGGCTGCAGACCGTTTCCTACGATAAGATTCGGGATGATGATCCTCGCGAAAGTAAGCGCTGTGAATATAACTACCAGAATAACGCTCCACTTGATGTTGTTACGGCTAAGACCGTTAAGTCTTCTGCTCTCCTTGCTGCACGTCCAGGTGAATACATAACCGACAACCGCTGCCAAAACAAGGATCATCTGCGACATCAGATTCCATATATCCATCGGCGTTCCCGCCATATCCATAGGCTCCATCGGAATGATGATCGACACGAGTGCCAGCAGCATCATGACACCTGTTGTGATGAGTGTAGTAATGTAAAGTCCCAGGGGGAGCTTCTCGCCTTCTTTTCGAGCGATGAGCTTGCCTAAGATGACGCCGCACGCGGGGTACATCATCTGTACGTTAACGAAAGTCGTAAGGTCAACATCTCTGCCCTTACCTATCGCCATGAACAACGTCATAACTGCCGCGACGCCGTATGCGATGGCGATGTAGATCCACAATCTTTTCCTGTTTGTTGTCTCCATTTTTCTTCCCCCTATTACTTCAGATCCTTGAGTGACAGCGTAACTGCGCACCACACCGCACCCACGCCTATAATGTTGGCGAGAGTCAGGACAGCAATAGCGACCATCACCTCCGGGGAAGAGTTGAAGCAATATTCCAGTACTATTGCCGCCAAAGCGAATACAACCAGCATTATCGTCTGCATCCGGGTAATTACCTTCTCCTGAGGAGATACCCTTGCCTTGCTTATCACTTCAACAAGATTCTCTTCCGCCTTCTTCTGATACTCTTCTTCCTGAAGTTTCTCTCCTGAAAGAAGTTCGTTGACGGATATATTAAGCTCCTCACATAAGGGCATGAGCAGCGACACATCAGGGAATCCGTTTCCTCTTTCCCACTTTGATACTGTCTTATTACTGATGTTAAGTCTGTTCGCGAGTTCCACCTGGGAGTACCCTTTCTCTTTTCTGCACTCGCTGATGAAATTTCCGATCTTGATAAGATCCATAATCCGCACCTCCTTGTGACGTTAACATCATCCTGAGGAAATTATATCGAAAATAACACCCACGGTCCGTAGAAAACGCTCGAAAAGGCCGTCTACGCTCCGTAGATTACGTTCCACGCCTGTTTCAGTTTGTCTATATTCCACGCTGCATTCGCGGGGCTTGTCGAAGGAAGGCAGAGACCCTCTCTTTGTATGACCGGCTCAAGATATTGCTGATATAAATGATAAGCCTTATTGCCATTAAGGTAGATGGCTTTAATGTCTGCAGTTGTCAGTATCATACTTATGTCGTTGACCTTAACATTCCTGATGCTCGAGTCAGATGAACCGTCGATATCACAGGAGCCGATCACGTCCCAGAGAGCAATGTGATTTCTGATGAGGAAGGCTTTCTTCTCTTGTGGTGTTCTTGGTATTTCTTCATCGAAGATACTTGCTGTTACTTTCCAAAACCTGTTCTGCGGATGACCGTAGAAGAATCCCTCTTCCCTGGACTTAACAGACGGGAAACTCCCAAGTATCAAGACCTTGGAATCCTTATCGTAAACAGGTTGTATCGGATGAATGATCACAGCTTCTTCATTATCCGCAGGCACGCCTCGATGTGCATGATCCAGTGGCGAGAGAACGGCATCTGTATAAGCCCGCGGACATCTTTGCCGCACCAGTAATCGATTAGCCAGACTGCATCTTCATCCTTACTTACGACGCCGAGCGATTCGAGATTCGCGCGTCGCTCATCAGTTACGTCATTCTTAAGCATCTCAAAAGATAACTCTGAAAGAATGCCCTCTGTACTCTCCTTAACCTCAGAAGCATAGGCATAGAGCTCATCGAGATTTAACTTCCGCGTAAACTGTGCGATCTTCTCTTTATGAAGTTCGTTTCCTGTCGTGATTATCGGCGACTTGATCCTCTTCTGATAATCACCGGTAAACAGAACCTCGTCGTCACCAGCGATCAGGTCATGCGCGACTATATCTTCTATCCTGAAGACATGCCATATCGAATAGGCAAGATTCTTGCAGTGGTACCCATCCGCATTGATAAACGGCATAGCATCGAAGTCTTCGCGCTTATATTTCTCGCGCCAAGTCAGCATCTCATCCATCAGCTCATCTCTAAGCGTCAGCAAAGTTCCGATACCTGCTTCAAAGGTATCTCTCTTCTTAATCTCAAGCTGCATCGTCTTGTTAAGCGCGGACCATTCTTTGTTCATAAAATCACATCTGATGTCTTACTGTCTTATACTCATCGCCGTCTTTGTAGAACGGACACTCCTTGCTGCGACGATTTAAAAGTCTTATAACCTCATCTTCATCAAGGTCGAGATCACAGAAAGCCTCGCCTGTAAATTCATCTATCGCCGCATACTGACATGTCTCACAACTGGCCATAGTAACCTCCTATCACAACCACTGAATAAAAGCTGTCTTGTCCGAACTGTTGTAGCCTGCCTTCTCGTAGAAGTGCAGTGTGTTCGGATCTTTCGAGCCCGTAAGCAGCATCATCTTGTAGCAGTTCTCTTTAAGTGCGATCTCACGCGCAAAGTTTAAGCACTCCTGTGCAAGTCCTCTGCACCTGTAGTCCTTATGTGTCACCACGTTCTCGATGAAGGCATACGGACGCACGTTACGTGTCAGGTTAGGTATGATCACGCATACGCAGGAGGACACGATCTTGCCGTCAACCTCGTTCACAATGAGGTGGTGATTAGGGTCATTTACTATCTGCTCCCACGTATTGCTTAAGTGCTCGGACTCATCCGGTATGCTGTCCTCATGAAGGCAAAGATACAGCTCAAGCAGCGCATTAAGATCGTCCTTGTTCGCTTCTCTGATCATGGCTTAATTATCTCCATAAACACATCAACATCAGTCCTGTCGTACTCTTTGAAACCGCACTGTTCATAAACATGAATAGCACGCGGATTGTCGACATATACGCCTAAGTAGATTCGTCTGAATCCGCCCTCATTAAAGCCATACTCTATCATGCGCTTCAGCGCCTCCGTGCCGTAGCCTTTATTCTGCTTGGACGCCGTCATGACTATGCCCCACTCGGCTTCGTCGCCGTCGATATTAAAGAACGACGTGTTGCCGATAAACTCACCCGTCTCCTTCTCTATCATCGAGAACATTATGTCGGGACCTTCAATCTTCTCCTTCATATAATCGATCTCTTCCTGCTCCGTATACGGTTCGCGGCGGTCACTTATATACTTCGCCACATTCTCGATATCGTTGACCATAACAAGATACTCCGGCACCAGCTCCAGCGTCGGCTCAACGAAGAGTATTCTTTCTGATTCAAACACTTTGTTCATATTCACTTTGTTTTCTTCTCCATAACGTCTGCGCACAGGAAGTCGCCGTAGCCCGTGTCGATCTTAAGGTAATCCACTTCGCGAAAACCGCGCTTGAGGTAGATATTTTTCGCCGGGAGTGACGCGTGAAGGATAATGACATCGTAAGAGGCGGCTATCCTTTCCTCGGCAAAGTCCAACAAAGCCCTGCCGTATCCCTTGCCCTGGAACTCCGGCAGCACGAAAAGGCGGTCGATCTCATTTTCGGTGAGCGTTACCGTGCCCGCAGGCACACCGTCGTCTGTAACAACTAAGTACACTATCCCCGCGTTAATATCGCGTATTATCTTCTCGTCCGCGTGATGCTCCGAGAAGAATTTTACTGCGCCTGCAGGATAGTACTTCGGGTACACCTCGTGTATCGTCTCCTGCGTAATTTTCTTTACTGATTCAAAATCACTTTCAGTTGCTTGTCTGATATTCATACCGCTAACATCTCACTTCTTATTCTTAAGCAGACTTAACCCCAACACGAACACGAGTCCGCCAAGGACGATAAAGAATCCCCACACCACATTCCAGTACGGCGAATTCACATCAAACATCTTCGCCAGAAGATCAGCCCACATCTTCATCCCTGTCGCTATCGCGAACAGATCGAAAAGCACATAGCTGCCGCCTCCGATATAGATCCATCTCCACCAAAAGTTATGTCCGCGCTCGCGGATAAAGGTAACAATACCGATCACACACAGACCTGCGAGCAGTCCCATCAGTACAAAGTACGGCCAGCCCTTGCTCTCGAGGATGCCCATCCAGAACGAAGCATACGACTCACGGTCGATAAGCGCCCAAATCCTGTGCAGATGAAAGATCCCGAAGAATAGAAAGAACCATGGCTCCCACGCATGGATAGACTTTATACTGCTGTTACTCATTTCTTGATTAACTTGGAGAACTCCAGAGCCTTGCCGACGTCACCGTCAACCTTAAGCTTTCCTGTTGTGAAAGCGAAGATGGGATCGAGCTTGCCGTCAATCAGCTTATTAAAGTCAGCAAGATTCATCGTAACAGCACAATTGCGGTCGTCATACGAATACGGCTCGACATTAATCTTGCCATCCTTAACTTCTACATAGAATACGCCGCTGTTATCGCCGGTAAGATTTACCTGAACCGCAAGAAAATCCTTTCCTGTGGCATCAACACCCTGTGCGATTCCTCTTACCTTAGTCAAGATCTCATCAAATGTCATATCCTCATTCTCCTAATAAAGTTTATACACTAATTACACCACGAAACCCTTGTATTTAAAAGGACACAATGTAATCGCCCCCGCAGATGCAGGGACGATACCAAAGAAGGAGAACAAGAAAAACAACTGAAATTATCTGTCTTTACTTTACCCCTAATCATATTTTTTACGCATTACCAAACTGTGAACATAAGATTAATCATGTTAAGATAGTCTTGTTATGGGCAGATCAAAGTTTTACATCTACACTATACCGCTCGCTTTATTGCTGGTCGTCGTAGTTATCGCGATATTTATTAAGGGAATCGGCGGATCAGTCCCGTTATCGCGTCAAGATCAGTGGGATTATTACAACAGCTATGTCGAGAGGGTCAATGACAGAAACTACGACATCATGTTCTATAAAACTGTGTCGAATGGTCCTGAGGCTCTTAACGCAAGGACTATCAACACTTTGAATGCTCCTTCTTCCCCGGGATGTCAGGGCCAGATGCTGATCCTCAACGATATTAATGGCTCATTATACTTAAGCGATGATGAACTCGCGACAATCGCAGACCTTATTGAGAATCATGGTTGGCGTGTCATATATCTTGGAACATCCAAGTTCAGTCAGCTTGTTGACGCAGGCATTATCTCATCGATACCGCCCGAAGGAACCGCAAGTATGATCGTATGGTATGACAGCAGCAATGTCCGCTGTACTCAAAACGGCATAGCCGACGATACTGTCGATCTGCCGCAGATGGTAGAACAGTCCTTGCGGCCGGAACAGGTGCCTGTCTATACACTCTTCATGGAGCTTGGTCTTAGAGATATTTACTGGTCCTGATTTATTAATAAAACCTTCAATCATTGTTTGTTGATATTCTGCGTTTTGTAGTCGTATATTATTTATATTATGAATGCCCGTCGTACGCCAACATTAAGATACAGAAGTAAGGTTAGATCTGCATGAATATAAGCAATTACAAATATCTGCGCATTCAAGGACTGGAGCTTGCGGAGAACACGATGTACGCGAAAGGCATCTTCAGCATGTGCTGGCAACTTGTTCAGAACGATGCGATGGAAGAAGAGGATGCCGATCTTTTCAAGGCGATAGACGGATGGTTCAGCAAGCACCTGCCCTACCCGGAACCGTGCAAACGTCAGGAGAAAGTAGTCTGCTTCTTCAAGACCGAGAACTCAGATGAGATGATGAAGATGATAAAGCCCGCACTATGGCTGCTTGATAAATACAACCATCCCTACTATCTTGTCTTTACAAACACGCCGGGGCAGATCGTATACGAGGATCAGTATCAGGTCGCGGTAAAAGTATCGGGTTCGTTGCAGATAGATAAACTTCAGCCTTCGTGGAGCCCTGCTGACACTGACAACGAATAATTACTTACGAGCAAACCTGAGCTTGAATTTCTCTGTGGCAATTCCCACAAGGATCGACAATGCGAATGCTGTCACCAGGATCACCAAGCTCTTAAGCATAAGCTCCGGCGTTACTTCCTCATCGAACTTGAGTGATACCTTCAGTATTATCGACAGTATCCATCCGAAGAATACATGATAAACAAAGACATAAAGCGACAGAGCACCAACCTTGGCAAGCTCCTTAACGCGGACCCCGGAGCCTTCGATCAATCTGCAAAGATTAGAAAGTCCCCATATAAACACGAGCGACGTCAGAATACACATGATCATGGCTTTCACTTCGCCCTCTTCACCGAAATTCCCTCGGAACAGATTTGAAACCGGATCCTTCATCATTGCTGCGGCAATACCGCCTGCAAGTGCCACCAGGGATATCAGCCATCCTTTGATACCTGATACGAACGGCAACTCCATCAGGTTCATCTGCCTTGATAATGCACCCAGCATCATCAAGCCTACCCAGAACGGTATGATCTGAAGATTATAAGGAAGGTCTATCGCATTCGCACGGAGAATACCTGTTACCACGAACATCAACACCGCTGTTATCAAGGCAACCGGCTTCTTGCGTAACACATACTCTGCAAGCGGAATGAATACGATATATGTGAGCATTAAAGAAAGGAAAAACCAGAAGTCAGCAAGGAAGAGATAACGTTTCCCAAGCGAATAGTACTCCCATCCGAACTTATCCTGGATAACACGGTTCCATATACAGCCGCCATAGAAATTACGAAGACAGCAAAGCGCTTCCTTGCCTGTCTCAATCTTGGCGATAAGCATATAGACCGTTCCGAGAACCCAGAAAACTAATGAGTAAGCAAAGAACGGTACCATCAGACTCTTGAAGCGGGTCTTGAGACTCTCCCCTATCGAGCGCTTGCCGGGAGTATAGAAGAATCCGGCATAGAAGAAGAAAGCAAAAAGAAACATCTCCGTTATGTGAACAAAAATATTCTTAACTGCACACGGAGCAAGCAGATGATAGATAACCACACCTATAATGGCAAGGCCCTTTACCATATCAACATAAGCACTTCTCTTAGCCCCTGACATAATTCCCCCAAAGCAATACTATCCGCTTACTTTAATGATTCGGCGGCGTCTGTCCGATGAAGATCCTCTCACCATTATAATCATATTTGATGTTAATAAATCATGAATTATTGACATTTGGCATGATTAACCACAGGCTGAATCCTATAATTAATGAATATGGCTTAAAAGGAGCTCAGTTATGAGATTATGTAAGATCGCTTGTACAGTTCTTAGTGCGGCTTTGTTTGCAGGGAGCATTCCCGGTATTGTTTATGCGGATGAACCGGAGGTTATTACCAGAACATATACCTTTACTTCCGAGGAAGGCTCTAATATTCAGTTAACTGATGAATTTGTTTTCAGAGAGGATTGTTTTATGCAGTCTTCTTTCATCGGGTGTGCTCATCTTGCCGCGCTCTCGGCCCAGGCAGCGATGGCATCTTCAACACGCTACGGCAATGATGTGGATCCTTACGCGAGGGATACTTCCAATGGTGCAGCCAATATTCTCAGCATGCTGACCTCTATGGGTTTTACGGATGCAGAGGCAAACGGATGGTATAACACAGAGACGCAGGTTGATTCCTGCGCAGTAGCGATCGGAACGAGGACTCTAACCGTTGACGGACATGAATATACTCTCCTTGCAGTCATCCCCAGAAGCGTTAACTACAGACAGGAGTGGACAGGCAACATTGATTTGGGAACGGGAAATATCCACGAAGGTTTCCTCGAAGCGCGTGACGAGTGCCTCCGATTCATGAGGCAGTATATTCAGAATCACAATATCACCGGTGACCTCAAGGTGTGGATCGCGGGACACAGCCGCGGAGGGGCAATCTCCAACCTTCTCGGAGGCTTCCTGGCAGGAGGAGGAATCGAGTATTTCGGCGGGCAGGTAAGCATCACCCCCGAGGACGTTTACTGCTATACTCTCGCGACACCTCGCCCCGTAAGAACAGGTGTTACCACTTCTGCCGCATTAAGCGTATCGGGTGCAAGAGGCGGAACGTATTATGCAGATACTCCCGGCGATGCGTATGTCTATCCGGAAGACACGGTAATAGATCTGGCGGGAACGGAATATTCGGGCATACGTAATTATCCGCTAGATTGGGATCTTATCCCTTACCTGCCGCTTGCCGAATGGGGCTACACTTACTACGGCAATACCTATAACTTCAATGACATAAGCGAGGAACAGATGCTTGCCGAGCTTCAGACAGTAAGCCCGTATGTTTATAACTACTACGCTACCGGCAGGTCGGCATATGATTTCCACGAGAAGACGTTCGATCTTGCATCGATGTCTCTTGTTGATATCGGTGAAGGCGGAACTGATGCTGCCATAGCATATTTAAGATCTCGGGTAAGCGGATTATTAACATTGGCTCCTGACAGTTCCACTTTTGTTAACAGCGGCATGCAGACGGTATTGGCCGGCCTCGCGGGAATTTACGGCATGATGAGCCCGATGTTCAAAACACAGGAAGGTCTTGCCGGCAAACTGGCCAAGCCACTTGTATACTGTTATCTCGCATATGCATCAGAGCAGCTGATTAACGAAGGCCGAGCTGCGGACGAACAGGAAGGTATCGCGATTGCGATCACAGAGCTTCTGGAATTCTTCCTCGGCAAAGACATCGACCATACTACATATACAGTAGATGCGTTTATTGTTGATCTGGCTTCCTTTGTAAGGGACCACAAGGATTCCGAACTGGTTCAGAATATAGTCAGTACGATCACGACCCTCGTGCCTGAAACATATAAGCCCATTATTCGCGGCTATCTGGGTTCCTTCTATCCCGGATACGATGACACGACACCTTTGGGCGATGTTGTAGTTGCATATCTTTGTGCATGTGTCGATGGAGCCGATCCCGCTTCGGCAGCTTACAGCGACGACAACAACAAGACAGGTGAAGGCGTAAGAAAACACAGCTTGTACACGATCGCGAGCCTGATGCCTATGCTCATTCCTGCTCTTCAGCCTGTTATCGATGCCATCGGCTACGATTCATCGCATACGCTTGACGGAAGCGGAACTTTCTCGGGATTTGCTTATGCCATTATCCAGTACCTGGGCGGTCCCAATTACACAGATATTCAGACCGCGGCTGATCAGAAGCTCGGCGATGCACTGACAACAGTATTTAACGATATGCTTACCGCGATGGACGGTATCTATCCTCAGTCTTATATCGATGCCTGCCGCACTCATACGGATGCTGTGATCGCGAACGTTCACGATTTAAGAACTGTAATAATGACTTTGCTGCTCTATAACGGAGGCAGCTTTAACACCGAGGCTAATATTAGGAATCTGTGCACCGTCGCGGGCAATATGGGAATGATCGCGAGCACGCATTACGATGAGACGTATATCGCTTATGCCAAGGCAGCCGCAAGATCGGCCGGTCCTCACTACAATCCTGATGATCCTGTAGACGAGAATGTGATCCTCTATAACATGACCGAGGGCATCGATGTCGGTTGGACAGGCAGCGGAACGCTTACATTCGCAGCAGAAAGAAACATTGATCCTGAAACAACTTATGATCACTTCACGGGCATATCAGTCGATGAGGTTCCTGTCGATCCTTCGATGTATTCGATTGAACGCGGAAGCATTATCGTAACCTTAAGCGAGGCATACCTCATGACCCTTCCCGAGGGCAGGCATCTTATCAGGATTGAGTTCAACGACCCAGGATGCGCGGAAGCATATTTCTATATCGCGAATATTATAGGAGCCGTTCCTGCCAATCCTGATGCAGCAGATACAACTGACGGCACGGATCCTACGGCCCCTGCAGGAGATTCCACAGTAGCGTCCACAGGAGAAGAAATGGATGTCGCAGTAACAATAAAAGCTCTTATGCTTTTCGCAGGGAGCGCTGTATGTCTGCTTCTATCCATAAAGAAACGCAGAGAAGCTTTTCGAAAAATAAACACCATCCGAGCTCCAAAAATATAAAGCATAACAAAGGGACCGGTAAACCCGGTCCCTTTAAGTTCAGCTTAGTTTGGATAGAGCTGCGTGGCTCCCACGGGCGGCACATCAAAGGCACTGTCACTGTAGTAGACAACGCCGTTATCACCTTGGTAAACGTAATCGTACTGCGTTGAGATCTGAACGCTTGAACCATCGGACAATGTGTAGTCGTTCTGGTCGAAGATATAGTCCGAGAAACGATCAGATGAGTACGTACCGTAGTTCATATTGCTCTCCACCATATCGAATGTCATCGCGGTCATCGCAGACGCATACGCAGAGCTTGCAGCACAAACCATATTCATATTGTTGATAACAGTTGTTGTAATCTCCGCGGTCAGCTGATCGTTGAAATCAATAAACTGATCGTTGGTAGTTGTGTTATCGATGAAGACCTGGAACATCGTATCGTGGTATTCCTCGTAGTCCGACATGGGACAAATGAGGATGTAGTAACCCGGTACATCCCACACGATGATAGTATCCGTGTAACCATAACCCTCGATCGTATACTGATAGCCTCTGACCTCAGCCAGGATGCAAAGTGCATAATCACCATACTGGTCATTCGGGATCGTATATAGTCTCTGCGAAGCTGTCATCTCGACCCAGTCTGTCTGCATTCCGTACAATTCCAAACCCGGCTCGATGGTATTGTAGAATTCCTCATATCTTGCATTGACCACACTCTCGTAAAAAGACATGTCCTCGTCTCTTGTATAAACCGCACTCGGGTCCAAAGTAGCAGCGAGTTCATCGCAGTAACCGGATGCGTTCTCATAGTACTTCATGAAGATCATTGTCTGTGTATCCATGGCGCCATCCTGCATTGTCATGATGGTATTTCCTGACACGCGCTCGATATACTGTTCACCACATTTATAGATCATCATGACGGAGCCATCGGAATTCGTGACCGCCTCTGTAACGCGCAAGGGATAACCCAGGCATGTAGTCTCATCACAGCAGTTGACCTGGCTTGCAGCAGTGAAGCCTTCCGGCACAGCTACCTGACCGAGAGTTGCCGTATCCCACTCGATAGGCTGTAGTGTGAAAGTAAACACTTCCGGCTCCTCAACAGGCGCCTGCGTCTCAGTTGCGCCTGCAGTTGTCCCTGCTGTCGTACTTGTGGCTTCCGCGGTCTCACGGCTGCTGAATCCGGACCTTCCGGATGAACTTCGTGAGTCACGCTTGCTTCCCCCTGAAGAACAGCCGCATAAAAGCAAACTCATAACCAAAACAATACTTAGAAATCTTCTCATATAACTACCTCCCCCAAAAACTTAAGCAGTCATACTCATATCCCCAAAATAGCACAGAAAACAGGCGTAAAACGCCTGTTCATGCTTTATTAACTGTATGTTAAATCATTCCTAATCCTATGTGGATCTCAACGCGTAGAGCATCATCATGGACAGGACAGATTACTGTCTTGTAGTTTGCCACTCTGCTATTATATCCTCAGAATGATTCTCACCCCGGGGGTATCTTTATGAGCAATCCTGCAAAATACGATGAGGCCACTCAGCGAAAGTATAGGAAGCTGTTTTTCTTCTCGCTCGGACTGTTTGGTATTCTTCTGTTGCTAGAGTTTCTGCTTATCACTTTGCAGACCCGCGGGGGTGTTAATTTCAAGATACAGCCGCTTATGATTCTGCTTACGATGTTACTGGAGTTCGCAGCTGTGCCGATGATGCTTGTCACGGGGTTTATCTATATCAGGTCATCGATATATCTTCGAAGGCAAAAAGAGAATGAAGCGCAGTCTCAGGTTGCATCTGTTAACATTCCTAAGACTAACCGGCACGCGGACGACAGTAAGGTCGCGGCTATTCTTTATGGCTGTGCGTTCATCCTGATGGCTTTGGGAGATCTTGCTTTTTGGTATAAGTGGCATTCGCTTGAGAGCGATTACATCGTGCTTCTTGTGCTGCTTCTTATGTACCAATCTGTGTTTGTAATAGGTGCGTGTGTTTTCGCGCGGCAAAGTAATAAGCAAAGGTATATCGATGATGTAGATGCGATGGCCCCCGGCGAGAAGCGTAAAACTCGTATCAGTCTTTTTACTGCTGTTTTCGTGCTGGTGATCTTGTGTCTGATCGGCGGGTTCGGGCTCATGATGGCGAATTCGATGACGCGATATGTTTATCTGTCGAGAAACGGATCCTATGACAAGTCTATGGAGCAGTATGTGGCGGGAGCTTCGATGGAGATTAGTTCCGAAGATCTTATCAATGGCGAGTGGTCATATGAATTGGAGGAAAGGGCGCCGCAGATCGAGTTCTCTGAGGTCGAGGGTGCCGAGTATTATGTGATCTATATGGTAGATGAGTCGCTTTACGGCAATGAGGTGTGGTATGTTGATGATCTTCATTCCACTTCGCTCGATGCCGGGTCATCTGAGGGCACGTATCTCGGCTTGACGTATCACGAAGACCGCGAGCCGCATGTTTATTCGATCAGTGTGTATGCGATGGCAGGACGACCGGATACGTCGGTGGTTGTTGATATGTATGATGATTCGTCGTTCAGTCCGTTGGGATTTTATTATGACGTTCTTAATGTCTCCCGCCGCGGGGACCCGTCGGTTTACGGAAATGTATTAGCGTACGGATATATAAGCGGAACGTATTAATAAACTATCCCGGGAAAGCATTGAAGCGGTAATAATGATTATCTTGGATTTATTCTTCATGTCTCGTCCGGGTAATCCCAGAATCCTCCCTTATGGAAATTCTCATTGCCGAGCGGCTTGGCGATCAGCTTAAATATCACGCAGCCGTCAGGACAGACGACAGTCTTGGTGTACTTTCCGTCACCTCCGAGATTTATCAGATCTCCGCCGCTTCGTACAGCTTCCATCAGAGGATAAAGCATCATCATTGTCTTGGAGCAGATTCCGTATCCCTCTTCGTTTACGGGACAGCCGTATGTGCAGGTATATTTATCGCCTATCTCTTCCCCGTTACGGCAATATCTCTCTGTATGATCTCCATGCAAGTAACCTGTCACTTCAACAGTAAACTCATACTCTTCGTCATACCATTTCTTCATAAAAGACCTCCCTTATCTTCATTACGCCATACACTCTTGCTTATCTTATACGTACCGCCGTGATAAGGACCTTCCCCCTCGAAAAGCACCGTAAACCCACACTTTTCGAGCACCCGTCCCGAGGCGGCATTCTCCTGAAGCCGGATGCCGTATACTTCCGAGGCACCGACTCTTTCTGCCATAACAGGAAGAAAAGCAGTAACGGCTTCAGTTGCATAGCCCTTTCCTGTATAAGCCTTAGCAACATGATAACCGATTTCCCACTTTCCGTCTTCGATCGGGACCAACTGAACATAGCCGATGTTCTTGTTGTCTTCTTTGGTGATCAGCGCATAGACGAGAGGTCCTTCAGTCGAACCATACTGAGAGATCAGAAAACCGATCGTCTCCTTGGCATCTTCCAAGGTCTCGAAGACTTCATCGGGAACAAAACGCCTCGTATCTTCATCCAAGGAGTTCTTATGGACATCCATTGCCATGTCCACGGTAAGTTCGGTAATTCTCAATCTGTCAGTTTCTAACAACATATTGTTCCAAATTATTCAAACTTCACGGTGCCGACTTCTATATGAATCTATTGTGTGGAGCAGAGTATCTTCAACGATTAGAAATCCGTCATTATTATTCTCCGTATACAGCATTTATCCGTTCTTCGTCAAACCCGAAGAACCACGTTAACAAAAATCCTCCTATATAAGCACATAGCATTGCAATAATGTACTTAATCTGCTGGCCGGGTTCGACTATAAGGAGACCGAACAAACCGGAAACTCCCTGGGTAGTGGTGCCGATGTGAAAGAGCGAAGCCACAACTCCGCCAAAACCCGCACCGACGCAGGCTGTGATAAATGACCTGCCCAAAGGAAGCGTGACCGCATACATTAAAGGTTCACCGACTCCCAATATTCCGACCGGAATAGAATCCCTGATAAGTCTTCGAAGCTTCTTATTCCTCGTCTTCAGGTAAAGAGCGATGCCTGCACCTACCTGTCCGCCTCCTGACATCATCAGAATTGGAAGAAGGTAATTGATTCCTGCCGTAGGACCCGAAGGATCGTTAAGCAGTGTGTGTATCGGGATCAGAGCCTGATGGAGACCTACGGCAACAAGTGGCAGGAATCCCGCAGACAATATGAAGCCGCCTGCTGCACCGAGGCTGCCGTATATATAATCCATCGCTATGTAGATCCCCTTGGTAAGGATCGCTCCGACAGGCTGTATGACAATAACTATCGATAATCCCCCTATGATAAGAACCAGCAGAGGCGAGATAAAAGTATCTAACACTTCCGGCATGACCTTCCTTATCTTCTTCTCGATCCATGCGAAGAACATGCCTGCGATCATCGCTGCAATCAGGCCCCCGTTCGAAGGGTTATAGACGGCTCCTGTCATAGGCAGAATAACATCCTGATCATTGAACTTGGAAAGCAGGGGCATCGCCGAATTTGCAATGCAGATAGCTCCCGCTATGCCTCCGAGGATCGGTGAGCCTCCGAACTGTGCCGCGGCATTATATCCGACAAAAGCAGAGAGATATGCGAACATCGCCCATCCCATCGTCCTTATGCACTCGTACCACCATATTCCGCTTAACATACCATTGGAAGAGACGTTGATAACATTTGTCAAACCGTTAATAAGCCCGGCTGCGATTATTCCTGGCAGCAGCGGAATGAAGATATCAGCTATTCTCTTAAAGAATCGCTGCAAGGGCTTGTTATGCTTAGCTTTCAATGCATCTTTGTTAACCTTGGCCACATAACCTGCTGAATCAGAGACCATGCTCTTCCCGATTCCCGTAAGCTTAGAGAAGGCCTCAAGTATCTTGCCCGACTTGCCCGGTCCAAACACTATCTGGATCGTATCAGCTTCGACTACTCCCAGGACGCCTTCGACTGATTTTAACTTGTCGACGGAGACCTTGGACATATCCTTAACGCCGACACGGAGCCTCGTCATGCACGCCATGTTGCTCCTGATATTATCTTTGCCGCCCAGATACTCCAGCAACTGTACGCTCACTTCATCAGCATTCATTGTCACTTTTACCTCCCTGATTCACTATCTGCACTATTCCCTCTGCCCTTGCCTTGAGCTTCTCATTCAGGGGCTCGACTTCGATCATGAGGTTCTGATAGACCCTTCCCGTCATAGCCATGCTTCCCGTGGAGATCATGTTGAGAATGATCTTCTGCGCAGTGCCGGCCTTCAGCCTCGTGGAACCCGTAAGAACTTCAGGACCCGTTACGGGCTCAATGGCAATGTCAGCTTCCTTACCTACAAGCGAGTCCTTATTACATGCTATGGCAACCGTGCTGCAGCCGATGCTTCCGGCATATCTCAACCCGTATATAACATATGGTGTCCTGCCGCTTGCCGACAGTCCAATTACCAAGTCCTTCGAATTAAGACCGATGCCCTTTAAGTCTTCTTCGCACAAAGAAGTGCTGTCTTCCGCGCCTTCCACAGCTTGGCATAAAGCCTCGTTCCCACCTGCGATGATCCCCACCACAATATCAGGTGAGACTCCGAAAGTAGGCGGACACTCAGAAGCATCGAGCACACCGAGCCTGCCGCTAGTACCGGCACCAATGTATATTATTCGGCCACCCTCCCGTAATCTTTCCGAAGCAAGTTCGATGGCTTCGGCGACCTGCGGGAGTACTTCATGTACAGCCGCAACCGCATTAAAGTCCTCACTGTTCATGAGCTTCGCGATTTCTATAGCGCTCATCTTATCCAGATCTGTGCTCTCAGGATTTCTTTGTTCAGTCGTAAGTAATGTCAGGTCCACCATCAAAGGCTCCTTACTATTTATCATCCGGATACCAGTGGTCCATCGGAATGCCGTGCGGATATCCGTCATCACCCAACACAGCTATCTTCCCCTCATCGAACGATTATTCTTCCTTAGTTATTATTCGTATCATCTGTAACGTAAAAACAGAGCCTGTGAGTTGATGTGCCTCACAGGCTCATAAAATGCTTACCTTTCAAGCATTAATCAGGTGTATTGCCTTGAAAATCACAGTTCCAGCAGGTATACAGATTATCGTTTCCAGTATAGCGATCAACTCGTATACATAGCGGATGACCGCACCACGGGCACTCGATATTTGTATCTTGTACTATTATTCCTTCCCCGCCGATAACCTTTTCCAATACATTGAGATTAAGCTCTTTGCTCTTATCTTCCATTTCAGTTACCTCCAATATCCCAGTATGATACGCAATATTATCTCCCTATAGTTATTATCGGTTCTTCAAAGTCCTGTTAATAATGAGTTAATTAGGCTATCTGACTTCATTAATTCCATTGATATCACCTCCGAGGA
>JAEEGJ010005486.1_pt1 | contig 39798 bp, 40 predicted proteins | sample 8958761 | NCBI WGS metagenome assembly JAEEGJ01 (sample SAMN16246546, study PRJNA631951) | gut metagenome | biome: gut microbiome; feature: rumen; material: RS-attached | host: Bos | place: Iran: Karaj | collected 2018-10 | reverse complement strand
GTTGAAAGTCATATGGAAGGTGATTATTTAGTGTTATACGTTTCCAACTCACGCAGCGGTTCGCGGCCGCTAGTATTTGTCTTATGGCGTGATTGCAAATATAGGTCATTTTCAGTTTATTCCCAATAGAAAGGTGTTTCATGTGTCCTGAAATAACGCCTGCGTCAATAGAGTTCGCTTCCATCCGTCACCTGTGTAATGCTTTTTGTCCAATGCTTTGTAAAAAGCCCAGAAACCGCTATTTTTGTATAAACCCTATAAGCCATGTACAATCCCTTCACGAGAACCGAAGAAAACGCGATCATGCGTTATGTCTTTGCCATCATCGACGCAGATATGAATATCCATCAAAGCGAGGAGGCGTTTCTGACGCTCCTCGGCATGAAATTCGGCTTCTCGCAACGTGACTTGATGAACGCGGTCATCACGGATGAACAGGTCGCCGTCAGGACACTTTCTTCCATGTCAGCGGAAAAGAAACGGCTCGCAACCTCGCTGTTCACGGCGGCAGCGCTGGCGGACGGGAACACCAGACTTGGAAAAGCGGAGATGGAGAAATGCCTCAATATCCTGAAGAAATGCTCCCTGCCGATGGATGTGCCGTTCACAGAATCTGTGAGGATCGCACATTCCTTTGTGGACCGATAGGTCATATCAAGTTGTATGGACCCTCATGATAATTGCACTACTAACAATCGCATATGAGTACCCTGCCCGATACCTACAAACTGGACAAGAACCTTCGATGGGAAGATTTCGAAGTCAATGACAATTTCGACGATTCGTATAGACGGCTTAATTTCAAGGACATTGAGTATATTTCTGACATATTCATAACCTATCTGCCCGGCGGAGAGAACCTTACCGTCGATATCGATCTGAAGCGAAGGGTCGTCCTGAAGATCAACCAGATTGGCCATCATTCCTATCCGGACGTCGAGCCGGGTGACGGGTATCTCTTCACAATCTACAATGATGACCTGGGAACGGCGCAACTTGGCACAAAGCCCGTCAGGCTGGTCATGGCTACTGAAGACTATCTCATCTTCCGAGGATATGACGTCCTGGCAATGGGTCCCTTCGGCCTGGTCGATCCGGGGAATACCGATTACGGCGTGGCCGTGTTCCTCAAGAACAGGGGCATCCGGAAAATCGCCTTCTACCGGTATGATACCCGGAAGTGCTATGAGTATGCAAATAAAAGCAACCGAATCCAGCAACTGCCCCTGACCTTTTCCGAAGGTGGAAGCTCTCTTTTTCAGGAGAGCGATTCCCATGATGCGGCCGACATCAGCTATGAGAGGGTCAAGAGGAATGCCGACGCTTTCAAGAGAAGGATGTCCACTATGAACATGCTGGAGAAAATAAGTCTCGCCCGTGAAACGGACCGAATCTTCAACATCGGAGCCAGGTATTGGAATGACGGTGATCGCGATACCGCGATGAAGTATTTTGCCGAAGCTTTGGATCTCTTCCCCATAAACACCGACGTCATCGGTATCTATGGAGATTATTTCGAATACTCTGACTACGACCTCTCCATGAAATTCTACGAACTCGCCATCAGCCTGGGTTCCACCAGGAAGAAAGATTTCTATCAGCTGGCGAACTTCTATAAATGGAAGGGCGATTATCACAGGGCCGACCAGTGCTACACTCTGTGGGAACTTGTGAAAGCACGCTCCGGTATCGACTCGGACGAATAGTCCGCCGTATCCACAGACAATCACTTTCCAAGCCGCTGGCAGAAACGCCGGCGGCCGCTGTTTTTGCGCAGCCATGTTAGGATGGTTTCCGCATCCCTAGCTGTCCATCATCGTGATGAGCCCGAACGTGCACACGATGAGGACCATCTTGAGCAGGAACACGAGTGCGTCCCAAGCCGTCCTGACAGGCCAAAGCAGGATTTCGATGATCGTCTTCATTGTTTGCGTGTCAATTTCATTGATTACAGGCAGACGGCCGTTCGCGGCGCACGGGCCGGAACTGAAGAACCGTCATGTTCATACGACTGTTGCAGGTCCACCGCGAGAGATGTGGACAGGACGCTTGACCGAGAAAAATGATACCGCCGGGGCTGACGATATCGCGTCTCTTCGTTTCAACTCCGGACTGGAGCACCCCCCGCACCCCGGTGCCTCCGAGACTGCTGCAAAGATATGCATATTATTTCTGATAAACAACCATCTGTGACTTCTACCCTTCCGCAGCCATCCTCCGAAGCCGGAAGGGAGGGAACGGCAACGTCAAGGGGAAGTGGAAGAAAGGACGTCCTTGGACGCCCCTTTGTTCACGCCGGACGGGGACCGTACGGGCCGTACAGCCTGTGGTGGGCGGTCCGCACCCTTGACGCCGGGAGGGATACCGCCCCCGGTGTTCCCTCCCAGTTTTGCGGATGGAGGGAGGCGCTGTGAAGGGAAAAGTAAAGGCGGGCGGTCCTCCAGGGTACCGCCCGCCCGTGAAGCGCATCACTCCGTTTCCACACCAAGCGCTCCTAGAAGGGCACTCGCATGCTCGAACAGCGCATCCTCGTTCCCGCCTCCGTCGTCCTCCAGGAATTCCATGGCCGCCAGGTGCGCCACCGTCAGGGCGCTGGTGCGCGCATCCGTGATGGGGGTCGGTCTTTCCGTCAGTCTCGATTTGACCGCGTCGTAGTTGTCTATTGCCTTGACCAAGGCGCAGGCAAGAGACAGGATCTCCATCGTATAGAGATCTTTGAGGTGAATATTCTCTAACATCCCAATGTTCACTTTTGGGTATCACTTCAGGTGGATTTGCCGCCTTTGCGATATGGAGCATTCCAGCCGGATCATCCGCTGCAACGCTTCCAGTAAACTGATCGGAACACGTCTTTCCATCACCTCCGTCTCTTCCGTGGCAGTTCGTCCGGCAGCACCGGGTGGCGGCAGCCCGGAAATAAACGGAGGCGGCCCCCTGGCCAGGAACCACATACGGGTAGCCGGGCAAGCCATCACCATGAGGCAATTTGAATAGTTCAAGCAGGTCTGTCTTCCGGTCATCTCATCGGGCTGTACCTTTCTTGATGCAAATTTCAGTAAGTCCTGCTGAATTCGCTTTCTTAAAGGCAGATAGCCTTCATCTCCCTTCCGCCGGACCGTCCGCCCGAGGGATGAAGGGGCCCCGTGAGCGGAGGGAGAAGGAACGCGGGAGGGACGCCCGCCCGGGGCGGAAAGCGGCCAGGGCGCCAGGAGGGATTGTTGACCGGAACGAGTCGGCTTTTCACCAAGGGTGAAATATGCGAGTGAAGCGGAAACACTCCCGAACCGCCCGCCTCCCGCGTTCCTTCGACCGGCAGCGGAAAGGGTCTGGAATCCCTCGGGCGGACGCAGGGAGGGGAGCGCAGGGGGACGGGAACCGGCGTCCGCAGCTGGCGTGACGAAATCAGGGGGCGCCTGAGTTCGTCAATCCCTGGTGCAACCAGGGAGTCGCTTGGCGGTCCGGAGGGTGGACGGGCATCAGGAACGGACGGGCCCCTTCGGAAGGACGACGGGTGGATCCCGCGCTGACGGCAAAGGGGAGAATCGCCCCGGCGCCGTTCCCCCGACCGGTCCGGCGGATCGGGCATAAAAAAATCCCGCACCGTCACGGCGCGGGATCCAAGGTATCCTTCGGAAAAGGAGCCGTCCTCCAGAAAGAGGAAGGGTCTGCCAGATGCGGCAGCAGCAAGTTGATCAGGGGTCCGAACGGACGGATTGTCGGCCTGCTCTTCTTCTGTAATACCTAAAGTATAGATTTAGATTAAAGTATTTATCTATATGGAATAAAATGAGAGATACTGTCTAAATCTTTATCTATGTGAACACGTCCATATACTTGGAAAACCATTGGATAATCTCCCCGTCATCGATCGGGACGCTCCACTTGTCTGGGTTGACATCACGGCACCGCCGCCACGGGGAGTCTTCACCCGTGAGCAGTTCGACGACATTCCTCATGCCCCTGTCGACACAGGCGAGAATCGTCCTCGCCATCACGGAATAAAGGTCGGGATCCCTTTGGCGAAGCCTCTCCGACGCACCGGAATAGACGTCAGGCACGAACTGAGCCTTGGTGTATACACGGGCGAAGACGGGACCATAACGCCACATCAAAGGCTGCTCGTCAATGATTCTTATCTGTCTGTTCACCAAACAAATACCATAAATGATATAAAGTGAGGCTTGAAGGAAGGACATCGTCAGTGGGCGCTGCCTGTCAAGACCATTCCTGATCAGGAAATAGAGGTCCGCCACGGCTTCCGCCAGTTCAATGCTTCCGTACGTAACCTTACCGTCGCATTGAGGGGCGGACTGCCCAGCCTCCGCCTCACCTGGGGCTGTCGCCTCCTTCGCGTCGCTATTCTGGGAACGTGTCTCCTGACCGGTCTCCTTGCAGATTTCCTTCAGGCTGAGCGGGGAAGGTCTGGCAAGCCGGCTCCTTCTCCCGGAAGGGCGAACGCCGTCCGTCTCCGACTTGTTCATGTACAGCAGATGCAGCGTCGTCATGAAAGGCTCCGCGAATTCCGGCCGGACATTCTCCACCCCGGTGAGCCAGTTTAGCATCATTTCCATATTCTTGTGTGTCAAAATACTCGTCTGCTCCATTTCATTCGTCACTTTATGTCATTGAAAGATGTCGGGAGGGCTGTTTTGTCAACCCTCCCGACGGAAGGAAAGCCATCACCAGGAGCCGTCGAACTCCTCGGGAAGGTCGGGCGCGGGGCTCGCTGGAGCTGCGCCCTGTCCGGTCGGGGCACCCTGCTGCCTGTCCTCGAACTCGAAGGTCCTCAGGTTACCCAGGATCGGGGTGTAGCGTTCCATCTCCTCCCTGGAGATGCCCAGCTTCTGCCGGTTCTCCCTCCCGACGGACGCCTTCACCATGAAGTCGCTTCCGTACTTGTTGTTCGGGGTCGGCTTGACCTCGATGTCGAGGTTGATGGTCTTCTTGCCGTTCTTCTCGGAGAGGAACAGGCACGGGTTGTCCTCGAGCGGGATGAAGATACCCTTCTTCCCTTCGCAGATGCGGGTCTGGTGCACGAGGTTCGTGAGGGCGATGTTGCCCAGGTGGGTTGTTCTCTTAGCCATAGCTGTTGTTGTTAAATGGGTTACTGCTTTATATTTTACAAATATAACTTATTTTATTAAACAAATTCTAACGAAATCAAATGCACGGAAGTACCGAGAAACGGCGCGCCCCCTTTACGGTGGACAGGTACCTCCCATAGAGCTGACGGTCGTACTGCTCCAGTTCCTTCCTGTCGAACACGGTCTTGAGGTAGAGCCGGTACTCCTCCGGATGCTGCGTACGGAAAGCCTCCTCGTCGAACCTGCTCTCGTTGACGGACTTGTACCGGGCGACCGTCCGGGTCTCCCCCGTGGCCGGATCCACCGCCGTCATCGCCTCGGCGTCCCGGATGGATGTCTTGATGGCCGTCTCGACGCGCATGATCTCCTCGTCGAGCTGCTCCCTCTCCGACTTCAGCTCCAGGTACCGCCTGCAGTTGTCCAGGTCCTCGCCCGTGGCAACGCGTACCTTCCGGTCGACGGAGGCCGGGTATTTCAGGAGGGAGTCCTGGGAGTCGAGCGCCTCGGGCTCTATCCCGAGGAGGAGATTCTCGTTCCAGAAGCGGTCTATGGCCCCCTTTACCGTGGCGTAGAATCCCGGGTTGAAATGCACCCAGGCATGGTCCATGGACAGTCTCGGGGACCCTGTCACCCACGCGATGGCGGCCATCCCGATGCCCATCACGCCCATCTGGTACTGAACCTGGCATACCCAGTAGAGGGGCAGGTTGTTCTTGTCCACGGGCTTCGATGTCGACTTGATCTCGAGGATGCACAAGTTTTCCTCCGTCTGGTCGAATCCCTCGGGGTAGAAGAGCCTGTCGGGCGACACCCGCAGCCACGGGCAGTCGTCATCCACCGCCAGCCAGTCCCCCGCCGACTCCGGGACGATCGTCGCCCCGGTCGCGTCAGCGAAGTACTCGGCGACGGCGGGTTCCAGGAAATGTCCGTTGCGCATGGCCTGCGTCTCCTGGACGGGCGGGTCGATGCCCATCCGCTGGCGCCAAAGCCGAAGCGGCGTGGAGAAGGGGCTCGCGCCCATAACCGTCCCCGCGTCGGAGGACCCGATGCCCTTGAGGCGCTCGAGCAGCCAGTCCTCATGGGTGGCCGGCCGTATGATCGTGTATCCCATACCGTCCCCTCCCTATGCCGTTTTCTTGCGTCCGGCCTGCTCCATAAGGAGGTCGAAGTCCTGGTCGGAGATGGTGTATATCTTCTCTATCCTCCGCCTGATCGCCGGGATGTCGTCCGTAGTTGACGAGGCGATGGCCACGCTCTGCAGCCAGTAGCCGCTTTGCGGGGTCAGCGGCCTCCTCTCGGCGGGTGTCCGCTGCCTTCGCTGCGGAGCCGTCCCCGAGGCGGCCGTCCCCTGCGGGAGGTCGTACTTGCTCCGGTCCTCCTCGAAGTAGACGTCTGCCCCTAGGCCGATGGCCTTCCCCGCGACGGAGATCGCGTCAGAGAGTGCCATCTTGAAGGCCTCGTCGTTGACGAAGAGCTTCCCCGAACGTTCCACCCTCGTGTAGACGTTGCCTCCGGTCCCCGGAATCGCGGCGGACCACTCCCCGCTTTCCGGGTCCTTCACGTACAGGTTCACGTCCACGAAGGCGGACACCTCCGTGTCGGAGGCGGCCTGGGTGTACTTGTTCACGATCTCGTACCGCCACCCGAAACCGCAGGGGCCGAATACCTCGGTCAGATGCTTCAGCCTCCACATCGTGTTGATGTTCGTCGAGCCCTTGAGCCGCCCGTCCTCGATGGGCTTCTTCGCCTCGGACGGGACGCACCGCAGCCGTTCGTACAGCCGCATGTTCACGGGCGCCGCCGGGTCTCCGGCCGCCGCGCCCTGATTCTTGTTCGTCTGCATGTCTTTGTTCATTAATTGGTTATGGTTTTTATATAAAAATATATTTATATCAAAACATGATCGGGACAGTCAGGTCTGTCCCCGAGAAGGGGGTCACGTCCCCGTCTGGGGCCCTGTGCTCCCACTTCCCGCAACGGGTCGCCACCGCCCCGGCTCCCAGCTGGGAGAGCACAGCGTTCATCATCCGGCAGGACTTCCTCGTCGGCAGCGTCTCCCCGGAGAGCGTCACTGTCCCCTCCGTCCTCGCCACCCTCAGGCAGGGCGTCCTGTGCAGCCAGACCGTGGTCACACCCCGTTCCGTGGTGACCGTCCTCCCGTTCATCTCCAGCGGCGCGCCCGTCATCACTGCGGCGGCCGTCATCATGTCGCTTCTTGTCATGGTTTTCTGTTTTGTCATATCGTATATCCGCCGTCGATGCCGACGATGGACTCGGGGCGGAACGCCCGCCAGTCGTCGCGTACGAGGTCGAAGTAGACGAAGGTCATGAGCGGCCTGTCCCCGCCCTTGCCGGAGGGATCCCCCCGGTGTTCGCGGATGAGGTCCGCGTCCCTCGTCCCGTAGGCGCTGCGCATCGATCCGTCTGCCTTGACATATCGGAAGTGTACGACATCGGCCTGCATCGCCTTCTTCAGGTCGAGCAAGAGTCCGGCCTTCCTCACCGCTCCGTCCCCCCTCCCCGTGCGGGAGAACACCAGGGACGCGAGGGTGCGGACCTCCTGGTCCGCCGTCCTCTCAAGGAACTCGTCGGCCGTCATAGCGTCTTCCTCCCTGCCGCCCTGAGGACGGCCTTCTTGACGATCTTCCCGAGGCTGGAAGCCAGCGAGACGACATCGTCCATCACGATGTAGGAGTCGTACATCCTCCGGAGTTCGTCCGCCGGCAGCGAGGAGACGATGCTGATCCCTACCGGCGTGAACCCGTCCCTCCGCACCTCGTCCGCGGCTTCCCGTACCGCCCGGGCGCCGCCCTCGGCGCAACCGTCCGACACGATGAACATCAGCGCACGCTCGGAGGTCCGCCTGCGGATGCGCGAGGCCGCCTCCAGGATTGCGGCGGCCGTGGGGGTGCCGCCGAACGAGCCGACCGATCCGATTCCGTTCGCCCTGCCGGGGACGTTCCCCTCGCGGTAGTTGCGGATGACGTTCTTGCCGCCCGCGGACGTGTAGCCGTAGATGTACAGTCCCACGTTCGGGATCTTCCCGACCGCCTCGTTCACGAGTACGGCGGTGTCTCGGGCCAGCCGTTCGCGGATTCCGCACATGGATCCGGACTCGTCGATCACCAGCGCGACGCTCACCCTCTCGCTGCGGACCTCGCCCTTACGGACGTAGACGGTCTGCACGCCCTGCTTCGCCTCGCCGAGCTTGTTCGTGTCAAGCAGGCCGCTCCTCATCCCGGTAAGGGTGTATGCGTACTCCGTGCTGTTGCACCGCAGCGCCTGTGCGACCGCCGGTATGAACCTCCTCACCCTCGAGAGGGAATCCGAATAGGCGTCCGCGTTTTCCCCGGGACGGATGACGACGGTGCCCTCGCGCTCGCCTCTCTCCAGCAGGCCTTCGCACTCCTTCGCGAGAAGCGCCCCGTCCTTCCTGGCGGCCTCGGCCATGTCGTCTTCCCCGAGCGGGTTCGTCCCGGGTCCTGCGGGATCCGACGTCAGCTCTTTCACGGCGTCCTCGATCTCGCCGAAGAGTCTCCGTATCTCCTCGTCGGTCATCTCTCCGCCGTGCCCTCCGGGCGCATCCCCGGACGCGTTCCCTTCACTTCCGGAGGGTCCCGCCTCCGTCCCGGCTTCCTTCGTACCGTCACCACGCTGCGGACATCCGCTTCGCGGAAATCCCTTCCCGGATGCCCCTCCTGACTTCGATTCCTTCCCCTTCTCACCTTCCGTTCCGGATGAGCCGCCCTGGCCGGTTCCTGATCCCCCGGAGGCTTCCCCGTCGCTTTCGCCCTCCTGGCCGGTGTCTTCGGCGGTATCGTCCTTCTGTTCCTCCTCCCGGGAGAGCCGTTCCTTGATGAGCTCATAGATGTCCCTGGCGCGCTCCAGGCATTCGGTGGTCGACTCCGGATAGGGGTCGAGGAGGTCCCGGACCTCCAGGAGGGTGTCCGCGAATTCCGCCGCGTCGTCCATATCGAGCGAGGAGGGATATCTGACGATGCTGAACACCGCGTTGAAAAGACGGGCGAACGCTCCGAGGCGGACCTCTTCCTCCTTCTTCCCCATCTCCTCCTCATATCGGCCGAAGTGATACTGCTTTGCGGACTTGAGGAAATTGGCGAGGCCGGGCTTTCGCTCCCCGAGCTCACGCTCGATGCGCTCGTCCTCCAGGACGTTCTGCAGGCTGTGGACGACCTCGTTCTCCGCATCCGGCAGTCTCGTGAAGTCGGTATAGAGGAGGTGGCTGCCCTCGTGTACGGTCAGACCCAGGAAGACATCGAGCCGCTTCCCGACCGGCAGCGACCGGTCGTCCAGGACCCTGCTAGCGACGAAGACGCTGTGGGAATCCGTGCAGGAGCGCGTTGCGTCGATGCGGACCGCCACCTTGAAGGGCGTGTCCATGGCGACGATCATCTGCCCGGCCAGCCGGTAGGCTTTCTTGAGGAGGTCCTCGTCGTTTCTGGGATTCACCAGGACCGATGAATAGGCGGAGTCCGCCGGGAGGGTATCCTCCCAGCCAAGGCGGCCGCTCCTGCGGATCCTGACGAAGTGTTCGCCGTCCCGCTCCAGGAAATCCTTCGAGAGAAGGTCGAGTTTCTCCTCCCGGGTAAGGTTTGAAATATCGATATGCGTATTCATATGTAAAGACTTATGACGATTGTTCTCAACCGTCGGTTCAGTTCGCGATGACCGCGTTCCAGACGATGCTCCGCTCGCCTTCGGACTTGGTTCCCTCGAAGAGCGGGAGATAGGTCAGTTCCATGGCGGCCGCTGCCGTGTATCCGGCAGCGACCATCCGCGCGGCGCGCAGCGTCTCGCGTGTGGAAAGCGTCGTTCCCAGTTCCTCCTTGGCGTAGTTCGACCGCACGGTCCCCGCCGTGCTCACGATGTTCCGCGCGTCGGACTTGTTGATACCGTACCGCTTCATGAGGACTTCGACCTCCTGCTCCGCCGGCATGTAAGACAGTTCGACGGGGAAGAAACGGTCCATCAGGGCCCGGTCCATCATGTTCGTCCCTGTGTATTCGGCCCCGATGTTCGCAGTGGCGACGAAACGGCATTTCGGATGGACGGGAATCGAACGACGGTCCTTCGTCCCGGCCATCTCCACGGGGAGGGCCCTCCGGCTGTCAAGGCACGGAAGCAGGATGTTGTTGACGGCTGGCGTGGCCCTCGAGAGCTCGTCGAGAAGGATCACCCCTTCCTCCTGGATATCCTGCGTGAAGGAGGCGTAGTCGAACACGGAGGATCCGTCCGGGGCGATGCGGTGAACGCCGAGCATCTCGGATATCGGGTCGTACATCGAGCCCATGTCATAGACATGGCACTTGAGCCCGAGCTTGCGGCAGGCCGTCAGCACCAGTTCCGTCTTGCCAGTCCCGGAGGGGCCGGTGAATAGCGTGTTCTCCTGCTGGAGAAGGTTCACGAGCAGCAGATACCAGTTGTCCTCCCCCACCCAGAATCCGTCGTCCTCGATCGTGGGGACGGCGAAACGGGGGTTCTTCCTGATCCTGTCCAGGAGCGTCAGTGGCCTCGGCTGCGCGCTGTCCTCGCTGAAGACGCCCGTCGACGGGGTTCCGGGCTCGTTGACCTTGTGGCTGGCCATATAGGCATTGTAGGCCTCGACCATCTCCGTCGAGGGGGCGTGACGCGGGTCGACCAGGTCTTTCGCCGCCACGCTGACGGGGAAGATATCCCCGGCCGAATAGAAGGGCGTGACGCTCTTCGTGCGCATCTCTAGGGTCTCGGAGGCGAAGACGGTCCCCACAGGATAGGCGGATCTGACCGCCGTGTCCGCCTGGACGTTGAGATCTGAAATGATACCCTTGCCGGAAGGGTCCGTCTGATGCGGCATGGGGCGCAGCCTGCTGCGGCCTCCGTCCGTGACTGTCCTGAATAGGTAAATCATGCTCATGTGCGTGTGCTTTTAACTTCGCGGAAGAATCCGAGGGATGCGCCACAACGTGTGGCCGCAATCCCGACGGATTACGACGCAAGAGGAAAAGCACAAGGGGACTGCAAAAGCAGCCGCGGAAAAAGGGAGCGCCCGGAGCTTTTTCCGAAGTCTTTTGCGCGGGGAGGATTGACACATGTCTGGGGCTGCGGAAAACTGGGGATATTAAATCGACCAGAACAAGAGATTCTGATTATTATCCGCTATATTTGTAAAGAGACATTAATGACCATTCACCATGCCAAAAATCAGTTATAGAGGAGGCCTATACGAAGGGACATTGAAGGACGGAGTCCCCCACGGGAAAGGAATTCTGAAATGGGAAAGCGGTGACGAGTACCGTGGCCAATGGCAAGACGGGAAAATGACAGGATTCGGAATCCGCTTTGTAGGTAATGGGAGAGGCGGGTACTTCTCCCGTACCCAAGGATACTTTGTGGACGGGCAGCTTCAGTATCCGAGTTTTGTAGACTACAATGAGTTATAGTTTTAGAAATGGATAAGATCGTATTGGACGCCATGCGTTCCTATAACAGTGCTGCCCTGGATTGGGGTTTCCTCAGAATGGGAGGATTCTCGGGGAAGAGAATCACATTTGAAGAGTGTTGCAACAGTATGAGGTCAAGGTTGTATGGAGCCTCCATCCAAAACGACTATAGAGATAGGATCGGTGGTGCAATCATCGTTCTCAAGGAAGTCATTCAGTCAACGGGAGTATCCAGAAAAGAGGATATCTGTCCTACCATTCTTGTCTTTGCCGAGCTTTTGAAAACCTCAACCAAGCCCAAAACATATAATTTGCTATATTTGTAGAACGAGAATGGCCTTCCTATGTCCCACATAATTACCTACACCGAAGAAATCGAAGAGCACGGATCATGCCAGCAGCGTCCGGCGTTGGAGACTGGGGACAAGTATCTTCATGAGGTCGAGGGTAAGATGCGGCTTCGCATCGTCAAGGGCGTCCGTTTCGACCGGTATGTCTGGGAGGATGTCGCGCAGTGGAGCACCACCATTGAGGAGTTCTTCGAGGAGGAGTATACGCTGTTGTCGATTCCTGTTGACGCATCGACTGTCTCGGTCTTCGTGGCCAACGGCCTGCTCGGCATCCTGTCTCGTGACAGGGATTTGCTCCGGGGTGATCTCATCGTTCCCGCCTCCATCGGCAATGTCCCCGTGCGCGGCGTCGCGTCCTTCGGTTTCTACGATTGCCGGAATCTGACGCAGGTCACATTTGCACCGATGGTCGGCATTGTCTACGAATACGCCTTCGCCAAGAGCGGCATTCTGGCGATGACCTTCAACGACGAGTTTGCCATCATGGTCCATACTACCGCCATCGACGGTTGCGACTCTTTGCCCAAGTTCGACCCTCTTTTCGACCGTCCCTTTCCGGGAATGTATCTGTTTCGCGGTGGGCATGCGTTTGAAGAATGGGAGGAGAAACTCAGGCATATGCATTTCTTGACCGAAAACTGAACAGAATCGACGACAACCTTATAAACAATTGATTTATGGGAAGATATTTAGTCAGAATTGCCAGAAAGGTTTATGACATGGAGAATTGTGACGTCCGAGGCTATCCGCTCGAGACCATCGAATACACCGGCGAGGAGTACGAAACTTATGTCGAACCTGAAAACAGCTACGATGTCCACATGCTCGGCAATGGTTGGGAGGAACACACTGTAATCGAATAACTGAACTATGATAAAGAACCATTTGTATCAAGCCTTGAGGACGGCGATTGTCTTCTTTTTCGGGGCTTTGGTAGTTGCATGCGGCGAGGATAATCCCGTAGAACCGGACCCCGTCAAACCCGATATAACCGTCGATGCTTCCAGCTTGGACGTCTTCTCGTCCGGAATCAGGGTAGAAGCCGAACCTCCGGGTGGAACGTTCACGAAGGATGTCGTTTTCACCACAACGGATAAGTGGACCGCGACAGTATCTGGAGATGGATCGATCAGTTGGGTGTCGATCCGGCCGACCTCGGGGGCGGCTGGAAAAACGACGATGACCGTCTCGGTGTCTACTAACGATGCTGAATCAGAGCGCCGGGCGGAGGTAAAGATTGCCTGCGGTACTGTAAATAAGGCTTTCACGGTGATACAAGAAGGGCAAACCCCGAAGCCTCCGTCTCTAATCAATGTGACTAATCCAGAGGAATCGGGAATTACCGTAGTTAGCTATGACCAATCCAAAAGGGAATTGCTGATGGAGGTTCCGGAGGATAAGATTCCGAAAGTTGGAGACATCATATGTTCGGGGAGAACCGCTGAAGCGCCTTTTGGGTTCCTGGGAGAGGTAGAAAGCGTATCTGTCAGTAATACCAGGGCAGGTGAGGATATCGGGAAGAAATGGGTCCGTACCGGTTTTGCGGTATGCTCGCTCTATACGCTGTTTCAAAAACTTGGGGTAGAAGAAAAGAGATGGATTGCCCTGGGCGAGGGAGATGCCTCGTTTACTGACGATGCCGGACACTCTATAGAACCAGTAAAGGATAAAGAAGGAATTGATGTGGTCTCAATTCATCTTCCTATTAAGTTTGATGATGTGAAAATCGATTATACTTACGAAGTCTCCATTCCGCGCTGTTCTCTGTACGTTGATACAAAAACCATCAATCTCGTTTTCGGTTATGATGTTTTGATTAAACAGTCCGAATTGGTTCACTTAAAGGCCGCAGTGAAATTTCCATTCTCCAAGAAAGGAGAACTCATAAAAGATTTGAACTGGGATCGTCCATCTTTTGTACACGTCCGTGATATCCAACTGGGGCCGATTCCGGTAGTCGTTACGACTCAGTACATGATGACAGTCCCTTATGAATACTCGATATCCGCAAATATGGATATGGATATCTATAAGCGAGTAACCTATCATCATATGGGTGGGTATTACCACTGTGCCACTAACACACTCACCCCCCTTGATGGGAGTACCACTTTCTTTGAAGTCATTGAAGGTGACGATGAAGGAGAATACCAGCCGGAGTATTCAGAAAGGGAGTTCAGTGCGACAATAGATGGAAAGCTTTCCATCGGAGTGGATTTCGGCTGGTCTATCGGCCTTTATGGGGGTAATATTGACGATGACGGGGACATTTCCACCGGGTTGAACTATTTGGCAGCAGGCGCTAATGGTGGTATCAAGGTCTCAGACAAGATTTCTTTGGGCGCGATGACTAATATGGATGAGGTTTCACATAATGCCCTAAGGATAATTGATGATCAGACAATTAAGAGTAGCGTGTATGGGAAAATCTGGGGAACGTTTCTTTCTACCGATGTTTTAGGCGCGGAAATACAGTTTCTCACCGCTGAGAAGGAATGGGATTTCTATAAAACAGAATTGTACTCATCATTCTTTTTCCCGTATTATTCGAAGTTGAAAGTCAAATCAATCAACCATCAAGGGTTTATCAATGTGACCGGGAAAAAGCACAAACCGATTTTTAAAGGTTGGGCATCTGTCTTCAATGAAAACGACTTCGGTCTCTGCCTGGAAAGTGCCGATGGGAAGGACTATTACGTATTCAGTATGAAAGGTCACCCCATCAATAAGGATAATGAATTCAGTTTTGATTTGCCAGTCAATATCTCCAACCTCCGCCGTGGTGTCAAGTACTCGGTGTATCCTTATAGCCGTGTAACCAATTTTTTGGGGCTTGGCGGTGAAAAGATGGTTTGCCGGAAAGGAGTAGGTTTCTTGATTTCGGAAGATGGTCAGTTGTCAACAGGGGTCATTGACGATGTCCCCGGGGAAGTTTTATAATAGTCCGCAGCATATGAAAAAAATAACTGTAGCTATCATTTCTGCGGCACTCCTTTATGTCGCCAGTGGATGTCTGGTTGAAGAAAGCTCAACGAGCGCTCCCAACATTCATGTAATCAATGCCAGTTTGGAGAATTCTGACACACGAGCCATCTTGATTCAAGAGCCGGAATCATATAATCTCTTTGCAAAATGGCAGGGGCACGAATACATCAAGGTGTTCTATTTAATGACAGACGAGTATCATAGTAACGCCCCCTTGGTACAGGTGTCCGAGATTACCAATGATGGATTAGGTGCCACTTTCACATACAAGGTACCGGCGGAGTGGGACAAGAAAGACACTTATGATGTCAAGCTTTTCACGTCCCCTTGTAATCCCAAGATGATGGATGGTAAAGTTTACTACAACGCATCCATTATTCGTGAACCAATTACGGAGTTCCAGTTGCCGGTCTACACGGAAGGTGAAATCAATGCCGAAGGAACGCTTAATGCAACTTTCTATCATTACTACACATACGAGCTTCTCCATATCAAGAACACGTCCAACGAAGACATCACCTTCACACTGTTGGGATTTGAAGAAGGTACTTGGTTCAAACAGAAGGGGTCGTTGTGTATAGATGATGGCCAGTTCGTGGTCAATGCTCCCAGTACAAAAGACCCAGTAACCACCACAACCGTTTCAGTGAAGGCAGGGGAAACCGGGACCATCGTCTCTGCCTACATCCCGACCGGCCAGCCCATCCATATGGCGAGGATGATTGCGCAAGTCAACGGGCAGGACGTCCAGTCCGTTAACACTAAGACCTCCGGCATCCAGTTGAGGCAAGGACATGCTTACCATATGTATTGCGGATGGAACGGAAAGGAACTGAAGTTCTGGTCGAATGAAGAGGAGCCTCTCGATGTCGAGACGCTATCCGCGACGTTCGATCCTGTGTCCTTTACCGGATCTTTTGTTGGTGCCGTGACCAATTTGTCTTCGATGGATGTCAGTCGGGCTGGCTTCATGATCTGGCGGCCTGAGAACCCGGAGGGCTTTGTCGAGTACGACGCCACCGTCGCGGATGACAATACGTTCTCATTGACACTGACTTACAAGGATTTCCTGGAGATGGCCTACGGCGATCCGGTGATGGGGACATACAATGTGTCGGCTTATGCGTTCAAGGCCGATGGCACTCGCTCCAGTGGCGGGATTCTTGAGTTTAACATCGACAAAGAACAACCGGATCTTCCGACGGGACCCACCGAAGGCGATCTGATCGACCTGGGTCTTACTGTCACCTGGGCATCCTGCAACATTGGCGCTTCCCAGCCGCAGGAGGTCGGCAGTTTCTTCGCCTGGGGTGAGGTTGAGCAAAAGTCCAATTACGAGTGGTCCAATTATGCGCTGAGTAATGGAACTGGGACTTCCCTGAAGAAATACTGTCTACAGTCCACCTATGGGATTGTCGACAGCAGGACGAAGCTGGAACCTGCCGACGATGCTGCCTATGTCAAATCTCAGGGGAAGAAGAGGATGCCGACGGTGGCTGAATGGCAGGAGTTGAATGAAAAGTGCGTCTGGACAAAAATAAACTATAAGAATCGGGATGGCTATCTGGTCGCCAGCCCGATGACTGGTAATGCAATCTTTATTCCCTGTAATGGTTTCAAGACAAAAACGAATCATTACAACTTTTATGCGCCTTATTATTGGACGTCGGAATTGGATTTGGAGTCTTCCCAGAATGCCCAGAAGGTTAGTTTTATCAATCGATGGGAGTTGGGGGCGCATTATCGGTTCGAAGGATTGGGTGTCCGGCCGGTTTCGGACAGCCAGCCAGAAACGACCATTGATGTCAACCCGACCTTGCTGGAATTTGGCAAGGTGCCGGTTGGAAGCAACGTTTCCAAGACAGTGACTGTTTCTAATACTGGTAATGGTCCCTTGACATTTTATTTGGCTGGAGGTGGAGATTCTTTCTCGTACACTCCTGATAATGAAGTTAAGCTTGAAAAGGGCAAATCCTGCGAGGTTACCATTACTTTCAGTCCACAAGGCATAAGCCAGATGGGCGCCGTTCTCCGAGTATTCTCGAATGCGACGAATGGGACGAAATACATTGAATGTGAAGGTGAAGGTATTCAACCACCTGTTGCTATTCCCGAGGCTGTGGATTTGGGCCTTTCTGTAAAGTGGGCTTCTTTTAACATCGGTGCTTCCACCCCTAAAGAGATTGGGTATTATTATGCTTGGGGAGAGACGGAAACAAAAGACGAGTACACTTGGTCAAATTATAAATTCGGTAATCCGAATCCTTATAATCATCACATTCTCTCTCCAGAAGACGATGTCGCTCGAATCCTCTTAGGAGAAGGCTGGCGAACTCCAACAAAGGCTGAGTGGGTTGAGCTATTTGAACACACCAGGCATTATGTTCAAGAGGACTTTTCTTGGGTTTTTATTGCAGATAATGGCACTCAACTGGAGTTTCCGAAGACTGGGTACATTGAAAGAACAGACATCGAAGAGAGTAATACTCTTTTTTGTTGGTCTTCAACGTTGTCTAAGAATGGATATCCGTATTTTATGTACGCTAATTATTATGGCTACTGTAATATTGTGTCAGATAAAAACGGAAACGGGCGAACTGGTATGACAATTCGAGCCGTTTATGGTGGTGAACCAGCGGTCACATCGATAGATGTGTATACAAATGAATATACAGGATATGAGTATTTAGTTACTTCGAGTAATGGCGACGTTTTGGAGTATCCACTTTGTATCGCCGGTAGTACAACCACAAAAACATTTACAGTTTACAACGAAGGAGACGTTGATTTGACTGTAAAGATTGCGAACCCCAGTCGCTGGGTGGATTATAATGAAGTGGAGTATCCCGACTTTCAAGTCCCTGAACAAGATAAGAAATTTACATTGTCACCTTATGAAGAAAAGGTAGTTGCCATTAATTATACGCCTATGGGTGTTAACGATGATTATTCTGGACATGTTGACATCTATTCGGATGGAGTGGAAGGAACTGCAACTGTGAGACTAGAAGGTAATGGAGGCGTACCAATAATGCAAGGGATGATAGCAAGTCCTGTCGATTTAGGGCTATCAGTGAAGTGGGCAAGTTGGAACATAGGTGCGTCTAAAGATGTTGAAGGCGGTAATTATTATGCATGGGGAGAAACAACGCCGAAGTATTATTACAGTTGGGACACATACCAATTCTACAATAAAGCGATGGATAAGATTACAAAATATAATTCTTCTGACCATCGGACATTGTTAGAGAAAAATGATGATGCCGCATCTGTTAATTGGGGTGAGCATTGGCGTATCCCTACATACGAGGACTATGAAGAGCTCCTTTCAAATTGCACCCAGAAATGGACATCTATAGATGGTGTCAATGGCCGTGTATTTACAGGTCCCAATGGGAATACCATCTTTATGCCTGCTCTTGGATACTGTTATCAAGATAATGAAATAAGTGATTACAATGAAGTGGGATCTTATTGGTTTGCCGATCTTGAGAACGAAAAAATCGGGATGTCTGATTATGTCGCGGCTATGGGATATATGTTCTATTGGGGAGATTTTAATGCAAGATATAGAGGAAAGCTCATTAGACCTGTTTACGTTGAGTAGGGTAATGTAAATTCCAGCTTGATTTATCCTAAAACCTGTAGATGCTTAACGTCAAGACCGAGTAACCTTTTCCGGTGGATGGCCCCTATAGGGAAGGCTACAAGTAACTTTTCCAATAGAATTGAACGGAATTAGTTTGCAAAGGATTGCAAATAATTCGGATTTTGTGGAAATCTGAACCTTTTTAGCAATTAGACACCAATGACATATCAGGAATTATTCAACCTTGCAGAGAGGACATTCGTCAGCGATACTGATAAATACATGGAGTTGATCCAGCCTTTCGAGACATTTGATGACATGATCAAGACCTGTCAGAGCTGGGGCATCTTGAATCGGCCTCTCCCCTGCAAACCCAAGAACGAGCATATCATCGGCGATGGCAGAAGATGGATCTATGTCATGCGATGCCTGTCATACTTGCTTCAACAAGCCATTAACGAAAAGCAGGGAAAGTATACCGAGTCCGGAAAGGCTTACAAGCTAATATCGATAACCCGGCCCATCGGTGCAATACTCAAGAATACCTGGCAGATCAAGTATGATTCAACGCTGAGACACATCTCCATTGAGACAAACGTTGACTACAGCACAGAGCCGAACAACAGTTATTTACCCGCCAGGCTTGTGATGACGACCAAACAATCCATGAATATTGTCAAGCAATTCATTGACTATTTCAAGAGCATCTCCCCTTCGGACGTAATCGAGCAATGGTCTCTTTCCTATGCCGCTGACACGTTTCATGTAAGCGAAAAGTAGACTGATTCGACATAGTTTACTGGTTTCTTTTGAAACCATGACCTTGCCGTGCACATTCTCGTGCACGGTTTTTTAGTGTTCCCCGACGACATACGACTTATTTTATTAACCGATTTCTAATAATATTTGCAGTAATAATTGAATATTTTTATATCTTTGCAGCAAAATCCCAACATATTCCAATCAATGGAATAAGCCGTAAACAGTTTCAAGAACCTGATGAAGACTCTTTTCATAATACTTTTTGCCACTGCAATCATCCTTGCAGGGACAGGCATACTTCTGCTCCTTCCCAGAAAGGGAAAGAAGGGAGTGGAACAGCAGCCGACCGGTCCCGTCTCCCCCGACTCGATGATCCGTGTAAGGCCCGCAGGACCCGGCAAGCTTCGGATGTCCTTTCCCCAGGGCGACAGGATGCCCCTCGAGGTGATGCTCCAGATCGCGGAGGTCAAGGAGGATACTGACTTGGACAGGCTGAAGGACCCATCCCTCGACGCGAAGGAGAAACAGGAGGTCGTCAACAGGCTGAGGGCCATGGGATATGAGATTGCATACGACCCTCTTCCGGCCGGCCGACCTGACGTACACGATAGCATGGATAAGGTTGAAGAGGCCGCTCCATCATTGGGCCGGGAGGAGGCGCACACAGAAGCTTTTTCCGGTGATACAGACAGCGGTAGGCCTCAACTCGGCAGCCCTTCCGGCACAGATGACAGATATACCAGTTTCCTGAATGACTCGGATGCCATCCCTCCTGATGGATATGAGGTTCTGCCGGAAATGGCCGACGAAAAAGAAGCCACAGAAAGAAAGGACGAATCCCCGACCGCCGAAGACGAGCGCCTCAGGGAGATTGCCGAGGAGGAGGGGCTCGGAGCGGTCCAGCTACTCGATCCGGGCGTGCCCGTCGAAGACGGGAGTGACGGCGCCAAGGCGATCGCCCTGATGGAGTTTCTCTCGGCCGGGCTCAGGAACGGAACCGTCCAACCCTGGGTGGCCAGGTACGCGGAAGAACTTCTGAACATACAGGTACGGAATGCCCCCTGGAGGGATGGCTCCAGACAATCGCCACGGTCCGAGGATGAATTCAAGCCCCTGGACCCGGCGATTCTCCGGATGGACCTGGACGAGTTCGACATCTATGTCAGGGACCAAGCTTCGCATATTTCCGCCAAGACGACCGGTCGCAGCGGACGGCGGCCGGTATCCGTCGCGGATTTCCGCAACGGCGGGCCGCAGGACCTCGCCTGGGACCGTTTGGATGACTAAGAACAAGGAAAATCAATCACCAGATCATATCATATGAATACCAGAAACTTCCTCAGAAAGACAGGTACGGCCGCAGCGGCCGCCCTCGTCACCATCGCGGCCCGGGCACAGGGCGGTTCCGGCACACGGGTCAGCGCCGAAGGCATCCTCCAGGGTGCCGAGGACACGCTGCAGGGCCTGGCCGGGCTCGTCATCAACGTCGTCTCCGTCATCATGGCCCTCATCGGCATCTTCATGCTGGCCGTGAACCTTTACAAGTACTTCAAGGGCGACCCGTCCTCCAACGACGCGCTGATGAAGGTCGGCGGCGGACTGCTCGTCGCCGTCATCATCCTCCAGGTGATCAACTACACCATGCTCGGATGACGCTCCCATGAAGTGCAAGGTCTACAGGGCGCTAGACAGGCCGTCCGTCTTTTTCGGCATCAAGGGCAGGTTCATCTCCTGGTACCTTCTCCTTGCCGGCGCCGCCCTCATGCTTTCCGTCGCTGTCGGCATCGCCACGGCGGGGGTGTTCGGTTTCGTCCTGTTCGTCCTCGGTGCCGCGGGGGCATATGTGCTCATCACGATCCTGCAGGACAGGACAAGCGACCGCGAGTTCTCGATGCGGCTTGACGTGAGGAAATACCCCCGGTTCTACAGGCTGAGACCGCAGCCGTTCAGGGACATGCTGGATGACGTCATACCTAAACCAAATTGACGGGCGCATGGAAACTGCCTTCAGGAAGATGGACCTGGACTCGGTCTTCCCCGTCCAATGCGTCAAGGACGGGTTCGTCGTCTCCAAGCGGGGCGACGTCACCCTCGGCTGGGAGATCGACCTCCCGGTCGCCTTCTCCTTGTCGGAAGACGGTTACGACGACCTTCTCCTCGCGTTCCACTCGGCCTTCCGCATCCTGCCGCCCTGGACGATGGTCCACCGTCAGGACTGGTTCCTCTACGACCGGTTCGTGCCCTGCTACGACGGCCGTTTCCTGCATGACGCCTACGAATCGCACTTCGCCGGGCGGCGGTTCCTGACGCACCGTCAGTTCCTCTTCCTGACGATGACCTCCAAGGCGTCCGCTTCCAGGCCGAATTCCCAGACCGCCGGTTTCGGGATCCGTTTCAGCGCGCCTCTCCCCCCGGCGGACGAGCTTGGCCGGTTCGAAGCGAAGGCGCGCGAGTTCATCACCGTCCTGACGGGCGGCGGCCGGCTGTCGGCCCGGAGGCTCACCGACGGGGACCTTCTCGGGAGCGGCGGCGAAGCGGGGCTGCTCCAGCGGTACACGATGCTCGGCAGCGGGTCGCCGCTGATGACCGACATCGCCCTGGACGGAGGAGAGCGGATGAAGGTCGGGGAGAAGGTGCTCGTCGCCTTCAAGGTCTCCGAGTCGGGGAACCTGCCCGGAGAGCTGGAGAACGTCTGCCGCGTCGACGAGCTCAGCGGCCCGGAGAGCGAACTCTTCCTCTCCCGGTCCTCCCCCGTCGGCCTGCGCCTGGACTGCGAGCACGTGGTGAACCAGTATATCCTGATCCCCGCCCAGGGGCAGTTCCTCGCCGAGCTGGACCGCAAGCGGCGGAAGATGACGTCGATGTCCTCATCCGCGGAGAACAGGGTCGCTTCCGACGAGATCCTCTCTTACATCGACGAGGTCCACCGGGACTCGCTCGTGTCCGTCTACTCGCACCTGAACGTCCTCGCCTGGGGGCCCGAGGGAAGCGAGCTTGAGCTGAAAGGGAGGGTCAGTGCGGCGCTCTCCTCCATGGGAGTGGTGGCCGTCCAGTCGAGGAGCGACACTCCTTCGCTCTTCCTGGCCGGGGTCCCCGGCGGATCCTGCGAGATCGGGACGGACAACCTCATGCGGCACGAGCTGCGGAGCATGCTATGCCTGGGTCTGAACGAGACCTTCGAGCGTCCCATGGAGGGAGGGCTCTTCCGCATCTGCGACCGGCTCAGGAACGTCCCCTTCGACATAGACGTGCAGCGCCTGGCCCGCGACCGGGGTCATATCGACAACTACAACGCTTTCCTTCTCGGACCGTCGGGGTCCGGCAAGTCGTTCTTCATGAACTCGTACCTCCGGAACTGCTACGACGCCGGCGAGCATATCTTCCTCATCGACGTCGGCGATTCCTACGAGGGCCTCTGCGAGATCATCAGGGAGGTCTCCGGCGGGAAAGACGGGATGTACCACTCCTGGGACCCCGAGCACCCGCTCTGTTTCAATCCATTCCGGGATATTGGGAAGTGGTTGGACGAAAGCGGTCATCTGCGTCAGGACGATGCCGGCGTCACATTCTTCATTTCCTTCCTTTCCACGGCATGGGCGCCAGAGCGCGGATGGACGACGGATGCGATGTCGGTCCTGACGAAGATCGTCGCGGATTTCGTGGAGTGGGCGCTCCAATGGAAAAAGGACGTCCCGATCATCTTCAACGATTTCTTCAACTTCGTCTCCAAGGAGATCGCGCCCCGTATCGTCCCGAAGACGAACAACCGGGGTGTCGTGACGAGCATGCCCAAGAATCCTTACATCGTGGGCGGCAGCCCCGTCACACCCGCGGACTTCGACGTCAACCGCTTCCTGCGGGCAATCGACCCGTACTCGTCGACGGGAACCTTCTCATTCCTGCTGAACGACCCGGACCCGAAGGACCTGTTCGAGAGCCGGTTCACCGTGTTCGAGGTCGACCGCCTCAGCCAGGTCTCCGACAAGGTCTTCTACAGCCTGTGCATCCTCTGTATCCTGCACGCCTTCGACACGAAGATGCGCTCCTCCGACGCCTTCAAGCTGATGGTCATCGAGGAGGCCTGGAAGGCCATCGCCAACGAGACGATGGCTCCGTACCTGAGGGGACTCTGGAAGACCGCCCGGAAGTTCCAGACCTCCGCTATGGTCGTCACGCAGCAGATCTCGGACATCATGTCCTCGGAGGTCATCAGCGATGCCATCCTGAAGAACTCTGACGTTAAGTTCATCCTGGAGAAGAACGGCACCCCCGAGGACGCGGACGCCATCGCCACTCTTTTCGGACTTCCATCGACGGACAGGGACCTGATCCTGTCGATGAACCGTTCCCTCAATCCAGCCTACCGATATCGTGAGGTGTTTATCCGGTGGAATGACCGAAGCGGTGTATACGCTACGGAGGTGTCCATCGAGGAGGCGCTCGCCTTCGAGTCGGACAAGGTTAAGAAGAAACCCCTGTACGAGCTGGCTCGTAAACTCGGGAGCATCCGCAGTGCCATCGATGCCATCACAACTACAAATAACTGACAAAGCCTATGAGACCTTCCGCCAAGATAGGGGCAGTCCTCCTTGCTATTCTCCTGATCATCATCCCCGCCAGACGGCTCCGGGCCCAATTCGCCGTCTTCGACCCGGTTCAGACCGCCGCCAGCGCCATCGATGCCATCAACCAGCTCTTCGAGACGATGGAGGAGTTTGACTGGATCGGGGACCAGTGGGACGAGTTCAACAAGATGAAGACCTGGTTCAACAACAACTTCGGAGAAGGGTCATGGTATGAGTCTTTCCAGGATCTGATGAAGGATCTGGATTCATTCCAGCGGATGGGTCAGCAGTTGGAGTCTTCAGCCAGGGTCTCGCAGATGTATGCAACCCGGTTGAAGAACATGGCCGCCGACGGTCGGTTCAACGCTCAGTACATCAATGGCCTCCAAAAGCAGCTGCTTCGAGAATACGAGCTCATCGGCAGCATGGTCAATCAGGCCAAGACCATCATGCAGCGGGACGACATCGACCGGAACGAGAAGATTCACCTGCTGGACGAGGCGTCCGACCGCATCGCCACGACCGCACGGCAGGCGCGTGAGGAGATAGATGACGAGATGAACCAGCTCGATGAGGTCGAAGCGGTCGTGGAAGCCCAAAACCTCCTTCTCGGCCGCTCTGAGGGATATGGTCTCGACGGCATCGGGGCAGCATATACAGGAGATGCGACGGCGTCTTCGCTTCCCGCCCTGCAGGACCGGGGTAATCTGTCCTTCGAGGAAGCGATGGGAGAGAACGGGAGCGAGTTTGTGCAAGGGTCCAGGAATGCTTTCGGTGCCGTTACGGTAGCCCTTGCCATCCTGTGCGCTTTGTTTCTCATCGTCGGGCTGGCAAAGTTCCTGCGGGGCGAACCGGGAAGCGAGATCGTTTTCCTGAGGATAGGGGTAGCCATGTTCGGAGGGGTAGCCTTCCTTACCATCCTCACCAAAGTATTCGGATTCTAGCCTATGCTGCCAGCTATCACTACCGTCATGCCGCTCATCGCAATAGGCCAAAACCCGGGATCTGGCATCCTGGGACTCCTGGAGTCCTTGCGATCGGGCATCGTCGCCGACCAACTCGGCGGCATCACAGGAATAGCCGTAGCCGGAGGGGCGCTCATCGCGGCCGTGGTGCTGCTCAAGATTGCAAACGACTACATGCAGGGTCAGGGAATCACCCTCTGGTCGGTCATCAGGCCGGTCGTTCTGCTGATGCTCATCATGAACTTCAATACATTTGTAGCCTCTCCCATCCACCGCCTCTGTAACATCTTCACCCGTAGTATGACGGCACGCGTGTCTGTCAGCACCTCCGACTATTATGCACAATTGAGGGACTTCGCCAAGCAGGAGATTGACCGCAGCTGGGCTTCCGTCCAGGCACAGGTCGACGCCGCATTGGACGAGCAGGATCTCGCGGACGCATCCGACGCCCAGTCCGAAGGCGGAAAGGTCGTCCAGTGGCTCCAGCGGCAGAAGGTCAAGTTCCAGAACATGTGGAAGAAGGTCACTGTTGCCGCACTCGGTCTGGCGGTCGAGGCGAAGAAACTGTCAGCCGTCAGCATCGGGCTGGTAATCAATTCCATCCTGATGTTCATCATGACCTTATTTGTCTTCGGCCAGCAGGTGTACTGCTACGTGTACCTGACCATCCTCACCCTGCTCGGTCCGTTTGCATTTGCGCTGGCGATCATTCCTTCTTTCTCTCATTCGATCGCCTCCTGGGTCGCGCGTTACATCCAGGTGGCATTTTGGATTCCCGTCGGACAGCTTGTCATGTACATCAACGTCTATCTGGTCAACAACCTGATGGACGCTTTCGGCCAAGCGTACCAGCTCGGCCAGCAATGGGTCATCGTGGCGATGAGCATCGTGGCGATCCTGAACATTTCGGCTGTCCCGAAGATCTCCGCCTACATCATCGAGTCCACCGGTGCGAACGATGCCCACAGCTCATCCTTCGGTGGTATCCGGGAGACGGTGCAGACCGTCGGAGCCTTGAAAGCGATCTTATAACGGACACTTAACGGTAGGAATAAATGGAAAACATCATCAAACATTTCGACACAATTGAGTCCTCGTTCCGGAAGACCAAAGCCGTGACCATCGCCTGCGTCACAGGAGCGGCCATCGTAGCGATTGTCTCCCTCATCTTCGCAGCCACTTGGATCGGCTCGCACTCGGACAACGTGTACGTTTTAGACAAGGGAGGCGCATTCAGCGCGACGGTTTCCGCAGGGGATGTCCAGCGCGATCTGGAGGCTATCGACCACGTCACGCGTTTCCATGAGCACATGTTCAACCTATCCCCCTCCAGCGAAGCGATCAAGCGGGGCGTGGAGCAAGCCCTCGTCATGGCCGACCGGAGTGCCTACACCTACTTCAACGACCTTCAGGAGCAGGGGTTCTATTCCCGGTTGGTCCAGGCCAACGTCACCCAGCAGATTCTCATCGACTCGGTGAAGGTGGACATGAGGACCTATCCCTATCCGGAGACGACCTATGCGAAGGTCTATGTTGTTCGCGAGAGCAACATTTCCGCCTACGAGTTTGTCAGTACGGGCCGCCTGGTAGACGTCGGACGGTCAAAGTCCAACCCGCACGGATTCATGATCGAGAAGTTCCAGGTCATCAAGAACGAGCGGACGGAAACCCGGAGGAGGAACTGATATGCAGATCGTAGATAGAATACGGAATTGGATCGAGGACAGGAACCAGGGTATCATGACCGTCGGCGTATGGATTCTCGTGGGATTCTGCTTCATCGTCTTCATCTTCTACGCCGTCAAATGCTATTACCTTCTGAGATAGAAAGATATGGAAATGGACAGAAAGAAAAAGGGAGTGCTCCTGCTGACCATTGCTGGTACTATCCTGTTGCTTCTCCTGGCTGGGTTCTTCGTCTGGACACAATCTTCTGCTGGGAAGAAGTCACCCCAGGAGGAAGTCGGGAATGTCTATATCGACGTCCAGAATGGCGAGGAGAAACCCCTGGAAGAATCGAAGATCCAGTCCTATCGGACAGGACGGTCTAATATCGAGGATTACTGGGACGACATGGGGGAAGAGTTGGATGCCGTGCATGATGATGCAGAGAACCCGATAGAGATAGTGACAGGTACAAGGAAAGAAGCATCATCCGCGCGTTCCTGTCCCCGGAACTATACGGCAGAGGATGTTTTCGGGAGTGCACCGTCGAGCCAGAAAACGGCAGAAACTCCGGCGTCATCCTCCCGTCAGGATGCGGCAGAGCGGAGGGCGATGTACCAGCGTGAAAGGCAGGCCGCCCTTGACGAGGTGATGAGACGGCAGGAGGAGATGATGAGGGCACAGCAGGGAGCCTCCGGAAAAGAAGAGGAGATAACACCATCTGCTCCCATCGAGGAAACCCGGGACAAAATCGATGTGGATCGGGTGATGGTTCGCCGCTCCGGGTCGGTCACGACTCTCGAGGACGGTTTTACATCCGTAACGAGTTCCGGTGTTTCCTCGTTGGAAGGGGCTTCCGAGCAGTTCTTCGTCGACGAGGAATACCCCTTCAAGTGCATGTTCGTCCGATCCGGCAAGCTCAAGAGCGGGGAACGCGTTTCTGTCAGGCTCCTTGAGGACATGGTCATTGACGGACAACTCGTACCGAAGAACACGCACTTGATGGCGGTATGCAGTATCGGATCAAGATTGGACCTGAACGTATCGAGTATCGATCTTGGGGGGAAAATCATCAGTCTTGACTATGACGCATACGACAACGACGGGACCAAGGGAATCTACTGCCCGGGGATCTCGGACAAGACCGTCTCACAGGCCGCTGGAACGGCGGTTTCGGGCGCCAGATCCCGGCTCACCTCCCGCATCGGACGTGCAGCGCAGGACGTCGTCAGCACCGGGCTGTCCCTCATCACCTTGTCCGGCGGGGAGACGGCCGTACAGGTTCCTGCCGGATACCAGTTTTACCTAGTCAAATCGAGAAGCAAATGAGAAGAATCATTACCACTGTCCTGGCGATGGCCGCTTGCGCCGCCTGCCTTTTCTCCTGTGACCAGTTCCTAAACCCTTTCAACACGGATTACGGCGGCGAGATCGGAATCGGAGACAAGGACATCTCCTACATTGAGCTCGGCTATCCCCGCGATGTCGGGGACTACAGCAACGGAAAGTACAAGTATGACGACCTTGTCATGCTTACCGACTCCGTCCGTTTCTCCAAGATCGACTATTCCAGCCCCGAGGTGGATGCAGGGACGCTCGACCGTTCCAATGCCATCGACTACGGATGGGGCGAGGTCGAGATGGTCGCTCTCTACAAACCTGCCGATGCATACATTCAGTCAATCTCGGTCACTTCTTCCGACACCACCGTCGTCAGCGTTTCCAAGGGGACCGTTCCGATGGGATTCAAGGTCAAGGTCAACGGAGTCGGTGAATGTGACCTGCGGATGCGGGCCATCGGAAACCGGACGGAAGACCGAGTCTATCATTTGAAAGTAACCCAGAAACTGACGCTGAAGGTCTATATGGATCCGTTCTGGATGAATAATCTCACCGCCCGGATCAAGTACCGTTGCCAGTCGCTCCCGCGTGGGGTTGACCGGATGGACCTTCTGGTCAGGGACAGCGTGTCCGTCATCGGTCAGGCAAAGGTGATTGACCAGCGGATGGGAGAGACTACCTATCACGAGATCTCAGATACGACATCCTATCCCCTTCGCCAGCACACGGACAAGTTCAAAAAGAACCGTCGAGTCCTCCTCAGGAATGTCTCAGACGCCGTCCGGAAATACAACGTGGACAAGAAAGCCCAGAGTTACATCAGGGTGTCGGGCTACGGCGCCGCCGGGTCGGGAGTCAGGTACGTCCAACAGGATGGAAAGTGGTACAGAGTCGAAGAGTCCCCCTTCGAGTGCAAGCAGGTAAGACTGGGGCTAGACATCCTGTCTGACAGCCCCTACCTCCTTTTCAACGTCGTGATGAAAAAAAGCCAGACGCCATCCAGCACGGATGAAGATGAAGAGGACACGGATGATACAGACTCCGAAAACGACGAGGAGCTGAAGGATTATTTTGTTGTAGAGTTCCTTGAAAAATAGCCATACCGATCTGAAAATGAGAAGAATAGCCATCATACTTTTAGCCATGCTGTCGGCTTTTTCCGCCGAGGCGAAGGTCGACACCCTCCGGATCTCTTCCGCCTACACGACCCATATCATTTTCTCAACGGACTTGACCTATGCTGATCTGTCCAACAGCAGGTTTGTCGTCGCGAAGATCATCGAGCAGAACAAGAACATGCTCGCGCTTAAGGCGAAGGAGCCTTTCTCCGAGTCCTGTAGCGTATCCGCCCTGGAATCGAACGGAACGATGCACACGTTCATCGTCGTCTACGATCCTGCTCCGAAGGATCTTGTCATCGATATCCGGAAGTCACAGACGGCGCAGGCCCCAAAGGAGTATGTCTCGTCCACGGCGCAGTTGATTGCCGATGTGAAGGCGATGCGGGAGTCGCATCCGGTTCCCTCCGGGAAGCCAACAGTACCCGGGAACGTATCGACATGGAAGACCGGCTCCGCTCCCCTGCTCCAGGATGTCGTCAAGCAGCGCCAGCATCTTTACCACATCGGATGCCGGGAGTACGACATCCAGGTCCTCTGCGAGGACATCAGTTCATACAGCGACATCACTTACATGACCATCTCCCTGAAGAACTCCTCTGGAATCAGCTACGACATTGCGGACGCAACATTCGTCATCGAGAGCAAGAGGCACGGGAAGCGGACGGTCCGATACGACAAGACCATCTTTCCAAGAAGTCGCTACGGGAAACTGTCGGCCGGGCCCGGGGAATATACGCGGATTGCGTACTCCTTCGACAAGATGACCCTGTCGAACGACCAGGTACTCAAAATCTACCTCTATGAGACGGGAGGACAGCGGAACCTCGTCATGACCGTGGACACACGGGACATCAACCGTGCGAGGACCAACCTCTGACCGTTCTCATTGTTTCCAACACCAATATATCGTCGAAGGGGCCGCCGTGATGGCGCCCCCTTCTTATTTATCCATTACGTATTTTCTCGTTACGACTTTTTTCGTAATGAACTGTCAACCCTCTATAAATTCAACTACTAATCTCGCTCCAAACGCATCAGCAAACTCCTTCAGGTTGGCGATGTAGATGTCATCCGTCCTGAACCAATAGGAGACCGTGCCCGGAGACTTGCCAAGTTCAGCCGCGACCTTCCGCTGGGTGAGCTTATGCATCCGCATATACATATCCAGGAAGCCCAAGCGGGAGCCCTGGGAGTACAAGGAGACAAGTTCCGCCTCGTTGGAGAGACCAAGACCCTCTTTCTTCTCTTCCGACTTGTCCTTCAGCAGGATGGTCAACTTACAGCCAAACGCCTCGAAGATCTTCTGGGCCAGGGAGAGGAGCATATTGTCCTTCTTGAAGAGGAACGCTAGAGACGTGTGATGACCGATGCCTTTACGCTCAAGATCGCCGAGGTTGATGTTACTCGCCTGCATGAAGTCCACCAGGAACTTCAGGTTCTTGGCGGGCCAGGTGTTGTTTCGCTTGAACCCTCGGGTGCTTGTGACATTTTTCGCATCGTAAGGCTTCTTCGGAGCCTTCACTTCCTTATCCATTGTTTCCATACCAATAATCGTCGCGCGAATAGCAAATATATTTGGATATTCGGCTTATTTTACCGTACTTTGTACAGTAGAATAAGCCGTATCTCTAAAAGCACTTGCCACAGACGCATTAGAATACGCTATTTGATACAAAAATATAAAACTTATTTGAAAAACCAAAGGGTCCGAGTCACCCTAAGTTGAGACATCCGGTATTGAAGGGCTCACGTGCCCGAAGCAAAGACACTGATGGCAAGCTATTCGAACAGCGAAATGGAGATGCTGCTCTCCACCCCGGTGGACCGAGTCCTGGCCTTCTTTGGCAAGAACACGGCCCACCGGAACTATATGTATTACTCCCCCTTCCGCGAAGAGGCGGAGCCGTCAATGCGCGTCACCGTCAATCTTTCCAACGGTCAATGGGTCTGGGCGGATTTCGGCGGAACGCCCTCGCAGGGCAGGAAGGTCGATGGAGGCGGATGCCTGGAAATGGTCCGCCGACTTTCCGGGGTTTCCTCCGACCGGGCGGCCCTAGACGTCCTCGCCCAAATCAACGGGACCTTTATCCCCGAACTGGAGCACGAGCGGCTGACCCAGCGGGCGCGACCAACTGGGATCGTCTTGGACAAAGTGTCCGAGACCTTCGACAGAGGGTATCTAGTCAACTACGCAGAGCGAAAGCGGGGGATCCCGAGAGCGCTTCTTGAGCGTTACTGTAAGCAGGTGACCTATCATCCCAAGTCCGCACCAAACCGGCAGTTCACCGTCATCGGATTCCCGAACAACGGCGGAGGATATGCCCTTCGGGGCACATCGCCAAACTCGAAGAAAACCACACTCTGTGACATCACGACCTTCTCCCCTTCCGGCGAAATCGTCACGGAAGCGGAATTCTCATCTAAGCGCTGCTACATCTTCGAAGGATTTATGGATTTCTTATCGTGGCTAGCCTGGAGGGACCAGATGATGCCGGGGGCTGATGTCTGCGTACTAAATTCTGTCAGCAACCTCTCAAAAGCGAAGGACTGGCTCCTAGCACACGAGGGAGTCCGGTGCTTCATGGACAATGATGCTGCCGGGAGGGAGGCATACGACCGGATCTGCGAGATCTGCGTTGACAGGGACGTCAAGGACGGATCGACCGTCTACAAGGAATACAAGGACCTGAACGAAGCATACGTATCTAGCATCCAAGAGGAAAAAACCCATCAACAATCAACCACTAAATCATTCAGACATGGCAGATGAACAATTACGGGATGATGTCAAGCAACTCCTTGACAACATCGACTGGAACTCGGTCTCCGAGTTCGAGAATCTCCGAGCGACTGTGGAGAGGAACCCGCAGATCGCTGAGCAGCTCGCGTACGGTGAGATGACGGACCTGGTCCGCGCCACCAGCAAGACCATCACCGGTCAGTTCTCCCTCCGGGCAATCCCGAACGGCGAAGGAAAGCCCTGGGCGCTCCGGATGTACAACATCGAGAAGAAACCAGACCCGGCCAAGGAGGACATCTACTACAAGGGAAGCAAGATCACATCCCCAGACATCCTCCGGGGCCTGTTCGAGCGGACGTCCTGGATCGGTGCGGACGGCAAGCAGAAGCATGGCTATGCCAATGCGAATGCAGGAAAACCTGTCGGTTATCGCGACCAGGAAACCGGCCAGATCAAGTACGACATCGTCTCATTCCATCAGCCCACGAACCGTCTCGTCGGCATTCCCGTCGATGCGGTCAAGAACATGTTCGTAGACAAGGAGACCGGCGAGTATCGCAAGCGCCAGATCTACGGAGCAGAAATCACCCCTAAGCAGGCGGATGCCCTCGCCGAAGGCAAGGCCGTCAAGATCGAAGGACAGACCCGCGAAGGAGAGACCTTCACGACGTTCGTCCAGTTCGACGCCGCCCGTCGCCGGGTGGTTCCCTGCCATCCCGCCTGGCTGAAGGAAGCCGAGAAGGCTGGGGTGGACCTCGGCATCGGGAACCAGAAACCGGCACCGGAGAAGGCCCCGGGCAAGGAGAAAACGGAGAAGGCGGAGAAGGTCGAGAAGACCGTGAAGACTCCGAAACTGAAGGTCTAGTGCCGTGGAACAGGAGCATAATAGTGCCTTCGGGCTATGCATCAATTATGTCAGAGACATCCTCGGGAAGATGTACGTCGCCCTGGGTTGGAAGGGGACCTCGGTCCCCTTCGACTTTTCAGGGTTCGGCGGTTATTGGCTGGAGATCACACCGGAGCGGGTCAACATCCGCCACGGGGAGGATATCCTCGGGGCCTTCTACCCGAAAGGAACCGACCGGCTCGGATTCGAGTCATTCAGCGAGGAACTCGACTGGTCGAAGGAATTCAGTCCCTGGGATGTCTTGGAAGACTTCCGGAGAGGGTATCTCGTCGGCACGGTGCAGAACATCCATCAAGCCAAGCTTGAGTTGCATAAAAGAATCGAGCCACAATCCCAGCAGCCCTCCCGAGGGATGAAACGTTGAGCGTCAGTCATGAAAGGAGCCATCGCAGCGGACATCATTGCATCTCCATATCGGGACAACCCGCTTCCGGACACCGGCAGCATCTTCTTCCCGTTGTTCACCCCTTCCATCCGGGTGAGCCAGGACGGATCCGGCCGGAGGACACGGAGCCGCATATATCATGCGGAACCAGGCCTGATGAGCTCCGTTGCGCTGGCTACCGCTCGCTGGAAGACGGAGACCGACGAATCGATCGCAAGCTGGAAGGAGCTGTACTCCAGCCTCCCGTTAGGACGTCTCCGTTCCAAGTCAGAACTGCTCGCGGCATGCGTGCCGATTACCGAACTGTCCGGCAACCTGGCTGACGCCATCACTTCCGCATCGACCATCCTTCGGGCTTCAGATGCGGGAAAAGAGCTAACGGAGGCAGCATCCGTATTCGTCAGGTTGCTAGCTTCCGTGAAAGACGGGGCTTCTGTCGATTCACTCAAGGACATCCTCCGGCAGTCGGGATACGACCCGGACCGCTCCCCTTCCGAGATGCGTCCGTTCCTGAACGGGACGGTCATTCAGATACCGGGAGGGAAACTAGGAATCGGTGATGGGAAGCCTTGCAGCGATCCATCCCAGGTTATCCCGGCTGCTCTGGCCGCCTTTCTCGCATCGGAATCCTACGAGGAGACCATCCGCAGGGCCACGGCAATGGGCGGTGACACCTGCCTGACGGCCTTCCTCGCCGGTGCCCTGGCCGAAGTAGAGTTCGGCATTCCCGAAGGGATCGCCTCGGAGTCACTTGATTACCTGCCGGATACGGATAGGGATCTAATCGCGACCCTCGAAAGACGCGTCCAGCATATCTCTGAAGAGGAGAATGTCTCAAATAAAAGGAATTCCGCCGACGAAGGGAAGCGCTTCTCCGTCATCCGGATGGACGGAAGGCAGAGCGTATATGTCATCCCGGAGGGGGCCGACGATATCGAGAACGCCGTCAAGGAAGTAGGTAGGATGACGCAGAAGCCTTTCGAAATCATACGCCCCGAGGACCAGGAAGAGACGCTGAAACGGCTCTCTCTCCAGGTCGACGAGGATGGCCGGCTCCTGGACGGGACCTACGCGGAACACCCACGTCCCGAAATCAAAGCGCTCTGGTTGCAGGACGGCTCTATCAGAACATCGACAACCCGAAAAGGAACGGATGTCGCAGGAAGGGCCCTTCCGTCTCAAGAGCGTAGAATCAGCAATTTCAACGAGTTCAAGAAACTTCGGGACTACGCCTCGGGCGTACGGGACGAACTGGAGCAGCTCTGTCATGCAGATCCGCCGGATGGGACGCACGTCCATTTCGCATCTGCCTTCTATCCCGTCGTCTATGAGCGACGGATCGACCTGATGCAGGGCGACATCCTTCGTGGCAGGGTCGTCCTGGACAATGACGGCCGGATACGGGTGGACACTTCAGTCATGACTGGCGGTGTGCACGTGGAAGGGCTCGAGGGCGTGCTTGCCACGATGAACCTGTTCCGCGCCAACGACACCCCTGCCGACATCCGTTTATCTCTGGACCGCTGGTGCCTGGACCGGGGAGCCATCGAGGACGAGAGCGAGCGCCGGGCCTTGAGGGATGGAGACCACGATGCGGACGGAGTGCGCCTGAAATACGCGAGCAACATCGACACAGCCATTTCAGACCTCTGTGGCATGGAGGCGGAGATGGCCGTTGCCGTGATTCCGGACATTGCACCGCAGATGGCTGAGCACGAGATGCAACGGGAGGTGCGGGCTGAAAAGAGCCGGGAAAAATACGCGGGCTTGACCCACGAGGAGGCAGTCTGGTCGAGGAGCTTTCCCGGCTCTGTCTTCACCATTGGTCACTCCAATCTCCCCGCCAATGAGTTCGAAGGACTTCTTCGCAAGTTCGGTATCCAACTCGTCGTAGATGTACGCAGTTACCCCAATTCGCAATTCAGCCCCCAGTATAAAGCTTTCCGCCTGGAGAAAAGACTGGAAGAAAGTCTCGGAATCGGGTATCAACAGGCCGGAGAAGCTCTTGGCGGACATCAGTATGAGGGAAAGGGAGATGACAGGAAACGACTCTCTTACGAACAGATCATGCATCGGCCGGAGTTCAACCGCTATATGAAAGCGCTGCGTGAATGTGCCCAGGAAGGCACGAGGATCGCGCTGATGTGTTCGGAATCAGATCCGATGGACTGTCACCGGTTCGCGATGCTCGGTTACGCCCTCGCCCACCCTTCCGACGGACGGACGGAGCCAATCGATGTCCAGCACATCACCCGTAAAGGATACCTTCTCTCCCAAGAGTTCTTCGAGAACAAGCTCGTCAGAGAGCTCGGACTGTCGGACAAGCCCGACGGTCTCGCCGAGGCGATGCGGATTAAGGGAAAGGCGCTCATCGAACGGAGCAAAGACTCGATAGGCATCTCCCTGACTCGGAATATGAAGAATACAAAAGGTAGAAAGAGATGAGTACGTTTCTTACCATTGCGATGATTTACGCCACCTACAGGGTCGGCAAGCTCGCCATATCTAGTGCAATCAAGCGCAGGAAGCGGAAGAGACAGGAGAGAGCGATGCAAAAGGCGCAGCGACAGCCCCCAATGACACCGAAGGAGCAGATCGCCCAGGCACGGGCAGAGCGATTGAAGGAGTTGAAGGCTAATCTGGAGAAAAGCGAGGCAAAAGTGGATGCGGCCAGGCTCCGCTCCGCCGCGCGGAAGGACAAGCTGATGGGCCGTCCCGGCTGGGACGAGACAAACCTCCATAGTGACCGTCGATATAGACATCTTCTTTCCAGGCAGGCGAAGGCCGAATTCGCCTTCAATGCCGACCGGAAAGCGCTGCAGGAACACCTGATGTCCACGGCAAATCGGCCCGAAGACTCCAAACAAAGATTCTTTTCCATCCGGTGCAACAAACTATCCGACGGCACACTGACCTTCGAACTTCCCCACGACGCTGGGGCATCCATCATCAACGAGATGAAGCTTGCGCTCTCCCGCGACTGGGGCGTCGCAGTCGGGGATCTGAACCGGGCGCAAATCACCGAGCATAAGGCGACGGATTATAATGCCATCAGCCTCGGTAATCCGAGAGCAGGAATGGACAAGGACATCGCCAGCAGCACGGTGTTCGTCTATGACCGGACCAAGGGGAAGGTTAAGCCCGCCGGGGAGCAGCTCACACCAGAAACGGTGAACAAGATTTACCAAGCAAAGAATGACTATGTAGAGACCATTTACCATCAGGTTCAGGACACAAACACCATCCTTGACCGGGGAGACAGGAAGGGATTTATCACGCTGCACACCCTCGGTCTTGACACGGTGGCATTGGCCTTCAACGGTGTCGCCATCGCCTACGCCACCGCCGGACCCGACGGCCGTATCCACATCAAAGGCGATGACGTGCCTGTCGGTGACAAGAAGTCCCTGAAGATGGCCAGTTCCGTCCAGGAAAAGCTCAAAGATTGCACCGACTTCGGTCAATGGCTGGACAAGGCCATTGAGATTCTCCACTCACCGGAAAATGTCCAGGCAGGGGCTAGAGCGGTCGAGAGAAAGGTCCAGTTAGAACGTTCGATGAGGAGAATGAAAGAGATATCGAAGAAAGTGATTAACTCGCCGAAAGCAGTACTCCACAAAGGGGGGCCGAAACGTTAATCTGGATTAGTTATATTCTCTGTTAAGACGGTAGTCAAATATTCTTTAATTACCGCACAGAATGGTGCCTAAGGCCATATTGAAGATAGAAATCCTGATTCCCAAATTCCGATAGTGGGCGAAAACGAGCGCAAATACTCGTTTTCGCCCACTATCATGAAACTCATCTTTATCTGTACCTCCGAAAATCATCGCCTTTTCACATAAGGACTCAAAGGCTGCTGTATCGGGGTAAGATGACGGGCACGCGCCAAGGGCACCCCCTCCTCGAGATTGCGGATGGCTTCCTCCGAATAGAATGCCTGCCTTCCGACGTAGGCCGTGACAGGAAGGTAGCCAACTTTAGACCATCGCCACAGCGTTGGGGCAGTAACCCTCAAGCGCTTTGCCGCGGCCGAGCGGCTGATAAGAAGTGTCTGTTGGGGTTCCACGAGCGGGGCCAAGGCATTTTCCACGGCCTCCTCAATCAATTGTTTAAGTCTCTCCTCGTCTTCCATGATTCGGTCATTTTCAGTAAATTACTCACTACTTTTTCAGAGACGGGGTCAATCCGCGAAACACAGGAGCCATCGGCCGCTGCATCGGTGTCAAAGCCTCCCCGGCCTCGATGCGCTTGATAGCCTCTTCAGAATAATAGACATGCTTTCCGATGCGGCTGGCAACGGGCAGGTAGCCGACCTTATCCCAGCGCCAGAGCGTTGAAATGTCCACATTCAGGCGTTGAGCCGCCTCCTCGCGGCTGATGAGCTTCGGGTTCTTGGGTTCCATGAACCGGGCGACGGCTCTAGATACAGCCTCCTCGATCAATTGTTTGAGTCTCTCTTCGTTTTCCATGATTTGACAATACATTTTACAACTCTATACAATCTGTCACCCTGTTTATTCACGTGACCGGTGTGAAGCGACAGAACCAATCCAGCTTGGTCCGAGCTGACTGGCAATGCAAATGTGAGTAAAATGCAACAAATCAACACTATATATATACTATAATATACTCCGACCGCTCCTTGCGCATTGCATTACGTTTTATCTTGCAACCATACAGATGAACTACTCCACAGGTGGGCTTATTCAATCATTTCACAATTGCCTGTGCGGTCTATTCAACTATTTGTGGCAACCTGTTCATTGATTCATCTTGGCAGCGTATAGTCCGGGAACACTTCCCTGACCCGCTCCAACATTTTGAGACGATTCTCGCTATTCTTCGCCTTTTCGAACAGATCGGAGTAATTCTTATTCCCCCACAATTGGATGAACGGCCTCCATCGAGACCTTCCGAATCCGAGTTCCTTCCCGATAGCATCAGCAAATAGGGCCATCAGATATGAGGAGTTATCTCCCTCATAGATCCAGCAAAAACTGGAAGGGTTACAATACCCATGCAAGACCATTAAATCCATGATATGCTTCCCTTTCCCTTGAAAGAAAACCTCCGGAGCATCATTAGAAGAACCTGACGGATTATATCTCCTCCATTTGTCTCGGAGTTCATCAACCGTTAAGCCCGGATCCGACAAAACCTTTTTCATGAAATCGTCGTAGCAGAGCATCCCAAGAAGAACCTCCTTGAGACGGGTCGTCCCGAGCGATTCCGCCCATTCTCGGTGTTTACACTCCGTTTTTAGTTCCTCTTTGTAGGCGATATACGACAACTCCCCCGTCTCGACCTTTCGATAGCCGTCCTTGACCTTCTGGAAAAAGGCCTTCGGGGAACGAGGAATATGCCCCTCGTAAACAAACAAGAAGACCAGGCAACTGAGTCCGATTGCCTCTCCAATGAATTCTAATATATCCATGGCACTATTTGATTACCATCAAAAGATCATCGACCCTATAATCCTCTTGGCCGAAGGCTGCATTCATCAATTTGAACCGATCTACCAGTTCCATGCTCGTGTACCGGGCCACGGCCGAGCTCCCCACTTTATGGAGTCCTGCCGCATACATATCGACCTGCACCTTGTTCATCATATCCACATGGGTTTTGCGGGCCAGCTTGCTGCTGCCTACCGAATAGAGAGGGACATACTCATTCCTCCTGGTTTCCTCGTTATATTGGGCGACCGGGCGGTTGATGCCGCAATGCTGCAATAAAGCCCTGATGTGGACATTGTACCCGCCGTGGCCATAGATATTTTTGAGTATTGGAAACTCAAAACCCGTTCTCATGATGATGTCATAAGCATACCGGACAATGGGTGTTTCGACTTCTCCATTGGTCTCTTGAGCTTCTGCGGTCTTTTGAGGAAGGTAATGAATATAAGGTATGCCCTCGTCACTAACGGCAATCGAGTCCAGCGTCAACTGCATGTAATCGCTGATCCGGCATCCGAAAGCACACTGCACGAGGAATGCGTCTTTGGTTTCCTGAAGTGCAGGACCGACATTGGTTTCGAGTATTTTCATCAGTTCCTTCTTCCGGAGGAAAACCGGGACATCGTACTTCGTTTTCATAAAGGTCTTTTTCCGTTCCCTTCCCAGTCTCCGGAAAGGCGATTTCCGGATCTCATCGAGATCCTCCAGCTCCGTGAAGAAGGTCTGAAACATCTTCATCTGGGTTGTAACCGTGTTCATTGAGAGGCGGCCAACTATCTTTTTCTTCTCAGTTAAAGCTTGATAAAGCGCTGGATACTTCATCACGTACAGATACTCGTCGAAGAGAAACTCCCGGAATCGCATCAGATGTTCAACGTCAAACTCCTCGACCGTAAGCCCCCTGATACCATTGATAATGAGGAACCGCTCCAGCTTGTCGGAAACAACGATAATGTGCTGGAACCGTTGCTTTCCCAGGATTCCGGCACAGAAGGCATCATTCGCATACTTCCGGAAGCGGCTTACGATATCCGGCTTGGTCAGGCGTACTTCCACTACAGGATTCTTGATGGCCGCGATTTCGCGCTCGAAAACCTCGGTCGTCATGTCCTTTCCCTCATCGCACATTTTGGCGAAGGCGGTGTACATGATCCGGTATTCCTCCTGTAGTTTCTCCGAAAGTTCGGCGTTGAAATGCCTGAACCTCGCCTTCGGAAAGCCGTTGCTCTCGAACTGGATTACTTCCTTGTAATCACAACGGATATCAGACTTGTGGCAGATCTGAATTTTATCATCCCCGGTCCGCAGCCGATACTTGACCCGGACGATTCCTTCCTTTTTCGAAAAGTGAAACGTTATTCTTACCATAAGGCAATCTATTATAAGTCTAATAAAAGGTCGGTATGAAATGGTATGTTTCATACCGGTCCGGTCCAATAAGCC
>JAEEGJ010005484.1_pt1 | contig 39813 bp, 27 predicted proteins | sample 8958761 | NCBI WGS metagenome assembly JAEEGJ01 (sample SAMN16246546, study PRJNA631951) | gut metagenome | biome: gut microbiome; feature: rumen; material: RS-attached | host: Bos | place: Iran: Karaj | collected 2018-10 | reverse complement strand
AGGCATGCACCTTTGGGAATCTGCGGATATTTGGAAAGATCCGGTTTGGGAGGGGCTGGTCTGACGTCATAATTTGTGCTCATGGCGGCCTTTTCTCTCTATAAAATATAGGGGAATTATAGGGCATTTTCAGAGCGTTATCAAATAAATAATCCGATCGAAAATCAATATTTATAGAAATATTCGCGACTTCATCGGATATAAATTTGGGCGTTCATGCGTTCGCCCTGTCCGAGGTCCTCTTCCACGATCGTCCTGATTTCCTCTGCGATCTCCTGTGCCTTCCTCCTGCTGATCCCTGCCTCCGCCGCAGCGGCCATTATGTCCTTCATGCCGGGATCCCTGCCGTTTCCGTGGACCAGCGTGGCATGCTCGCCGCAGACTGAGCTGCTCCAGGTCAGATCATAGGCGGGCGAGAGCCTCCAGGCATGAGCAGTCTCATCATAGAGGAAGGAGAAATTATCCGAATGGTCGTCCCGGTTATGGGCAAAGACATTGAAGTACATGCGCCGGTACATCTCCAAGACCTCCCCGTGGCTTCCGTTCATGGATCTCACGAGCCTCATGAGCGTGTCATAGTCAAGGCAGGGAAGGCGGTGGGATGTCTCAAGAAGCCCCGACACGGTCACAGAGTGAATCCTCATCACAGTGCCGTCCGGCGCTCTTTCCCGGTCAAATCACCTGACGCCGAAGAATCCTCCGCATTTCCCTGAGGGAAAGGGCCTGGTCTCAGGCACCTCAATCCCGCATCTCCGGGCGCAGATGGAATAGGCGTACTCCTCCTCCCCGATGTCAGGAGGATCCCTCAGTGAGGGAAACTTGATGATCCAGTCCTCCCCATTGACTGAGGCCAGGATTTTAGGCCTTGAGCCCCCTGAGGAGCCGCCCAGGTCGAAGAGCTCCTGAAGACAGTCCGGGGCCGTGCCGTCCTGCCTCAGGACCTGCCGGCAGGCCTCAGAGGTACGGTCAGGGTCCGGGGGCTCTGCCTTTGCCTCAGGACGCAGGTCCGGCTCATAGCTGAGCGCTCCCATGCCGGAGCTCCCGATTAGGGAAAGGCGCTCCAGCGGACCGTACTCCGCGGGGCTGCCGCCCCTTTTCAGGATAATCCGGTCGGTGAGGAGATGCCCCCAGCTCCCCGGCAGGCTGCCTCTGAACACCCCGAAGAGACCGTCAAAGGGATCCATGTCCGCGATGAATACCCGGTCATTAAGCGGAAGTGAGAAAGGGCTTATGGAAAAGCCGCTCCGGAGCCACTCCACGTCATACTGGAATGCTGTCCTGTACTTCCCGTACGCCGCGATTCTTCCGACCGTCCTGCCCTGGAAGCGGACGGTGATTTCCCTGACTTTCTCCACAGATCACCTCCTCTATGGACTCGGGCGGTATGTCTGAAAAGAGCCTCAGCATCTCCTTCTCAGTGCCTAGGGCAAGCGCAATTTTGCCAAGCGACAGGAGGGATATGTCGCCTGAGGTCTCGAAGCGCTTCACTGAGCCGAGGCTCACCCCGGAGAGCTCAGAGAGCCTCTGCTGGCTGATGCGGCGCCGCCGGCGCAAAGCCCGTACATTTGCTGCTATGGAGCGCTCGATTTCCTTGGGGGACGGCGGAAGCAGGGATATATTGTTCATAGACAGTATATTATCCAAAAATGCGTTATTCTGCGTATTCTGGATAATATATTATCCGTAAATTCCATGCCGGAGCATACGGCGCGCCGGGATGCCGGGAGGCAGGGAGACTGGAACTCAGCGCGCGCGGATGCAAAAAAGGCGGCTCCGCGCCGCCCTTCACTGCTTCTGGGAAAAATTATTTCTTCCCGTCAGATTCCGCCTGCTCCTTCATCTTCTGCAGGGTCTCATCCTTCTCCTGCCATCTCTCCCGGAGCCGGATCTGGAAGCTGTGCTTGAACTGCTTGTTGCCGGTGTAGTCGCCCTTCAGGTCATCCGTTATGGGGATTTCCCGGAGGCTGATGTAGATCCGCCCGAGCCTCCCGAAGAGCATGTCCTTAAAGGGGCTTTCCTTATTGTCCGGATAGTAGAGCGTAACGCTGATGATGCGGCTGAAGGTATTGAGCGATCCTATGGCGAGCGCGAGGCTCCCGGGCTTCGGCGTGAGGAGGTTCCGGTAAGGCGCGCCGCCCTTCTCCCTCTTCTCCTCGGTGAACCTGGTGCCTTCCGGGAAGTTTACGAATGTGGTCGGGATGTCCCTGAAGGTCTCGCAGATTTTCCTCGTGGTCTCGATGTCCCTGTTCCTGAGCTCCGGATGGCGGAGGAGATAGGCGGGCGGGTAACGGCGCATGAATGGCATGCCGAGCCCCCAGCAGGCGATGCCGACGAAGGGTACGTAGAGGAGCGAGTGCTTGAGGAAGAACTTGGGGACCGGCAGGCGGTTTCTCGTGATCTCCCCGATTACGAGAGTGTCGAGCCAGCTGATGTGGTTCGAGACGATAATCTGCGACGCTGACTCATCCTCTCCGATCTCCCCTGTGACATGCACCTCCGCGCAGGTGAAGAGCCTCAGCGTCAGGTGGTTGCCGTAAAGCCACCAGCCCATCAGGCGGTTGTTCACCCTGATGAGGGCTGACGCCGCACCCGGGCTCCAGAGGAGCGTGTACCTGACGCATGACACGATGAAGATGGTGAGCGAGATTGCAGCCGTATAGCTCGTCGCGAAGAGCAGCAGGAGCGGACACAGCAGCCAGCCTGGCAGGAAGGACAGCATGGGCGATCTTCTCCGATACAGTCAGATATGTATGCAGAACACCGTGAGATTTTATCAAAAATTTACACAGAGTCAGGCATTTTTTCAGCGCCTGTGCCGGATGGCGGGAAGCGTGAGGACGCCATGGGCCCTGAGAGTGTCTGTGTTTTTTGTGATATCCGGCGATTTTTTATAGGGCCTGATTTAATCCGCCCTTCTCTGTTGGTGTTATGATCTCTCCCTGACAGAATTACAGTCTGCCGACCTGCCTTGTCATGACCGTACAGCGGTCTGGCACCGGACAGCCGCTACCGCGGCGTGACCGGCGCTTTGCACAAACCCGTCCGCAACCGCGCCCGGGGAGGCGGGATGTTGAATAATCAGCATTGCGAAGGCGCCCGCCGGAACCGGCGGATGTCTTCCTGCTCTTATTGAGCGCCGCGCCCGCTGGGGTAACGCAAGCCCCAGATGGGCGCATAGTTGATCAGAGACATTCCTGTAAGCCAGGATGTAAGTAAGGAAAGAACATGTCAACAACAGCAACAACAAAATATATCTGGTTCGACGGCAAGCTCGTCGACTGGGACAAGGCTCAGGTTCACGTAATGACCCATGCCCTGCACTACGGAACTTCCGTCTTTGAGGGAATCCGCGCATATGACACCCCCAAGGGCACCTGCATTTTCCGCCTGCACGAGCACATCAAGCGCCTCTTCAACTCCGCCTGGATTTACCAGATGGAGATCCCCTATACCAGACAGCAGATTGAGGACGCCTGCTGCGAGATCATCACCTCGAACGATCTGAAGGGCGGCTACATCAGACCCCTGGTATTCATCGGCAACGTCGGGCTCGGAGTAAATCCCCCGATCAATCCCGAGACCGGCAAGCCGGCTCCCTGCCAGGTAGCCATCGGCGCAGTACCCTGGGGCGCATACCTCGGAGAGGACGGACTGAAGAACGGCATTGACATCTGCGTATCCTCCTGGTCCCGCCTTGCACCGAACACCATCCCCACCGGCGCGAAGGCCGCAGGCAACTATCTTTCTTCCCTGCTGATCTGCAAGGAAGCACGCCGCAACGGCTACACCGAGGCCGTCTCCCTCAATCCTCAGGGCTACATCGCCGAGGGCTCGGGCGAGAACGTCTTCCTCATCCGTGACGGCGTCATCTACACCTCGACCATCACCTCCTCCATTCTGCCCGGCATCACCCGCGACTCCATCATCCATGTTGCCCGTGACCTTGGCTACGAGGTACGCGAGGAGTTCATCCCCCGCGAGGCTCTCTATCTTGCCGATGAGGTATTCATGTGCGGCACCGCTGCCGAGATCACCCCGGTACGCTCCATTGACCGCTACCAGGTCGGCGAAGGCCACCGCGGCCCCATCACCGAGAAGATCCAGAAGGAGTTCTTCAGGATTGTCCACGGCGAGGACGGCGACAAGAGAAACTGGCTGGTGCCTGTAAAGAAGTAAGTTCCGGCAGAGGGACTGTGCCGCGGAGCGCCCCCGTGTGAGGCCTGCGGCAGAAGGGCCCGGGCGGACTAAGATCCCCCGGGGCCCGGTGATACAATGCAGCAGGGAAAGGGAAAGCCTTTTGCCTACAGATTTTCAGCGCAGCCGCATGGGAATGTGCAGCCGCGCTTTTGTGTTTTTTTCAGGAGAATGCAATGCCAAGGAAGTATCGTTCGGCCACTTCGATTGAAGGCCGCAATATGGCTGGTGCCCGCGCTCTCTGGCGCGCTACCGGAATGAAGGACGGGGATTTCGGCAAGCCGATCATCGGCATCGCCAATTCCTTCACCCAGTTCGTTCCGGGACATGTCCATCTTCATGATATCGGACAGCTTGTTGCGAGGGAAATCGAGAAATGCGGCGGCGTAGCGAAGGAGTTCGACACCATCGCGGTTGACGACGGCATCGCCATGGGCCATGACGGCATGCTTTACTCCCTTCCGAGCCGCGAGATCATCGCTGACTCCGTGGAGTACATGTGCAGGGCCCATTGCGTTGACGCCCTGGTCTGCATCTCCAACTGCGACAAGGTAACCCCGGGCATGCTGCTCGCCACCATGCGCCTCAACATCCCCACCATCTTCGTCTCCGGCGGCCCGATGGAAGTCGGCGTTCCCCCGAAGCAGATCGGCGAGCACAAGGGGCTTGACCTCATCGACATCATGGTCATGGCCGCGGACAAGCACTACACCGACGAGCAGATCAATGACGCCGAGCGCTACGGCTGCCCGACCTGCGGATCCTGCTCCGGCATGTTCACCGCGAACTCCATGAACTGCCTTACCGAGGCACTGGGACTCGCCCAGCCCGGCAACGGCACCCTGCTCGCCTCCCACAAGGCCCGCCAGAAGCTCTTTGAGCAGGCCGGAAAGCGCATCGTCGAGATGGCAAAGCTCTACTACGAGCTTGACGACGAGACCGTCCTTCCCCGCTCAATCGCCACCAAGGCCGCCTTCGAGAACGCCATGTCTCTCGACATCGCCATGGGCGGATCGACCAACACCGTCCTTCACCTTCTCGCCGTAGCCCAGGAGGCAGGCGTTGACTTCACCATGAAGGACATCGACCGCCTCTCCCGCGTCGTTCCCCATATCTGCAAGGTCGCTCCCTCGACCGTCAAGTACCACGTGCAGGACGTTCACCGCGCAGGCGGCGTAATGGCCATCCTCGGGGAGCTTGACCGCGCCGGCCTCATCCACAAGGACGTCTACCACGTCTCCGGCAAGAATCTGGGCGACGTGCTCTCCCGCTACGATGTCAAGGGAAATGTCGCTCCTGAGGTCAGGAAGATGTACCTCGCCGCTCCCGGCGGAGAGCTCTGCAACGAGCCGTTCCATCAGGAGAAGTACTACGATGAGCTCGATCTTGACAGGTCCGAGGGCTGCATCCGCGACGTAGCCCATGCCTACAGCAAGGACGGCGGCCTCTGCGCCCTCTACGGCAATGTCGCCTCTGACGGCTGCATCGTCAAGACCGCCGGCGTCGACAAGTCGATCCTCACCTTCGAGGGACCTGCCCGCATCTTCGAGTCCCAGGAGGACGCAGTGAACGGCATCCTCGGCGGCAAGGTCAAGGCCGGCGACGTCGTCGTCATCCGCTACGAGGGACCGAAGGGCGGCCCCGGCATGCAGGAGATGCTCTACCCGACCTCCTACCTGAAGTCGGTAGGACTCGGCAAGCAGTGCGCGCTCATCACTGACGGACGCTTCTCCGGCGGCACCTCCGGGCTCTCCATCGGCCACGTCTCCCCTGAGGCCGCCTCGGGCGGCACCATCGGACTCATCGAGGAGAATGACCGCATCGCCATCGACATCCCGAACAGGAGCATTAAGCTCCTTGTGAGCGACGATGAGCTCGCGAAGCGCCGCGCCGCCATGGAGCAGCGCGGGAAGAAGGCGTGGAAGCCTCTGCACCGCGACCGCCAGGTATCCTACGCGCTCCGCGCGTATGCCTCCCTCGCCTCGAGCGCCGACAAGGGCGCCGCACGCGACCGCAGCAAGCTTGAGGAATAATTAGGAGTCAGAGCAAATGTCAGAACTGAAGCCGACCGGCGCAGAGTATCTGCGCAAGATCCTGCTTTCGCCGGTTTACGATGTCGCAGTGGTAACCCCGCTGCAGAAGCTCGAGAAGCTTTCCGAGCGCTTCGACAACACCATCCTCCTCAAGAGGGAGGATCTGCAGCCGGTGCACTCCTTCAAGCTCCGCGGCGCCTACAACAAGATCGCACAGCTCCCGAAGGAGGCGCAGCAGAAGGGAATCGTCGCCGCGTCAGCAGGCAACCATGCCCAGGGCTGCGCCCTTTCCGGAAAGAAGCTGGGCGTCAAGGCCACCATCGTCATGCCGAAGTCCACCCCGGACATCAAGGTTGACGCGGTCAAGCGCTTCGGCGGCAACGCCGTGCTCTTCGGCAGCAGCTTCGACGATGCCTATGCCGAGGCAAAGCGCCTCTCCAAGGAGGAGGGGCTCACCCTCGTGCCGCCCTACGATGATCCCGACGTCATCGCCGGACAGGGCACCATCTCCCGCGAGCTCCTGAACCAGGACACCAGGATTACCCACGTGTTCGTCCAGGTCGGCGGCGGCGGGCTTGCTGCGGGCGTCGCGGTCTACCTCAAGCAGGTACTCCCCAGCGTCAAGGTCATCGGCGTCGAGGCCGAGGGATCCGCCTGCCTCAAGGCAGCCTGGGAGACCGGGAGCCCCGTTACCCTTGACCGCGTCTCGCTCTTCGCGGACGGCGTCGCGGTAAAGCGCATCGGCGACGAGACCTTCAGGGTTCTCAGGCAGAACCTTGATGACGTCATCACCTGCTCGAACGACGAGATCTGCGCCGCAATCAAGGACATCTTCGACGACACCCGCGCCATCGCGGAGCCGGCGGGAGCACTTTCCCTTGCCGGAATGAAGAAGTACATCAGCGAGCATGACATCCACAATGCCCGCATGGTAGCCATCCTCTCGGGCGCCAACCTCAACTTCCACACCCTGCGCTTTGTCTCGGAGCGCTGCGAGGTCGGCGAGAAGCGCGAGGGCATCCTGGCCGTCACCATCCCGGAGAAGAAGGGCGAGTTCCTCAAGTTCTGCAAGGTTCTCGGCAACCGCATGGTAACCGAGTTCAACTACCGCTACTCCGACACCGAGAAGGCCGAGATCTTCGTCAGCGTGCAGCTGCACGACGGCACGCAGGAGCTCAACCGCATCATCGGCGAGCTCAAGGCCTCGGGCTATGACGTCTTCAACATGACCGACAATATTGTGGCGAAGAACCATATCCGCTACATGATCGGCGGCCATGCCCCGGCATCGGTGAAGAACGAGAGGCTCTACAGCTTCGAGTTCCCGGAGAGGCAGGGCGCGCTTCTCGACTTCCTCAACAAGGTCGGAACCACCTTCAACGTCTCGATGTTCCATTACCGCAACCACGGCGCCGAGTACGGCCGCGTCCTCTGCGCGATGCAGGTTGAGGACGGGCAGCTTGACCTCTTCCAGAAGCACCTGAAGGAGCTCGGCTACCTGTGGTTCGACGAGACCGACAACCCCTGCTATAAGATGTTCCTCGCCCCTAACGCACAGTAAGAGGCGAAGTCCCATCAGGGGAAATGAGGCCGGACGGCGCCGCCGCCCGGCCTTTTCGCGTTTAGGAGGGGAGGAAAGTGACCTCCCCCGGAAAATCAGCTCTCCGCTGCCCTATCCTTTCCGTATTGTTAACTGTGCACTGCCGGAATGGCGTTTCTCTGTCGTATAATCTAAAGAAATACTGTCTCCCGGCTTTCCGGGGGCATGCGGTTCAACCAGCCGGGGATTCCCCGGCGCAGCTAAGTGGAGGCCGGCGCTTTCCTTGCCGGTAGTTTGCTCATGACCAGCAGTAAGAAGAAGAACACCGCGCAGGCAGGTGCCGGCATCAAGCAGCCTGCTGACACGCCTGCCCTGAACGGGACGGAGAATCCGGCAGAGAGCAGCATTCCGGAAGTGAAGGCCGGCGCGCCGGAGGCAAAGCCTGCTGAGAAAAAGCCGGAGGAGCCGAAGGCCGCTGAGCCGGCCCCGGAGGTGAAGGCTCCTGAGGCCAAAGAGCCTGCTGATGCCGGGAAGGCCCATGAGGTGAAGGATCCTGAGCCAGAGCCTGCTGATGCCGGCAATGCCCCTGAGGCGAAGGCGGATGACGCGGCCTCAGCTCCTGAGGAAGAGCCGGCGAAGCCCGCTGAGGAGAAAAAGCCGGAGCCGGAGAAAGCCGCCGCGGAGGAGAGGAAGGCCGCTGAGCCCGAAAAGGAGCCGCAGCCCTTCGGATCCGCCGGCCTCCGCGATGATCCGCCGTCGCCCAGGAGTGCCTCCGGAACAGGCGTGATTGCCCTCATTTCGACTGCCGTTCTGAGCTGCCTCATCGGCGGCGCCGTGTTCTACGGCCTGCAGATGCAGGGCATGCTCATCGAGCAGGACGCCAAAATCAACGCCCTTCACGGCACACTTGACCGTGCCAACGCCGGCCGGCTGTCTGCAGAGCGCGAGGTGTCATCCCTCAAGAACAGCATCAGGAGCGTGAACCATGGCTTCAGCTCCATCAGAAAGGATCTCGGGAAGCAGGCCGCTGCTGACGCGAAGCTCTCAAAGCGCATGGATGATATTGAGAAGAGCATCGCCGCAGTCGGGAACCGCGACAAGGTAAGCGAGGCGCTCAGGAGCCAGATTGAGTACTGGGAGATCGCCGAGGCGTCGTTCCTTGCCGACGCGGCGCAGAGGAAGCTGGTGCTTGACCATAACCCTGACGCGGCCCTGACCCTCCTCAAGGGCGCCGCCGGCATCCTGCAGGGGCTCGGGGACGAGGGCACCCTGAGCGCCAGGAAGGCCCTGGAGAGCGACATCGCGAAGGTTGCCGCCATGAAGAGGGTAGATCCCTCCGGCATCGTCATGAAGCTCGGCACGCTTGTCGACATGACCGGATCGCTTGAGCTCCACGGCTTTGAGGAGAACAGGCCTGACGCGATTGACGGCACGGACAATGAGCCATCGTCAGACATTTCGGAGTGGCGGCAGAACCTCTCGAGGTCCTGGAACAAGTTCCTCAGGAACTTCGTGGTGGTCCGCTACCGCGCCCCGGGCCGCGAGTACCGCCTCTCCCCGAACGGCGAGACGCTGGTGCGCGAGAACCTCAAGTCGCTGCTTCTCACCGCGAGCCTTGCCGTATCGCGTGAGAAGGACGCTGAGTTCAGGAAGAGCCTCTCGAGGATTGACTCGCTCCTCGGTGAGTACTTCGAGAAGGACGGCGCGCACGTGAAGGAGTTCCGCGCGGCCCTTGACGAGATCAGGCAGACCGGCGACATCACCTTCAGCCCGGAGGATCTCGAGAGCCAGAACATCCTGAGGAAGCTTGTAACAGCGCAGCGCCTCGATGTAGGCAGCCTTGCGGCCCTTGATGACAAGGGCAGCGCCGGCAAGACAGACGGAGGCAGATAATCATGCTGAGGCTGGTTCTGATTCTTGCCGTTATGATTGCGGCGATGGCATTCGCGCCGGTGTTTGTCGGCGGGCAGGGATACGTATCCATCGGGATCGGATCCTATGTCATCGAGACCTCAGTCTATACGGCCATTATTGTCATTCTCCTGTTCTACGTGCTGCTCTTTGCCATCGAGAGGCTCTTGAGGCTCATCTTCGGCATCCCCTCATTCCTGAGGCGCCGCCGCGCGAAGAAGGCGGAGAAGAGCATGCAGCAGGGCGCGGTCGATCTCCTTGAGGGCAGGTACGGCAAGGCCGGCAGGAACCTTGTGAGCCGGATCCCCGAGGAGAACCGTTCCGTGGTCAGCTATATCCTCGCCGCGAGATCCTCCGCGAGGGAGGGCAATGTCGAGCAGGCGCGCAGATACCTTAAGAGCGCAGTTGAGCTCAAGCCTTCCGCAGAGCTTGCCTGCGGCATGATGGAGAGCGACATACTCCTGGACAATGGGCTTTATGAGGACTGCGGCAGGGTGCTAGGCTCCCTCTCGGAGAAGTACAGCGGCGAGCCGGTGTTCCTCCTCAGGAAGTCGGTGCTTGCCGAGAAGCGCGATGACGCTGACACCATGCTCAGCATGCTGCCGGTTCTCCGCTCAAAGAAGGTCTTCCCGGAGCAGAAGCTCCATGAGATGACTCTCCGCGCCTCGATGCTCAGCCTCGATGGCATCGGCGAGGAGAAGAAGGTCTGGTCCCTCATGAAGTCCCTGCCGCGCGCCGAGCGGTCCCAGCCTGACGTGATAGCCCTTTTCGCCGGCAGGTTCGTGAAGCTTGGATGCCTTGAGCAGGCCGACAGCCTCATAGTCGGAGGCCTTAAGAAGGAGAGGGGCAGCGAGAAGTACCTGAGGCTCTCTGAGGAGGTGTTCCGCCTGCGCGCCGCGCTCCCGGGCACACTGAAGCGCCTCAGAAAGGACTTCCCTGACTCTGACAGCGTCCCCGCTGAGGTCCTGAAGGCCGAGGGCGCCATCCTTGAGGCGTCAGGCGAGCGCGATGACGCCAGGATAATCTACGAGCGCATCCTGAAGGGCGGGCAGGATCACGAGGTCGGGCTGAGGCTTGCCGCCATCCTCGAGAACCAGAGGCTCTTCGAGAAGGCCGTAACGCTCTACCGGAGCGGTCAGGCGAAGAGCTGATTCAAGGATTTGTCCGTAAAGGGGCCGGGATTATTCCCGGCCTTTATTTTTTCCGGATTTGCATAAAGCCCGGGCCTGTCAGCAGTCAGGTGAGAAGGGCATCCGTCCGGATGCGCTGCGGCGTATTTTTGTGACACTGCTCAATAAATGAACTTTTTCCTGCCGGTTTTCTGAATATGTGAGGTGCGGCAAAAAAATTCCCGTAACCAGTTATTGCTGCAGGCAGACAACGAGACCCGCCTTTCTGACAGCGGTCATAAGGCAGAGGATCGCAGGGAGTCATAAATCTCATTTTCAGGCGCATTCTGCCGTATAGGATATTTTGCTGTTCTATTCCGGGTAACCCAATCCAGTTCCTACACTTCGGTATTGTTTACAGCCCCCGCCGCCTCAAATAGCATTGCCTTGTTACTATTCACAGCCGTCCTGTAGGCATGACTAGCCAGGCGGGCATAAGCCCGCTTCCAGACAGGGTTTGACCGGACCTGTGCGCCTGAAGGAGTGCGCAAAGGCTCTTTTTACGTGATCAGCAGACATACATATCCAGGCGGGCCGTCAGGCCCGCTTCCAGATTGATGCGCTATAGTGTTGGTTCAAAGCGGATGATCGCGGAAGATTTCCTCAACCGTATACGGGTGTCCATCGCACAGCCGCTGCAGCGCGTCGATTTCATTGATGCCATTCCGCCGGCACGTCTCTATGTAGGACCTGATAACCGCATGGTTGTCTGCGGCCTCCACTGACTCGAACTGACCGGATATTTTCATGTGCGACTTGATGCCCCTGAGACTGCGTTCACTGAGGTTGTTCGTCGTCGGAATGCTGAAGTCCCGCAGCCACATGAAGTAGTTTTCCCTGTAGTTCTCAAGCCGTTTAATCAGTGCCCTTTCGTTGTCTGCGCCGTAGATGTCAGGCTCGGCCGCGTTTTCCTTCCGTCCTTTCTCAAGGCATTCATCAAGCCTGCGGTTGAAGTCCGCAATGACTGCCTCATCGAAGGCTTTCTCTCCACGTTTTATGGCGTCATTGCGCTTCCTGATGGTGATGCTGATTAGTTCCTTGAGCTCAATGGTCCAGGTGTGGTGGGTGTCGTCCGTATTCTTCTGGCAGTCCCTCTGCAGATGCTGGTTGCACTCGATGTTCACAAAGCAGAACCTCCAGTTGTAGTTTACGGTGTTGTGGTCATGCATGACCTTGATATAGTGCTCAAGCTGTCTGAGGACATCGTCATCCTCAAGGCTCTGCAGGTCCTTGTGCTCATGCGCGGTATAGTAGGCTATGCGCTCGTCTCCGTAGAAACGGAAGCAGGCCCTCTTCGTAAGTATGAAGATTACGGTATCGTCCCAGTAGACGAGCTTCCTGGTGATGAGGACCTGCTTCAGCGCCGACCGGAACGGCACGAGAGCTTTCGCGGCTTTCCGCTGTAGCTTTGCAACGTAGCCTTCGCATGGCGTAAGCCTCCCTCCGGTAATGCCGGCAATGAACGAGGCCGCCTTGTTCATTGAGGCGTTGACCGTATTGGTGAGTGACAGAAGCAGGGCCTTCAGGGTGCTGCCGTACTGATGCTGCTCCTTGAGTGACGGCGGTATATCCGAACGGAAGATGGTGCCGCATTCGTTGCATCTGTAGTAATAAAACTCATGTCTGATTTTAACCAGCTTTATCCGGACGTCGTATTCGTATTTGACTTCTGACTTTCCGGTCGGGCTGAAGTCGGAACCGCCGCATCCGGGGCAGTGCTCACCTTCCTCCAGGGGATGTCCCTGAGTCTCCTCAGTGTCCACATTGTCAGTGCCGTCAAAGGAATGCTTTTCGTGATGCAGCTTCCCGCCCTTTGGATCCCCGCTTTTCTGGCGCGAGTTGTTATTGGATATAACCTTATCCTTGCCTATCGGAGTACGTGATGTAGACATTCCGGTGTTGGTGCCATCGTGGGCCTGGATAGCTCTTGTTTTTTCCAGCTCGTTTGTCAGTCCCCTGATGGTGGCATCCCTCTTTGCAAGCTCATCCTCAAACTTCTTCCGGGCTTCCTCCATCTCCTTCCGGAGATGACTGACAGTCTGGGCGAGAGAGTCGGCCCGTTGCTTCTGGGCGGCAAGCCGCTCTTTCAGTCTGACGTTTTCCCTTCCAAGATTTTCGCAGCTGCGGCGCAAGTCAGAGGCAGTGTCAGTCATGGCAGACAGGCGCCTTTCCAAGGTCCGCGGAGATGGCCTCACAGACTTTCCTGTAGGCCCTGATGACTGATTTCAGCCTGCAGACTTCATTCTTCAGTGAAAGGATTTCCTCGTCTTTACCGGCAGCTGCCTTCTGAAGCCTCTCGACCTGTTTCGCCAGTTCGGAGGCATCATCGGAAGTGGGAACATTTTTGCGTGAAGGAGTCCTGCCCTTGCGGCCGCTTGATGGTATCAATTCCCCAGTTTCAGGATCGAGAGTGCCAAGGTACTTTCTCTTTGGCCTGGACTGCTTTGTGACTGGATCGTAGTGGGATGTTGACTCGTAAACTCTGGTAGTGCCTGATTTTTTGTCGACGTGCTTGACGATGGTTGGCATAAACATAACTCCTTATATTGGCTATATATAAATTATAATACAGCCAATATAGAGAATCAAGCACTATTTGAAAAATTTTTAATTATATAGCCAATATTTATTCATGGATTACGCTGCTATGAAATACCCCTCAAAAATTGACGGTTGGAGCTCTTGCACAAGTCGGCTGTGAATAGTAACATTGCCTTAACGATTAGAAAAACATGTCCCCGCATGCCGTTGCAGAAGCCCGCCGGTGTACGGCAGCCTGCATCCGGGCGGACGGAGGACTTCATAAATTCAGAAGGGCATCCGGATGACTCTGCATCCCGGGCTGTCCCGGGGGTTGACTGATGTCTTTGCCTGATTCAGCTGAAATGCTTGCGCCGCTTCCCGGCGATCCTGCCGGTGAGGACTGCGAGTACGACAGTCTCTACATGGGGCTCGAGTCCCTTGCCACTCCGGTGGAGGCGCAGGAGATGGGGGATTCCGTCATCGAGGGCCGGGATCCTGACTACCGGAAGCTGCAGAAGGACTGCGAGAAGCTCTGGACCAGGACCCGCGACCTGAGGGTTGCGTCCTATTTCACCGTTGCCGCCTTCTGCAACAGCGGCCTCCCGGGCCTCAGGGCCGGCCTTGAGGTCATCAGCTTCCTGATTGACAGCCTCTGGGACGAGTTCTGGCCGCGCCTTGATCCTGACGATGACAATGATCCCTCAGAGCGCGTGAACATACTCAACATGCTCTCCCCCAAGAACGGGGCGTTCAGCGATCCAATCCAGTTTATCAGCCATTTCAGGAAAATCCGCCTTGTTGACGCGCTTCCTTACACGCTGAGGGATCTGCTGATAAGTGACGGCACTCTCGAGGCGGCTGGCGGTGAGACGGATTCCGCTGTCATGCAGGCCCAGCTGCGCTCGGTGCCAGCCTCTGCCGTTAAGGAGCAGGCCGGGGCGGCTCAGGCCGTGATGGATCTCCTCGGGAAGATTGCTGACGGGTTCAATGCGAAGGCGGGCAACGGCGGCTCGGTCAGCTTCGACTCTCTCGAGACGGAGCTGAAGAGGCTCATCAGGTTCTACGGCTCGCTGCAGCCTGATGAGGCCCCAGCTCCGGAGGCGGCTGAGGAGCCTGCCGCAGAGCCTGAGGCAGTCCCTGCCCGGCCTGTTCCCGCAATGGTCAATGCAGCCGTCGCGGATATCAGGTCATACCGGATCACGAACCGCGCCGATGCCCTGATGCTGATTGAGAAGTGCTCGGAGTATTTCCGGAAGGCCGAGCCAAGCAGCCCGCTGCCGTTCCTCCTCGACAGGGCTCTGCGCATGGCTGACATGAATTTCGTCGATATCCTGGCCGAGATTGATCAGGATTCGCTTGGAAAAGTAAGAGAGCAGCTTGGCGTAAAGCCGGCTGAGAACTAAGGAGCAGGGGATGGCAACAAAAAATTCACAGAAATTCCTGGCGCAGAACCGGGCGCCGCGAGTCCAGGTTGAGTACGATGTTGAGCTTTACGGCGCGGAAAAGAAGGTCAACCTGCCGTTCGTGATGGGCGTCATGTCTGACCTTTCCGGGAAGCCCAAGGATCCGCTCCCCCGCGTTGACGAGCGCAAGTTCGTCGAGATTGACGCTGACAACTTTGACGAGAGGCTCAAGAGCATGAAGCCCAGGGTCGCCTTCCAGGTGCCGAATGTCATCAATGGCGACGGGAACCTTGCCGTAGACATGACCTTCGAGAGCATGGAGGACTTCTCCCCTGACAGGGTCGCCGAGAAGGTTGACGGCGTGAAGCAGCTCCTTGAGGCCAGGAAGCAGCTTGCAAACCTGCTTTCCTACATGGACGGAAAGACCGGGGCCGAGGAGCTCATCAGCAAGATCCTCAGTGATCCTGCGCTGCTCAAGGCGCTTGCCGGGCAGGCAAAGACAGAGGAGAAGAAACCTGGTTCAGACACCGAGGAGGGCAAGTAATCATGGCTGAGGAACTCAGGGAACAGGCCGGCGCCGGCGCAGCTGCCGCGTCAATGGAGCTTTCCGATTTTGACAAGCTTATCAACGAGGAGTTCAAGCCGAAGTCGGAGGAGGCGGACAGGGCGGTGAAGGGAGCCGTCAGGACGCTGGTCACCCAGGCGCTCGAGAGCGCGAACATCGTGAGCGGCAACGCCGTCAAGACCATCGAGGGCATTATCTCCGAGCTTGACGCCAAGCTGAGCGCCCAGGTCAACGAGATTATCCACAACAAGGACTTCGAGAGCCTTGAGAGCGCATGGAGAGGGCTCTCCTATCTCGTCAGCAACACAGAGACCAGCGAGTCGCTCAAGATCCGCGTGCTCAACATCAGCAAGAAGGATCTGCAGAAGACCATCAAGAAGTTCAAGGGCAGCTCCTGGGATCAGAGCCCGCTCTTCAAGCAGATCTACGAGGATGAGTACGGCACCGCGGGCGGCGAGCCCTTCGGCTGCATCGTAGGCGACTACTACTTCAACCAGAGCGCTCCGGACATCGAGCTGCTGAAGGGCATCTCCCAGATCTCGGCAGCCGCCCACGCCCCGTTCATCGCCGCGGCTGATCCTTCCATGATGAACCTTGACTCCTGGCAGGATCTGGCAAATCCCCGCGATCTGACCAAGATTTTCTCGACTCCCGAGTATGCCGCATGGCGCTCCTTCAGGGAGTCAGACGACAGCCGCTATGTCGCTCTCACCCTTCCTAGGGTGCTGAGCCGCAGCCCGTACGGACCTGAGACCAACCCGGTCGAGACCTTCAGCTTCACCGAGGACACCGGCAACGGCGACTCCGCGAAGTACTCCTGGATGAACGCGGCCTACGCCATGGGCGTGAACATCAACCGCTCGTTCGCCGATTACGGCTGGTGCGCGCATATCCGCGGCGTCGAGTCAGGCGGCGTTGTCGAGTCGCTCCCGACCCACTGCTTCCCGACCACCGACGGCGGCATGGCGATGAAGTGCCCGACCGAGATCGCCATCACCGACCGGCGCGAGGCAGAGCTCTCGAAGAACGGCTTCCTGCCCCTCTGCTACTGGAAGAACACCGACTACGCGGTCTTCCTCGGCGGGCAGACGGTGAACAAGCCGCAGGAGTATGACAATCCTGACGCGACCGCCAACGCGAGCCTTTCGGCGCGTCTGCCGTACGTCTTTGCCACCTCCAGGTTCGCGCACTATCTCAAGTGCATCGTCCGCGACAAGATCGGCTCCTTCAAGAGCTGCGCCGACATGGAGTCCTGGCTCTCCAACTGGATATCGAACTATGTCACGTCTGACCCCAACGCCTCCGAGGAGGTCAAGGCCAAGTACCCTCTCGCCGAGGCGAAGGTCGTTGTTGAGGATGTCGAGGGGCAGCCGGGCTACTACCAGGCAAAATTCTATCTGAGGCCGCATTACCAGCTTGAAGGCCTTACCACTTCGCTCAGACTGACCACCAAGGTCCCGAGCGGTTCCAACTGACGCTGTCAGTAATTGACAATGAGGTGAAAAATGGCATCTGACTTTTTTGTAAAGATCGAGGGGATCGACGGCGAGTCGAGCGACAAGGCTCACTCCAAGTGGATCGAGGTCATCAGCTTCTCCCACGGCGCGATGCAGAATGTCGGCGTCGGCAGGGCAACTGATGTTTCCGGACGCGGCCAGTTCCTGCCGTTCAGGTTCACCCATCTGGTTGACAAGGCTACCCCGAAGCTCCAGCAGTTCTGCCTTTCCGGACAGAAGGTGCCCAAGGTCCAGTTCCAGGTCTGCCGCGCTGTGGCAGGCGCCCAGGTTCCTGTGTATGAGGTAACCCTCGAGAACGTCAAGCTTTCCAAGTGCTTCGTCAAGTCCGTGGTGAACGGCGGAAACTCGAGCGAGGACATCATTGACAGCTTCGCAGGCGCTGACGGCGTCTACATCCCGACCGAGGAGGTTGAGATGATCGCCGGCAAGATCACCTGGAAGGTCACCGCAATCAAGCCGGACAACACCAAGGACGGCGCGGTTGAGGCCTCCTTCAACCAGGTTGAGAACTCCTGATCCTGGTTAAACAGGCAGGACAGCAGTTAAGCTATGGCTGATACAGGATCTTTGAGGAAATCAGGCACATATCTCCCGGGCGTCTTCCTGAGGCTCACCTCAGGGGAGCGCCTGCAGGATCTGTCTGACCTGAAGCACCTGAAGCAGGAGATCCTGGACAATATCAGCCTTATTCTCAATTCCTGCTCCCGTCCCGGCCCTGATGAGCTCGGGAATGATCCGTACATCATCTATTCCGTCCTCGGCTTCGGCATCGGCAACTTCTGCGGACGCCAGAGCAGCGAGGAGACGGTGAACGGCATCTGCCGGCAGATCAGGGAGCAGATTATCCATTTCGAGCCGCGGCTGGATCCGAAGAGCGTTCTGGTCGAGGCAAAAAACAGTGACGGCCAGCGCAGAAACAGCCTCACTGTGAGCGTCAGCGCCCGCATATCGCAGAACCCGTTTTCCGCGGACGAGGTGAGCTGCCGCTTTGTGCTTGATCTCGAGACCGGCATTCCCCGGCTTGATCAGGCAGGAGGCCGGACATGAAAGACGGCTTCCTCGAATATTACCGCACCAACCTCGAGCACCTCAGGGAGCTGAGCGCCGAGTTCGCGAGGCAGAATCCGAAAATAGCCTCGAGGCTCGACATGTCGCAGCAGGAGACGAGGGATCCCTTTGTGGAGCGCCTCCTCGAGGGCGCCGCCTTCCTCTCGGCAAGGGTCGAGCAGAAGTTTGATGACGGCTATCCCCTTTTCCTGCAGTCGCTGCTGCAGAAGCTCTGTCCGCTGATGGCGGTGCCGCTTCCCTCGGGCACGGTGCTGGAGCTTCAGAAGAAGAGCTCCTCAGCAGGCACGCTGAGCCTTCCCGAGGACTGCGCTCTTGATGTGATGACCGGCGCATCGGACCGCGCCGTCAGGTACACGACGCTCTGGAAGGAGAGCATCGTCCCGGGGGAAATCACGGAGGCAGCCTGCCTACCTACACTTGACGGAGAGCTCGGGCCTGAGGAGATCCGCTTGCGCGGCTCCAGATCCGCGCTGAGGCTCACCCTGGACTTCCCCGGGATTGAGGACAGTGAGTCATATCTTCCGGATGACATCGACATTTTCCTCAACATGCCTGACTCCGATGCCTCGCAGCTTGCGGAGGCCCTGGAGCACGGGCTTGCCGGGGTCTACCTGAAGGACGGTGAGAGAACCGTGAGGCTTGAGGGCATAGTGCCGCAGCTTCGCCTTTTCGCTGAGAAGCGAAACCTGCTTGAGCAGGCGCTCAGGGTAATGCCCGGGGTGTCGGCTCTGCTCCTCTTCTTCACCTATCCGTTCCTTCTCCATTTCATAAGGCTTAAGGGGCTCGGCAGGGCGCTGCGCTCATCCGGCGCGGGCAGAGCCGTGATTCTCCTCTGCTTTGACCGGGATATCCGTCTGGTGAGGTCAGTGAGCGCCGAAAACGTCAGGCTCAACTGCGCCGCCGCGCTCAACCTTTTCAGGTTCCGCAGCGATCGCGTGCGTCTCGGCATGAGCCGGGAGTTCCTCTGCGAGCCGGTCCGCACCGGGCCGCTCAACTATGAGATCTGCTCGCTTGACTCGCTTGAGCTTTTTGACGGATCGAACCGCTCCGCGGGAATCGCCCGTCCGTTCTACTCCATGAGAGGGCTCGGCGATACGGAGGAGGGGGCAGTGTTCTTCTCCATGAGGCGCGCGAAGAGGAAGAACGGGCTCTACCGCAGGCGGAGCTCCTACGTGAAGACCGACGTGTTCATCGCGCTCTCGGGCGGCGGGTATTCTGCCGCGGACGGGCGCTTCAGCGAGTTCAGCGCCGATGGCTGGGCAACGAATGCGGATCTGCCGCTTTTCATCAGGACCGGCTCAGCATTCACCTCGCCCTCCGGGGCATGCGGCGGAACCGCGCTGGTGCCGCCCACTGATCCGCGTGAGCCACTGATGATGAGGGGCAGCGCCGACAGCTTCACGAGGCTCTCTTACGTCATGCTCAACCTTTCGGCTTTCATGTCCGAGGACGGCGGGACCTGCCTCAGCATGCTCCGGCAGCTCACAGGCGCCTATTTCCCGGGCGGCAGCAGCGAGAGGCGCGCTCTTGAGGACGGCATCTGGAAGGCGGAGAGCCTCCCCGAGGTTTTCAGGTTCGTGCAGCAGGGATGCGTCTATTACGAGAAAGGCTATGCGCTGGAGCTGACGCTCGACGAGCAGAAGCTCGCCGGCGTCGGACTGTACGCGTTCGGCAGGGTGCTCGCTGAGGCTGTCAGGGATTACTGCCCGGTCAACCTTCTGATGAGGATCACCCTGTCGGGCAGGGAAAAGGGAAGGATATGCCAATGGACTCCCGGGAACGTCTGATACGAAGGATTATCCGGGCTGTCAGAAACGGCCGCGGAGCGGACTTTTACGAGACTGTCAGGGAATTTGACCTGGCAGCTCCGGATCTGCCGAGGACCGGCTCAGCCGACCGGGCGTCAGGCGAGCTCCTCCGCTTTACCCAGAGGCCGTCGCTCAGCGAATGGCCCGAGACGGTCACTGACCTCATGCAGCAGGACGCATCGGCCGTACTTGCGGAGATAAGGTTCTTCGGGCTCTGCGGCGTTGACGGACCGATGCCGCTCGGATTTACCGAGGCGGTCTGCCAGCGCACGCAGAATGAGCAGGATCCGGCGCTGCAGCGCTTCCTCGACATCCTGAACCACAGGTTCATCGCCCTGCTTTACCGGGCGTTTGCGGAGAACAGCGAGAGCTTCAGCTTTGACCGTAGCGGGGACGACCTGCACCGCGCGGCTCTGCGCTCGATGTCGGGAGCCGGGCCGGAGAAGGCGCTGCCGCTGCCCCCATACTGCGCCGAGAGCCTTGTGCAGTTCTCGATGATGCGCACCCCGGGCGCGCGCGGCCTTGAGGCTGCGCTCTCCGAGCTCCTGGGGCACAGCTGCTCTATCCGCTGCAATGTGTTCTCGAGGGGGCTCATACCGCAGGAGCTTCACTGCCGCCTCGGCGGCGGAGAGAGCGCCGTGCTCGGGACCAGCACCCAGATCGGGCGGTTTTATTTCAGCTCGACAAAGAAATTCGAGATCCGCATGGGTCCGATGGACTACAGCGACGGCCTCGCGATGCTGCCCGGAACCGTTAAGTACAGGCGCATCATTGAGCTCGTGAACCTTTACCTGGCCAGGCCGCTTGATTTCGATCTGGTCCTGATTCTAAGAAAAAGCTCGCTCGCCGCGGCGCAGCTCAACGGAAAATACGCGCTTGGCCGCAGCATTTTCCTGCCTGTGAGTGACAAGGGCGGGACGTGCACGCTGACCATAAACGCCGCAAGGCTTTTCAGCAGGGCGGGAAGACAGACAAGGAGTCAATATGCTTAAACTCAAGAGGATACAGCTGTTCGGGAAACTGGATCAGACTGCCTACAAGGCCCTGGAGAGCGCTACTGTTCTCTGCAAGACCCGCGGCAACCCGTATGTGGATCTGACCCATTTCATCAACCAGATCCTCCTCGGCGGCAGCAGCGATCTGCATGAGATCCTCCGCCGCTTTGAGATTGACGAGGCCCGCCTCTCTAAGGACCTTGTGACGGCGCTTGACGCGCTGCCGCGCGGCGCGAGCGCCATATCAGACTTCGATCCGTCAATCGAGACCGCAATCAAGGAAGCGTGGATGGTCGCCTCGATCGTCTACCAGCAGAGGTCCATCAGGACCGGCCACCTCATTGTGGCCCTGAAGCAGAACCCGGAGCTTTCCCGCGAGCTCAGCGCCATGAGCCCGGAGTTCCTGAAGATCAACGGAGACCTGCTCCAGGAGCAGCTCGGGGAGATCGTGAGGAACTCGCCTGAGTCAGCGGCCTTCGTAAAGGAGGATGCCGGGCAGGGCGCCACCGGTCAGGCCGCCGGCATGCTCACCGGTCAGGGCACCGGCCGCGGCGAGGCGCTCGGGCTTTACACCGTTGACCTTACCCGTGAGGCGCGTGAGGGAAAGATTGACAAAATCGTCGGCCGCGACGCCGAGATCCGCAAGATGATTGACATCCTGATGCGCCGCCGCCAGAACAACCCGATCCTCACCGGCGAGGCCGGCGTGGGCAAGACCGCGGTGGTCGAGGGCTTTGCGAGGCGCCTCGCAGACGGCGATGTGCCTGACTGCCTGAAGGGCACGGTGCTGCGCTCCCTTGATCTCGGCCTCCTGCAGGCCGGAGCATCGATGAAGGGCGAGTTCGAGAACAGGCTCAAGCAGGTAATCGAGGAGGTGCAGGGCTCCGACGTGCCCGTCATCCTCTTCATCGACGAGGCGCACCGCCTCATCGGCGCCGGCGGCACAGCCGGTCAGAATGACGCGGCAAACCTCCTGAAGCCAGCCCTCGCAAGGGGACAGCTCCGCTGCATAGCGGCGACCACCTATCAGGAATACGCCAAGTACTTCGAGAAGGATCCGGCCCTTTCAAGGCGCTTCGAGAACATCCTCGTGCAGGAGCCTGATGACGACAAGGCCGTACAGATGATGCGCGGCATGGCAGGAATGCTCGAGAACCATCACCATGTGCGCATCCTTGACGAGGCGCTTACCGCCGCTGTGAAGCTCTCCCGCCGCTACATCCCGTCGCGCCAGCTTCCGGACAAGGGCGTGAGCATACTTGATACCGCCTGCGCCAAGGTCGCGCTGAGCCAGAGCCAGGAACCTGCCGAGATTGAGTTCTCAAGGCGCCGCGCGGAGGCTTTGAAGCTCGAGACCGAGATCCTGAAGCGCGAGGAGTCCGAGGGCTACGAGCACGGGGACGATCTGAAGGAGACCGAGGAGAAGCTCAGGAAGGAGGAGGAGCATACCAGGGAGCTGCAGGAGAGGCTCAAGGAGATCCGCGGGAAGGCTGATGCCTATTTTGCCCTCCGTAGCGGCGCCGATCAGGGTGAGGAGGCTCATGAGAAGCTGCGCGCTGCCCGCCGCGAGCTTGACGAGCTGCAGGGCGAGTCGCCGATGCTTCTCCCCGAGGTCGACAGCCAGGCTGTCTCGGCGGTGATTTCCGAGTGGACCGGAATCCCTCTCGGTCGCATGGTCCGCGATGAGATCAACTCCGTCCTCCATCTCTCCGACTACCTCAAGAAGCGCGTCATCGGGCAGGACGGCGCCATGGACATGATCGCGAAGCGCATCATGACCGCCCGCGCCTCGCTCTCCGATCCCAACAGGCCGATTGCGGTCATGATGCTCGCCGGCCCCTCCGGAGTCGGCAAGACCGAGACCGCGCTGGCTCTCGCCGAGCAGCTCTACGGCACGGAGAACAACCTCATCACCATCAACATGAGCGAGTTCCAGGAGGCCCACACCGTCTCGACCCTGAAGGGAGCACCTCCGGGATACGTCGGCTACGGCGAGGGCGGCGTGCTGACCGAGGCGGTCAGGCGCCGGCCCTACAGCGTGGTGCTGCTCGACGAGGTCGAGAAGGCCCACCGCGACGTCCATGAGATCTTCTTCCAGGTCTTCGACAAGGGACAGATGGAGGACGGCTCCGGAAGGCTCATCAACTTCCGCAACTGCGTGTTCATCCTCACGTCCAATGCCGGCGACGAGGAGATTGTCTCGATGTGCGAGAACTCGGAGACCGTTCCTTCCATGGAGGAGCTCGAGAAGGCCGTAAGGCCCGCGATGAGAAGGGTGTTCCCTGCAGCGCTGCTCGGGCGCCTCAACGTCATACCCTACTATCCTCTCGGCAGGGAGGCGCTCAACAGCATCATCGATCTCAAGCTCGGCAAGATCGTGAAGCGCGTCCGCGAGAACTACCGCGCTGCCTTCAGCTATACCGAGAACCTGCGCGCCGAGATTATCTCGCGCTGCGACAACGCCGCCTCGGGAGCCCGCCTTATCGACGCGATCATCAACAATGATCTGCTCCCTGACATCAGCGCGGCGTTCCTCGGGCAGACCATGCAGGGGCACGAGCTGGAGTCGGTTGTAGCCGATGTGAAGGATCACAGCTTTGTCTATGACTTCAAGATCAGGGAGGAGAAATAAATGCCCACTCCAGCAGCCACGATTCTGAACACCACCGCGACCGGTGACGCTGTCACCGGCCCCGGCTGCCCGCTGAACCTTGTCAACGGGCTTCCGGTCGCCTGCATGGGCGACACGGTCGCGGGCCCGGTGTGCACCGGGGCAATAACGGTGAGCACCGCGGTCACGCGCCTCGTGAAGGGACGCCCCATGGCCAACATCGGCTCGGTTGTCTTCGGAGTCAATCCGGTGACCGGCGTGCCGGTCGCGACGGCCCTGGCTGTCTGTCCGAATATCAACAGGATTGTCTGAGCCGGGCCCGGCGCAGACCTTGGAACTGAGAGCGGAGGCAATGTGTCAGTCATGAGCAGAAAACCGTCAGGCCGCCCGGGACTATGGGCCGCGGCCTGCCTTGTGTCAGCGATGCTGGCGGGGTGCTCCGCGAGCACCAGCGATGTCGGCGTCTACCTTGCGGGGGACATACAGAATGCCTACGGCTACTGCCCCTCAATCGAGGTTGACGTCGTGGGCCTTACCGATGCCGAGAAGATGAGGTTCCTTGCCTATGACGTGGATAAGTACTTCACTCCGCCTGCCCAGTTCAGGAAGTCGCTCGGCGCGGTGACGCTGAAGTTCTCCGAGGACAGTATGCGGGCGCAGAAAATCCCGGACAATGCCGAAGCGTGGAAGCGCTGGGAGGACAAGGGCGCGAAGTACATCGGCGTGATCTCGAACCTCCCCATCATCACGGAGCCCGGTGAGGGCGTCACCGATCCGAGAAAGCTCATCATCGACATGCATGACGGCTTCATGGTCGATTCCTCCGCGCATTACGTCGAGGTGGGAGGCAGCGGGATCATCGAGCTGAAGAAGGAGCCGGAGACGGAAACGGAGCCAGAGGAAGCAAAGTAAGGAAGATATTATGCGTTTTGATGAAATGGTCCACTGGAGCGAGGGACAGTTCCTGCAGCCTCACCATCTGCAGAGGCTGCAGAGCTCTCTCGAACAGCTCTCAAGATCGCAGCGTGAGCTCGCGATGGCGTTCCCCTGCGGCTTCTGCGATCTTGAGCTCGACACCGAGGCGCTCAAGTCCAGGCGAATCGTGATCAGGCGCTTCTCCGCAGTGCTGCCTGACGGGCAGGAGGTCTCCATGCCGGGCAACTGCAACGTGGAGCCGCTGACCCTGGAGTTCAGCCCGGAGGCTGCATCGTCATGCATGATTTACCTCCAGATCCCCCGCTGGTCCTCAAGGGAGCCCAACCTCGCGGCGGAAGGCGGGGCGAAGGGCCGCTATGTCCTCCACGAGACCATGGCTGCTGACGAGAACACCTCGGACAATGAGATACCGCTGATGGTAAGGAGGCTCAACGCGAGCCTCACCGCGGAGGATCGCCGCTCCGAGAACGGCGTCTCGCTGCCCGTCTGCAGGGTGGACTGGACCGTCATCAACTCGAGCATGCCGGCACTCAGCCTCTCGGATGATTTCATGCCGCCCTTCATCAGGATCTCACGCGACTGCCGGCTCCTCAGCATGGGCGAGGATCTGCTCTTCCAGCTCCGCTCCGCCCGCAGCAGCATCATGAGCGAGTTCGGGCAGGCAGGCTTTGATCCGGACTCCGGCGGCGCGAGGACGATGCTCAGGGTCATGAGGCTCCAGACCGTGACATGCTTCGAGCGCCGCCTGAACGCGCTCCTGGTTCCCGGGCGCATTTCCCCGTTCGATCTCTACCTTGAGCTGGTCTCGCTCCTCTCCGGGCTTGAGTCGCAGGAGATGCTGGACCGTACGGATGATATTCCGCCGTATGACCACGATGATCCGCTGCCGGCATTCAGGAGCCTCTTCCAGCGGATCAGGGCAATCCTCCTCAAGGGCGGTGTGAGCTCGGCGCTCTCCTTTGAGTTCAGCCGCGGCAGTGAGCCTTACCTTGAGCTCAGCACCGATGACGGGCGCGTCTACACCTCGTCTGATCTGTTCCTTGCGGTGAGGTTCAGCGGCGATCTGCAGTCCAGGGTGCAGGACATTGAGGCCGGCGACAACTTCCGCCTCATAGACCGGGGCTCATTCACCGACCGCGTGCGCGGGGTGAAGCTTGCGGCCCTCCGCTATCCGCCCAGCTACCTCCCTCTTGCGGCAGGCACGCTGTGGTTCAGGGTTATGGCCGGTGAGTCAAAGCGCGTCTGGAAGTACATCACCGAGGATCACGCGATGATTATCGACAGCGCGCGCGATCTGTTCCCGAACCTTTCCGCCACGCTGTATGTCAACGCCGGCGGCGCTGACCAGAGACAGCCCTGAGACAACCGGAGCGTGACTTAGCTATGAAGATGAACCTCGAAACACTGATTGCTCCTGTTCTGCAGAAGGTCTGCGAGTACTGCGTGTTCAGGGACAGCGGCTATGAGACACCGCAGGAGGTAATGCTCTCGGAGATCCGCTCCGAACTCAGCGCCATCAGCCAGCGCTGCGTCTCACAGCCCGTGCTGCAGCGGCAGTACAGGAAAATCGAGAAGCCGCTCATCTTCTTCATTGACTACACCATCAAGGAAGGCGGGTTCTCCTTCTCCCGGAATTACCAGGAGCTGGCGCGCAGCTTCAACGAGCTCTCGGGCGACGACAAGTTCTTCGATCTGCTTGAGAACGCCATAAAGCTCAATGACGACCGGGAGGTCATCAGGATGTTCTACCTGATGATGGGGCTCGGCTTTGACGGCTACTACAAGCGCCGCCCCTCCGACATCATCCCCGTCATGGAGGAGACCGCCGCCCATATTGACAGGGGCCCGGACTTCAACTCGGAGCCCGTGACCCCTGATGTTACAGCAGGCGCAGACCGGGAGAGGCCCCGCGGAACAGGGTATTTCCTCACGAGACCTGCCGGCTGGATCCTCATGATGTCCGCCTTCCTGCTGCTCTCGTTCCTCGTGAACTGGGCAGCGCTCACAGGGAGCGTCTCAGGGTTCCTTGACGCGGCGGAGGAGGCATCGGCGGCTGCGGAGCCGTACGGCGGCAGCGGCGCAGGCGCAGTCCTGCAGAAACAGGAACAGCCGGCAAAGCAGGCAGAAGAGAGCAGGAATACAGAGAGCGGAGTGAAGGCAGATGAGCACTGAAGAACTTACGGCAGCAGTGACGGTGCCCCAGAGCGGCGTTTTTTCCTGGGTCATGGCGCACCCTGTCCTCAGCATCCTTATAGCGGTGCTTGCGCTTATCCTGATCCTCGTCCTCATAAGGCTGTTCTTCAGAATCATCAGGATTATCAGGAACAGGCGGGAGACTTCCTCCATCAAGAAGGACCTGATGATCTGGTCGCTCATCTCCTCGCTGGTGCAGGGCGGCCGGAAAACCGACAAGGCAAAGGCCGAGCTCAATACGAAGCTCAGATCCATCGATCTTATCTTCAGCCGCGCCCATGACATCCTGAGGTCGCAGAGGCACATCTCGTCAAAACGCCCGTTGTTCGTGCTCCTCGGGGAGCCTACCTGCGGCAAGTCGAGGCTCATCGAGAACAGCGGGCTTGACTACCGCTGCACGGAGAAGGATGAGCAGCAGAAGCCCCCGGTAAGGTTCTTCTACAACCAGAACTCGGTGATTGCCGATGTCTCGGGGAAAGTGTTCTTTGACAACTGGCTCGGCGGCTCAAGCGCCGAGTGGAGCCATATCTGCAGCCTCCTCGGGAAAAGGCGCGGGTCAAAGCCCGTCAGCGGCGTCATACTGACCATTTCGGCAGAGGCGCTCCTTGCCGATGACCGCAGGCTCACCCAGAAGAAGGCTGCGCTTATCTCAAGCGAGCTCTCAAGGCTCACGGGCACGCTCAGGATGAAGCTGCCCTGCTTCGTGGTCATTACCAAGCTCGACGCGGTTCCGGGATTCCGCGAGTACTTCGCGAACCTTGACGAGAACGCCAGAAACCAGATCGTGGGCTTCCAGCCCCTTGCTGACAGCGGGGTTTTCGAAAAGGATGACTTTGACGCTTTCTTTGACTCCCTCGTCGAAAGGCTCGGCGACGGCGCAGTCGCGCTCATGTCGGGCAAAAAGGTGCTGGAGCTTGCCTACAGCGGCAGACCGAGGATGGGACTCACCGGCGGCATCTATCTCTTTGCGAGGAACCTGTCGCTGATCCGCGGCAGCCTTGAGTTTTACCTCGACACGGTGTTCGGCAGCCGCCGCGCCGAGGGAGAGGGAACTGCCCTCTTCAGGGGAGTGTTCCTCACCTCGGCGGAGGACAGGGGACTCTCGCTCAGCGCGCGCTTCGCGGAGCTGCAGCAGAAGAGCATCGATGACGCGCCGCTGCATGATCCGAATTTCAAGGGCCCGGGAGCCTATTTCATCCCGTCGCTTGTCTCAAAGCTGATTGTTCCGTCAGCATCAGCAGCCTGCTTTACGAGTGAGGAGCAGCTGCGCCGCCGGATCCCGGCCATGGCGCTCTGCGGCGCGCTCTTTGCCGCATCCTGCGTTCTCTGGTACGGCGCGCTCGTAAAGGGGCCGCAGCTCACTGCCCGCCTGCAGGATGACACGCTCTACTATCAGAGGGTCGGCCGCCAGTTCAGACGCGGCGAGATCGGCGCGGCCCCGCTCCTCGGCGTTGATGCCCGGGGCAGCGGCGTCATGATGCTGAAGTCTCCCATGCCAAATGACTCGCGGGTGACCAGGATCGGATTTTTCTCCGAGGCGCAGAGAAGGCTCCTGAAGAAAACCGTCATACCGTGGCAGTTCTTCCCCGCATCATTCCTGAGCTTCGGCTTTGAGGGCGAGCCCGGCATCAGCGAGAGGGCCTCGGTGTACAACCAGATCCAGACGAAGATGGCCTTCCTGCCTGCCGTTGAGTCCCTTGAGTACAATTTCGTCATGAAGGGGGACGAGCCATATACCAGGAAGAAGCGCGACGCGCTCTTCGAGCTGATGAAAATGGCGCTTTTCCTGGACCGCCATGCCTCTGCAGTCAATGATCAGTACTCCGGCAGCACCATGGCCTCCTTCATCGACTACCTCTATCCCGGGGCCGGAAAGGATATCAGAAAGCAGCTTGCTGACTTCAGGCCGGATTACGACTATCTTGCCGGCGCGACCAACTCCGAGGTTGTGCTGAGCAATGAATACGGCAGAAGCCTGTATTCCGCCATCACCGGCTTTGCCGGAAGCTGGAAGAGGCTCGAGAACTATCCGGAGGAGGAGTATGCGATCCTGAGGAAGGACATCAGAAGCGCCTCCGGACTCATACAGCTCTACGAGAACGTTATGGGGCTCCGGGCAGTCGACTTCTCCACGCTTGAGCCTGACGAGATGCAGCGCATCCTCGACGGCTGCGAGACGGACGCGGAGAAATACGGCAGCTATATCGCCGATACCGACAATATGATGAGGCTTGCCGACGTTGACCAGGACGTCAGCTCTTCCCTGAAGCCCGCTGCCGGCAAAGGCGGCAAGGGGAAGGACAGGGAGCAGGAGGGCACCAACCAGTACGGCAACACCTTCGAGAAGGCGTTCCGTGCCTACCGGGATCTTCTTGCCGGGGATTATGACTTTCTGAAGGACTATGACAGCGAGCGGAGAAGCTCCGGCGTGTCAGGCATCGACTACGGCGGCGTTGACTTCGGAAGGATCCTCTCGGAGCATGCCGGCATCGAGAAGAGCCTCGACGATGAGTACAGAAAGCTCAGCGAGACCATAGTAAGCGTGCAGCAGAGCCCGCTCTTTGATCTCACTGATCCGGCAAATCCGGCGCGCGGGTACAACTACAGCCTGTTCGGAAAAATGCTGAAGGCGTCAATGGTGGGCATTCCTGACGGCCGGTTCGCCGGCCCCGCAGATGTGCGCAGGGCGATGTCTGACGTCAGGGACGATTATGACCGCAGGGCGGGCGAGCTTGCCGCCCTGGCGGACGCCGGAGAGAAGTCTCCTCTCACTGCAGAATGGAACAAGCTGTGCAGGAAGATTATGTCAGCGCGCTACAACCTCGCGATGATCAGGGTCGGCCAGCAGTTCCTCTTACTCTATCCTGACAGCGGGTCCGACATGAAGCTGCTTGCTGACCTGACCGTCATGGTGGCCGGCTCCGGTACCAGGATCGGGGATTTTGCCCCGGGGATCTCACTCGAGATGATGAGAGGCGTCCTCGGCCCGTTTGAGCTCAGGGACGAGTACAGCCCGGGCGGATTCATCGAGTACGCCGCTCCTCTTGCGAAGATGCACGCAATCATGAAGGACGGCAAAAAAGGCAATGAGCTCTTCGCGAGGCGGCTCTCCTCGAACGAGAAGTTCAGACGCCTGCTCCGGGTGTTCTCTAAGTATGCCGGAAGCTACATCAACTACTGGGGCCATCTTGCCGATTCCCTGCACATGCAGGCAGACTCCTACGCGGAGTTCTACCAGAAGGCGGCCGGCCTCAAGGCATACCAGGTGAACTCCCAGCTGCAGGATCTGTACAGCCTGAGCATGGACGCGGTGTCCAGGGCTGACGACGGGCTTCTGGATGACAACGTGAAATCTCTTAAGGCGGCAACGCTCAAAAGGCTCGACTCGCGCGTGAAGGGCATTGACGTGAGCTTCACTGACGAGTGCAATGAGGTGCTGACCGCCTGGTCGGTGCTTACGGGCGACGCGACCTACGCCAACCGCAAGGTCATGGGCATGAGCGACAAGGAGCTCCGCTCATCGATTCTTTCTCTGGGTAAGGGCGTCATACCCTGGTGGTCAGAGTTCACGTCCCTCGGCACAAAGCTCCTGAAGCGCGATGCCTCGTCCGAGGCCACGCTGTCCCTGGCCCTCTTCCAGGACGAGCTCAAGTTCTTCCCGCTGGTGAAGGATGGCGATGTCCGGGCGAGGATCCTCTCGAAAAACGATCTGAAGCGCCTTATGGTGATGTTCAGCTCCTTCGGACTGACGGATGCGAGCAAGACTGAGGCGCCCGACGAGCTCGCGGGCTTCGGGCTCGATCCCGAGAAGAACCTGAAGGTGGCTGACGACATCAGGGGACCGCTGGTGTTCAGCGAGGACTCCGGAAAGCAGGCGGATTTCAAAATCTGGGCCGGAATGATGGAAAAGCTGCTGACTGCGCTCTCGAGCGATTCGAAGAACATGCAGTTTGTCATCACGAGGGTTGACGCTGCCTCGCAGCACCGGCTTGCAGCCGAGCAGGGCTTCGGAGGCTACGAGAGCGGCTTCGCGAGATACCGCTACTTTGACGTGACGATAGGCAGCAGGCCCGCCTCAACGAGGCTCCCGTCATTCGTCTCAAAGCCGGACAAGGACGGAATATCGGGCGGTGTCATCAGCAATGACGAGATTGTCTTCAATTTCTACCGCTTCTCCGACTCTGAAGAGCCTGACTGCACCTACCGCATTGACGGAGCCTATCCGTCATTGCAGCTATATCTGAGCAGCAGCGGGATCTATGACGAGGAGACGAAGCAGGTCACGCTGCCCCTGATCCTGACCGACAAGAGCGGTGCCTCGAGCATCTTCTACATAGGGATCAGGAACAAGTCCGGGCTGCCGCTGCCGTCAGACTGGCCGTCGCTTGAGGACTGGCCTGACGTGAGCCTGTTCAGGGACTTCGGGAAGTGACGGAATAAAAGGCGGGGTTCCGGAGGATGAGCAGTTCTCCGGCCAAGACAGCAGATTTGGATTTTTGAATTCGGGCCGCATGCAGCGGAAGCTTAATGCGGCCGTGACCGGTGAGGTAAATTATGCCCAATGATATAAGGATCACGCTGAGCATTGAGCAGGACAGCAGCAAGGTACCTGACTACAGCGGGGTGTTTGATGAGAAGTCCGCTGTTTACGCGTCACTGAAGGAAACGCTGAGCGGCCCGTATGAGATCAGGGTTGAGCTTTACACGCTGAGGCCGCTGAGCCGCGCCGAGTTCATTGCGCTTGCCGGAAGGCGTGCGTTGGTTACGATCACCAGTGACAATGTCGGTGTCAGGCACGGCGTCAGGCAGACCCGCTATGCGGCGGGCGTTGTTTCCGGCATCAGCTGCGGAGGCAAAATCCAGAGCGATCTCGCAGGCAAAAAGGACTCCTGGTGGTACACCGTCACACTGGTCTCGCCTTTTGAGCAGCTGAGGCGCAGCGTGCTTACGCGCTCATTTGTGAATAAGGGCGCCGCGGACGTGATTAAGGAGCTTATGGGCGAGGCCGGCATTGAGGCTGTCCTTGACGAAAGCCTTATAAACAGGAACAGCTTTGATCCCAACGTCATCTACACCCAGGCCCATGAGAGCACCTGGGGCTTCATGCACCGTCTGATGGTCCTTTACGGCATCAACTATGCTTTTGTCCATGTCAATGACTGCTCGCCTCTCGTGTACCTGAGCCGCGGCAGCGGGCTTGCGGTCTGCCGCTGCGCTGACCCCGGCATCAGCAGTGCTGACTGGGCGCTGAACTCTGATGACGCGTCAGTCATTGGCTGCAGCCTCTATTCAGGCACCGGGCTCAGCCTCAGGAACTTTGTGTCTTCAAGGAGCAATCAGCCTCTGGAGGAGGATCCTGCTGCACTGCAGGCCGAGTTTCTCTGCACGCGCGAGGACAGCGGCGTCGCCAAGGCAAAGGACCTTTCCAGAATCAGGGAGAACCTTGAGGCCATCAGGAAACGCTCGCAGCTTGAATACAAAGGAACAGGTTCAAGCCTCAGCCTGTGTCCCGGGGCGGTTATCAGTGTCAGCGATTTTTACGGTGAAGAACCGTTCAAGGCGCTTGTTTACCGGACAGAGAGCCTTGTCCAGGCGACAGTTTCTGATACTGACCGTGCCCTGTCTCCGGTTTTCTCCAGTGAATATGAGAAGAACGGGGGGCCCTGCATCAAATGCAATTTTGCCGCCTCTGACGAGGACCCTGACGGTGACGGGCAGGGTGAGCCGCTGATTGGATCATACGCGGTGGTGCCTCAATCGGCTGGTGCGTCAGAGGGCTGCTCACGCGATGACGGTTTTGTCACTGCTGTCGTGTGCGACGGCAGCGGTCAGACAGACAGGTACCGCGGTGATGTTGTGATCTGCTCAGAGGATGATACGGAAAAACCCTGCATGTTCTATGCTCAGGTCGATAGGGGCGACAGGGACTCCGGGAGCACGGTGCCGGCACCTGTGGTGGTCAGCCTCACTCAGGGAGATCCCGGATCAGCCGGAAGTGCCGCCCCGGCGTTTCCTTCCGTCGGCGACCGGGTGCTGCTCCTGCGGTCCGGATCAAAGTATTTTTTGCACAGCGTGCTGCCGGAGGACAGTGCTTCAGCAGGGTTTGATCCTGATGAGCGCAGCATGTTCGTGAACGGCAGGGTCCTGATGAACCACAGCATTGACAAGAAGATTGTCGTGTGGGGAGCGGAGAGCGCTGGGCGTACCGCTGCTGATCATGCAAGTGCAGAGAAGACTGCAAAGGATCCGTCCTACACTGCTGACAGCGGTGCAGGCAACGATGACCCTCTCGGAAAGATAGAGCTCCTGGGCATCAAATCACCTAAAATGCTGGTCAAATTCTGGATAATCCAGGGGAAGATAAAAGAAGCCATAAAAGAATTTACAGATACAAAATTTAATCCCCAGAATGCGGGAGAAAGTGCTACAGCCGAAGAGAAAAAGACGGCTTCTGATAATAAGAACATCGCTGACAATATCAATAAACATTTCACTGATACATACGAATCTGAGTGCACAAAGGCTTTTTCCAACATGATAACCAAGCGCTCTGCCAAGCAGAAGGCAGACGAGGCGCTTGCGTCTTCCATGACCGGAAAGGTCTTTCAGGATGGAAATAAACAGTCAGAGGAGGATTTAAGAAAGGCGGCAGTGGATGCATCTTATGATCTGCGCAAGGCTTATCAGGAAGTTGACACCCTGGCAGACAAGATCATTGGCGATGGAGAAATGCACATTAAGGATTTCTGCGGCAATGAGCATGGCGTTCTTAATGTGAACTCCGGAGGGGACATTAATATTACTGCCGCGAAAGGTGACATAAAAATTGAGGCAACCAGGGTTAACGAGAAAAACAAAACCGGCGAAGGCCAGGCCAATAATGACATCACCATCACTGCGGATAATATTACCCTGAAGGCAGGCACCATTAAGCTGTTGGGCGATATACAGGTACTGTCCAAAGTCGGAGGAAACTCTGTTGCAGTTGCCAAGAACGCGATCGGCCTTTCTTCAAGGAAATGGTCGACAACGGCCGGTATTTTGGACAGCAGCATTGCCCTGGACTCGACAACAGGAGTTGCAGTTACTGGTGTAAACATCGGACTGAACAGCATCATGAGTACAGTTATGGGCGACTCACTAGGTGCCAAGGTAATCTGCGATGGCGGATCTACCACTGTCAGCGGCAACAGCATCAGCCTGGCATCAAACACCCGTCTGGATGCCGGATTCAACGTGGCCAGGTTTTTGACTGCGTTTTCCATGGAGCTGACGAATGTTCTTGCGCATCAGCTGGACAAAGAGAGCCTTGGTGAGGCAAAGGATGAAAACGGAAAGACTAAGAAAGCAGAAATGAATGCAGTTGAGAAGTGGTCGAACATTGGTGCCTATGCATTGCCTGCATTTGTTGATGTCGTGAGTTGGGGTACTAACCAGGTTATATCTGTCCTTAACACTGGAATCAAGACCAGGAAAGCCAGTGACTGGATCACGACCGTTATTCAGCTGTTCAGAAAGATTCTTGCAATCGTGGACAAATCAATAACCGGAGTGGCAAAGTGCAATCCGCCCATGCCATGGACGCAGCTGGATCATGTCGGCGGTTGCTACAAAATTACACCTATGGATATTGTCCATATAGCTTCGACTGGCATAAAACTGAGCCTGACGGCAATAGTTTACGGAATGATGCTGACAAAAATGAGGAATCTCCACAATGCCAGACAGTCTCTGTCAGGCGCTTCGTGGACGGTCAACGCCTTGAATATTAACAGCTATTCAAAAGAAGAGCATGATGCCATAACTGCATTTGGCGGGGCAGCTGCCAAAACCAAGGATGATTCTGGTTCCGAATCTGGTTCCGAATCTGGTTCCGAATCTGGTTCCGAATCTGGTTCCGAATCTGGTTCCTAGCGCAGTTCCGATATAAGCTCTGATACTGGTCAAGGATCTGGTCAGTCAGACTACGTCAACGATGAAAAATTGTATGAATAATTTGTTTTCATGACAGGCTTTTGTCACAGAATTATTCGGAGATAAAAGATGATGCACTGCATGGGACTTCGCTGGCGAAATCGGTGTGGAAGTTTAACGTTTTGATTATGAATGAGGTTCGAATATGTCGCTTTCCAAAGACCAGAAGAAGTGGATTGCCGCCGCAGTAACGCCGGTAGTGACTGCTGTTGCCACAGAAATGGCAGTTGCAGCGGCAAAGTCCCTGCTCGAGAAGCTGATTGTCACCAACTACGAGAAGCGGACGCTCTCTTCCACAAAGCAGATGTCGCCGACTACAGACACGACCTCGCTTGACAGCAGGAACACGTCAGGAGTGCAGAATGATGCTTCCATGTCGCATGACAATGTCCAGGCACAGAGCGGTGCAGTGACGTCCGCTGACACCAGCGCCGAGGCAACTGAGGCCGGAACACAGGCCAGCGAGGTCAGGACGCAGGCGATCAATACAAAGCTTGGCACGCTGACCACCAACAGCACCATAACGCAGCTGAACTGAGGGAAGTCCCATGTCTGACAAACTTGAATGGCTTAACCGGCATCTTATTCTTCTGAGCGGCACTACCGTCCAGGACATCTCACGTGATAGCAGGTATCCGCTCTCATCTGAGCTCAGGCGCATTGCGGACAGCTGCCCGTCATGCGAGGACTACTTAAAGGCCCTGTACGGGCAGGAGAGGCACAAGGATGTCTGCTCGTTCCTCTCGTTTGCCATGCACCGGAGGGCTGCGGTGTGGTGGGCGTACCGCTGCCTGGTTGATTTGAGGGAGGAGCTGAAGCTCAATCCCGCGAAGCCCCGTGACATTGCCGACATAGGAAAGCCCAGGGAGCAGACTGTGCCTGAATGGGCAATGGATGTTCCGGATGACGATCCAGATGCTGAGGCTGAATGCGAAAGGCTCATGAATGATATTAACAAGCGGGCCAAAGATATTGATGAGCTGATCAACAGCACCATAGGTCCTGAGATTTACAGTGACTTCAAGGATGCCCGTGATGTGGCCTTTGAGGTGTTCAAGGAAGAGTACGGGATGGATCCAATTGAAATGATTAAGGAGCTGGTAGACAAGGTTCCTGATGATCCGATCGACTATGATAACAGCCCGATCTTCCATGCCGCCGACAAGCTGAAGGCTGACATCGAGAAATCAAGAAAAGAGACTGTTGATCTCATAAAGTCAGTGGTGCCTGACGACAGTGAGGATAAGCAGAAAGCCGCAGGCAGTGCCATTGATATTGCCTACAGGTACATACTCGCTCCGACTGCCGAGAATGCCCAGGCCTGCCTCGACACCGGCAACACCCACCCGGAGCTTCCGGAGTGCATGCTGTGCCTCGCTTGCTTCTGGAGCTACGGGAGCCTCAACCCGGTCTCGGATGATCAGGTGATAAGGACTCCGCCGGGGCTCCTCGGGAACGGCCTGAGCGGGCTTATCCTCAAGCTTGCCCTCCACGAGGGAGGAGTCTGCAAGTTCAAGGAGCGCATGAAGAAGTACGCGGATTTCGGGCTTAAGGCCGCGACCGGCATGAGCAGCTGGGGAGAGCTCGCGGAAAGGATGTGTCCACCTCCGCACCAGGATATCCGGCCGCTTCTGGAGCTTGAGGAGGATGACAGCCCCGCGGTGCAGACAGCATCTGAATCAGCCGCAGAGTCAGGCTCAGGAGTGGAGCGTTTCATGGCAGCGCCTGTGCAGGATGACGGTTTTTAGCAGAGCCCGGCAGGACAGGCTCAGGTTTTCAGACGGCGGGCAGTGAATGGCCTGCTGTACCATGAAACTGCCGCTAACCAACAGGGAAAAAATAATATGGGAAACAGCAGCTTTTCGTGCAGACTGACAGAACTGTCCGTTCTGTTCGGCAACAGTGAAAAATCTCCGCCTGACGGAAGCGCAGCCGGAGCAGGCGGTTTCTCGAATGAGGAGTTCCGGAAGGAGTTCGGCAGTCTCGCCGTCAGCTCGCTTGTCCTTGAGGAGCGCATCAGTGCCGTTACGGAATGTACGGTGGTTGTCAGGACAGAGAAGCGGGCCGGCAGGAAGTTCCTCTCTGAGGCAGTCTCAGGCCATATTCCTGTCCATATCAGGCTGACTGAAAGTATCATCCTGAAGGAAGGCGGCGAGACTGGCGATGTCACCAGAAGGATTCACCTCCTCATCAGGTCCGCGTCATACCGAGGGGTTTCCTCGGATCAGACAGAGAACAGGACCGGTGACAGGAGAGTCTCCTACATCTATGAGATTAAGGCTGCCTCTCCGGAATTTCTCCTCCGGAACTCTTTCAGGCGCACAGGATTTGTCAGAAACGGGACGGTGAGCGTCGCTGATGCCTTCTCGGAGACGCTCATGAGGCCGAATGACAGTGCGGACAGCATGAGCCTTCACAGCCCTCTCTCCTATACCTTGCATCAGGACAGGAGCGTTTCAGGCGGCAAGCTCGGCTTCAGGATGCCTTTTGATCAGACAGGCGAGAGCTCGTATCAGTTCCTTTGTTTCCTCTCTGCGGTATGCGGCATCAATTACACTGTGCTCCACAATTGTAAGAGTGACTATGACAGTCCCGAGTACTGGGTTTCCCGGGGCTTTGTCCTGACGGGCGGCAGGGCGAATTTCACATCTGACTCGCTTTATCACGCAGAAGAGAGCGGGAACGGCAGCCTGCTCGGGACCTCGCCGTCGGCCCCGCTTCCCTGCTCGGCATCAGGAGATCCGGGCAGGACCGGAGTCTATGACGTTTCCTGCGATTATGGCGATGAGTCAGGCTCAGCCCCGGCATTTTCCGAAAAGCTCAGCAGCTTCAGGACACTCCTTTCCGTGTCTTCCTCGAACCTGCTGTCATCAGAGGATCTGAAAAAGGCCTCTGAGGCAATTGAGGAGAACAGAAAGGCAGTTGTCGGCAGGAGCACGGATGTGTGCCGGTTCAAAACACAGTCCATTGCCGTGACGGCGGGCTCCGTCTGCACCATAGATGACTTTTTCGGCGCGGCTGACGAAGGGCCGCAGAGCACCAGGCTGCTCGTCAGCGGTACAAAACTGCAGGCCCGCAGGGACTTCAGCGCCACGCCCGCAGGCGGCAGTCCTTTTTTCACAATTGAGATTGAGGCATGCTCGTCTGAGATCGGAGACTCTGACGGGATAGCCGGATCCTTTGCCGATTCGTCAATGATTCCTTATGCCGGAGCAGTTCCTGAGGCAAAGGCACGCACTTTCCAGGCAGCCTCTCTGTCAGAGGGGGCCGGCACCGGGTTTTCCGTTGAGCCGGCAACGGTGTGCGACAGCAGCGGAAAGACGGAATCTGCCCCGGAGATTTACGCTGTTGCGCTCGGAGACGGCGTTCAGGGAGGACTGCGGTCTTTTTACGCTCTTCCAGACTCATGCGTCTCACAGCCGGAGGCAGAGCGCAGGGAAAGCGTTATAAGGGTCAGGCTCACATCTGCGCAGTCCGGCAGCAGTGACGCGGCCTCGGCGGTCTTCCCCCAGGTCGGAGCAAGAATACTCGTCGCGAAGTCTGCCGGAATAAACTACCTTCTGGCATTCCTTCCAGAAAGCATGTCAGCTGCGGCAAACAGTCCGGAGGAAATGAACAGGCTTCTGGGCCGGAGGGTGCTTTTTTCTGAAAAGGGTGAATACATCGGGGTAAAGACCGGGGGGAGCCCGGCGGCAGGAGGAGAAACCGCTGCTCCCGGGGTCAGTATCTATGCCGCGAACGGCATATCATCCGAGACCGGCAGTCTTAAGAGCCTCAGCGAGGCTGATGACAAGCAGAAATATTTCACCGGGCAGAACCTTACGGCGGAAATCGTGTCACTCATACTCAGCGGGCAGCTTGAGTATGTAATCAAGGAAAAGTCTTTCGGCGCGCTTCATGAGGATTTCTGGGACAGGTTCAGCGGTGAGGGCGACCACAGGAATGATGGGCTCCCGAAGGCTGTCCATTTCACGAAAGCCGGTGATGCCGCGAGCAGGACAGAGAAGGCTCTGAAATATTCCGAACACTGCCGGGACTACAGGAAAGAGTATTCAGAGTTTGAGAAGGCGCTCCGGAAGGGAGAGAACCTTGAGACGGTGAGGAGCAACTTCAGAAAGGAAATCGGTGAGCTGTACAGGTTCGCGGGAGAGATAAACAAAGAGTTCTTCTACGATGACTTCACTGCTGACGGCAGGCTCACGAGGCCTGTTGTCGGAACGCTCCATATCGAGCAGACGGCAGGCGGCGGCATAAATATCTGCACGGAGGGCGCGAGAATCTGCCTGAATCCGGATTCCGTATCAATTTTTTCCAATAAGTCCATTGCCATCCGCTCGGAGGAGAGTATCGATTTACGGGCTAAAGGCGTCATCTCCATGGCAGTCGGCGACTCGGCCATGAACATGACATCAAAAGAAATCAATCTCGCCGCAGTGGCGCGCGCGCCGTTGCCGGCTGCATGGAAGCCAATGGCGGACAAACTGTCACTCATAACGGACACAAGTGCCGAGCTGTCGCTGAACGGCTGGACCGGAGCAGCCCTGAGCGGTCCGACAGCCGCTGTAAGCGGGAGTCTTAATGCGATCATCAAGGACTCATGCGGAGGAACGTTCAGTGCGTACCGCGGTTCCGTGATGCTGCAGGGAAATGAAATCAATCAGGATATCAGCAGTGTCGGGATCTCGGTGGCCAAAGGAATAAAGAAAATCCCGGATTATCTGAGGAAAGCAGGCAGGGTGGCCGTGTTGGCGGGGAAAGCAGGGCTGACGCTGGCGTTCAGCTTGGTGGTGCCCTTTATTTTACTGGGCAGCCTGTTTGTTTCCCCAAAACAAGGCTGGGAGTTTGTGAAAAAAACTTTCAAGGACATCTGGAACAAGCCGAAGTCCAAGCCTGATCCTCCCGCCTCGCTTTATGAAAAAGTTTTAAAGTTTGAAAATTACATTGACCTTATTTTCGGCATAGCTGACGGTGTTGTCATGGGAATTGACATGGCGATAGGCAAAGCAGCCTCGTATTACAGGGGCGCTCTGGATGAGGAGCTGGAGGAAAAGCTTAAAAATCACAAATATTGCAAAGAAGGCGCCGGCAGCAGTGAGCCGGACTCAATAATCATGCGTCTGGCTAAAATCTGTGCGGAATGGCACGAAAAATACGGTGACAGGTGGATTTCATATGTCAGGCTGGCGCTGCTTCGCATTCATATGCTTATTGAGCAGGTGTGCAATTTTATCATTATGTGTTATTTCGTTACTATTCACAGCCGTCCTGTAGGCATGACTAGCCAGGCGGGCATAAGCCCGCTTCCAGACAGGGTTTGACCGGACCTGTGCGCCTGAAGGAGTGCGCAAAGGCTCTTTTTACGTGATCAGCAGA
>JAEEGJ010005483.1_pt1 | contig 39819 bp, 39 predicted proteins | sample 8958761 | NCBI WGS metagenome assembly JAEEGJ01 (sample SAMN16246546, study PRJNA631951) | gut metagenome | biome: gut microbiome; feature: rumen; material: RS-attached | host: Bos | place: Iran: Karaj | collected 2018-10 | reverse complement strand
AACATGACGAAAGAAAAGAAAAATCATCCTGACAGGATGGAAACAAAGAAGTATTGCAGATTCTGTAAGAAGCATACGATGCACAAGGAAACCAAATAACAGAAAGGAAGGAGTGCTCTATGGGTGATGCAACAGAGACCACCAAGAAAAACGGAAGCTTTTTCAAGGGAGTCAAGAAAGAATTCAAGAAGATAGTTTGGCCGGACAAGCCCACACTATTCAAAGAATCAGCAGCCGTAGTAGTCGTTTCTGTCATTTTGGGTGCAATCATCGCCTTTGTCGATGCAGCCATCAAGTTTGGTTTAGATAAGATCTTATAATTGTTATTGTTACGTCGTATTTAAATCGCAGACAGGAATGGAGTAAAATATGGCAGAAGCTAACTGGTATGTGGTTCATACTTATTCAGGGTATGAAAATAAGGTGAAGGCAAATATTGAGAAAACTATCGAGAACAGAGGACTTCAGGATCAGATCCTTGAGGTTTCGGTACCGCTTCAGGACGTTACCGAGATCAGGAACGGTGTCAAGAAGAAAGTTCAGAAAAAGTTATTTCCCGGTTATGTGCTTTTAAACATGGTCATGAACGACAATACCTGGTATGTTGTCAGGAATACCAGAGGTGTTACCGGTTTCGTAGGACCCGGATCAAAGCCGGTTCCGCTTACCGAGGAAGAAATGAAGGCCATGGGAGTAGCCGATGAAGAGATAATGCTTGACTTTGAAGTAGGTGATACCGTCACCGTTACGGCAGGTGCCTGGGAGAATTATCAGGGTGTCGTAAGGATGATAAATGAGAGCAAGCAGACTGTTACGATAAGCATCGATGTATTTGGCAGGGAGACACCCGTTGAGATAGGTTTCACGGATGTCAGAACAGATTTATAAGAATTTAAAGCGTATGTTACGCAGAATCGAGGATTAAAATGGCTAAGAAAGTTACTGGTTATATCAAATTACAGATTCCGGCTGGAAAGGCAACACCGGCACCTCCCGTAGGTCCCGCGCTTGGACAGCATGGTGTAAACATTGTGCAGTTTACTAAGGAGTTTAACGCAAGAACAGCAGATCAGGGAGACCTTATCATTCCCGTTGTCATCACTGTATATGCAGACAGAAGCTTCAGCTTCATTACAAAGACTCCTCCCGCAGCAGTGCTTTTAAAGAAGGCTTGCAACTTAAAGAAGGCTTCAGGTCAGCCCAACAAGAACAAAGTGGCTACCATCAAGCGTTCAGAGGTTCAGAAGATTGCCGAGAAGAAGATGCCCGACCTTAATGCGGCTAGTATCGAGGCAGCTACCAGCATGATCGCCGGAACAGCGAGAAGCATGGGAATCGTAGTTGAGGATTAATAAAATACACTAATTGCTAAAGTGGAAGGACTCAGAAGTCCGATATTACCACCAGGAGGTTATAATGAAAAGAGGAAAGAAATATAACGAGGCTGCAAAGCTCGTAGATAAGACAGCACAGTATGAGGTCGCAGATGCTTGCGCACTTGTAAAGAAAACAGCAGTTGCAAAATTTGATGAGACAATTGAAGCACATTTCCGTATGGGTCTTGACGGACGTCATGCAGATCAGCAGATCCGTGGCGCCGTAGTTTTGCCTCACGGAACAGGCAAGAAGGTAAGAGTACTTGTTTTCGCTAAGGGACCGAAGGTTCAGGAGGCTGAGGCAGCAGGTGCTGATTACGTAGGCGGAGATGAGCTTATTCCTAAGATTCAGAATGATGGATGGTTTGAGTTCGACGTAGTTGTTGCTACACCTGATATGATGGGTGTTGTAGGACGTTTAGGACGTGTTCTCGGACCTAAGGGTTTAATGCCCAACCCCAAGGCAGGAACTGTTACAATGGATGTAGCAGGTGCCGTAAAGGATATTAAAGCAGGTAAGATCGAGTATCGTCTTGACAAGACAAACATCGTTCACTGCCCTATCGGAAAGAAGAGCTTCACAGAGGAGCAGCTTTCCGACAACCTTAACACTCTCATCGGAGCACTTATCAAGGCAAAGCCCGCAGCAGCAAAGGGACAGTATATTAAGAGCGCTACCATTGCTTCATCGATGGGCCCCGGAATTAAGTTAAATGCAGCAAAGATAAATGCACTTTGATAAAGCTTAGAATTTTTAGCGAAAAACCTGCCACTTTGACAGGTTTTTTTGTTGGGGGAATTTAATTCTGATATCGTACGGGAGGGACATGGTAATTGTCTCCCCTGCATACGGAGGCGGATTTTGCGAGACCATCAAATATTAAGGTGCATCTGACTTCTCCTTTTGTATGTAAAGTACGCAAAATCCTTATCGACATTTTTGCAAGAGGACTGAAACTGCTAAAGCAGATTCAGTCCTCTTAATCATGCAAAAACGTCGCGCGGAGCGAAAGTATGCAGGGGAGACCAATCACCATGCTCCTCCCTGTGCGTTTAAGAGTTTAGATTTCCAGACGATTTCTCGAACATATATCTTGTAAAAAAAGCCAATTCATGATATGCTGATTAGCGTGAATTATTTTGTGGGAGGTTAAGATTGTGAAAAAAGGTTTACGTTTTCTTACGAAGCTTATTCGTAACATAATGTTAGTGGGTGTTTTAATCTGCAGTATCCCCGCCGCTGTTTATTTCTTTAGAGGAAAAATCTTGAATAGATAACATAAGTTAGAGGTTCTATCCCGGTGCCATGCACCGGGATTTTTTATCGGGCTTAACGGAGGGCTTAAGAGGAGATTGTAAATGCATTTAACGGAAGGGTTTAAGAGGTGCTTGACCTAAAAATATACTAATAGTATAATAAATACTATTCTAACAGTACTGACAATGTGTGGAATTTCCTCCCGGCAGGGGTTATGATAAAGCCATAATAAACCTGTTTCGGAGGAATAGACCATGAAAAAAGAAAAAACATTATTTAAAGAGCTTTGCGGACAGTTCTTCTACCGCAATAAACTGTTATTTGGCTTAGCGGCATTTTCAGCCTTCTTTTCGGGCTTCGGAGGGCTGATATTATCCTGGCTGCTAAAGCAGTTGATCGATACGGCTTCCGGTGTACCGGGTGCAAAATCTTTTGCAACAGATCTGATATTGTTCGGAGGGTTCCTTATACTGATGGTAATATCGTTCATGCTGGATTATATAACACGTCCGGCTTTTATCAGAAGGGCGATGACACAGTATAAGAACAAGGCATTTGAAAAGTTGATGGATAAAGGCATTTCAACCTTCCGCGATGAAAGCACGGCAACTTACCTTTCGGCACTTACCAACGATGCAACGAGCATAGAAGCAAATTATCTGTCCAAGCTGCTTTCGATTTTTAATATGTCGGTAATGTTTTTCGGCTCGATCACGCTTATGATAGTATACTCACCGCTGCTTACGGCAATAGCTGTCGGAGTTACGCTCCTTCCCCTTATAGCATCCATAATCACAGGTAAAAGAATAGTGGGCGCGGAAAAAACGGTTTCCGATAGAAATAAGAATTTTACAGCGGTACTTACCGACTGTTTGGGAGGATTTTCCGTTGTTAAAAGCTTTAAGGCCGAGAAAGAAATTTTTAAGATGTTTGCAGCTGAAAACAAGGAGCTTGAGGGTTCCAAATTTTCAAGAGAACGTATAAGGACTATAGTCGGGATGATAGGAGCCATGGCGAGTATGCTTGCACAATCGGGCGTATTCATTGCCGGAACAGCTCTTATACTTTCAGGGTCTGACATAACTACGGGTACAGTCATGATGTTCGTGAACCTGATGAATTTCATGATTCAGCCTATGGCGTCTCTGCCCGGTCTGCTTGCCGGAAGAAAGGCATCATTAGGGCTTGTACAAAAGCTAGCAGATGCATTATCGCAGAATAACGAATCAACCGGTACCGAAGAGGTTACCGCAGTAAATGATGAGATAACTCTCGAAAATGTAAGCTTCGGCTATGATAACGAGAAGGAGATACTTCATGGCATATCCGCAAAATTTGATGCAGGGAAAGCTTATGCGATAGTAGGTGCCAGCGGAAGCGGCAAGTCCACACTGCTGAATCTGTTAATGGCTTCAAATACAAACTATAACGGAAATATCTGTGTGGACGGTAAGAATCTCAAAAACATTAAAGCGGAGTCGCTTTATGAATGCATCTCCGTTATCCAGCAGAACGTATTCGTGTTCAATTCCTCCATAAGAGATAACGTGACTATGTTCAGGGATTTCCCTAAGACAGAGCTTGACAAGGCTATTGAGCATGCGCATCTGGACGAGCTTATCAAAAAAAGAGGCGAAGATACTCTTTGCGGAGAGAACGGCTGCGGACTCTCGGGCGGCGAGAAACAGAGAATATCGATTGCAAGAAGCCTGCTTAAAAAGTCTTCCGTACTGCTTGCGGATGAAGCAACTGCAGCTCTTGATGCCCGGACCGCTTGGCAGGTATCAAACGATATACTGGATCTGGACGGCATTACCCGTATCGTAGTCACACACTCTCTTGAGGAAGGGCTGCTCAAAAGATATGACGGAATACTTGTTTTAAAGGAAGGCAGAGTGGAAGAGTTCGGCACATTTGACGAACTGATGGATGCAAACGGATACTTCCGCGCATTATATACCGTATCACAGTAATACAGCCCTCCCTTTGAGGAATGTCGCAAATGTCAGTGCCAAAGCCTTCACCTAAAGTTGAGGACTGCGATGTAGTTTGGTTAGTGTCATTCTGAGCGAAGCGAAGAATCCTTAATCTGTATGGTATAAGATCCTTCGCTAACGCTCAGGATGACAAGCAGAGACTTAGGATGACAAGCAGAGACTTAGGATGACAAGCAGAGACTCAGCAAATCAAACAAAGTTTATCTTAACGGCATTACGACGGATGAGGTGAAATCCCCCCATCAAGAAAGGAAACCCAACATGGAAATCAAGCTATCAGAAAACATCAGAAAATTTAGAAAAGAGCACCGCTTAACACAGGAGCAGCTGGCGGAGGTCATGGGAGTTACCACGGGTGCGGTACACAAATGGGAATCCGGGCTGTCGGTACCCGATATAAGCCTGATAGTGGAGCTTGCGGATTTCTTCAACACTTCGGTGGATGTGCTGCTTGGTTATAAGATGAAGGACAACCACATTAAGTCGACCATTGACAGGATGGAAGAGATGTGCCGTAATTACGATCGTGAGGCATTAAAGGAAGCGGAGAAATTACTTAAAAAATATCCGAATTCTTTTACAGCCGTAAATTCATGTGCCGGGATTTACAGCTTCTTTGGTGTCGGAGCCGGGAACGAAGCAGAATGCCGCAGAGCCCTGGAATTATATGAACAGGCAAGGATACTGATAGATCAGAACACTAATCCGTGTATAAGTGAAGAAACTATTCTGGGCAGCATGTCAATGGTATACTGCCTTATAGAAGAATACGAAAAGGCAGTCGATCTGATCAAAGAGCATAACCCTAACGGGATGTTCAGCGATGATATCGGACTGACCATGGCTTTATATCTTAACAAACAGAAGGAGGCTGCCCCGTATCTTATTCAGGGAATGCTTTTTGGATATGGTAAGCTGTGTAATTCCATGCTTGGCTATACGGCTGTACTGTGTGCGGAAAACAAATTTTCCAAAGCAAAGAAACTGCTCGGTACGTCATTGGAACTGATGGACGGACTGTTTGAAAAAGATACTATCAGTTTTATCGACAAAGGATATGCGATGGCATGCATACTTCTTTCTTATGCTTCTTTAAAAACGGGAGACAGGGATGCGGCAGTAGATCTGATAAAGAAGACGGTATACTATACAAAGAGATTTGATTCCGCACCGAATTACGGAATCGGAGGATTTGTCTTTGACATTCCCGAAGGAATGTCAGTCTTATTTCGTGACATATTGGGGGACAGTGCGGAAGAAAGCATGAAGACTATGCTGAAATTCATTAACGATCCCGAGATAAACGAGCTGTGGGAATATTATTACAACCAATAAATTACAGATCCGGTGTCATATGGGGCACCGGATTTTTCATTCGGAACATCATTTGCATTTCAAATAACAAAATAATCCATTTCTAAATAATTTAATGTTTTATATACTTAATTGTGAAAAAACCTCTGCTTGAAAGAAAGGAGTCCCTAATGAAAACGCTCTGGGAACTGACAAAGGAAGCCGCCCGGTACAAAGGGCTTTATATCATCGCGATATTGTCAACCTTCAGTTTGACAGTGGTAAACCTGTCTGCACCAAAGGTGCTCTCGGCCATGACATCGTTGGTGGAAAACGGACTGGATGACGAAGGACTGACTTCCGTTAAATGGCTGGCATTATTGCTGCTGGGACTTTATCTGCTGAGAGTCTTATTCAGGTTCTTGAGCAATTACCTTGCACATAGAGCGGCATGGTACCTCGTAGGCGACCTGAGGAGCCGTCTGTACAACAAGCTTCAGAGCCTCGATCTCGGATTCTTCCATGACAAGCAGACCGGCGACCTTATGAGCAGAGTGGTAAACGATACCCGTGACTTCGAGCTTCTCTATGCCCATATGATCCCCGAACTGATCACTAATTTTGTGACATTTCTCGGAGTACTTATAATACTTCTTTCAATCAACTGGAAGCTGGCTCTGGTCACTTGCTGTCCCATCCCGCTTATCCTGATATCCGGTGTCATATTCGCAAAAATAGTGCGCCCATACTTCAGGGCTTCACAGAAGGTTATGGGAGACCTGAATGCACAGCTTCAGGACAGCCTCTCGGGACTTCACGAGATACAGGCCTTCGGACAGGAAGCCTATGAAGGCGAACGTGTGCGTAAGAAAAGCTTCGAACAGGTAATAGCTATGCTCCGTGCATTAAAAGCCAGTGCGATATTCCATCCCTGCGTTGAACTGCTTTCTTCAATAGGCACAGTCATTGTAGTTTTTTACGGCGGTTACCTTGCATACAGCGGGCAGATAAGCATAGCCGACATAGTAGCATTTTTACTGTATCTTGCACTGTTCTATGCACCCGTCTCGGGACTTGCCAACCTGCTTGAAAGCCTTCAGCAGTCATTGGCCGGAGCTGAGCGTGTAACCATGATCCTTGCCACACCTTCCGCCATTCAGAATGCAAAGGACGCTGAGGAATTAAAAGACGTAAAGGGAGCGTTAAGCTTCGAAAACGTATCCTTCAACTACGAAAACAAGATCCCGGTATTAAGGAACATTTCTTTCTCATGTAAACCCGGTATGATGGTAGCATTGGTAGGTCCCACAGGTGTTGGAAAAACCACAGCCACACAGCTGATATCCCGCTTTTACGATCCTGTTGAGGGCCGGATACTGATAGACGGCCATGATATAAAGAAGGTCACATTGGAAAGCCTCCGTCACAACATCTCCCCCGTGCTTCAGGACACCTTCCTGTTCAACGGCTCCATAGCTGAAAACATCGGTTATGCAAGACCCGAAGCAAGTCGTGAAGAAATAGAAAATGCCGCCAAAGCGGCCAATATCCACGAGGATATCCTGGCTATGCCCGACGGATATGAGACCCAGGTCGGTGAGCGGGGACTCAGACTATCCGGTGGCCAGAAGCAGAGAGTTGCCATCGCCAGGGCTATACTGCGTAACAGTCCGATCATAATTCTTGATGAAGCGACTGCTTCCGTGGATGTACAGACTGAGCGTCAGATCCAGGCGGCCATCAATAAGCTGGCAGGGAAACGTACTATCGTTGCTATCGCACACCGCCTTTCAACCATAATGAACGCAGACATGATACTTGTCATCCATGAGGGTGAGATAGTCGAGCAGGGCACACACGAAGAACTTATGGCTCAAAAGGGCTTTTACTACAAAATGCAGCAGGCAGGTTAGACTATCCGATAAAATAAATAGACTTATACCTTACGAGAGGGGCATGGTGCCAAATAACCATGCCCCTCTAATTCCGAAGAATGTACGTATAGCACGTAAAAATTTACAGCCTTAGCAATAATTCCTTTTCTATCACTTTCCCGTCTTTTATGTAGCTTCTCGGTACACGTTTGCTTACGGCACAGGTCAGTTCATAAGGAATGGTCCCGGCAATATCGGACAGGGTCTCTATCGGGTTCTTCTCACCGAAGATCTCAATCTCGGAGCCTACGGTCACGCCCTGCATGTTGGATACATCGATCATGCACATATCCATGCATATCTTGCCGAGCTGCTTGGCCGGACCTGCCGAAGTCATAAGCGAGCACTTGTTAGACAGGCTTCTGAAGAAGCCGTCGGCATACCCGTAAGGGAGTACGCCAACGCGGGTGGTGCTGTCCGTGACAAAGATCCCGCCGTAGCTTATCGCAGTGCCTGCGGGGTATGTTTTTATGGTACTGATATTTGTTTTAAGGGACATAACGGGCTTCAGTCCCATTTTTTTTGCGAATTCACCGTATCCATAAAGAAGAAGACCGGGACGTACCATATCCAGATATGTTTTGGGGTATTCCGATACGGCACCGGTGTTTGCGCAGTGCTTTAAGCGAAACTTCTTTCCGGACATTTCTTCAACGTGATTGATGACATCCGTAAAAAGCTTGAACTGATGTTCGGTGTAAGCCCTGCATTTATCTCCGGGCTCATCCGATACGGCAAAGTGCGTGAAGATGCCTTCAGCTTCAAGTCCGGGCATGTTTATAGCTTCAAGTATCCCGAGTACTCCGTTTTCAAAGAAATCTCCGTCACAGAGATATCCGAGTCTTGACATGCCGGTATCTACCTTGATGTGTATTTTAAGTGTTTTGTTCAGGCGCGAAGCTTCTTCGGAGTATTCTACGGCCTTTGCCTTACAGGTGACAGCCTGCGTGATATTAAAGTCGATAAGGCGTTCCACCTGATCCTTCGGCGTATGTCCGAGGATGAGGATGGGCATCTTAATATCGTGAAGCCTCAGCTCCATGGCTTCGTCCATGCTGCTGACCGCCAGATAGTCTGCTCCGTTTTCTTCGAGGGCTTTGGCCACCATGATAGCACCGTGCCCGTAGGCGTCGGCCTTTACAACGCCGAGGAATCTGACATCGGGGCCTGTTTTTTCACGTATCTTTTTGTAATTATATATCAGTGAGTCGAGATTTATCTCGGCCCATGTTCTTCTGAGTGTTGATTCCATTATCTGCCTCCGTCGGTTCCGGTATCGTTTGTCGGTTTTGACATTATCGATGTCAGATCGTGCAATGCCGGTAATTTTGTGTCATTCTGAGCGAAGCGAAGAATCTTTACGCCTGACTCACAGATTATTATACTCAAATTGAGTTTTTTTGCAATAAAGGAACCAAAAAAATTCACTTGATTTATTTCGTATATCTTGGTAAAATATAGAGTGATTCTAAAAAACTATATATATAGAAAGGGACGAGGCATGGGCATTTATGACATAACCAGATTTGATGAGCTGGTAAAAGGAAATTCTTATGTTGGAAGAGGCATCATTGTTGGAAAGAGTGAGGACGGAAGGAAGGCCGTAACCGCTTACTTTATCATGGGAAGAAGCACTAATTCCAGAAACCGTGTATTTGTTGAGACTCCCGACGGTATCATTATCAGGGCTTTCGATCCTTCAAAGCTTGAGGATCCTTCACTTGTTATCTACTCTCCGGTACGCGAGTACAAGAACTACATGATAGTGACAAACGGAGATCAGACGGATACCGTATATAAGGCGCTTGAGAAGTGGGACGGAGTTTTCGTTCAGAGCCCTATACAGGTTGTTGACTTAAGCTATGCCTTTGAGGTAGGCCTTACCACACGTGACTTTGAGCCCGACGGACCCAATTTCACACCCAGGATCAGTGCGATGCTCAGCTTCACCAAGGCAAACGATTTTACATATAAGATGAATATCTGCAAGAGTGCCGACGCAGAGGGAACGGCCTGCAACAGATATAATTTCTCGTATACCGCATTAAGCGGCCTCGGACATTTCATTCATACCTACAATCATGACGGCAATCCTATCCCTACATTTACCGGAGAGCCCGAGAGAGTATTCATCCCCAACGATATTGATGAGTTCAAGGATACGATCTGGAACGGACTGGATGAGAACAACAAGGTATCGCTCTATGTTTCATACATCGATCTTTTTAACGGGGAGAAAGAGACCCGTATCATAAACAAGAACCAGTGATTTTGACAGAATATATGGCGAAAGGATAATAAAATGAAAGAGTTTGAATTAAAATACGGCTGTAATCCCAATCAGAAGCCTGCAAAGATTTACATGGAGAACGGGGCAGATCTTCCCGTTGAGATTTTGAACGGACGTCCCGGATACATCAATTTCCTTGACGCGTTTAACAGTTGGCAGCTTGTTAAGGAACTTAAGGAAGCCACGGGCAAGTGCTGTGCGACATCTTTTAAGCATGTAAGCCCCACATCCGCAGCAGTAGGCAATAAGCTGAGCGACAAGCTTAAGAAGGCAGTGTTTGTTGACGATATCGAGGGACTTGATGATTCACCGCTTGCATGCGCATATGCAAGGGCAAGGGGTACCGACAGAATGTCATCCTTCGGTGATTTTATAGCATTGAGCGATGTTTGCGACGTTACTACCGCAAAGATCATCAAGCGTGAGGTTTCCGACGGTATCATAGCTCCCGGCTATACCGACGAGGCTCTTGAGATATTAAAGTCAAAGCGCAAGGGCGGATACAATGTAATAAAGATTGATGCAAACTATATCCCCGAGGTTCAGGAAAAGAAACAGGTATACGGCATCACCTTTGAACAGGGCAGGAATAATTTCAAGATCGACAACGAACTGTTAAACAATATTGTTACCGAGAACAAGGATCTTCCCGATGATGCAAGGACAAACCTTATCATAAGCCTTATAACCTTAAAGTATACCCAGTCAAATTCCGTTTGCTTCGCAGCGGACGGGCAGGCTATCGGCGTAGGCGCAGGACAGCAGTCAAGAGTTCATTGTACAAGGCTTGCGGGAAATAAGGCTGATAACTGGCTGCTGCGTCAGTGGGACAGGATACTTGAGCTTCCTTTCCTTGATACTCTGGGACGTCCCGACAGGGATAACGTGATCGATCAGTACATCACAGGCGAGGGCGAGGATGTTGTTGCCGACAGCAACTGGCAGCAGTATTTCGCAAAACGTCCGGCACCTCTTACAAAGGAAGAGAAGCAGGCATATCTGGATACTATCTCGGGTATAGCACTCGGAAGCGACGCTTTTTTCCCGTTCAGCGACAATATCGACAGGGCTAAGAAGAGCGGCGTTACATATATCGCAGAACCCGGCGGATCGGTTAGGGATGATCTCGTCATCAACAAGTGTAATGAGTACGGAATGGTTATGTGCTTTACCGGAATGAGGCTTTTCCATCATTGATCGGGGAGCATGGATTAAAGAGGTATTGATTTGAAGAAGTTTTTTTACAAAGTGTTAATGATCGCTGCCGTTGTTCTGGCGGCAGCGACCGGTTTTGTCTGTCTTTCGGGAAGTGCTCAGGTAAGCGCAGCAAGAGCTGCCGAAGCTCCGGTGACTTCGCTTGATAAGGTCATGAACAAGCTGAAGAAAAAGTCAAAGTCCTATGTTTCAAAGCTTAAGAAAGAGATCATAGATAAAAAAGAGGAAGACGCAAAAGACGACAAGAACAAGACCGAAATAGAAGACAGTACTCCGTTAACCTGGAACGAAAACTTTACAGAAGCAGATCTGAGGCTTATGAGCGCCATCATTTACTGTGAAGCAGCGGATATGTCGGAGGAGGCCGGTATAGCCGTCGGTAACGTAATACTTAACAGGATGCGGGATACCAAGGACTGGAAGCATGTAAACACCATAAAAGAAGTCGTTTACGATAATAAATGGTGCGTTCAGTTTACGCCTGCCTACGGTAATCCCAGTTCGCTTGAGAAGGCTTTGGCAATTTACGACAATCTGAATGATTATGAAGGCAAATGGCAGTACAGACAGATGCAGAAGAATATTACCGAAGCTAAGAAGGCACTAAGCGGAGTAAAGGTTGTTCCGGATTCCTACATGTTCTTTAACGGGCACATAGAGTCGTCCAAGAAGAAGTGCGAGGAACAGGGCAAGAGTTATATCGTCATCGATCATCATATATATTTTTAACCGGTAACTTTGTGTCACAGAACATATCAATGTATTATATCGATGTCATTCTGAGTATCATATCGGTGTCATTCTGAGCGAAGCGAAGAATCTTAATGACATTGGAACAGAGCAGGAGAAAAATATGGGAGATATATTATCGGGCCTGGAGTCCATGGGACTCGGGAATCTCAGCAATGTGGATCTTTTTCATGACAAAAAGGATAAGCCTAAGAAAGAGGTCGAAGTTAAGCCTGTCGAGAAAAAGGCAGAAGAAAAGGATTTCCTTTATGATAGGGACGTGACATGTGAATGCTGCGGTCACCGTTTTAAAGAAAAGTCGTTAAGACCAAACAGGATGAAACCGATTTCTCAGGATGTGGATCTGAGGCCCAAGTACGAAGAACTTGATACGTTAAAATACAGCATCTCGGCGTGTCCCATATGCGGGTATGCGGCTCTTACAAAGGAGTTTACGCATCTTTCCCAGGCTCAGTCGAGAATGATAAAGGACAACATCAGCTCGAACTTTACCGGGCTCAGATATGACGGGGATACCTATACTTATGATGACGCCATTGCAAGGTGTAAGCTTGCGCTGATAAATACTATCGTAAAGCATGGAAAGATAAGCGAGAGGGCATATCTGTGCCTGACTCTCGGATGGCTTACAAGAGGAAAGGCCGAAAGCCTTGACATAACTAACGAGGCTGAGAAGGCCAAGATAACCGAACAGCTTTCCAATGAGGAGAATGATTATCTTACCAAGGCGGCCGAAGGTTTTGGAGAAGCCCTGATGAAGGAAGCCTTCCCCATATGTGGGATGAACGACAGTACCTTCATTTATCTTATGAGTGCGCTTAACTTTGAGATAGGAAGGTATCCGGAGTCCATGAAATATGTTGAAAGAATCCTGCTTAACAGAGCCATCAATGATAGGATAAAGGAAAAAGCCAGAAAGATAAAGGAAGCTATTCAGGAAATCAAGAATGCGTGACCTCCGGCGTTTCTTATAATTTTTTAAAGGAGAAAGTATTTTTATGGATGAACAATTATATGCCATTCCGGTCAATGACGCCTTTGCGGAGGATTCGGAGTGCCCTATCTGTTCGATGTATGCTTCACTGCAGAAAAATGCGATAGAGTTTACAATGGGACCGTCCTATATGGAGGACGATGTCCGCATGGAGACAAATGAGGTAGGCTTCTGTGCAAAGCATGTCGAGATGATGTACGGAAATCAGAACCGTCTGGGGCTCGGACTTATGCTGCATACCCATATGCAGACATTGATAAAGGAGACCGAGAAGGCTCAGAAGAAGGGCAGGAGCTCGGGCGGCGGACTGTTTAAGAAAAACACGGAGGGCTCCGCGGTTTCAGCATATATGAGACAGCTCGGAAAGAGCTGTTATATCTGCAACAGGATAGAGAACATTTTTGAAAGATATATTGATACCGTATTCTATCTGTACGAAAAGGATTCGGCATTTAAGACGAAGTTTGATTCGTCAAAGGGCTTCTGTGTAAATCATTATGCGGTTCTGTATGATGCCGCCGATTCACATATGGGCGGAAATGCATTAAAGGATTTTACCAAGAAGCTTGATACTCTTTTCTTGGAGAATATGAAGAGAGTATGCGATGATGTGGAGTGGTATACTGACAAGTTTGATTACAGAAATGTGGATGCTCCGTGGAAGAACTCCAAAGACGCTCTGGTAAGGGCGATAAAGAAGCTTGACAGTATAGAGCTGCAGCTATAAAGATATATTCGGAAATGAAAGCCCTGTCGGCATATCAATGCTTCGGCAGGGCTTTTGACGGGATATAAGGGGCTGTTTTTGTGCGATAAACGAATGCCCTCAGTGCAAGCTCGCTTGCAAACTGAGGGCTGAGTGAACGGTCACTGAGAGAGCTTGCTCTCGAAGTGGCCAGTAGCATCGAGTAGGAGTCAGCCTACTCGATTTTGAGGGGTGTGTGTATGGCAAAGATAATCATGATAGATGACGATATCGAGGTTATCGGTATAAATAAGAAGTATCTGGAAGGCTGCGGGTTTCAAGTGTTCGGAACGGACAGTCCTTCCGAGGGCATTGAGAAGATGAAGGTCGATCCTGCCGATATCATCATCCTTGATGTGATGATGCCGGAGATGGACGGCTTTGAGGTCTGCCGTAAGATACGTAAGTTTTCCGATGTCCCGATAATATTCCTTACAGGAAAAAGCAATGAGGATGATAAGCTTAACGCCCTGATGCTGGGCGGGGATGATTATATATTAAAGCCCTACAGCTTAAAGGAACTGAAAGTGCGTATAGAGGTCATCTTAAGAAGAGTCGCCAAAACTGCCGTTAAGGCGGAGGGAAAAAACGCACAGGATATTAAAACACAGGCCGAGCCTGAGGAATTCCTGGTTATCGGAAAGCTTAAGATAGACCGGCTGAACCACCGGGTATTTTTTGATGATAAAGAGTATGTCTTTACCAAGAGGGAGTATGCGGCATTTACGTACATGGCTGAAAATCCGAACAGAACGGTTACCTTTAAGGAACTCGGTACCCAGATTTTCGGAACGTATCTTGATTTTGACAGACAGGCCATCATGGTCATTGTAAGCCGTGTGAGAAAAAAGATCAGCGAGGATCCGGATTTTGCGGAGATGATCGAGTCAAGATACGGAAAGGGTTACTCGTTTGTTTTTGAATAAGGATAATAGGGTGGATGAGCATGAAGGAATTTGTTTCTCCCGAAATAGAAAACAATACAATAGAAGAATTGTCAAGGCAACTGTTAAAAGCGAACAATGCCCTTAAAAAGCTGCAGGAAGAGCGGGAGATCATGTTTGCCAATATTTCTCACGATCTCAGAGCTCCGATGACTGCAATAAGGAGTGCACTGGACCTGGCCTTCAGTGAGCAGAATCCGTCGCCCGAGGATATGATAAAGACCCTGGAGCTTATCGACAGAAGGGCAAAGACCCTGGAGTCCCTGATCAATGATATGTACTATCTGTACAGGATCGGTGCTTCAAAGGCGGAGGCGGTTCCGGAAGAGATTGATGCGGCAGCGCTTATCGAGGAGTATTTCTATGACCTTCAGATAGATTCAAAGTATGATGATTTTGTGCTGAGGCTGGATGTTAAGCCGGAGAGCGAGTGCGTAGTAAAGATAAATGTCCAGGAGATCATCCGTGTTCTCGACAATATTTTTTCAAATGCCGCAAGATATTCAGGGAAAGGCTCGACTATCACGCTTGGTGCCGGGAAAAGTGCAGACGGAAAGAGCTTTGTCATAACCGTTGAGGACAACGGATGCGGGATCCCGGAAGACAAGCTGCCGTATGTTTTCTTAAGAACCTATACGGTTTCCGATTCGAGGACGCCGGGATCGGACAGATCGGGGTCGGGTCTTGGACTTGCAATAGCAAAGGCTATCATCGAGAAGCATAAGGGCACGATAGAATGTGAGAGTAAGGTCGGAGAGGGCACGAGATTTATCATCGGCCTGCCGGTGGAGATAAAGGAAGATTAATATTTCTAAATATAGATATAAATGGTCTTGGATCAGGACATGATGAGGAGGAAAGAATGACAGTCAAGGGAACGTATTTTCAGAATGACCCGGAAAGACCGCTGGTATACGGGGATGTCGAGATAAAGAACGTAAAGAGACAGCGTCTCCGCGGGGAGGAATTAAAGGAAGGGTTATTGTGTGAACCGGTCCTTGTAGGCTTTTGCGGGACAGATAACGAACTCATGCATATGGGAAGCGAGGGCCGGTTATCCGCTAAGTTCCCCGAGGGTGAGAACAGGCTCATCAACGGACATGAGGGAATAGTATGGGTGCCGGACGAGAACCGTTTCGCCATTGTCCTCATCAGAGGAGGGGACAGTTACGATCCCACAAGATATACCGAAGATGAGACTTATTTTGAGTACGGCTGCGACAAGGCTGACGGACTCTTTGCAGATAAGCAGTATTTTAACCCGGACATGCTCCTTAAGATCCCGGACGGTTATGTTAAGGACGGAAAGCTCGACCTCGAGTTTGCAAAGAAGATGGTATTTCCCGATCCGTATGCCTGCATGCTGTTTCAGCTGGAGAGGATGGAGGACCTGGGAAGTGCCCACAATTTCCGTGTTGCAATGAAGAAATATAAATGCGACGAGCAGACGGCAAGAGTTAAGGCAAAGGAAGAGGTATTTGACAGGACTGTCATCTTCGGACTGGGTACGACGGGGATGTTCATAGGCGACCTGATCTGCAGGAACCATAAGGATGCTAAGGTGCTGTTCGTGGCACGCAGCTCTGAGGATTCGCCCAAGGTGAAGTTTGCGCTCCGTCAGGCAAATGAAGGATATAGTAAAGAACATGCCGGTGAGGCTGCAAAAGAGAACGGATGGAACACACAGGCCGAATATCTGCAGAACGTATATGATTCGGAGGAGGAGCTTGCCAAAGCCATCATAGAGAAAATGGGCGGCAGGGCAACGTTGTTCATCGGAGTCAGCGGAAGCAATGTTGAGCACCGCATAGCTTTTGAGCATCGTGTGCTTGGCTGCAACGGCGTATATAACAGCTTTTCACTGGGACCGAAGATAACCTTTGACACCATGCCCTTCGGATTTGAGAACCATCTGATCATGGGCTCCATCAATTTCCGTCAGGATCATATGGAGAAAGCTATCGAGCTTCTCGCAAAAAGCCGTTACAACGAGATAGTTGAGTTGATAGACAGGGATGAGTTCGCAGCCGACCCTATCGGTGCATACAAGAATAAGATTTACAGCAAGAGCGCCCCGATGAAGACTGCTGTTATCTGGAACCCGAAGTACATAAGGTAAGATTTAATTAATGTCATTCTGAGCGAAGCGAAGAATCTTTAAAACGTATGATGTAAGATCCTTCGCTAACGCTCAAGATGACAAAAATGTGTGACATTGGGGACGGTTCTTTTTGTCACATTATAAGTCAGAGAAAACAATAGATTGAGTCTTTGATTGGTTAAAGATAATTTAAGGAGATTTATAAACATGAAAACAGTTTTAATTGAGGAACCTTTTAAGATTGGGCTTACAGATACGGAAAAGCCCGTACCGAAGGAGGGCGAGGCTCTGCTTAAGGTGCTTTATTGCGGAATATGCGGCGCGGATGTTGCCAGCTATACAGGCAATCAGCCGTTCACCACATATCCCAGGATACCCGGACACGAGTTCAGTGCCCAGATAGTTTCCATCCCCGAGAATGACAGGGGACTGAAAGCAGGCGATGTTGTTACCGCAAACCCGTATTTTAATTGCGGGAAATGCTATTCCTGCCAAAGAGGCTTTGTGAACTGCTGTACCGATAACCAGACCATGGGCGTACAGAGGGACGGATCTTTCAGGGAATATATAGTCATGCCCGTTGAGAGGATATATGACGGTAAGGGTCTTTCAGCAAAGGAACTTGCGCTTGTTGAGCCGTTTACCATCAGCTATCATGCGCTTCACAGGGCAAAGGTAAACGAAGGAGATAAGGTTCTGGTGGTCGGAGCCGGTCCCATCGGTCTGTTTGCACTTATTGCCGCCAAGGCTCAGGGAGCTGAAGTTTATGTGGCGGACGTTCTTGACGGAAGGCTTGAGAAAGCCATGCATTTCGGGGCAGACGGAGTCATTAATTCAAAGAAAACCGATATTAAAGAAGAGGCTATGAAGATCACAAACGGAAACGGCTTTGACGTCTGCGTCGAGGCCTGCGGACAGTCCGTGACCTTCCTTAACTGTATTGACTGTGCGGCTTTTGCTGCAAATATCATTCTTATCGGCAACGGAAAGAAAGAGACCACATTCCTTCATTCAATCCTGCTTAAGAAGGAACTTAACGTATTTGGCAGCAGGAATTCCTACGCAAAGGATTTTCAGGCCGTGATCGATCTTATCGCGTCAGGAAAGGTTAAGGTTCTTGACATGGTAAGCGCCGTATATCCGGTTGATGATGCGGCAAATGCTTTCAAGGCTTTGGCTGAGAATGACGGAAGTCTTGCTAAGGTACTTATAGAAATAGGAAAAACGGTTTGAAACCGGAGGAATATAGAAGATGAAAAAGAATTTATTTAAACTTTTTGCAGTAATGCTTGTTTGTGCACTTATATGCGGGATATTCCCTGAGATGGGTGTGTTTGCGGCTGACGTTAAGCTTAGCGCAAAGAAAAAGACTGTCATGGTTGGAGAAAGCTTTACACTGACTCTTAAAAACGCTACGGGCAAGATTTCATGGAAGTCATCCGACAAGAAAGTGGCAACCGTAAAGAAGGGCGTTGTGACAGGTGTTTCTGAAGGGAAGGCAAAGATTATGGCAAAGAATGCAGGAAAGAAATATACCTGCAAGGTAACCGTAAAAAAGGCTGAGATAGTATGTGATACGGCTGAGATCAAGAATTTGGGCATAAAGGCTGATTGGGTAATGATCTCGGGAGTCAGCGATAATGCCTCTGTTTTGAATAATTATACCAGCTGGGAGGATTGCGAGATATTTCTTGTAGATCCTGATGGAAATATTCTGCTTAATGAAAAATTCAGCGACCCGCTTGAAAACGGATTAACTACGGAAGGTATTGACCCGTTAGAGGGTGGGTATTGTACCATGGATAACGGTCTTACATTAAGCTATTGCAGGGGATACTATAAATCTAACGGTAAGAAAGCTTTTAAGATGGATTGGCAGGAAAATGCAGTTGTGATAGGCACCACTGAGTTTGAAGACGGCATAGCAGTGGTCAGACTGGGCGAGACTAAGGAATCCGGACGCTATGACTACCTCATCAATAAGAAAGGAAAAGTGCTGGCAAAGGTTTGTGTGGACGTTGATCCCGAAAACGGCATAGAAGAATGGTTAACAGACACTGAAGAAGGAATGACGGCTTATTTAAGATGTGTGGGAGAAGATTATGAACTTCTCGGGTATTACAATAACAAGGGTGAACTTATAGAAGTCAAGGATGAAAAAGGAAACAATTTTCAGTTCGGATGGAGCTTCGAAAATGGATTTGCAGCGGTCAGGGAGAAAGAAACGGATCTTATCGGCTTCATAAACAAAAAAGGAGAGCTTGTTATCCCTTGTGAATACGCCGGTTTTTTAGATGTTTTTTCAAACGAATACGGGGTTGTTGCCAAATGGGTTGACGGAGAGATGAAAACAGGCGTCATTGACAAAGAGAATAATGTGATAATCCCATTTGAATATGACAGACATGGGTATACTTATGCGCATTCGAACGGAGTCATAACGATGATTAAGGATGACCTTGGCGGCGCTATAAACCTGAAAGGAGAAGTAGTGATCCCGTTTGAATATGCAGATATTTTCTACGTTTACGATAATTGCTACGTTGCCATAACCGTTGACCGGAAATACGGTTTGATAGATGCTCAGAATAATATAATTGCTCCGTTTGACTACGATGGTGATGATTTATGGCTCAACAACGAGGAACTCGGGACGGTAAATCTGGCAAAGAACGGGAAATACGGAAGCCTTTCTGCAACAGGCGAGGAAATTGTTCCGTTTGTATTTGATGATATAACCGATTTCTCTTCGAACGGTGTTGCATACGCCGTCAAGGACGGTGAGTTATATTCTATTAAGCTCAAGAAGTAAAAGAAAGGTAAAAGTCATGAAAGAAAAAGTGATACAGTTTGGTGAAGGCGGTTTTTTAAGAAGTTTTGCAGATGTATTCATCCATAAGATGAACGAACAGGGCCTGTTTGACGGGAAGGTAGTGGTCGTACAGCCGATAGCAAAGGGACTTATCCCTGTGATCAATGAACAAAATGGTGTATATCATCAGTTCCTGCGCGGTGTGGATAACGGAACCATAGTTGATGAATGCATTAAGGTTACATCCATATCGAGAGGTGTGGATCCTTATACAGATTATGCAGGATATCTCGAACTCGCTCATAATCCCGATATGAGAGTGATCATTTCCAATACGACGGAAGCCGGCATAGAGTATCTCGGCACCGAGTCGATCACGGATGCTCCGCCCAAGTCCTTCCCCGCAAAGCTGACTGTGCTTCTTTACGAGAGGTTTAAAGCGGGACTTCCCGGATTTATCATACTTTCGTGTGAGCTCATAGACAATAACGGTAAGGAGCTTCTAAACTGTGTACAGAAGTATGCCGATCTTTGGAATCTGCCCGATGATTTTAAAAACTGGTTAAATAAAGAAAATGATTTCTGCAACACGCTTGTTGACAGGATATGTACAGGTTATCCGAAGGATGAGGTGGAAACGCTGACAAAGCGCCTCGGAGAAGAAGATAAACTGATGAATACCGCAGAAATCTTCCATCTCTGGGTTATCGAGGGTGATCATGAGGATGAATTCCCCTTAAAGAAAGCCGGCATAAATGTCATCTGGACGCCGGATGTCAAGCCTTATAAGAAGAGAAAGGTAAGGATACTTAACGGCGGACATACATCGATGGTCCTTGCGGCGCGTCTTTACGGGCTTTCCACCGTAAAGGAGTGTCTCGACGATGCGCTTATAAACAGGTATCTGAATAAGGTCATATTTGAGGAGATAATTCCGACACTCGGTCATGAGAACGAGGACATACCGTTTGGTAAAGCAGTGCTTGAAAGATTTTCAAATCCTTTCGTAAAGCATCAGCTTTTAAGCATAGCCCTTAATTCTGTCAGCAAGTTTAAGGCAAGAGTTCTTCCTACAATACTGGAATATCATGAACAGAAGGGTACGCTACCCAAGTGCCTGACCTTCTCACTTGCAGCACTCATAGCATTCTACAGGACCGACGAGACCAATGACAATGAGGACATCATGGCATTCATGAAGACGGCATCCGTTGCTGATATCTTAAAGAAAGAGCAGTACTGGGGAAAGGACCTTTCGTTCATGAAGGACGAGGTTGAAGGCTATTACGATTCTATACAGAAGGACGGAATAGGGAAAACGATAGAAGCGATATTGTAAAGAAAAGTTCGGACCATGTGTTTTCGTTTGATTCGGAGTAAAGATAAGGTGGCATATAATGAAAACAATAACAATACATCCTTCGGATAACGTAGCAGTGGATGTGAATACTGGGCATAAGGTGGCACTTAAATGTATAGCTGCAGGTGAAGATGTGATAAAATACGGATTTCCGATAGGACATGCGACTTCGGATATAAAAGTAGGAGAGCATGTTCACACCCATAATCTGAAGACAAACCTGCATGAAAAACTGGAGTATACTTACCGGCATAAGGAATTCCACATGCCCGAAGCAGAGGGAAGAACTATAAAGGCATACTTGAGGGCTGACGGTAATATCGGCATCAGGAACGATGTATGGATAGTGAATACCGTGGGCTGCGTGAACAAGGTGGCCGAGGCTATCGCAAAAAGAACGGGAGCGCTGTTTTTTCCGCATCCTTACGGGTGTTCCCAGCTCGGTGGAGACCACCGGCTTACACAGAAAATACTGCGGGGGCTGATACAGCATCCGAATGCGGGCGGAGTGCTTGTTCTGGGGCTTGGTTGCGAGAACAACAATTTGTCCGTGTTTAAGAAGGTGCTTGGGATACAGGAGGCTGCTTCTGAGATGGATGCTGTAGGTAATGCACACGCAAGCATAAGTGCCGAATGCGGTGGTACCGGATGCGGTAAGCCAAAGCAGGATAGTACGGAGAATGCCGACAGTGTTAATGGCAAATACGGCAAGACTGAGCAGGATAGTGCGGGAAGTATTGGCAGCGTGAAAGGTTTCTGCGGTATAGATGAAAAGAGAGTGCGATTCCTTAATGCTCAGGACTGTGAAGATGAGGTTGAAGAGGGCGTGAGGATAGTCAGGGAGCTTCAGGCACTGGCAGCAGTGGAAAAAAGAGTTGAAGTTCCGATTTCAAAGCTTAAGGTGGGTTTGAAATGCGGGGGCTCCGACGGCTTTTCCGGGCTTACGGCAAATCCGCTGATCGGACAGTTCTCCGACTACCTGATCGCTGAGGGCGGAAGCACCGTTCTTACCGAGGTCCCCGAGATGTTCGGAGCTGAGACCATCCTTATGGACCGATGCAGGGATGAGGCGGCTTTTAACAAGACTGTTGCACTGATAAACGATTTTAAGGATTATTTTACCAGACACGGTCAGGAAATATACGAGAACCCTTCGCCGGGAAACAAGGCAGGGGGAATAACAACTCTTGAGGAAAAATCGCTCGGCTGTACCCAGAAGGGCGGCAGGGCGCAGGTGGTGGACGTGCTCGATTACGGGGATGTTGTTACGGAAAACGGGTTAAATCTCTTAAACGGACCCGGCAATGATATGGTGGCTGTTACCAACCTTACTGCGGCGGGCTGTCATATGATCCTTTTTTCCACAGGACGCGGAACTCCGCTCGGAGCACCGGTTCCGACTGTTAAGATCGCAACAAACTCAGGTCTCGCACAGAGAAAGAAGAACTGGATCGATTTTGATGCAGGGCCTATGATAGAGGGCGCAGATTTAAGGCGGGAACTGATAGATTTTGTGATAAAGGTTGCCGAAGGCGGGGAGACCTGCAACGAAAGGAACGGATACAGAGAAATCGCCATTTTTAAGGACGGAGTTACACTGTAAGGGAAATGTCAATCAGAGGGACGGTTCTGTGATTGATTTTAGCTTTATCATTGAGGGAATTATCTCTGCCACGAAGTGATTGAGATGCCTCGTCGGTGAAGCTGACTGATGAGGTGAACGAAAACTTAATTAAGCGATATACCATAACGGAGGAGCTATGACGGAGAGCGGTTATGTGATAATAGATGCACATGTCCATCTATGGGAGAAGCAGGACGGGTATGTTGGGAAGCTGCCGGTACGAGGTCTTGGGAACGGGAAGAGTACATTTTTAGGCGGGGTACATCAGATGATGCCGCCTTATATGGAGGATAACAGGAATACCGCCGAACGCCTGATCGCAAATATGGATTATGCGGGGGTTAATGCCTGCGCGGTTACGCAGGAGTATCTTGACGGCAATCAGAATGAGTATCTGCTTACGGTTCGTGCCAAATATCCCGGCAGGTTCCGCATTACGGCTCTGTATGAGGATGAGGGATATGTCGAGGAGAGGTATAAAGAAGACAATGTGACAAAAAGAACCGTCCCCATTGTCACATTGGATGGGTTTGACGGAGTGAAGATATGTGCCTGCCGGTTGAGGAATAAGGACTTGACGGCACATATGGACGTGTTTAAAAGTGTGGAGGCAGCAGGAAAATATGTTTCCATAGATATGGCTGACGGGGACGAGCAGGTCGAAAGCATGCAGGCGGTGATAAATGCGTGTCCGGATTTAAGAGTAGCCATAGGGCATTTCGGCATGGTGACCACACCGGGCTGGCAGAAGCAGATAGAGCTTGCAAAAAATAAGAAAGTCTATATTGAGAGCGGCGGCCTTACATGGCTTTTCCATAAGGAGTTTTATCCGTATCCGTCGGCTATAGATGCCATACTTGAGGCAAGGGATATCTGCGGGATGGATAAGCTTATGTGGGGCAGCGACTATCCGAGGACCATGACGGATATCACCTACAAGAGTGCTGTCAGGTTCATTCTTGATACGCCAAAGATGACGGATGAAGAAAAGAGGCTGTTCCTTGGTGAAAATGCCGTCAGATTCTATGGATTTGAAGGATTAAGTCCTTTGCCGGTCATAGATAATATGTTGTGATGCGGGAGTGAGATTCGGAGCGAAGATATGTACGGGCTTATGTTACTCTGAGCAAAGCGAAGAATCTTAAAGGCTTTACAGTAAACAAGATCCTTCGGGCTAAAGCCCTCAGGATGACAACGTATAACGAAATGAATTATAAGCTTGAATAAGGGGGTCAATATGTTAAAGGGAATTTCACCTATGCTCTCACCGGAGCTGTTAAAGATATTATGTGAAATGGGACACAGCGATACGATAGTCATAGCTGACGGGAATTTCCCGGCTGAGACTATGGGAAAGAACGGCATAGTCCTTAGAATGGACGGGCACGGAGTACCGGAGATACTCGAAGCAATCCTTCAGGTGTTTCCACTCGACCAGTATGTGGAAAAGCCCGTAAGCCTTATGGAAAGGGTTCCGGGAGACAATGCGGACGTTTCCATATGGAAAACCTATGAGAAGATGATTGAAAAGGAAGAGCCCCGAGGCACTTCAGTCATTCAGAAACTCGAACGTTTCACGTTCTATGAGGAGGCAAAAAAAGCATATTGTGTCATAGCAACCTCAGAAACCAGCCAGTATGCAAACGTTATTTTGCAGAAGGGGTGCGTTCTCTGACGAGGGAAGCTGCGTTATTAATAAGAGAGATTGTATATTTAGAAAAGAGGCAATACTAACTCTAAAAAGGAACCGGATAAGCATCAGTTGAGAACTGAGTCTTATCCGGTTATTTTTGTCGATTTAGTTATTTAGTGCTTGTATCGAAATCTTCTTGTCTTCAATCTTTATCTCAGAGGTACAATATTTAAGGATGCTCTTTCTGTGAGTAATGATAAGGCATGTAGGTCTGGGGTTGAGCTGTGAGAAGCCTTGGATGACTTTCTGCTCGGTTCCTTCATCAAGTGCTGAGGTTGCCTCATCAAAGATAAGTATGGGCGATTTCCTTAAGAACGCGCGCGCTATGGCGATACGCTGCGCCTGGCCTTCCGAAAGCCCAAGTCCTTTCTCACCTATTACCGTATCGATGCCTTTGGGCAGTTCGCTTATAAAATCATATGCGGAAGCAAGCTTTAATGCATCATAGATATCGTCTTCAGTGGCATCATAACGACCGGTAAGAAGATTTTCCCTTATGGTACCGCTGAACAGCGTATTTCCCTGGGGTACATATGCTATATACTTACGTATCCCGGCATCTCCGGGACACTCTTCATTTTTGCTGTTAAAGAAAGTAATACTTCCTTCGTTTGGCTTGACAAAGGAAAGAATAAGCCTTATAAGCGTCGTCTTTCCTATACCGGACTCTCCTATGACTGCGGTTGACTCGCCGGGAGTGATCGAAAAAGAAACATTTTCGAGAACCGTATCCTTGTCATAACCGAATGAAAGATTTTCAACTCTTATACCAAGCTCGGTGGTATCGATTGTAACTTCGGTTTTTTCTTCGGGCGGGATTTCGGACAGAGCCATAATCCTTTCGGCAGAAGTAAAGAGCGCAACTATTTTGGGAATCTGTTGGGACAGACCGAAGATCGGACTTTGCACTCTGTTTATCAATGTTATGAAAACCGACATTGTTCCGTAAGATATCAGATTTTTGGATATCTGTACGGCGCCGTAGGTAAAGGCTGAAAGATAGCCTATCTGAAAAGCAAGTCCGATGGAAGTTGTGCCGAGCAATCCGAATTTGGAGCGCCTGAACACCCATTTGAACCTTTCACTTCTAAGTTCTGAAAGCTTATTTACAGAATAGTCTTCATTGGTAAAGGACTTGACGATAAGCAGATTCGCAATACTTTCCTGGAGAAATGAGTGATAAGCCGATTCGGATTCCTGCACTTTCTTTTGTAAGCCTTTCAGCCTTCTGGCAAAGAGCCAAGAAACTCCGACCGCTACCGGTGCTACTATAAGACCAAGAAGAGCCAGGAAATGAGAGTAATAAAACAAGGTAAAAAATACCAGTACAAGCTCTATACTCAGCTGTACGATGGCCGGAAGAGTATTGATCACGCCATCGGCAACATTACCGGCATCGCTTGTAAGCCTGGTCACTATATCTCCGGAATGGTATTTTGTGACATCCTGCCAGGAAGCACGGATTATCTTATTATATACATTTTTACGAATACCGAAAGAAACCTTTTCGTTTATAATTGTTGCAAGAAGAGACGCACCGGCAGAGAATATCTGTATTCCAAGCATAAAAGCTATATACATTATTATAATGCCGGTTAAGGTCATCCCTTCGGAAGCCCCGTCGATGATCCTTTTGGAAAGAATGACCGTATAAAGAGAGGCACCGGATACTGCAAGGCCGAAGACAAGCATAAAAATAATATGCCAACGATACTCCTTTGCATGTCCGAGTACCCATTTTAAAACGAAAATGTATTGTTTAATTTTTTTCATTTAGATAAAATTTGCCCTTTCAAGCTTTCCTAAAAATTCGATTACCTGTTTTCTGCACTCTTCGGGAGATACATCGTATTCCTTTAACAGTTTTTCTATGATCTCTTTCGGAGTTGTTTCTTCATAAAGCATTTCCCAGATAACATTTCCGACACCCTTGATAAGATAATAGTTGCCCGTATTAAAATCAATCATGGCTTTCTCGCCGTTCAGGTCGGTAACTTCAATTTCACGTTTGAACTTTATCGGTTTGGTTAATTCCATGTTCGTTTTTCTCCTTTTCGATCTTCCGATCATCCCAGTTTTTTAAGAAACAGCCGAAGGAAGCGGCTATGGCAGATAACGCGACGGTTTCTTTGTCCATATTATATTTTGTTTCTTCGATTTTTTCAATCAGTTTTTCTATTTTTTCTTTGTCAAGATAGTCATATAGCTTAGGATATTTCAGATATGAAAACAATATATCTTTTTCATTATCAAAATACTTGTTTACCCTGTATGCATAATCAGCACCTTGAAAACCTCTCAGTTTTAGATTGTCAAGTATTTTGTCACTCACGATCCCTTTGAAATAATCGCGTACGGCGCGACGTTCTTTCCCGTTTTTTACAAAACAGTCTATCGGCATGGAAAGGCATAACTCGATCATGTCTTTGGAAAGAGAGGGGTCTATGGGTATAAAACCGAAATGAAGACTGGAGCAGGTATCATAATAGCCGAAATGTTGAAAGGAGATAGGCATATATAAATAATTTCTGCGTTGTTTATTTGTATCTGCCGAGTCTATACCCTGGGTACGTAATAACTGGATCTCGTGCTTTTTAACGGAATAATGACGTTCCAGATTCTTGTTCAGAAAACACTCTAACAAGTGTGAACGCACTCTGAGTTTGCGCCACAGGATTCTGATATAAGCTTTCAATAATCGAAAACGTTTGGCAGGAAATGAGGAGCAAAAAGCGTTAGCTTCTTTTATCGCACTTATAAATCTGAAACTTGTAACTTTATGATGAACATAGGAGAAAATTTTTCCGTACGAGATGGTTGCATTTCCGTTCTGGCCGTTATAGAGGATTGTACAGCCTGCATCGGCGGCTTTACGGTACATCTCATTAAAATAAAAATCATTCAGGATCGGTTTAACGGGCTGTGTATAAAATTTTGTCGATTTTTCTATGAAGGAAATACATGAACCCGGACCGGGAGCAATGAAACCGCAATCAATATTCGGGTATTTTTCTTTGTTATACAGAACTTCTTTGGTTTCGTCCTCACATTCAAAAGTTGTATTTACACATTTATAGTCGGACATAGGTACCTGAGTATAACTGAACAGTTTTTTACCTTCTTTCTCAAGCTGCTCTGCGGCGAAAGAAGCGATTGAGGAAGAATCCAAACCTCCGGAAAGCAATATTCCATGGTTTTTTCTGGCGCGAAGGGTTGAACAAACACAGTTTCTGAAGGTGTCGACAAAAAGCTTTTTGAAACCTTCGTCGGTCAGGTCTTTTCTAATTTTTATGCTTAGAGGGTTCCAGTAGGTTATTTCCTTGTATGAAAAGGTGGACAAGTCAATATCGACATATGTCCCCGGGAATACCCTGGAAACGTTTTTTAAGAAACATCTGCCTTTAAGCAGCTCGGTTAGGGCCGACATGTCTCCGTATGCATTACATAACCATTCCTCATCGAGCTCTGCATTCTTTCCCAGAAGTTCCATCAGGATTTCTAATGAATTTGAAAAATATAAATGGTTATCTATGATAGTATATGCAAGATGGCGTTGTGCAACATGGTCGGTGATAAGATAACAGTGTTTTTTTTCGAAGTCACATATGGCTATGGAAAAAACTCCTTTGATATGGTTAAGGAAATCCGTTCCCAGAAATCTGTAGGCATAGAAAACGAGTTCTGCATCCCCTTTTACAGTAAGAAATTCTTTTTCAATCCCGTTTTTTGAAGAAAGAAGGTTTATTAAATGCTCACGGTTAAAAAGGAATACATCGCCGGTATAATAGATGTTTTCTTTTTTATCACAAGTGGGCGAAATATCATTGACCGCTTCGTTGGTAAAGTACTGATGTCCACATGTAAGATATAGACCGGGTGCGGAAAGCTCATCAAAACGGTCTATTTTATATGTTCTGGTTATTTTTCTGATACAGTCTTTCTGGATATCAGAGATTGATTGACTGTTGTCCTGTAATACTATGCCTGAAATTGCGGACATTTTCCGATCATCCTTTCATGTTGATGTAAAACCCGAGAACCGTTCAACGCCGTTGACATAATGACATTGAAACTGCTCTGCGGTTTGCAAATATATTCTTTTGCATAGTAAAGCATCTATATTAAGTAACTCTCTATGACAGAACATATTTCTTCAACGGTATCCTGCTTAGCCGGACGCATTATCTTTACAACTCTTATCTTGGCAGATAGTTTTAGAGCCATGGACATTACGTTGCCCGGAAAACCGTTATCTTCAAAAAGCGGATTCATAAAAAGATTGTCCAAAACAGTTTTTACTTTATTGAGACCGGATTCTTCACGATACTTTAGGGATGTGATATTTGAACTGATCCCGATGCAGAAAAGAAAGGAGAGTGGGTGAGGAGCATTCTCAAAGTGTTCGGGGTTAAGGTAGGCAAACTTGTCTTTGTCCTCATCAATGTATTTAAGCCTTGTTTTGTCTTCGAACGTTTCCGCAACATTACGGCACATTTTTTGGACGGGAAAAGCGGGGTGTAAAAGAAAAAAGTCTTTTTCCGATAGGAATGCAAGGTCATCGTTTAGAAATCTGTAACCTTTGTCCAAAAGCTTAAACGCAGTTGTTGATTTACCGGCTCCGCTGTCACCGCAGATAAGGAATGCCTGCCCGTTTCCAAAAAGTCCGGTGCAGTGGATACCAAGGCCATCCCTTTGGTAGAAGAGAAAGGCGAGACCCCATCCGAGTATGAATGCAGAGAGTTCAATATCGGACGGCGACCCTTCAGGGTAGACAGTTATCGTATGCCCGGATTGTATCGTAATATATCCTATCTTACTTTTAAACCAGCAAAACTCATGAGAGTATTCTGATGTAAGAGGTTTTTTTGCTATCAGTTCATCGGGATTATGGTTGTTTCGTCGAACAATTATCTCACACTGAATGTCATCCGGTAACCTGCATACCTCATCCGATATCAGCAGATCAATATCGGAAGATATGCTTAAATCATATAGTAAATATTTTTTCATAAAAAAACTCTTTCAATTTTGATAGATTTCTTGCATTTTAAATAACAATGTGTTATTATCTAGCCATAGTACAAAAAACGAAAAATTTTTGGAGGTAAATATAATGAAAAAGTGGGAAAATCCTGATATTATGACCCTTAACGTAAATGAAACAGCTCAGGGCGGAAATGAGTTTACTGTAATTGATAAAAATTACAGGGATAGCAAGGGCGCACATTCGGATTACGGTGAGTTTACATCAAGCGGTAAGAAAGTTCCTGAAGGCGGAGTTACCTGGTGGGAATAATTAGCGTTATTCAAAGATAATCGCAAGGCAGTGTTTGCGGGTTCTTTATATGAACCCGCTTTTTTGTGGCAAACAGGCATATTAATGTCAGTTCTTAAAGATTGTGACTATCGCATACTCTTTTAAGTCCGGTAGTATCCCTGTTACGATATACTGTCCCCATCTGAGCCAGGCATGCGCCAGCATTTTTCCGTCTTTGTCCTGCTTGATCCCCATATACATTGTGGAATGAAGCTTTTTCCTGCAGAGAAGCTTTCTGGCGGTAAGAGCACGCACAAGACATTTGCTTTCCCATTTGGTGTTGTTGCACACACAAAGGACTAGCCGGCTTATCTTTCGGACGTATTCGATTTCGTCTTCGGGTTCAACCCGGGCAGATTCTTCTTTCTCGATACCCCAGTGCTTTTTGAGACGCTTGGGCTTGAACAGGAAGAGACCTGCTCTGAAAAAAGCCGAATATATTACCGTGCGTATCATTAAAAAGAAGCATTTGTTGTCCCGGGAGAACTTTATAGCCCTGACAAGAAGACTGCCTTCCGTTTGCTCCTCAGCCATATTGTTTTCTCCTGTAATTTACGGAGCCGTATTGCCGGATCCACATTTTCACATCATTTTTCATTATAACATAAAAATGGTGGAATTGCAAGGCTGTAAAGTTTAATAATACAATGCATAAAATAAATTAAATGCTTGCTGAAAAGTTGTTTTAATGTTATAATATTTCTGTAACAAATAGCCGGGAACCGGTTCACCGGAGGTACTCGGGAAAGCGGCAGACGGCTTATACAAGGAGGACAGCATATGCGTTATATTATCACAGGAAAAAACATTGACGTAACGGAAGGTTTGAAAAACGCCATCTATGAGAAGATTGGAAAGCTTGAGAAGTACTTTAAGCCTGACACCGAGGTTCATGTGACCTTCAGTGTACAGAAAGACAGGCATAAGATAGAGGTTACCATCCCGATAAAGGGAACCGTCATCCGTGCAGAAGAAGAGAGCACGGATATGTATGTGTCCGTAGATCTGGTTGAGGAGATCATCGAGAGACAGATAAAGAAATATAAGAACAAGATAGTCGATGCCAAACAGGGAGGCATAGGACTCAGCGAGGCGTTTGCTTCCGAACCCGGAGATGAAGAAGAAATCGTCATCACAAGGACCAAGAAGTTTGCCATGAAGCCCATGGATCCCGAGGAGGCATGTATCGAAATGGAATTAAGCGGTCATAATTTCTTTGTATTCAGAAATTCCGAGACCGATGAGGTAAATGTCGTATATAAGAGAAAGGGGAATACCTACGGACTTATTGAGCCGGAGTATTGATAAGACGTAAGTAACGGAAAAGGTCGTTACTTAACATATATAATAGGTAATACTTAGGTTTTATTACAGATAACAGTAGGGGAATCATTCATGGTTCTTAGCATTCTTTTAGCATTAACAGTGATCATTGTGATGATCGATGTTATCGTGGGCATACACAGGGGCGTTAAGTTTGGGCTTGTAAGGCTCGGGTTATGGATCCTTGGCATCATTGTATGTCTGCTCATCACACAGAGCGTTACGGAATGGCTCTTGCTAAAGCTGGCAAAGGTTCCGGGCATGAAGCTGTTTTCCTTTGATGTATTCGGAGGATGGCTCGGCTCGCATACCGATACCATAGGAAACCATCTCTCGGCGCTCACGGTGTCGATTATGGCACCGGTGGTGTTTGTTGCATTGTTCCTGATAACAAAGTTCGTTACTTGGATCATATATTTGATCGTAAAGCATTTTATCAAAAAATCTGCGAAATGGACTGCGGCGCACAATGCTGCGGTTGACGCAGTAACCGCGGCAAAAAGTTCGGAAATGCCCGCGGACGACCAGGCGGAGCTTGAGCAGCCGTTTACACCGACATTATCCAAAGAATCGATGGTAGATGAAAACGGTGAGGAGTTCGGTACCTTCGGTATATATCCGAAAGAAGAGGAAGCAGCTGCCGAACATTCGAAGGAGCCAGAAAAGACTCTTGCCTTAAGTGTGGATACATCCGATGCCTTCAGCATGCTCGCTGCCGGAGAGGAAAACTCGGAAGCGGACGCTGAAGAGGAGACGGAAGAAGAGCAGGAAGCACTTACCGAAGATGAGGCTGATGCCGAAGCTTCCGGAGAAGAATCCGAAGAGGAAGAGTTCGAAGAGCCTTCCGACGGATTTGAAAGCCTTGCGATAGCGGCAGCCATCGAGGATGAGAAGAAAGAAGCCGAGAGGGCAAAAGAAAAAGCAAAACAGGCTAAAGAGAAAAAGACAAAGGTCAAACCCGAAAAAGAGAAGAAGCTTAAAAAGAAATGGTCCGTGGCGGTTTATCTGCTGCAGGATTCGAAGCTTTCCAGAGTGCTCGGCGGAGTCCTGGGTATGTTCATAGGACTGGTAGCCAGCGCAATCATCATTTCTCCAATCACCGAGATAGTCAAGATCATCAAGGATTCGGATATGGCAAGACCTATGGTTGAGCTTACGATATACGGAACAAACCTTGATTTCAAGCGTGTTGTGAACGAAGCCTTTGTAAAAGGAGATGAACCGATAACGGTTCTGCCCACATATTTTAATGTGCTAGGAGATCTTGGTTTCAGGACAGATGATTTTGTCGATGTATTCGCGACAATGGATGATTCTGCCGTACATTACATCTATAAGTTCTCGGGAGCCGATTTCGTATCGTCACGCATCTATTCGGCACTTACTACGGTCAAGCCTGAGGATATCGGACTTGATAACAGAGGAATCCAAAGCTACGATATAGCGGAAACGCTGAAATGTTATGTAAAGCTCGCACCTGACGCAAACAAGGTTATCGAGATGATAAACAACAGGACGGGCTTGAGCGTTGAGCTTGTGGACGGACTTGAAAAAGCTCTTTTGCACCTGCTCGATATAAGCGGCGAAGGAGCGATACTTACCGATTATGATAAGCTGAAGCTTATGAACGGTATGGCTGAGCGGTTTAATGAGATAATCCTTGAACAGGTCGAGACCGGTTCCGAAACATATGTTTTCAAACCTTTTGAAAGCTATCAGGAGGCGAGGGAAGGTATCAAGGCTGTATTCGAAGCTGTAAAACAACTGATAAAAATTGGTATATTAAAGTAAAAAACAAACCCGTTTCGGATGCTCCGAAACGGGTTGTTGTCATTGTAAGTTCCTTTTGTCATCCTGAGCGTTAGCGAAGGATCTTAAACAATAAGGGGATAAAGCTCTTTGCTTCATTCGGAATGACACTAAGTTTGACATTGGATCAATCGTCGATATACTTTGAACAGCCTACTTTGACGATGCTTCCGTCAAATTCTACTGAACATTCGAAATTCTCTTCGTTAAGAGCTATGTACCAGAGAACGCTTCCGTCGTCACCTTCGTCAACTCCGTAAATGTAACCTGCGTTCTTGAGCTGGCCGATATAAGCGCTGACAGAATCCGTGGAAACATTTTCGTAGATGGCGTATGTGCACATGGTTTCATCATCACTTGTAACGGATCTTGAAAACTTACCGTTTTCAAATCTGGGGATGTACTGAAGCAGCGTGGTCTTGTAGGCTTTATCCTCGGCTTCGTTCTTTGAAGAATCCTTTTCCTTAAAACCTGAGCCGATAACCAGGGATGAGCCGTCATAGCTTACTACGGCGTTCCAGGAATTGTAATTATCCGCAGAGAAGGAGATGATTCCGTTTGAATTGGTTTCACTGGCATGCTCAGTAAATCCGGATTTCTTTAACGCCGCGATATATGCGGTTATGTCATCGGTGCTTACGTCCGTAATTGTTATGTAATCGTATGTGCCGCCGGTGGAGTTCTTTGAAACGGCGGTACCGGTTTCGAATTCCGGAAGCCAGACAAGATATGAATTCGCCCAGAAGTCCTTCCTGTTAAATGCGTCCTTTGATGCTGCTTCGGCAGCAGCTGTGGGAGTTACCTCGGCATCGGAGGTGGGAGAAGGGCTTATATCCGGCACAGCCTCAGTTGGTGAGGGTACCGGGTCGGCAGTAGGAGTTGTATTGTTCTTTTGATCGCTGCCTTGAGGGGTTACGGCCTGGGTATTATCCGGCTGCTTTGTGGTATCGTTCTTTTCTGCGGAGGTACCAGCGGGTGTCTGGGTTGTCTTATTGTTTGATGAATTTGTTTCACATGCTGCCAGAAGCGCCGCGAGCGATAAACAGCACAGTGTGACAGCAAATTGCTTTTTTAATTTCATGGTATTGCTCCTTGTTGATGATGTTACCAATATTATGATATAGGTTTCCTGAAAAAGTCAAGTATATCTTTAACGGATTTACCGAGAACGTTAAGCGTGTTGACCGCTTCGTTTATATCCCAGAGATAATGGGCATCGGAATCCGTGATGACGTTACATTTGTTAAAATATGGATGATCGCGCCTCATGGCGTGGAGGTTTGCGAGGTTTTTACATTCAAATGTCGTGAAATCACTGTCCGGCGGGATAAAGCCCAGGTTTGAAATGACACTGGTTGTGGATTTATCTACGTGTGCCGGGATCATGACACCGTTATAGGGCTTAAGCTCCTTTGAAACATCCGAAAAACCTATCGAAGTGGCGTTTATAAGAAGGTTTTCTATCTCTCCGGTGATATTCTCGTTTTCGTCGCAAACATACTGGTGCCCGAATACGGCAGGATTGTTTTTTATGGGGAGCAGGCGAGAGTAAACAAGCTCGCTGAAGGCAAGTGCGTCCTCAAGACGATAAAAAAGGCAGAGAACATGCGCCTCTTCCTCGGTTGTAAGCTCCATTCCGGGTATGACAAGAATACCGCTTTCCTCGCCCAGCTTCATGGCCGCTTCACAATTGAGAGAGCTGTTGTGGTCGGTTATCGCAACGGCCTCAAGACCTTTGAGCGCAGCCATTCCAATGATGTTTGCCGGTGTCATGTCATTGTCGCCGCAGGGTGAAAGGCAGGTATGTATGTGAAAATCGTAGCTGATGCTAGCCATTTATCAGATTGTAAACCTTTAAGGCCGCATCAAATATGGGAAGATCTGTCTTAAACAGGGTAATCTCCTGGATCTTTGCCTTTGAAAGTACGTTCGGTTCGATGGCTGTTCCTTCTGCAAGAATGATACAGGCACAGTCGGTAAGTGAAGATACCGCAAGAGCATTTACGTTTCCCATGATCGTGACCCAGGCCGCTCCGGCAGGCGCCTTGCTCATTGCCACACTAAGAAGATCGCAGCAGAAAGGCACTGTGATCTCTTTATCCATATCACCCTCGTTAATGATTGAAAACTCGGGTATGTTCTTTAATCCGTTAACTGTCATATATGATCCTTTTCTTAAGGCTTCCTGTTGAAAGGAAGCCTTATGTTTTGTGCGATAAGCGAATGCCAACAATGGAAGCTTGCTTCCAAATTGTTGGCTGAGCGAACGGTCACTGAGAGAGCTTGCTCTCGAAGTGGCCAATCGCATCGAGTAGGAGACATCCTACTCGATTACAACTGTGAGAATTCGTCTGAAAGCTTGTGTATGAACTGCTTGAGGATATGTATGCAGTCCTTTTCATTGGCGATGCCCCTTACGATATCTTCAGCAAGAGCCTTGCAGGTAGGCGCTCCGCACGAACCGCAGTCAAGTCCGGGGAATTTCTGGCACAGCTCGTCAACCTGCGACATCTTGGTCAGGCTCTCAAGCATATTTGTGCCAAGCTTGAATACGGGCTGGTATTCCACTTTTTCGGTCCATTCGGGATGAACGGGGAACGGTGCCTCATGAGTTTTTGCAACGGGGAGATATTTTCTCAGGCTTTTCAGTTTTACAATGGCAAGGAAAGGATTCTCCACCTGGAGTACGCCGCCGACACATCCACCCGTACAGGCGTTAAGCTCTATGAAAGAAGGAACTTTAAGGAATTTCTGATCCTCCAGATCCTCCAAAACCTTTATTACATTTTCGATGCCGTCGGCCGCAAGATAAGAATCCGTAAGGAGTCCGGCAGCCTCACCGCCTATCCTGCCCCACCCGATACCGATACGTCCCGATCTGGAAAGATCTTCGATGCGGTTCTCTTCAACAACCTTGGTCATGGAAGCGATGAGCTTCGGATAAATATCCTTTATCGCAACAACCTGATCCACGTCGCTTTTTTCATATCCTATGGGGAACTTGACGGACGTAACCTTTGCGGGACACGGAGAAATAAAGAATATCCCGATATCCTCGGATTTGAGCCCCGTTTTTTCAATGGCTATATGCCTTGCCATTTCGGCCGCAAGCTCAATGGGAGGCTTTATGGGCAGCATATGCTCGATAAGATTGGGGAAACGTACCCTTATGAGACGGACTACCGAAGGACAGGCCGTGCTGATGAGGGGCCACTGATCCTGATGTTCCTCTACGTACCTCCTTGAAACGGAAGAAACAAGCTCTGCTGCGGCGCTGACCTCGAAAACATCGTCAAAGCCCATATCCTTGAGGGCGGTAAGAACTATGTTGATATCGTCCAGGTTGTTTGCCTGAGCGTAAAGGGAGGGTGCCGGAAGAGCGACTACATATTTATAATTGGATATGTTTTCTATGGAATCGGTAGTGGCAAGCTTCGCATGGTTCTTGCATATCCTTATGCATTCACCGCAGTCTATGCAGAACTCCTTGGTGATGACGGCCTTGCCGTTACGAACCCTGATCGCTTCAGTGGGACATCGTTTTATACAGTTGATACAGCCCTTGCACAGATCCCTGTCAAGATGGACTGATGTGTAAAAATCTCCCATGATCCATTCCTTTCTGTATTTATGATCGTAAAGTCGAAATCCGTCCGGATCAGAAGAACACCTTCATGGTCACGGTTGTTCCGACTCCTATTTCGGTCTCGATATTCATTTCGTCGGAATATTTCTTCATATTGGGAAGTCCCATACCGGCACCGAAACCTAATGCACGGACATTTTCCGAGGCTGTGGAATAGCCGGCCTGCATCGCAAGGTCGAGATCCTTGATGCCGGGGCCTTTGTCTTTAAGTATCATGGTGATGTCTTTCTCGGTTATGATGACATCTATCACGCCGCCGTTAGCATGGATGACCATATTTATCTCACCCTCATACATGGCGATGGATACCTTCCTTATTACCTCGGGGTTAACGCCCATCATTTTAAGCTTTGCTTTTACGTCACCGGAAGCTTCTCCGGCACGTGTAAAGTCTTCGTCAGAGATAAGATATTGTATTCTAAGAGAATTGCTCAATACGGTTTACCTCCCCGCAATCCATTATCGTAAAGCATGCCGCAGGCATTAAACATGCGGTGATCGGTGCAGAGAAGGGCGATGTCGCGCTCCTTTGCCATTTCGATCATTTCTCCGGTGGGCTTTTTGCCGCGGATGAAGACTATGCAATAAATATCTATCATTTCTGCGGTACGGATAACTTGGGGGTTGCACAGACCCGTAAGAAGAACAGCCTGGTCCTTTACAAAGGCAAGGACATCGCTCATCATATCGGAGCCGCAGGCCGAATGGATCTCGCGGTCCTTCTGATCCTCCCCGCAAACATAAGTGCCGTGTAAAATTCTTTGTACATCATCAATTGTCATAGACCGGTTCCCTTTCTGGATAGTAAGTTTCTTAAAAGATATCATCGTATATTCAATATAACATATAATTTACAAAATTTCAAACAATACTTAAAAAAATAATAAAAAAGCTTTACAATAAAATGGACCACTGACCCCGTCCCCATAGTCCATTACAATAAAATGGACCACTGACCCCGTCCCCATAGTCCATTGGAGCTAACAAATCTTTATAATTTTTATAGAATTGTTTATTGATTTTATCTTGAAAATATGATAGAATAATCTCTAACTGCGAAGACTCGCTCTCTTTGCGCCGTTTTGGCGTTTATGAGGCCGGGTGTTCTCTATAAACTTTTTCAAGGAGGTTTGAAAATGGGTTCTCAGAAAAAGAACATCCCTTTCAATGGCACGCCGGAGCAGGAAGCAAAACTCCGTGCGGTTATCGCTGAGCTGAAGGATGAGAAGGGTTCATTAATGCCCATCTTACAGAAGGCTCAGGATATTTACGGGTACCTTCCCTATGAGGTACAAAAAATCATTTCGGATGTGATGAATGTTCCGATCGAGAAGATCTACGGAATTGTTACATTCTATGCACAGTTCTCTCTTTATCCGAAGGGAAAGTACAGAATTTCAGTATGCTTAGGTACTGCCTGCTATGTAAAAGGCTCGGGTGATATCTATGACAAGCTCATCGAGAAGCTCGGGATCAAGGGCGGAGAGTGCACTCCCGATGGTAAATTCTCACTCGAAGCATGCCGCTGCGTAGGCGCTTGCGGTCTTGCACCTGTTATGACCATAAACGATGATGTATATGGCAAGATGACTGTTGATAAGATTGACGAAATACTCGCCAAGTATGAATGATCAAGGTGATTTGACATGATGCCGGAAATCTCACTGAATATTCTTGATGTGGCTCAGAACTCCGTAAAAGCCGGAGCAAAGCTGGTGACACTTGAATGCCTCATAGACACCGGGGCGGATACGCTTACTGTCATCATAGATGATGACGGATGCGGTATGACGAAGGAACAGGTTGAGGCTGTAACGGATCCTTTTTATACGACAAGGACTACCAGAAAGGTAGGATTGGGAGTTCCGTTTTTCAAAATGGCCGCCGAAAGTACGGGAGGAAGCTTTGAAATTGTTTCCGAACCCGGAAAAGGTACGAGAGTCACATGTGTGTTTATCCTTTCAAGCATAGACAGGATGCCGCTCGGAGATATGGTCTCGACGGTGCACATGCTGGTGACACAGAGCGGGAGCATGGAGCTTGTTTACCACTACAGGGTGGATGAAGAAGAGTTTACGCTCGATACCAGGCAGTTCAGGGAAATACTCGGGGACGATGTATCGTTCAACGAGCCTGAGGTTTCGGAATACATCAGGGATTATCTTAAGGAAAATACTTCGGAAGTCAACAAAGGACAGGATTTTTAAAATCAGGGGAAATCCGTTTGGGTAACCCGGGATTTCCACCATTTAAGGAGGAATATAATGAAGTCTCTTGAAGAATTAAAGGCAATAAGAGAAAAGATGCAGGGATCGGTTGCACTTCGTAGCGAGGACAGTGACCAGACAAGAGTCGTTGTTGGTATGGCTACCTGCGGTATCGCCAGTGGAGCTCGTCCGGTACTTAATACTTTGGCTGAAGCTGTAGCAGAAAAGAAGCTTGACAAAGTATCGGTAACACAGACAGGCTGCATCGGTCTTTGCCAGTACGAGCCCATAGTTGAGGTCTATGAGCCGGGCAAGGAAAAGGTTACATATGTTAAAATGACACCTGATAAAGCATTAGAGGTTGTTAACCGTCATCTTAACGGCGGCTCGCCCATTAAGGAATATACTTTAAATTCTACAACTTTATAATCTTAGAGGAGGTATAAAATGTATCGTTCACATGTATTAGTATGCGGTGGAACCGGCTGTACTTCCTCTGGAAGTCAGAAGATTATGGAAACACTGCGCACTGAGATCGAGAAGGCTGGTCTTGACAAGGAAGCATCCGTTGTTCAGACCGGATGTCATGTTCTTTGTGCACTTGGACCCATCATGATTGTTTACCCTGAGGCTGTTTTCTATTCGATGGTAAAGGATGAGGATATCCCTGAGATCGTTTCCGAGCACCTTGTAAAGGGTAGAGTAGTAAAGCGTCTCGTATACGAGGAGACAGTTACCGATGAAGGTATCAAGTCTCTTGCAGATACAGATTTCTATAAGAAGCAGCATCGTATCGCTCTTCGTAACTGTGGTGTCATCAATCCCGAGAATATCGACGAGTACATCGGTACCCGCGGATATGAGGCTCTTGGTAAGGTACTTACCAGCATGACTCCCGACGAAGTTATCCAGGTTATCCTTGATTCAGGTCTCCGCGGCCGTGGCGGCGCAGGCTTCCCTACAGGAAGAAAGTGGCAGCTGGCTAAGAACCTTGTTCAGGACGGCGGACAGAAGTACGTTTGCTGTAACGCAGACGAGGGTGACCCCGGTGCATTCATGGACCGTTCCGTTCTTGAAGGCGATCCTCATGCAGTACTTGAGGCTATGGCTATCGCAGGCTACGCTATCGGT
>JAEEGJ010005482.1_pt1 | contig 39823 bp, 33 predicted proteins | sample 8958761 | NCBI WGS metagenome assembly JAEEGJ01 (sample SAMN16246546, study PRJNA631951) | gut metagenome | biome: gut microbiome; feature: rumen; material: RS-attached | host: Bos | place: Iran: Karaj | collected 2018-10 | reverse complement strand
AGGTGCTGCAGGTGACCGAGTTTGTCACCGCCAACGAGTTGGCCACCATGATGAACGTGCCGGTAACCAAAATTATCGCCACCTGCATGAGTGTGGGCATCTTCGTCAGCATCAACCAGCGCCTCGACGCCGAGACCATCAAACTGATTGCCGACGAGTTTGGCTTCGACGTCAACTTCGCCTCCGAGGATGTGGTCAACACCCTGCACCAGATTGAGGAGACCGACAAGCCCGAGGACCTCGTCACCCGCAACCCCATCATCACCGTCATGGGTCACGTCGACCACGGTAAGACCTCGCTCCTCGACTATATCCGCAAGACCAACGTCATCGCCGGCGAGGCAGGCGGCATCACGCAGCATATCGGTGCCTATGAGGTGCAGACTGCCGACGGCCGCAAGATTACCTTCCTCGACACTCCCGGTCACGAGGCCTTCACCGCCATGCGTGCCCGCGGTGCCAAGATGACGGATATCGCCATCATCGTCATCGCTGCCGACGACAAGATTATGCCGCAGACGGTCGAGGCCATCAACCACGCTCAGTCGGCCGGTGTGCCCATCGTCTTCGCCATCAACAAGATTGATAAACCCGGAGCCGACCCCGACCGCATCAAGACCGAGTTGGCCAATATGAACCTGCTGGTCGAGGAATGGGGCGGTAAATACCAGAGCCAGGACATCAGCGCCAAGAAGGGTATCGGCGTCGAAGAACTGCTCGAGAAAGTTATCCTCCAGGCCGACATCATGGAGCTCAAGGGCAACCCCAACAAGCGCGCCAAAGGCACCGTCATCGAGAGCGCCCTCGACAAGGGCCGCGGCTATGTGGCCAAACTGCTCGTCGAGGACGGCACCATCCGCAAGGGCGACCCCATCGTGGCCGGTGCCGTGGCCGGACGTGTACGTGCCATGTACAACGAGCGTAACCAAGAGGTCATGTCGGCAGGTCCTTCGCAGCCTGTGCTCTTGCTTGGCCTTACCGGTGCCTGCCAGGCTGGCGACACCTTCAACGTCATGGAGAATGAGAAAGAGGCTAAGGACATCGCTGCCAAGCGTACCCAGCTGCAGCGTGAGCAGGGCATCCGTACCCAGACTCACCTCACCCTTGAGGAAATCGGCCGTCGCCGCGCCCTCGGCAACTTCAAGGAGCTCAACATCATCGTCAAGGGCGACGTGGACGGCTCTGTCGAGGCCCTCAGCGACTCGCTGCTCAAACTCAGCAACGAAGAGGTGCAGGTCAACGTCATCCACAAGGGCGTGGGTCAGATTTCGGAGAACGACGTCACGCTGGCCATGGCTTCCGACGCCATCATCATCGGCTTCCAGGTGCGTCCCTCTGTCGGCGCCCGCCGTATGGCCGAGACCGAGCACATCGACATCCGCCTCTACAGCATCATCTACGACGCCATCAACGAACTCAAGGACGCCATCGAGGGCATGCTCGCCCCCGAGACGCAGGAGAAGATTGTCGCCAACCTCGAGATTCGCGAGACCTTCAAGATTTCGAAGGTCGGCACCATCGCCGGTTGTATGTGCCTCGACGGCAAAATCAACCGCCAGAGCAACGTCCGCATCATCCGCGACGGCATCGTGGTCTACACCGGCAAGCTCGCCTCTCTCAAACGCTTCAAAGACGACGTCAAGGAGGTGGTCAGCGGTCAAGACTGCGGCTTGAACATCGAAAACTACAACGACATCAAGGTCGGCGACATCGTCGAAGCCTACGAAGTAATAGAAATCAAGAGAAAGTTATAAAATGCGTTAATGTGTTATTGCGTTAATGCGTTAGTGAAATGAGAACACAAGGTGTGACATACGAAAAGGCCAAAGCATTTGCCATCGAAGTAATTGCGTTATGCAATGAACTCCGAGACAAGGGCGAGTATGTCATGTCGAAACAAATCTTAAGAGCAGGAACAAGTATCGGCGCTAATTACTGTGAGGCATTGGGTTCTGAAAGTCCGCAAGATTTCGTCCACAAGCTCTCCATTTCACTAAAGGAAGCCAATGAGACTTACTTCTGGCTTGACATACTCCACACAAGTGGGTATATTGACACAGATAGGTTCGACACTATGAAAGCCCAGCTTGAGGAAATATACAAAATGATGAACTCCGCCTCAATCACAGTCAAAAAACGCAACAATATACTAACGCAATAACGCATTAACACAATAACGCAATAAAAAACACTAACGCAATAACGCATTAACACAATAACGCAATAAAAAAAGCCTCCTTAGTTCAACGGATAGAACGGAAGTTTCCTAAACTTTAGATGAGGGTTCGATTCCCCCAGGGGGTACAAAGACAGACAATGATGGCCAAGAATCTGTACATCATCGGTGGTTGCAACGGAGCCGGTAAGACGACGGCCTCCTATACCATCTTGCCCGAGATTCTTGACTGCAAAGAATTTGTCAATGCCGACGAGATCGCACGTGGTCTTTCCCCGTTTAATCCCAATAGTATGGCCATCGAAGCTGGCAAGCTGATGCTGAAGCGTATTAAGGAATTACTCAGTCGTGATGAGTCGTTTGCCATCGAGACCACCCTTGCCACACGCTCCTACATCAATCTTGTGCACCAAGCACAGGCCAAAGGCTATCTCGTTACCCTTGTGTTCTTTTGGCTTCGTACTTCCGAGCTGGCATTACAGCGCATTGCCGAGCGCGTAAAGAGTGGTGGCCATGACATTCCCACCCCCACAGCCCGTCGTCGATATGTAGCAGGCATTGATAATTTTTTCAACCTTTATGCCCATGAGGTTGATTGCTGGTATATCTACGACAACAGTTTCAACCCACGTATCAAGATAGCTGAAGGAGGCAAAGGTGCATCAGACATGGTGATGGATCCCGAATTATTTACGCAAATAAAGTCTTATGTCAAATAAAGAAATAGCAGAATTCGGAGAAAAACTACAATATGGACTTGACCTCGCCGAGCGCCGCATGCTCGAAGAGAAAGCCCTGCATGGACAGGATATAGTGGTTTGCGACGAACACGGCAACATCCAGCGCATCCCTGCCAAGCAGGCCCTGTCTAACCTGAAATGAGCCTTTTGGCTAAGGAGCAAAAAAATACTCACCTAAAAAAATGAAAATGAAAAAGACATTCAAACTGTTGTTGGCAGCGACCTTGCTGTCTGTCACCTTTGGCGCTGTCAGCTGCAGCAAAGACGGCGATGAGAGAGAGTCCACTCGCTTCTCATTCATCTTTGATGGAGAAACTCTGGATGCTGGTCAGACAATCCGTCACACCCCCACCCAGACAGAACTCCAGAACAATCTTGCCACCGTGGAGTTCCTGATCAAAAACAAGACCGAAAACGAGATTAACGGAAAGGTCCAGCTTGAGAAGATCGACGGTCCTGTGTCCATGGACACCCTGACCATCCACATCGGCCAATCCACTTCCGAAATCAAAGGCAACTGGCCCTGGAAGTCGGAGAACATCGCCATTGCCCCCGGTGTCAACCAAAACAAGAAAATCAAGATTGACTACAAACCTTCGGGCGTGACCGCCTACACCAAATATCGTTTTGTCGTGGGCGAAGGAGGCAACCTCTCTGACCCTGAAGTGATCTTCATCGAACTGAAAGAAAGATAGCCACTTGCTATCCTTTAAAAAGAAACGTTTTTTTATTTAAGCACCGCGGTCAGCGGTGCTTTTTTTTGTTTTTTAACAATTTTTATCTCAAGGTAACACCCTTGAGCCTTATATTATATATACCCTCCCTCCCGACATCAACCCTCCCCTCCACATTACTCCCACCTTATTTCGACGATACTTCGACGATATAAAAACGTCGAACTATCGTCGAACTAACGTTGAAATGACATTGAAAACACCAATTAACAACCAATTAAACAAATACAGAAACGCCATGACAAAAAAACAGAAAACCCCAGGATTGCTTCTCAACGGAAGCATGAAACAGAGCGGAGTGACTTTCTATCTCCGCAACGGACAGATGATTGCCCGGTCGGCACACAGTCGTCAGCCCCTTTGCCGCACCCGTGCGCAGTTCATTGCGCGGCAGCAACTGTCACACAGCAGCCGGCTGTGGACCCTGCTCAAATGGGCCGGTGAGCCGATGTTCGAGGGCGGCACCACTGCCTACAGCCGCTTCATGAGCCTTATGCGGCGCACCCCCGTTGTCTTCCTCCCGCAGCGTGGACCGCTGGCGGGTGCCACCCTGCTGTTGCCTGGCATGCCGGTGAGCGATGGCGTGCTGCCCGTCGTGAACCAGTGGCTTGGCACCGTCGATGGCTCCCCTGCCCTCCTCACCTCCCTTACCGCCACTGACCTGAGGCGTGGCGACTCGCTGCGGTTCTACATCCTGCGCCAAAACATCGAAGGCTGCTGCCCGGTGGTGCGGATTAGTGCCTCCGAACTGAGAGTTGATGATTTCCTGATTGTTGACAATCATCTCGTACTTATAGATGAAGCCTTCGCTGACGAAATGGCCGGCTGGGTCCTCGTCCACCTCCGCGGACAAAAATGCAGCAGCCAGCAGGTCGTCACCCGTTGCACCTACTACCTCCCCTTCACCACCGAAGAGGCCCTTCTCTCCGCCGCCGCCTCCTACGGTGGGTTGACAGACTAGATTTTGTAAATCAGAAATTTTTTGTATATTTGCAGGTGTAAATACATCAGAAATAAAAACGTATAAATAAGAAAAACAGAGAAATACCATTAAGTTATACCCATAAATGTATCAACAAGGCTTTTGTTGTATTACACTATTGAAATTGAAACCCTAATACTGCTTTTTGATAATGGAATCTCGAATAACCCGCATAATTGAGAATGCAATTGAAATTGCTGAGGAGAGTCTTCCCAAGTTGCAAGAACATTATGAGCGTATTATGGGCAGAGAGAGTATCATTGAGAAATATATTGCCCCATGGGCAGAAGAAGCAGAGCAACTATGGGAAAAACTACAAGAAGACGGTGAAGAACACGATTACTACAATTTCATTGACTTGTTTGCAGAGCAAAAATTAAAAGCATTATAATGGAAAGAAGACTTTGGACAAGGGATGAACTGATATTGGCACTGAGTGTGTACTTTCAGCTTCCTTTTGGACGACTAAACCACACCACGCCAGAGGTAAAAGAGCTGGCAAAAATATTAGGGCGTTCGGATAATTCTGCTGCTTTGCGTTTGTCTAATTTTGCTGCTTGCGACCCATACATTATCAATTCTGGACGTACGGGTATGCGTGCAGGAATTCCTGTGTGCAAACCCATTTGGGATGAATTTGCCGATGACAAAGAACGACTGTTTAACGAGGCACAACATATCAAAGCTACACTACTCCAAAAGACAGTCGAGGAGACATTGAACATCTCCAAACAAGATCTTGAAGGGAAAGAGAGGTCTGTTGTCATCAAGCAACGCGTCAACCAATCCGTGTTTCGTACGATGATACTCTTTAACTATGAAAATTGTTGTGCTATTACTGGCATCAACATCCCAGAACTACTTGTTGCTGGTCATATTATACCCTGGGCAAACAGCACTCCTCAGCAAAAGTTAAATCCGGAAAATGGAATATGTTTATCCCCACTTTACGACAAGGCTTTTGATAAAGGCCTCATTACCATATCTCCGGATGATTACACTGTCCGTATTTCTTCTGCGTTGCGTGAATACGAGAAGAAGGAATATTTCAACAAGCACTTTGGCAGTATCAACGGACAAAGAATAACTATGCCTATAGAACACAAGCCAAACCGAGACTATTTAGCTTACCATCGCGATAATATTTTCTTGGGGAATTAAATAGTTGACGATATAAAAAAACTCTCAGTGTTTGCACTGACGTATTTCGAATTTTTTTTGCGACGCCTACATTTTTTATAAAAAATCATCAATGTCTCGTAAACCCAAACATGAAATAACTATCCGCAGTGCAGCTGCAGAATACCTTACTTTTGTCAGCACTATCGGAGATCAACCTGGGAGCGTGGAACTACGTTATGAGGATGAGAATATCTGGTTGACACAGCGGCTGTATGGTGTTGATGTCAGGACTATCACATCAAAAAGATTTTAGAAGACAATGAGATGGATGAGAATTCAGTTATCCGAAAATATTGGATAACTGAATCCAATGAGAAAAACTACAATACCAACCATTATAGTCTTCATATGATTATCGCTGTGGGATTCTGTTTTTGACAAAAGGAGTTGTGCCTATACTATTCCTATTGTGCAATATTCATCCGCATTTGCCGTTAACCCGTTAAAAAGAATCACACATGGGTATTTCTCACAACATACGATGCCGCAAGTGCGGACACACTTTCAAGCGCAACTATGGCGTAGGATTCAACGGACAAGGCACAATGTATTGTGACCGCTGTGGACGTGCCCAGAATGTTGATTTTAGCGGAGGATGGGGATGGGAACCCACCTGTGAATGCGGTGGCACTTTTGATGCCGACGCCATGGGACGCTGCCCTAAGTGTGATGCCATACTGACAAAGGAAGACATAAACCCAGACAAACCTTCCCTCCGTTGGGATTAAAAACAATCCGCGATGACCGACACGATGACCTAGTTGCGCGGTGTGAAGATGGAATTTGTATAATAGCGAAAACGAAGACGTATTGGCAGAAGATGTATGCTAAAATAAGATTTATTTTGCCGGTTTGAAAAATGTTTGTACCTTTGCGAAAAATTTCGTTGCGAAAAAAATCGCAATGCTAACACGCTAAATACATGAATCCTTTTAAATTTGGAACAATTGTAGAGGGCGATTTTTTTACCGACAGGGTAGAAGAAACGGCCCTGTTGGGACAAAAACTGGATAGCGAAAACCACATCGTGCTGATCAGCCCCCGACGTTTCGGGAAAAGTAGTTTGGTTTACAAGGTGCTTTCCGGTATCGACCGGCCACAAATACAAATAGACTTGCAGTATACGTTGAGTGTCGAAGACTTTGCGGCACAACTGGTAAAGTCTGTCTTTAAGATTTTCCCGATGGAAAAGGTGCGTCACGCAATGACGCATTTCCGCATAGCGCCAATACTTACGACAAATACGGTGACGGGGGCGATGGAGGTCAGCTTCCAGCCACTGGCTAACAGCGGTGTGCTGTTAGAGGATGCTATGGCCTTGGTCGGGAAGGTGACGCAAGCCAACCGACGCTTGATTGTGGTGCTCGACGAATTCCAAGAGGTGGTCAAAATCAAGAAAGGATTCGACAGGCAGCTGAGGTCGTTGATGCAGAAACAGGAGAACCTTAATTATATCTTGATGGGCAGTCAGGAGTCAATGATGGAGGCCATTTTCGAGAAGAAAACATCGCCGTTCTATCATTTCGGCCAGATGATTCGACTGCCCAAGATTCCATACGAAGATTTCCACGCCTATATTGTCGACCGTATGCCAAAGGATGGCCCTGATGTGGCCGATGAGATATTGCAGTTCACATCGTGTCATCCCTACTACACGCAACAACTCGCCTCGCAGGTATGGGATATGGTTGTATATCAGAAATGTAGAGAAGATGTGATTTCGCGAGCGGTCGAAGCATTGGTGACGATGCACGATTTGGATTATGAACGTCTGTGGCAGAACTTGAATCGCACCGACCGTTTCACCCTTAGGCAGTTGGCCGAGATGAAGCAGCCGATGCAGAACCGGAGCCAGGCGGCCAGCACCTCGTACAGTTCTTTGCAGCGCCTCATCAAGGCAGGATTCGTCATCCGTACTCCACATTACGAGATAGAAGACCCTTTCTTCCATCGCTGGATACAGCAGAATATCCTATAGCATGACCGACACGATGACACCGGAGCAGCGGCATAGGTGCATGTCGCATATCAAGGGTTCCGGGACGAAGCCGGAGCTGAAGGTGCGGCGGTGGCTGTGGAGTCATGGGTATAGGTACAGACTGAACGTGAAGAGTGTGCCGGGGAAGCCGGATATCGTGTTACGGCCGTATCGGACAGCGATATTCGTCAACGGGTGTTTCTGGCATGGACACGGGGTGACGGAGCCACCAGTTAAGAATTATGAGTTAGGAGATAAGAGTGATTTGATAAACTCGGCGTGCTGCAAGATTCCGACGACGAACAGGGAGTTCTGGGTCTCTAAGATTAGACGCAATCAGGAGCGCGACCAAGAGAACTACCGCGTGCTGCAGGAGAACGGCTGGCAGGTCATCATAATCTGGGAATGCCAATTAAAGCCGTCGGTCATTGAACACACCATGCGCGAGGTGGAGGTGCTGCTGAACAGCAACCTTTTGTCTCTCTACAAAAAGCATGTATCCATTCCCTACTCTATCGACGAAGAGTCACCCATGCCCATGGCCGCCGAAGAGATGTCGCATCGGGATTAGTCGATGCACACAATAAAATGGTGAGGGCGGCGTTTTGTCATAAAATGACAAAAACACAGAAAAACGCAATAGCATGAATACCATTCCTGTACTGCTGCTCACAGGCTATCTGGGCAGCGGAAAGACCACTCTTCTCAACCGCATACTGAACAACCGGCGCGGCATCAAGTTCGCCGTAATAGTCAACGACCTCGGAGAGGTGAATATCGACGCCGACCTCATCGCCAAAGGCGGCATCGTAGGGCAGAAGGAGGAGAGCCTGGTGGCTCTCCAGAACGGCTGCATCTGCTGCACGCTGAAGATGGACCTCGTGGAGCAGCTGCGAGACATCACCTGTCAGAAACGTTTCGACTATATCGTCATCGAGGCCAGCGGCATCTGCGAACCCGCCCCCATAGCACAAACCATCTGTTCCATCCCCACCATGGAATTAGAGAATTCAAAATTGGACATTGAGAATTCACAGTTACCTGTAGTGGACAGCATCGTCACCGTAGTCGACGCGCTGAGGATGAAAGACGAGTTCGGCAGCGGCAAGGACCTCCTCAAGCCGGGGCTGGCAGAGGACGACATCGAGAACCTCGTCATCCAACAGATAGAGTTTTGCAACATCATCCTGCTCAACAAGGCCTCCGAAGTGCCTGCCGACGAGCTGGGACGCATCCGCAAGATTATCCGTGCCATACAGCCAAAAGCCGAAATCATCGACTGCGACTACTGCGACATCGACTTCCGCAAGATTCTCTATACCGGCATGTTCGACTTCGACAAGGTGGCCACTTCGGCAGCGTGGATCGACGCCATAGAGGGTCACCATGAGGAGGACGAGGAGGAATGTGGGAGTGCTGACGCAGAACATGAGCACCACCACGACGATGATGACGACGATGAACACGAACACCATCACCACCATCACGACCACGAGCACCACCATCATCATCACGACGACGAGGGTGAAGCCGAGGAGTATGGCATCGGCACTTTCGTCTACTACCGCCGTGAGCCGATGAATCTCGGGCGCTTCGACGAGTTCGTGGCTCGCCATTGGCCCGGCATCCGCGCCAAAGGTGAGGATGCAGTTGACGCCAAGAAGGCGTCGACCATCATCCGCGCCAAAGGCATCTGCTGGTTTTTATCCGAACCCGACACCTGCTATCTTTTTGAGCAGGCCGGTTCGCAGGTATCGCTGAAAGACACCGGGCAGTGGTATGCCACCATGCCCGACGACGAACTGCTCGACTTCATGCGCCGCAATCCCGACTTGCAGCGCGACTGGGACGACACCTATGGCGACCGCATGCAGAAGATCGTCTTCATCGGACAACATCTGGACCGCGAGGCTATCACCGAAGCTCTCGACGCGTGCCTGTCGCATACCATGTAAACGAACGGCATGAGCTTTCGACACAATATTTTTTTCTGTTGGACGTTTTTATTTTCTCAAATATAAAAAACACATGAAGAGATTCTACACCTTTTTGATGGTGGCCGCATGCCTGATGGCAGTGGGCTGCAAGACACAGAACGAAAACACTGATGAAGGCGGAAAATCCGCCAAAGCAAAAACAGACATGAAATACCGTCCCCTCGGTGCCACAGGCCTCGAGGTGAGCGAGATCAGCATCGGCTGCGGCGGTTTCGAGAAGCTGGACAGCGCGGCATCGCTCGAACTGATGACCATGGCATTGGACAGCGGCATGAACTATATCGACATCTACACCGCCGACCCCAAGACGCGCTCCAATATCGGCTACGCCCTCCAGGGCCGCCGCGACGAGATGATCATCCAAGGCCACATAGGCACCATCTACAAAGACGGACAGCATACGCGCACACGTGATGTGGAGGAGTGCAAGGCGGGGTTCGAAGACCTGCTGGAGCGTCTGCATACCGACCATATCGAGGTGGGCATGATACACATCACCGACAGCCACGCGGATTGGGACGAGATTCAGGACTCGCCCTTCCTGGAGTATGTCTTCCAGCTGAAGAAAGAGGGTAAGATCAAGCATATAGGCCTCAGCAGCCACAACGCCGAGGTGGCCTTGCGCGCCGTCAAGAGCGGCTGGGTGGAGGTGCTGATGTTCAGTCTCAACCCCGCTTTCGACCGCATGCGGGGCGGCACCATCCCTTGGGACAAAGGAGCCTTCGAAAACCTGCAGCAGGGCATCGACCCTGTGCGTGTGGAGCTGTACGACTACTGTGCCACCCACCACATCGCCGTGACGGTGATGAAGACCTTCGGCGGCGGTGGCAAGCTGCTCGACGAGAAGACCTCGCAGTTGGGGCGCGCCTACACCCCTGAACAGTGTATCGCCTACTGCCTGGCCAAGCCCTGCATCGCCACCTGCATCCTCGGCATCGACAACCTCGACGAGCTGAAGACTGACCTGCACTGGCTCCATGCCACCGAGGCAGAGAAAAACTGGGAGAACGGAGAGCAGAAAACGGGGAGTGGCAAGACGGCAAGTGACTGCACCTATTGCAACCACTGCTCGCCCTGCAGCGCGGGAATCCCCATCGCCAAGGTCAACGAGCTGCTCGACAAGGCCGAGCTGAACGGCGTGACGCCCGAGCTGCAGGCAAAGTACGACGCCTTGCCCAAGCATGGCGGCGACTGCACCCACTGCGGTGCCTGCCTCAGCCGTTGTCCCTTCAGCGTCGACATCCCCGCCCGCATGGATGCTGCAAAAAAAACTTTCGGGAAATAGCATAACGATATGAAACGGATACTGATACTTTTGGCTTTGGCGCTGCCCATGATGCTGACGGCGCAAGTGAACACCAAGGAGAGCTGCACCTCCATCATGGTGGGCAAACGCGCTTCGACCGACGGCAGCGTCATCACGTCGCACACCTGCGACGGCCGCTACCGCACATGGATGGATATTGTGCCTGCAAAAAAAGACGGCAAGCACGTCCTTCCAGTGCGCAAAGGCACCATGCACACCGTTAGTCCCGACGACACCACGGGCGTGCGCACCGTGGGCTCCGTCAGGCACAGCGGCACCACCTACGCCTACCTCAACACCTCCTATCCCTGCCTCAACGAGAAGCAACTGGCCATCGGCGAGAGCACCTTCGGCGGCCCCGACACGCTGGTGAACCCCGATGCCATGTTCCTCATCGAGGAACTGGAGCGCATGGCGCTGATGCGCTGCACTACGGCGCGTGACGCCATCCGCCTCATCGCCACCCTCATCGAGAAATACGGCTACGCCGACGGCGGCGAGTGCATCACCATCGCCGACAAGAAAGAGGTGTGGCAGATGGAGATTATCGGCTGCGGCAAGGACCAGATTGGTGGCGTATGGGTGGCACAGCGCGTGCCCGACGACCACGTGGCCGTGAGTTGCAACATCCCGCGCATCGGCAAACTGCAGCGCGACAATCCCGCCTATTTCATGTGCTCCGACAACGTCGAGGCAGTGGCCAAGAAATACGGCCTCTGGGACGGCGAGGGCGAGTTCGTCTTCTGGAAAGCCTACAACACCGAATGGGCCAAGGGACGCAACTTCCGAGAACGCGAGTTCTTTATCTTCAACGCCCTGGCACCCTCGCAGGGCTTCACCTACGACATGCCCGAGCTGCCCTTCAGCGTGAAGCCTGACAACCCCGTTGACGTCACCGACGTGATGGAACTGCTGCGTTCCACCTATGAAGGCACCGATATGGACATGTGCAAGAATCTCAAAGTGGTGGTGAATCGCAAGCGTGACGACGGCAGCAGCTACAAGGACACCGTCGTCAGCCCCGTGGCCAACCCCTGGCTCACCTCCACCATGCAGCAGACACTGAACATGCTGGCCCCCGGCACCATCGATTTCAAGCGCACTGTCAGCGTGGCATGGTGCAGCTACAGCTTCGTGGCACAGCTGCGTGACTGGCTGCCCGACGAGGTGGGCGGCATCTGCTGGATGGCCGTCGACAATCCCGGTCAGTCGCCCCGCATCCCCATCTTCTGCGGCACCACCGAGCTGCCCCCCGCCTTCGCCCGCTGCGGTCAGAAGAGCTACGACCCCGAGGCCTGGCTGTGGCAGTACCGCCGCGCCAACAAGCTGGCCACCGTGGCCTGGCAGCGCACCAAGAAGCAGCACATGAACGCCGTGCTACAGCAGGAAGGCACCGCCTTCAGCGGCCTCAAAGCCCTCGAAGACGACATCAAGGAGAGCCCCAAGAAAGCCTACAAACGCCTCAACGCCTACACCAAGCAGATCTACGACAACACCCGCGCCGCCTGGCAGAACCTCGAGGCCGACTACTGGCAGATGTTCGGAATGGGATTCTGATTAGTTAAGAGTTATGAGTTAAGAGATAAGAGTTATGTTAATGCGTAAATGTTTCAGTGCGTTAGTGCTTTTGCTGCTGCCGATGATGGTGGGAGCGCAGAATGTGAAGATACCGAAAGATGCCAACAAGTTTACCTACTGGCAGATTGAATATGGTGAGCGAAACGACACGACGGTCATCACCGTGGAGCGCAACCCTGACGGCTCCATCGTTATCCTCACTCCCAAGCCCGAAGGGAAGCTGATACCTGGCTACTGCCAGACGGTGACCAGCGCCGACTATGCCGCCGACAGCATCACGGTGACTGCCTACTATGACGACAGTGCCTACTACTACCGTACGGGCTTCTCTCGCAGCGACCTCGAATGGAGACACGACGGCAACCGCCATACTACCTCTGTCAACAGCAACACCCTTGTCTTCGAAATGGATGAAAAGGCCCCTGTCAACGTCAACCCCATGCCCTATTATGGCCTGAACAAGGGCGTGCTGCGCACCTTCACCCGCAACGGCCAGCTTCGGTTGAAACTAGCGAAGGCCGAGAAAGTGAGACATACCTTATGGGAGACTTCCCGCATCTGGCCTACCCGTCGCGTCTCGCCACGCGAACTCGACCGCATCATGAAGGAACGCCTCGTCGTCACCACCCGCATCTTCGACCACGTACAACTGCATTGGGGTGCGCAGAATGCACATGTGAGTGACAGCATCCCCTTCGACACGGTGCTTCACTATGCCGGAGGCACCCTGGCCCTCAAGAGGCTTCACCTTCCTGTACTGCCAGAACACTACCAGCATTTCCTCGAATTACACCAACGCAGCAACGGCGACGCCTACGACCGAACGGGCTCCGTGTTCGTCATTCCCGGATTCAACAACAGCCTCGAGCCGACCTTCTTCGACGGCATCAACGGACACCCCGACTCTCTGCCTGTCTTTATCGACCGCAACGGTGAACGTTACCAAGGCATACGTTCTGGTATCAGCCATCTAAAGAAATACCGTATTTCATCGTTTGTCTACGACCCGCCGGTCGAGTTGATGCGTTTCTTCACCCCCTTCGGCGTAGGTCACTTCAACGAGCGCATGGCGAATTACGGCATCGACTGGGCAGACGAGACCTACTACCGACAGGAAGTCAGCGACCTGGCTCCGCTGCTGCAGGGCGACGTGCTTATCGGTGTGTGGATAGGCAACTATGATGCAGGCGGTCATATTGTCAGCCTCGACCTCAAGTCCTACCCCAACGACTATACGGTGCCCGACAGTTGTGGCGAGAGAACTTATATTCGCGCGCTCTTCAATACCTGCAACGTACTGGAGATGGCTGGGCAGAACTACGGCAAACTTTTTGCTACTGATTCACTCAACACGTGGGGCGGCGTGTGGATTCCCAAAAATGCCAAGCGTGTGCTACTGCGTTATATTTCCACCGGCCACGGCGGCTGGGACGAGGGCGACGAGTTCGTGCCCAAGCAGAACACCATCCTTATCGATGGCAAGGTAGCCTTCACGCACACCCCCTGGCGGCAGGACTGCGGCTGCTACCGCGACCTCAACCCCGTGAGCGGCAACTTCTGGAATGGCCTCAGCAGCTCTGACTTCTCGCGCAGCGGCTGGTGCCCCGGCACGGCCACGCAGCCCGTTTACTTCGACCTCTCGCCTTGGGCCGACGGCAAGGAGCACACCCTCACCGTGGCCATCCCGCAGGGCAAACCCGTGGAGGGTATGTTCAGCCACTGGGCCGTGAGTGGAACGTTAATCGTAGAATACTAAATGAAATTGGGAAGCATGCGCTTAAGAAAGAAAATAATGCGAAACAAAACGACGCTGCTGATGGCGGTGTTGCTTTCAATTTTCAATTTTGACTTTGTCAACGCAGCTTGGCTTCGACAAAGCAAACGCATTTGCTTTTTGCTCATCTTTGGCTGCTTCCAATTTTCAACCTCATCGGCGCAGAGTGTGAAGATCCTCTTTGCCGGCGACCTGATGGGTCATGGGCCCCAGATCAAGGCTGCCCTGCAGAAAGATGGCACATACGACTATGCGCCCTGCTTCCGCTACGTGAAAGATTATATCCAGAGTGCCGACCTAGCCATCGTCAACCTCGAGGTTACCCTTGCCGGTCCTCCCTATACAGGATACCCCCAGTTCTCGTCGCCACGAGAGCTGGCCAAGGCGGCTAAAGAGGCTGGTTTCGATATTATGACCACCGCCAACAACCACTGCATGGATCGTGGGAGGAAAGGTCTGGAACGTACCCTGGACACCCTTGACTATCTTGGCATTCCTCATCTCGGCACCTACCGCGACCGCGACGAGCACGACCGTGAGCATCCCATGATTGTAGAGCGCAACGGCTTCCGCATTGCCCTGCTGTGCTACACCTATGGCACCAACGGCATCCCCGTGCAGGAACCCAATGTGGTCAATTTCATCGACACCCTAGAGATGGCCCGCGACCTCCGTGTGGCAAAAGAGAAGGGAGCTGATTTCGTTATCACCCTTATCCACTGGGGTATTGAATATGCCGTGAAGGCCAACAAAGAGCAGGAACAGACGGCCCGCTGGCTGCTCAACCACGGCAGTGATGCCGTCATCGGCGGACATCCCCACGTGGTGCAGAACTTCACCCTTGACGCCATCCCCGACAACAACCGCTACCCCGAGATGGTGGTTTTCTCCATGGGTAACCTTGTCAGCAACCAGCGTGACGTGAACTGCGATGGAGGCATCATGATTGAGTTAACCTTGTCTAAATCTCATTATTCGAACAGCATTGCCCAAAATTGTCTCTATATGCCCTATTGGGTGCATCGCGGCACAGTGGATAGTCTCTATCAATACTACATCGTTCCTTCGGCCGATGCCGTGGCCTATCCTGATAGCTATCAAATCAATGATACTGCACTAAAAGCCTTGCGGCTCTTCGACTCTAACACACGTCAGCGTTTGGAGGCCTGCCGCTCACGGGATGGCTATACTATCGAGGAGCGTACCTTCTACCGCAACACCTACCCTATCCACTCCTCGGCAGGAGGCGTAGTGCCACTGCTCAAGAACCTTATCTCGAGGATAAAAAGCAAGAAATAAATAAATGACAACACTAAATATCGAATAGATAAAACAACCAATTATGAAAAAAATCTTTTTTTTGGCTCTCGCAACTATGATTTCGTTCGGTGCCTATGCACAGCATCAGCATGGCAACTGTGGTAACTGTCCGCACCATCAGCAGCACCAAAAGCAGCAGTCGGGTTGCCAGTGCCAGCAGTCACAAGCCACTGCCGACGGCATTGACATGGCTATCGTGAAAGCCTTCCCCACGGTGAAGAGTGTGAAGAAAGCCAAGAAATGGACCGAGGTGTACGACGCCAACAAAAAGCTCCTCGGCTATGCCGTCTACAGCAAGCCTGCCAGCGACGGCATCAAAGGCTATAACGGAGAGACCCCCGTGCTTATCGCCCTCAGTCCCAAACAGGTGATTCTCGGCGTGTGGCTGCTGCAGAACAATGAGACCCCTAAGTTTGCCCAAAAAGTAGAGAACGCCGGATTCTACAAGAACTGGAACGGCCTCACCGTCAAGCAGGCACTGAAGAAGGAGGTTGATGCTGTGAGTGGTGCCACCTATACCTCCAACGGTGTTATCAAGAGTGTCCAGGCTGCGCTGAAAACATTGTGAAGAATGCGTTAGTCATGGAGGGGTTCAAGTTAATCATCCTGGACTTTGACGGCACGCTGGCCGACACTCAGCCACTGATACTTCGTTCGCTGCAAGGGACAATAGCGGAGCTGGGGTTGCCGTCGCGCACGGATGCCGAATGTGCTTCCATCATCGGGCTGCCGCTGAAGGAATGCTTCGTAAAGTTGCTGGGTGCCGACGATCGACTGGCCGAGCGATGCTGTGAAGTCTACCGTCGTCTTTTCGACGAGTACAACCATCCTGGGACAGTGACGCTCTTCCCCTATGTGGAGCAGACGCTACGCGAGCTGCACCGTCGCGGCATGATGCTGGCCATCTGCAGCAGTCGTGCCCGCGCCACACTTGACCGTTTCGTGACTTCTTTTGGCTTCAACCGGATGGTACAGGCGGTAGTGAGTTGCGACGATGTGCCTCATGGCAAGCCCTACCCTGACCCCGCATTACGAGTGCTAGAACTCACAGGATGCTCACCCAAAGAAAGCCTGATGGTAGGCGACGCGTCGTATGACATCTTGATGGGACGCGCCGCAGGTTGCCACACCTGTGGGGTGACCTATGGCAACCAGACAGCAGCTCAACTTCGTGAGGCAGGTGCCGACTGGCTGATAGACGACTTCCGTAAAATACTAACCATTTAATCCATTTAAACCCTATTATGATAATCAATGACAAACTGAAGGTCCGGACGGTAGCCGGTGAAAACATCGTCATCATGCAGAGTTCCGACGGCTCAGACATGACTCGTGTGGTGGCACTGAATGAAAGTGCCCTGTTACTGTACAATCGCCTTTCAGGACGTAATTTCGAAATCGACGAGGTCATTCAGGTACTCATCGGCGAATATGAGGTCGACGAGGCAGAAGCCCGCAAGGATGCCGTGGCATGGGTGGACGAGATGAAAAAAAACGGGCTGATCCTATAATGAATAAATATTGCAGCGTGTTAATCTAATGGCAGAAACATCACTATACATTGGAGGCCATCATCTACATCTCCTTGGCGGCGACACAGTGGCAGAAGCCATGAATCTTCCCGGCATGAAGGTCTTTGCCGTAGCGCCTTGCCATCACGACATGGAGGTACGCCTCGACAATGCCATGCCACTACCCGACTGCCGCTGGCTGCATGAATTCAGCATCATTGACGGACAACAAAAATGCCGATTTGGCGTGGATGCCGAGGGAAACTACTACTACACTTTCGGCCACCATGGTCTTCTTCGTTACCGTGAAAGCGAAGGCGTGGACATAGACCTGCACGGGGACCCTGCAACGTTGCGTTTCGCACTTTGGATAGCATATACCATGATGGGGGTGCCACTGAAAGCAGTGCCGGTACATTCGTCGGTGGTGGTCTGCAACGGACACGCAGTGATGTGTCTAGGTGAGAGTGGTACTGGAAAAAGCACCCATACACAGTTATGGCTCGAGAACATTTCCGGCACCCACCTGCTCAATGACGACAGCCCCATTGTGAGCCACGTTGGGGGCGAGGTACGTGTCTATGGATCGCCTTGGAGTGGTAAAACACCTTGTTTTTTACAAGAAAGTTTTCCTATCGCTGGTATGCTACGCCTCGAGCAGCGAAAAGAAAACACCATTCGCCGCCTAGGTATAGTGGAATCGTTCGTTGCTCTGCAACCTTCCTGTCCGCCGTCATTAGTCAAGGATGAACATTGCCAGGATCTGCTAGTAGATTTCATCTCCGACGTGATAGAACATGTTCCTGTTTACCGCATGGGCTGCCTGCCCGATGCCGACGCAGCACTCCTGAGCCATAAAACCATTTTAATGTGTTAATGCGTGAATATGTTAATGTATAAGCGATATGACTGTGGACAATGAGACATACTTCGCGCTGGTGGAAGAACAGCTGGCAGCCAATGGACAAGTGAAGATTCCACTGGTGGGCACCAGCATGCAGCCGACACTTTGTGAAGGAGACGTGCTGACGTTGAGTTCACTGACCAAAGAGCCGCAAGTGGGCGACGTGATGTTGTTCCGCTATCAGGGGAAACACCTACTTCATCGCCTTGTCGCCATCCACGATGACCGATACACTATGCAGGGCGACAACAGCAGCTTCCAAGAAGAAATCCAGAGAGCAGACATCGTAGCGAAACTGGTAGATGTGAAAAGGGAAACTCTACACCATCTCGTTGTACGTTGGCTGGGACACAAAGGGAGGAAACAACTGCGTCCATGGTATTTTGCAGCCTTGGCCACCCTGATGTGGGCTCCACTCAATGGAATGTCCATCCCGTTGGATGAATATGTCCTAGGTCTCCGGTTCGACCACCTGCTGCACGCCTCTGTATTTATTCCCTGTGCGTTGTTCCTATGGGACTTATATAAAACAAACGGGCAGAAATGGGCTGTATGGGCCACTGCAGTGGGTGTGGGTGTGCTTACTGAGACGGTACAATACCTGCTTCCCTATCGAGGTTTTGATATCAATGATATGGTAGCCAACTTCCTCGGCGTAAGCTTTGGCTTCCTCGTCATTCTTTTCCTGCGAGAAGTCCGCAGGCGGCATCGATATCCTGTCCGCGCGAAGCGCGAAGGGTGCAGATGATACCGTGACGGTTCAGATAATTTTGAAAGTCTGCGATGACCGTAGGCAAGGAAGTCTTGAACGGGGCTTCTGGTGACTCGTGGAATCGAATGAGATTAACACGGCAGTCGAGACCTTTCAGCGTATCCACCAGTTTCTGTGCATGTGCAAGGTCGTCGTTTTCACCACGGAACATGGTGTACTCGAATGAAAGGCGCCGCTGTCCGCTCCAGTCATAGTTACGAAGCAAGGCCAACACCTCATGGAGTGGGAAGGCTTTCTGAACAGGCATCATGTGCAGCCGTTCCTGTGGCACAGGGTTGTGGAGGCTCACAGCGAGATGACACTGGCTCTCGTCAAGGAAACGTTTCAATCCAGGAATGATGCCCACTGTGCTAACAGTAATACGCTTCGGACTCCATCCCAATCCCCAGTCGGCTGTGAGCACTTGTGTGGCAGAAAGGACGGCATCAAGGTTATCCATAGGCTCGCCCATGCCCATGAAGACCACGTTGGTGAGCTGCTCAAATTCAGGAATGGAGAATAGTTGGTTGAGGATATCGCCGGCAGAGAGATTACCGTGGAATCCCTGCTGCCCTGTTACACAAAAGCGGCACCCCATTTTGCAGCCCACCTGACAACTGACACACAGCGTGGCACGATCATCGTCGGGAATAAATACAGCTTCGATGTATCGGTGGGCAGTGTCAGCAAGAGACACCTCAAACAGATATTTCTTAGTGCCATCCCTGGACACCTGGCAGCGCACAGGGTGGGAACGACCGATATGAGCCGTCTCGCTGAGCCGTGCACGCTGGGCGAGCGAGAGGTTGGTCATCGCGTCAATATTGTCGACACGCTTCTTGTAAAGCCAGTCGCAGAGCTGTTTGGCCGTGAAGCGAGGAAAACCCAAGTCGGCGCAAAGTTGCTGCAACTGTGGCAGGGTCATGCCCAAAAGATTAATTCTTACCTCAGAGCTCATAACTCCCAACTATCAAAAGTCCCATTCATAGGACGATCCGTCCTGTAGTATTTCCTGCTGGAATTTCGAGCAATCCATTTCTACTGGCACACTGGGGCGTTCGAAATCGCCACGGTAGAAACGAATATTGGGATCCCTGTATATCTTCTCCATGTAGAACCCGAAAATAGGCAATGCCATGGCGGCGCCCTGGCCATAGGTCATATTTCGGAAGTGGATGGAACGTAACTCACCACCCGTCCATACCGCTGTGGCCAACTTGGGCGTAATGCCCACAAACCAGCAGTCAGAGTTGTTTTGTGTAGTTCCCGTCTTACCGGCAATAGCGGTGGAGTATTGGTTGAGATGATACTTGTAGTTCAGACGCACACCCGTACCACTCTGCACCACACCTTTCATCAGCTCTAGCATCATGTAAGCTGTAACCTCATTGAGGGCTTCGTGGCGGTGGGGAGAGAAACTCTCTATCACCCGTCCCTTATTGTCCTCGATGCGGGTGATGATGATAGGTTCCACATATTCACCTTTGTTGGCATAGGTTGCCATGGCGGCAGCCATCTCATAAACCGTAATCTCCGGCGTTCCCACGCAGATAGCGGGTACAGGGTCAATAGGACTTTCCACACCCATCTTGCGTGCTATATCAATGACTTGCTCTGGGGAGCCCTGCTTCATGAGATAAGCGGAGACCCAGTTGATAGAGTTTGCCAAGGCCCATTTCAGTGTCACCATCTCGCCCTCACGCTGGTGCGACGAGTTCTTCGGGCACCAGTCGGGTTGGTTGTAGACCTCGAAGCAAACTTCGCTATTAGGCACCTCCGTGCATGGGAACATTCCGAGATCCTGAAGGGCCATGGTATAGACAAAAGGTTTGAAGGTGGAACCCACCTGACGGTGCGATCGCACGTTGTCATACTTGAAGAAGCGATAGTTGATACCACCCACATAGGCACGCACATATCCCGTACCCGGTTCCACCGACATCAAGCCTGCGTTGAGGAACTTCTTGCAGTAGAGCAGAGAGTCACGGGGCGACATCAGAGAGTCCTTTGGACCGTTCCAGGTGAATATTTTCATTTTCACCTTCTTGTTGAAGTCGGCACGGATCTCGCCTTCACTCATTCCTTCTGCCTTCAAGGCACGGTAGCGGTCACTGTTGCGCATAGCCTGATCAAGGAGCTTCTGTTCTTGTTCCTTGCTGAGGTTGCAAAAGGGGTCACCCTTGCGGTTCTTCAGTTCGCGCTCGAAGGCTGGCTGAATCTCCTTGCTGAAATGCTCTTTCACCGCTTCCTCGGCATAACGCTGCATACGCGAGTCAATAGTGGTGTATATCTTCAGACCGTCATTTACATCGTAGTATTCGCCATTGGGTTTGCGGTGGCGACGGCACCAGTCTTTCATGTATGTGCGTATATATTCACGCAAGTAAGGAGCCAAGCCTTCGTTGTGGCTCCGGGGTGAATAGTGCGACATATCTATGGGCTTCGCCTTGTACTTCTCGAATCCCTCTTTGTCTAGGTAGCCGTAACGGAACATCTGAAAGAGCACCACATCACGACGTTCTTTGCTTTTGTCGGGATGCAACACAGGGCTATAAGTGGTAGGGGCCTTGAGCAATCCTACCAACACCGCAGCCTCATCGACATCAAGAGAATCTGGTGTTTTGTCATAGAAAGTCCTCGCTGCCGCCTTGACACCAAGGGAGTTGCTGCCGAAGTCCACCGTGTTGAAGTACATGGTGAGAATCTCCTGCTTGGAATAGGTGTGTTCCAACTTGACGGCTGTGACCCACTCGCTGAGTTTAGTGGCCACCAGTCCATGCTCCTTGTTGAGGTCACGCATCTTGAATAGATTCTTGGCCAACTGTTGTGTGATGGTGCTGCCACCTCCCGACGACTCCTTACGGCCCAGCAAAGTCTTGAAAAAGACACGTCCCAGGCTACGTCCGTCAATACCTGAGTGACTATAGAAACGAGCATCCTCGGTAGCGATAAGGGCATTGATGAGGTTGGGCGAAAGCTGATCGTAGGTGATGTTGGAGCGGTTCTCCAATCCGATATAACCAATCACTTCACCATCGTCGGAGATCACCTCTGAGACTTGGTTGCTGCTAGGATTCTCCAACATCTCAAATGAAGGAATTTCCACTCCCATCCATCCAATGGAGAAGAATGTGAAGAAGAGTAGGAACACTACCCACAATCCTCCAAACACCCACCACATAACCCTGATGTATTGAGGGAGTTCGTGTTTGGTTTTATGTTTGCCCTTGGGCTTTGTTTTATTCATAGAGATTTATTTGGCATTTGAATACTCGACAAGGAATCCCAAATGCGCGATGCCTTTGACGGCCTTGTCGCGCATGCCATGTGTGATGGCAAAACGGTAATTGCCCTTCATGGGGAAACGCATAGGTTGTCCGCGGAGACGGTAACGCGAGTCAACATATCGCCCTGAATGCTTGCCTAGCCAAGCCCCGGAAGGGTCGGCCAAAGGAAGCTCCATGGTGTCACGCGACAGGCTGCCGTCAGGGAAAGTGGTGTTGACGAAGAGGAAGAGATTGGAGTAAGAATAATCGACATTATTCCTCACCTCCACAAGGAGGTCAAATAGGTGTGTGGTGTCGTCGACTGGAACATCGAAACAGACACTGTCGGCAACATTCCAGCCACTCTCTCGGGTGTCGGCATATTCGGAATAGTAAACCGTGCCGTCACATGCCGTCAGCAACAGAACAGCCAGCAGGACGATGGATTTTATGGGTTTTATGGGCATGATAGACTTGGTGTGGTTATTACTGTTTTTCACTTTCAGCTTCTGCGGTCGCGATTGCCACTGCGACGAGCCTTGCCATCTTCGCGGGAACCGTTCGTCCCCTTGTGGTTATGGTCTCCGTTCGCTCCCTTGCGGTCACGTTCATCCTTCGCTTGCTGCTGCTGACGGAGCTGTCTGGTATTGTGTCGTTCCTCCCTGGCCTTGCGGTCGCGTTCACGACGTTCGCCACGGTCACCGTCACCACGATCGGGTCTCACATTGCGTTTCTCTCTCCTCTCGCCACTCTCTGCTCTCCGTTCCCCGTTACCTGTTCGCTGTTCTTCTCCCACGACACCGTTTCCTCCCTCAGCAAGACGCTGTATTTCGCGCTCCACCTCTTCGTTGGTGCTTTCCTGGGCAAGGGCCGATGTGGACATGAGTTCCACCTGGTAGTCTTCCAACCGTTCGGGATATTCCTGACGACGATTCATTTCGATAATAGCTTTCACATCCTCGGCCTTCACAGCCATCAGGTCATTCTCTCCCTCGTAGGCATACCACATGATGCCACGGAAGACATCGGTCTTCTTGTATAGCGCCAGTCCTTTCTTGAAACGGATAGCCTGGTTGGCAGGAGGGAACTTCTTCAAAGCATCGGCATAGACCTCATATTCGAAATTAAGACAGCACTTAAGTTTTCCACACTGACCCGCCAGCTTTTGCGGATTAGGCAATATCTGCTGTGTCTTGGCCGACGATGTCGTGACGCTTTTGAAGGTGGTGAGCCATGTGCTACAGCAGAGTTCGCGGCCACAAGTGCCAATACCACCCACTTTGCCAGCCTCTTGGCGCACACCTATCTGTTTCATCTCGATACGCACATGGAACTCCTCGGCCAATACTTTGATGAGCACGCGGAAGTCCACGCGCTCGTCGGCGGTGTAGTAGAAAATAGCTTTCGAATGGTCGCCCTGGAACTCTACGTCATTCACCTTCATATCCAGACCAAGCTCGGCCACAATCTGACGGGTGCGTAACAGGGCGGCACGCTCCTCTTTGAGGGTCTCTGCCCAACGCTCGATATCGGGATCCTTGGCACGGCGGAAGAGCTTTTTCACGCTCTCTGAATCGGGGTTTATCTTGTGCTTGCGCATCTGTAACCGGCAAAGCTCACCGGTAAGACTGACAATACCCACATCATGCCCGGGCTGTCCTTCCACAGCCACGACATCGCCCTCAACAACCTCCAATCCGTCAGGCAGACGGTAGAAATCCTTGTGGTTGTTCTTGAAGCGCACTTCAACACACTCGAATGGACGTTCTGTGGGTTGACGAATGCCAGCCAACCAATTGGTTGAAGTGACTTTTGAGCAGCTTTGACATTCGCAACTACATATGGGCTTGTAACACTCGGGCTTACGGTTGCAGCCACGCGACAGGAAAACTGGTTCCTCATATTTCACCCAAGGAATATCTGGGTCGGGATCGAGGTAGGGGTCTAGCTGACTTTCCTCGCTGTGGTATTCCTCCACCTCCGGGTTCTCCCGTTCTATGGTCTTCTTCTCCTGATGCTCTTTGCGGCGCGATTTCATGAAGTTGGCCACATCCTCGGCTGTCGCCACAGTCTCCTCTTCGTCAATGACGATATCGGATGGCAACTTGCTCTCCGAGGACTTCAAAGCCTCATCGGTAACTATCTCTTTCTTATCTTCGTTGTTTTCTTCCATTTCGGTTTTTCACTTTTTTACTGACGCATTAACACTTTCCCTCATTAACGCAATTGAATAATTATCTTTTCTTCAGTGCTTTGCTGATACGAAACGACAGCTCCATCATTGCAATTTTGCCGTAAGCATTGCGTTCGATAGCGAAAATTGCATCGTCGAAAGCACTCTGTATGAGCTCTATATTGTTTACTGTTATCATCTTGGGGAACTGGCTGTCGAATTTCTCGTCGCCGGACCCGATATGGCATTCCACGCCGGCAGCGGTATTCAGGAAGCAACCGCGCATCACCTTCATGGCATACTGCAAGAAAAGCTTCTGCTGTTCTCTGTTCAGTCCGGCCATCTTGTCCACCTGCGCCGACAGTTCCTTCATCTTCAGTTTGAAAAGCATCCTGAGCCATCCCACCAGTAGCTCCGCAAACTCAGCATTGTCCGACTCCTTGACCTCCAGGCCTTCTCTTTTCACCTTTATCGTCTGCACACGGCTCTTAATAGTGGGCAGCAAACGCTCGTCGCTCTCGGCCAACAGGAGGATGAGTGTCCCTGGCAAAGGTTCTTCAAGGGTTTTCAGCAGTTTGTTGGCAAAACTCTCGTTCATACGCTCAGCCATCCACACCACCATTATCCTCCAGCCGCCTTCGTATGCCTTGAGTCCCAAGGTAGAAACCACAGCATCGGCATCCATCTCGCGGATAAGCCCTTGCTTGTTTTCTATGCCCAGAAAATCGTACCAGTCGTCAATATTACCACGTCCCTTTGTCTGTAGAATGAAGTCACGGAATTCACCCTGGAACTCACCGCTCCACGGCTTTTCTTTCACGCGTGCCGTGGCTGCTGTGGGGAAGACAAAGTGCAGGTCGGGATGCATCAGAGAGGCTATCTTCTTGCAACTGGGACACTCGCCACACGAATCGGCTTGCAACTCGCCTTGGCTGTAGTGAATTGGGTGTTCGCAACAAAGATATTGCAGCCAGGCCAACGCCAGAGGCATCGTCTCACGGACATCGCCAAGCAACATCTGGGCGTGACTCACGCGCCCACCGTCGACAACCGAAGCAAGACGGTTGATGATATCTTTCTGTCCTACAATATCTTTAAACTGCATATTCCCTAACATTAAATTTGCAAATATACGAATTTATTTTATACTATGTAAAAAAACATTGTTCTCAACACCGATTATTCACACAACATCACACACACCCAGCATGGCCGGTTGGCATGCAATTTCCAATAATCAAACGTTATTTCTCCCTACTTATTCCACGGTTTGTTTGAGCGAGATTACCTACCGTCCTTGCATATCGACCACCGTCAGGGTGCCTTGCTGCGCCTCGCAGGTTACCGCCACCGTGCCGCTGGCAGGGTTGGGACTGAGCGAAAATTTCTCGCCGATAGGAACGCTTAATGTCATTTGGGGGAGGTAAAACATCGAGAGTGGCGGGAGCCCCCCCATCCTTCCCACATGGGTTTCTTGCACAATCCTTTCACATAAACGTACTCATCAATGTGCTGAGTCCCGACACAATTTACAACGTGTAATGACGAATATAATTAATACAACTATTTAGAACTCCTATATTCAAGACTGCGAATAACCATTTTCGGGTCATATTTTCACATTTTTTGAAAATTTAACATTTAAGTTCTCCAGAAAAACATTTGTTTTTATTGATAGTCACAATAAAGCCGTCCATTCTACGTTATGTGAAAATAAACAACCTATCAACTTGTTGACCCAATGGAGAGTTTGCCCGCTATATTCATGGATCTGGCGATAATACTGGTCGCCGCGGGAGTGATTACGGTGGTGTTCAAATGGTTAAAGCAGCCACTGGTATTGGGTTACATTTTGGCAGGCTTTTTCATCGGTCCCTATTTCCCTTGGTTTCCAGCCATCACCGAAACCAAGGACATCCATGTATGGAGCGACATTGGTATCGTGTTCCTGATGTTCGGCCTGGGTCTGGAATTCAGTATCAAGAAGTTGAAGAAGGTGGGAGCAACAGGAGCCATCACTGCGCTCACTGAGCTGGCAATCATGTTCCTCATAGGAAGCTCCGTTGGCAAAATACTAGGATTCAGCTCCATGGAATGCACATTCCTAGGATGCATGCTCTCTATTTCATCTACCAGCATCATCATCAAAAGCTTCGACGACTTGAAGTTGAAACAGCAGAAATTTGCCTCGACAGTGACGGCAGTGTTGGTTGTGGAGGACTTGATTGCAGTGTTGTTGCTGGTGGTGCTGAGCACAGTGAGTGTGAGCCGTAGCTTCGACGGAGGCGAATTGGTAACACAAATGGCAAAGCTGGTATTCTTCCTGATAGCCTGGTTTATTTTCGGTATCTATCTAATACCCACTTTCTTGCGCTGGATGCGCCGCTATATGAGCGAAGAAACACTGCTTATCCTGGCGGTTGGACTATGCTTTGGAATGGTGGTCCTTGCTTCGAAAGCCGGCTTCTCCACCGCCCTTGGGGCTTTCGTGATGGGAGCCATCCTGAGCGAGACCATCGAGGCCGAGGTTATTCACCGTCTGGTGACTCCGCTGAAGAACCTCTTCGGAGCGGTCTTCTTCGTCTCGGTAGGTATGCTGGTGAACCCAAAGGTGCTGGTGGACTATTTGATTCCCATCCTGGTGATTGCAGGAACGGTAATAGTATTCAAGAGCCTGTCGGCGACCATCGGCGTGCTGCTCAGCGGACGACCACTGAAAGCAGCGGTGCAGAGTGGTTTCTGCTTTTGCCAGATAGGCGAGTTCTCGTTCATCATTGCAGGACTGGGTTTGAGTTTCAACGTCATCAGCGACCACATCTACCCTATCATCGTCTCGGTGTCGGTACTTACCACCTTCGTCACTCCCTATATGATCAAAGGCTCCATGCCCTTCTACGCATGGATGGAGCCTAAACTGCCTGACGGAGTAAAGAAACGACTGCGTCTCTATAGCATGAACGCCAATAAGAGTGGAAGTGACAAGCCCAGCATCAGGTTATATCTGCGCAAGCAGCTGACAAACATAGTGATTCACGGTGTCATTCTGGGCGCTATCGCGCTACTCTCTTCGTCATTACTGATGCCACTGCTAGACAACATATTCTCCGATGCAGGCATCTCTCTCTTCTGGAGCCATCTGCTAGGCATGACGGGCACGCTGGTGCTCATGGCCCCTTTCCTATGGGCCGTGGCAGTAAAAAACGTGAGCAAAGAACTCATTAAGAGCATGTTCGAAACATGGCACCACTCACAAGTGGTGGTAATACCACTGCTGGTGCTCCGCTATTTTGTAGCCTTGTTTTTTGTGGGACTGGTCATCGGTCGCTATGTGAACCTCGCCGTGGGCTTCCTCCTGGTGCTGGCCGTCATGGTGGTGTTAGTAGTGCTTTTCACTCGCAAGGCCAACGGATTCTACACGCACATCACCGAGCAATTCTTCAGCAATTTCAACTCACGCCAGGCACAGAACTCATTCCATATCCCCACGACCATGGAGAACGAATTCTCCATGGAACGTCTGCATGTGTCACCTTACTCGCCTCTCATCGGTAAAACTTTGGCTGAAGGACGTCTGCGAGAGACCTATGGTGCCAACATTGTCACTATAGAACGCGCTGGAAACATCATAGACCTCCCGGGTAAAGACGACATCGTGATGCCGTGTGACACCCTGACAGTCATCGGGACAGAGGATCAGGTGGCATGCATACGCGCCGTAGTGGAGGTGGATCCTGAAATACTCGTGCGCGACCACTCATCGCATGAGCTGCACATGTACCGCTACCATGTAGAAAGCGGAAGCCCCCTATGTGGCGTCGAGATACGCTTCTCTACTCTCTCTCGCCACCGCGCCATCGTCATTGCCATCGAGCGCAAGGCCTCCTCTCGGCCCGATGGGAACGCTTCGACCTACAGAATCGTCAACCCTTCTCGCGACACGATATTCCGTCCCGACGACGTCCTCTGGCTTGTCTCCCCGGAGGAGATGACCCTCGAAGGCTTCGAAAACAAACTGGTGAAGATTTAAAAGTACTCAAAAATGATAAAAAGAACACTGATCATCGGAATAATAGCTATTGGGACCTTCATAGGACCCAAGGCCCATGCCCAGAACACTGACCGGGAATTCGAGATAGCAAAAAATTTGGAGATCTTCTCGTCGGTTTACAAAAATCTGAACATGAACTATGTGGACGATGTTGACCCTGGAAAGACTATGAAAGTGGCTATTGATGCCATGCTGGCCTCACTAGACCCTTACACCAACTACTTCCCCGAGAGCGACATAGAAGACGTGAAGCTTCAGCTGCTAGGCGAATATGGTGGCGTAGGAGCCCTCATCATGCAGCGTGGCGACAGCATCATGATCTCGGAACCCTACAAGGGTCTACCCGCCGAAGAGGCAGGTCTGAAAGCCGGCGACCGTATTCTGTCGGTGAACGGTGAAAGCACGAAAGGCAAGAGCACCTCCGACGTGAGCAGTGCCATGCGTGGCCAAGCCGGCACCACGGTGACACTGCGTCTGGAAAGAGCAGGCAACGAATTTGAACGCACGTTGACACGTCGCGCCATCAAACTGCCCAACGTCCCCTACTCCGGATTCGTCGCCGATGGCACCGTCGGTTACATCAAACTCGACGAGTTTACCAACGATGCCGCCAAGAATGTGCGCGAAGCCTTCGTCAGACTCAAGAAAGAGAACCCCGCCATGCGCGGCATCATTCTCGACCTGCGAGGCAACGGCGGTGGACTGATGAACGAGGCCGTCGACATCGTCAACATCTGGGTCCCACGAGGCGTGCTGGTGGTGGAGACCAAGGGCAAAGTCGCTTCGAAAAACAGGAAGAGCCTCACACGCATGCAACCCGAAGACACTGAGATTCCGTTGGCCGTGATTATCGACGGCAGCTCGGCCTCGGCCAGCGAGATTGTCAGCGGTAGCCTGCAGGACCTGGACCGCGCCGTGATCGTGGGTCAGCGCAGCTTTGGCAAAGGCCTAGTACAGAACATCCTGCCCATGCCATACAACAGCCAGATGAAAGTGACCGTTAGCAAATACTATATCCCTAGTGGCCGTTGCATACAAGCCATCGACTATAGCCACCGCGACGAAAATGGACGTGCACTGAAAGTACCCGACTCATTGAAGACGGCCTTCACAACCAAGAGCGGTCGCACCGTCTACGACGGCTTCGGCATCGAACCCGACGTGGAAGTAGAGCCCGAATACATGTCGAACATTGCTATCGCACTGACGCAGAAACTGCTGGTGTTTGACTATGCCACCCTCTTCTACCGCACCCATGAAAGCATTCCTCCCGCCGACAAATTCGAGATAACAGACGACATCTATGCAGACTTCTGCCATTTTCTCAAAGGGCACAACCTGACCTACTCCACCTCGACGGAACGCATCATCAAACAACTGCGAGAGACTGCCAAACAGGAAAAATACAACGAAGCTATTGAGGAGCAACTCAAAGAGATGGAAAGTAAGCTGGCTACCGAAAAGGAAGACGACCTGACTAAGCACCGCACAGAAGTGTGCGACATGCTGAAGGCTGAAATATTGACACGCTACTATTTCGACGAAGGACGCCTCGAAGGAATGCTGAAAACAGATCCCGTGGTGCTGCGCGCCATCAAAGAATTAACGCATTAAACCCATCAAACCCAATAGATCCATAATCCATCGCCGCATCTACTTGGTGCTCCTCACGCTGATGGGAGGCTGCATGGTGACCTCCGTGGGCCTTTCCAATGTCGTATGGGTACTGATGTTGGCCAACTGGCTCCTCGAAGGCCGTTGGAAGGAAAAATGGCGCATGGCTCATGAGAGCGCACTACTGCAGGCCTTTGCCGTGCTGTTATTGGTACATCTTGTGGGAATGCTGTGGAGCGACGCTACAGGACTGGGACTGCACATCGTGGAACGTATGCTGCCGGTACTGGCGGTGCCGTTGGTGGTGCTCACCTCGAAACCTCCCGAAGGGAAGACCCGCAGTCTCATACTCGCCGTCTACATTTTCACTGTCGTAGCCGTCACCATCATAGGACTCGTCAGAGTACTCACCATCCCCGGTTTGCCACATCGCGAGATAGTAACATACATTTCGCACATTCGTTTCTCACTCAACTGTTGCATGGTCATCTATCTTTTGATGGACAATGGGCTGTGGTCGGGAGGTGGCAGTCGGAGTGTCTCCCGATGCCTCGCCGACCGCTTTTCTATTTTTCATTACCCATTCTCCATTCCTAGGTTCCTCCTACTACTTTGGATGTTGACTTTCCTGCTGCTGCTACGTTCCTACACCGCCTTCGCCGTACTGGCAGTGGCCTCACTCGTGGCTATCCTGCGCTACCGTCGTCGCTGGCAATGGGTAGCAGCCTGGGTGACCGTCGCCGGAGTCCTCACCTTCATGGTAATCCAGGGCTGCCGCTCCTACTATCAACTAGGGCCTCTGGCCAGCCAGCCTCTACAGGAATGCACCGCCAACGGCCGTCCCTACCTTCACAAGCAGGACGGACTTGTCGAGAACGGCAACTACGTCAACAACTACCTATGCCCCGAGGAACTGAGGAGTGCCTGGCCACGGCGCAGCCACGCGCCCATCGACAGCATTACCGCCTCGGGCTACTCCGTCGAGTCGGCCCTCATCCGCTACCTCAACGCCTTGGGGCTCACCAAGGATAGCGTTGGCGTGGCGGCACTCACCGACACACAGGTAGACGAGATCGCCAGCGGTGTGGCCAACCCTGTCTATCTCCATGGCTCCCAGCTACGTAAAATGCTCTATGTCATACTCTTCGAGTATGAAAACTACCGGTGCTACCATGCTGTGTTGGGCTTCACCATGCTGCAACGTCTGGAACTCTGGCGCTGTGCTTGGCGCGTCATCGGCAAGCATCCCTGGTTCGGTACCGGCACTGGCGACCTCCACGACGACATGCACACCGAATTCGTCGCCATGGACTCTCCAATGCTGCAGCACGAGGTGTTCCCTCACAACGAATACCTCACCCTTCTGTCCATGTTCGGCATTGTCGGCTTCGCCGTGACTCTCATTTTCTTTCTACGCGCCTGGCTTCGTCGCACCAAACCACTCCCACCGCTCATGCTGCTCTGGCTGGTCACCATACTCATATCCTGCCTCACCGAAAACACCATCGACTCCCTGGCAGGCATCCTCTTCTGCACATGGTTCCTGGCCTTCCGCCAAACATCCGATTAGTAAGATGCACTATGCTAAATATTTGTTTTTAGCAATAAAGACCTATCTTCTTGTTATAAAACGCTAATCAGTTTGGAACAATTTGTTTAACCTTATGGACACAATATAAAATACGAGAATACGTTAATATGATACTTTGTGAAAGTGTTAATGACTATAAAGAGTGTACGAATACCATACATTGCCTAACGGCATCAAGATAATACTGAGCCGCACACCGTCGAGGGTGACTTACTCGGGGGTGTATATCAACGTAGGAAGCCGCGACGAGAAGGGTGCGGAAGAGGGCATGGCACACTTCATCGAGCATTCGCTATTCAAGGGTACGGAACGACGCAAAGCCTATCATATCCTAAACCGCATCGACGGCGTGGGTGGGGAGCTGAATGCCTTCACGACGAAGGAGGAGACATGCGTCTATGCCTCGTCGCTCAGCGAGCACCTAGAACGCTGCCTGGAGCTTTTCGCCGACATCCTGTTCCATTCCACCTTCCCGCAGAACGAGATTGAGAGGGAGAAGGATGTGGTGCTGGAAGAGATAGACTCATACAACGACACCCCGTCGGAGCTTATCTATGACCAGTATGAGGAGCTGGCCTACGAAGGGCATCCGTTGTCGCATAACATACTGGGGAGCCGTCGCAATGTGAGACGGTTCACCCCTGAAGGGATCCGTCATTTTATGCGCAGCCGCTATACTCCCTCGCGAATGGTGGTTACCGTGTCGGGCAATGTGGAGTTCAGCCGACTGGTGAGGCTGTGCGAGAAGTATTTCGGCTGCTACGAGGACATGGGCTCCTGCGTCGACCGCACGGAGAAGCCCTTGTTCCGACAGTTCGACCGCCACATCAACCGCCACACACACCAGGCACACATGCTGATAGGCTGCGAAGCTCCCGACATCTACCATGCCGACAAGACGGCGTTCTCATTGCTTAACAACATTCTGGGAGGCCCCGCAATGAATTCGCGTCTCAACGTGGCCGTACGCGAGCGCTATGGTTTCTGCTACAACATCGAGTCGCAGTACATTCCGTTTTCAGACACAGGCCTCTTCTACATCTATGCCGGGGTAGACCTCGATGCGCAGGAGAAGGCGCGCAGGGTGATCTGCGACGAACTGGCGAGGATAGCCTCCCACCCACTGACAGAGCGGCAGTTGCGACTGGCGCAACGGCAGATGACAGGCCAGATGGCCATTAATGATGACTTCGGGATGAACGAGATGCAGTCGATAGGGAAAGCCTATCTGAGCTACGAGCATGTGAACACCTTGGAGGAAATGAAGGCCGACCTGATGGCTGTGGGTACCGGCGACCTGCTGCGCGTGGCACAGGAGTGCTTCAACCCAGACCGTTTCAGCATCCTTGTCTACGGAAATTGAAAAAACACTTACATATTTAACGAATCAACATATTCCCCCATTCTCAATGATCATCGACTATCCCTGGTACTACGTTCTGTTCTGTCTGCTGGCAGGTGTGGTCTATGCTGTCGCAATGTACCATATCGGCCGCCGCTCCTTTAGGCGAGGTCTGAACCTGACGCTGTCGCTGGTGCGTATGGTGGCCGTGACGGCCATTGCCATGCTGCTGCTGGCCCCTGTGGCCAAGCAGATCGCCCATGAAGAGCAGAAGCCCGTGGTGGTGATGGCGCAAGACGTGTCAGAATCCATCAGGAACGATGAGCAGAGAGTGCTGGACAAAGAGCTATTCGACAAGAGCGGGAAGTATGAGGTGGTGTATGAGGAGTTCGGTGGCTCGACGACAGACATCTCGGCCGAGCTTGCCGACATCGCCAGTCGCTACCAAGGGCGCAACCTGGGAGCTGTGGTGATTGCCTCCGACGGCATCTACAACCGTGGAAGCAATCCTACGAGCAGCGCAGAGAGACTCTCTTTCCCTGTCTACACTGTCGCCTTGGGCGACACCACCCCTCAACAGGACGCATCTCTGGCGAGCATACGTCACAACCATATAGCTTTCAGCGGCAATACATTCCCCGTGGAGGTGACCGTCAACGCCACACGCTTGAAAGGCAACACCGCCACGCTCTCTATCTTCGACAGCCAAAAGCGCCAGATATCCAAACAGGAGGTGGACTATACCGACGACAATTTCAGTTCCACCCTGACACTCGAACTGAAGGCTGAGGAGGCTGGGTTGCAGCAATACACGGTAAGCCTCACAGTGGTCGACGGGGAGAAGAGTTCGTCCAACAACACGCTGACCTTCTATACCGACATCATCGATGGCCGTCGCAAGGTAGCCATTGTCGGCAACGCACCTCATCCCGATCTGGCGGCCTTGAAGCGGGCCGTGGAGAGCAATCCCAACTATGAAGCAACGATGCTTCTGGCCAGCGACCTCCAGAATACGCGTGTCAACGTGCAGGATTCCGGCTTCAGTCTGGTCATCCTCCACAACCTTCCGTCGAGCTCTTATGCCATCCCAAAGAGCCTTGAAGGGTTGTCTCAGGTCTTCGTGATCGGTACCCAGACTGATCTGCCACGTTTCAACGCCCTGCATTCCGGACTGGAGATTGTGTCGCGGACAAAGAAGAGCAATGAAGTGACCGCACTCTTCAACGACCGCTTCTCTCTCTTCACCCTTGAGGGTGAAGATGCCGCTGCCCTTGAAGAGCTGCCGCCGCTGTCGGCACCTTTCGGGGAGGCAAGAAGTTCGTCAAGTCTTCAGTCGCTCTTCACCGCCCGGCTAGGCTCCATCAACACCCAGCAACCTCTGGTCGCCGCCATGGCACAAGGCACTCAGCGGAGGGTCTTCTTCTGGGGCGAGGGTCTATGGCGCTGGCGCCTGAACGACTTCCAGAACAACAAGACACACGGCCATTTCGACCATCTCATAAGTCAGGTAGTGAACTTCGCCGCAATCAACGATCAGCGTGAACGGTTCATCACAGAGACCGACCGTCACTACTCCGACAATGACGAGATCGTTGTCCGTGCACAGCTGTACAACGAGGCGTTTGAACCTTTCAACATCCCCGATGCCACCCTCACATTGAGCGGCGACTCTGTTAAAGGCGACTTCAACTTCACGCGACAGGGCGACGGCTACACCCTTACACTGGGACGGCTGCCCGAAGGTCTTTATCGCTATACTGCTACCACAGCCTACAACGGCTCTTCTTTCTCCTCTGATGGATCTTTCGCTGTCGAGGCGCTGCGCCTTGAACAAGCCAATCTCACCGCCGACCACTCGCTGCTGGCCACCGTCAGCACTATTACCGGCGGCAAGATGTTCTATCCGGGCCAACTCTCCGCTCTCCTTTCCGAGCTAGCCTCCCTCAAGCCCGTTATATACACTCATACAAAATTCTCTGAATTGATCAATCTGCCATGGGTACTGATACTCATCGTCTTGCTTCTCAGCACTGAGTGGGTGCTACGCAAATACCACGGAGAGATTTGAAAATGGAAAGTTGAAAGTTGAAAAATCCAAAGTTCATAATCTGTAATTCAAAACTAGTCAGGGAGACAACGACCCTACTGAGTGGCAATGTGCTGGCCCAAGCCATCACGCTAGCCGCCTATTTCTTACTCACACGTATCTATACGCCCGAAGACTTTGGTCTTTTCAACATTTTCTATTCCTACATAGAGGTACTTATCATTTTCAGCACCTGCAAGTATGAGCTGGCCATCGTGGTGGCCGACGACGAGCACGAGGCTGCTGCCATGGCACGCTTTGCCCTGCGGCTCAACACAGTCATCTCCATTGCCCTGCTCTCCCTAGCCTTTGTTTTGTGGCTCACAGGAGCCCTGCCAGGGAATTTTGCACAGCTAGGATGGATGGTGCTGCTCATTCCGCCACTGGTTTTCTTCTGTGGCACATCACGTGTCTATAGTTTTCTCTACAATCGATTTCGTCGCTATACCCAGATTGCCGTTTCTGAAACCGTTAATGCTGGCACCGGAGCCGTCACCAAGATAATGCTCGGTCTGCTAGGGGTCACTCCCAGCGGTATGCCTCTGGGGGCGGTGATAGGGCAGGCAGCCTCGAACATCAACTACCGACTGCGTCTGCACAGGCTTCAACTGCCTTCCGCCTCTGTCGCCGAAGGCAAGAAAGCAGCCATAAAACACCGAAACTTTCCTCTCTTCGTGGCCACGAAAGACCTTGTCAATACCTTGTCGGCCAACCTGCCGTTCCTCTGGGCCGCCATCTTTTTTGACCGTGCCGAGATAGGCCTTTTCGGTCTGGCTCTGACATTCACTCTTCAACCCGTCAATATTCTGAGTATTGTCTTCGAACGCGTGCTCTATGCCCGCACAGCTGAAGCAGTGCGGAACCATCAACAAATCCTGCATCCGCTGCGACGCTTCCTGCTGCTGTTGCTGGCTGTAGCGTTGCCTGTGTGCGTACTGGCCGGATTCATTGCCGAACCTGTATTTGTCTTCTGCTTTGGCGACAACTGGCAGGGTTGCGGTGTCTTTGTACGTGCCTTGCTGCCCCTGGCACTGGCGGGGCTGTGTTCCAGTCCGCTGGTGTTTATACCCAACATTTTCTCCACCCAACGCACAGAATTTATTTTCTATCTGGTCCTCGCGGCGTTGCGCATAGCCGCCATAGCCATTGGCATCAGTATTGGAGATTTCCTTATGGCCATCGTCCTATATGCATCAGCAGGGACGCTGGTGAAAGCGTCCCTGCTGATATGGTACTTTTGGCTGGTGCAACGCTATGAGCGCACACTCTAGAGCACGAATTGCAGGAAGAAAACCTGCGGATTGGCCAGCTCACTGCCTTCGCCGACAGTGATGCGATAGGTACCCGTCACGCCGGTGGCATGGTCATTCGGATAGCAGTGGAGCTGAAGGGGGGCCGGGTCGATACCCGGTTCAATCTGGAATACCGTCCAGCTATAGGGACAAGTGACAGGGATACAGACGCCATAGCAAACACCCAACTCCTTCATCGAATCAGGTCCCTCGACAAGCTCCACCTTGAAGCTGGTCGACAGTGTGCCACTGGTCTTGTTCTCAATAAAGAAATCCTCCACGGCTTCGTCTGCAATTCTTTCCATCTCGGTCACCGTGTGACATATTGTCTCACCCGGTTCAAGCACACGATCTTGATAATGAATGGCATACGAGGTCGATTCCGTAGGCTGTCCAGAAGGGTTTTCGTCGTCATCGCTGCAGGCGACAAGACTCACTGTAGCCATCATAACGAAAGCAACCATAAAAAGTTTCATTGTCTTTTTCATTTTAATAATATTATATTTTTCAACTTTCAAATTCTCCTTAGTCCAGCTTCAGAACGGCGAGGAAGGCACTCTGCGGCACCTCTACATTGCCCACCTGACGCATGCGTTTCTTTCCCTCTTTCTGTTTCTCAAGCAACTTGCGCTTGCGCGTGATGTCACCTCCATAACACTTGGCAGTTACATCCTTGCGTACCTGACGCACCGTCTCGCGGGCGATAATCTTGCTGCCTATAGCGGCCTGGATAGCCACGTCGAACTGCTGGCGCGGGATAAGGTCTTTCAGTTTCTCGCACATCTTACGGCCGATAGGATAGGCATTATCGACATAGGTAAGGGTGCTGAGGGCGTCCACAGGGTCACCGTTGAGCAGTATTTCCAGTTTAACAAGCTTCGATGGCTGGTAGCCGTTGATGTAGTAGTCGAACGAGGCGTAACCCTTCGAAATAGACTTTAGTTTGTCGTAGAAGTCGAATACCACCTCGCCGAGTGGCAGGTCGAAGGTAATCTCGATGCGGTCGGTGGTGAGGTAGTTCTGGTTCTTCAGGATACCGCGCTTGTCCATACAGAGTTTTATCACAGGCCCGATGAAGTCGGCCTTGGTGATAATCTGTGCATGGATGTAAGGCTCATAGACCTCGGCGATGTTGTTGGGCTCGGGCATACCCGAGGGGTTGTAGACGTCAATCTCCGAGCCGTTGGTGAGCTTCACCTTGTACTGCACGTTGGGCACTGTGGTGATAACGTCCATGTTGAACTCACGGGTGAGGCGTTCCTGCACAATCTCCATATGAAGCAGTCCAAGGAAACCACAGCGGAAGCCGAAACCCAAGGCTAGCGAGCTCTCGGGTTCGAAGGTGAGGCTGGCATCATTGAGCTGCAGTTTCTCGATGCTGGCGCGCAACTCCTCATAGTCGTCTGTATCCACAGGATAGACTCCCGCGAAGACCATAGGCTTCACAGCCTCAAAACCTTCGATGGGTTTCTCGCAGGGAGCATCGACATGGGTGATGGTATCGCCCACCCGTACCTCCTTCGAACTCTTAATGCCACTTATAATATAGCCCACATTGCCGGCACTCAACTCCTTGCTGGGCTCCATGTTTAGACGCAGCACACCCACCTCGTCGGCATCATACTCCTTGCCCGTGGAGAAAAACTTCACATGGTCACCGGTCTTCAGTGTGCCATTCATGATACGGAAATAACTGATGATTCCACGGAAAGGATTGAATACTGAGTCGAACACCAGAGCCTGCAGGGGTGCCGTAGGGTCTCCTTTGGGGGCGGGGATGCGGTCGACTATGGCATCAAGAATTTCAGGCACACCCATGCCTGTCTTGGCAGAGCACCGCAGAATCTCGTCGTGCGAGCAGCCCAGAAGGTCGACAATCTCGTCGGCCACCTCCTCGGGCATGGCGCTGTCGAGGTCTATCTTGTTCATCACTGGAATGATCTCCAGGTCGTTCTCAAGAGCAAGGTATAGGTTCGAAATAGTCTGCGCCTGTATGCCCTGTGTGGCGTCCACCACCAGCAGCGCACCCTCGCAGGCCGCAATGGCACGCGACACCTCGTAGCTGAAGTCCACATGACCCGGAGTGTCGATGAGGTTGAGGACATAGTCGCGGTAGTTCATTTGGATAGCATGGCTCTTGATAGTGATGCCGCGCTCCTTCTCCAACTCCATATCATCAAGCACCTGATCCTGCATCTCGCGCTGACTCACCGTATTCGTCACCTCCAGCAGACGGTCTGCCAATGTACTCTTACCGTGGTCGATATGCGCTATGATACAGAAGTTGCGTATGTTTTTCATCTCAGTCCTGTCGTCTATTTAAGAATGCAAAGATACAACTTTTTACCGATACGGCAAAAAAAAAATCTGATTTTCACCACCAACATTCAACATTCAGGGCGTGAGAAAGTGGTATGCAATCTTTAAGAGCGTGGAGCTGGTGGACGAGCACGAGGTGGCAAAACTGGTGTCGGTCGAGACGACGAGGAACCCGAGCAACCCGTCGAGGCGGCGGAATAGCCGTGCAATTGCGCCCCGCACCACTGCAAGGACATGAAGCAATGCTGCAAAAGCGTTTTGCAATGGTGCGAGGCCGTTTTGCAATGCCGTAAATGCGTTTTGCAGTGGTGCGAGGCCATTTTGCAGCCGTGCAATGCCCAATGCAATGGTGCGAGACCGATTTACACGACTGCAAGAGGGTTTTCAATGGTGCGAGGCGAAACTGCACGGAAACGGCAACTTTCCGCCACCCGGCGGGCAATAAAATCCGCTGTGCGGCGTTAGTTTTAGTGACTAACTTTAAATTGAACAATCCAATGGCAAACAAGCAAATAAAAATTATAAGAAATTCGCTCTCTTATGTAATTCTATTATTGGGACTACACAGTGTTGTTGTAGCCCAAACCATCAATATTACGTATCACAACAATCATATCTAACTTCCATGTCAAGTGCATGGCAAGGCGGCAAACCTCGTCTTTGACACGGGAGCAGAACTTATCTATCTTGACAGTACCTACATCGCCACCAGCGGTCTTACTTTCAATCAGGTTGGCCAAGCGAAAATCGGTGGTGCAGGACTTGAAACAAAAAAGACGAAAATCATCTTCGGCGAGGTAGCAGTTACAACTGGCGGAAAGAAATATACACCGCAGTACGTTCCCTTGGTGAATTTGAGGCCTATCCTTGGCGATAGGGCCGACGGAATATTCGGCTTGAAAGAGATTGCTGACAAGGTCATCTCCATTGATATTAAAGCGGGGAAGATGACCCTTGCCGATAGATTGACCTCTGCTATGACTGACGGCTACACTCGCATTCCGATTGAATACGTTTCCGAGCGGGTGCTGATTCCTTTTACGGTCACTATTGGCGAAGGTCAGACTATATCTGGCAAAGGACTTATGGATTTAGGTTCTGGGCAAGGCATACATTTCACGAGCAAAGCCGCAGCCGAGCATCATTTGGAACGAATTGA